>FLNY01002325.1_pt1 | contig 80153 bp, 64 predicted proteins | sample 1140381 | NCBI WGS metagenome assembly FLNY01 (sample SAMEA3878172, study PRJEB12797) | bioreactor metagenome | biome: Moose rumen | place: Sweden | collected 2011-10
ATCGCTCGATGAGGCCGGGCATACGCACGGTTGGTATGGCGAAACATACATGGAACGCCAGCGCATCATCGATGCGGGTATCGGGCAGGTGATCGGGGCCCTGAAGGAAGCGGGCATCTACGACGACACGGTGATCTTGCTTGCGGCCGACCATGGCGGCACCGGGAAAGGGCACGGGGAATTTTCGCTACTGGAGCTGGAAACCCCGTTCATCGTTTCCGGAAAAGGAATCAGGAAAGGTTACGAAATTACTGTTCCCGTGATGCAGTACGACACCCCGGCGGTAATTGCCGACATCCTTGGCATCCGAATTCCGGATGACTGGAGAGGTCGCGCTTTCCCGCAGATTTACAATTGAATGACTGGCAAGCAAGTTGCCGCTTTTCGACCTTTGCCATAAAAGCATTAAACCAAGAGAGCCAATCCCAAATGGAATTGGCTCTCTTGCGGTGCGGAAGGGGCTCGAACCCGCGCTTCGCGCTGTACGCTCTCTACGTTACCCCCCGCTGCCTTCAGCAGCTGCCCCCTCGGGGGGCGCGAGGTCGAGGGTTCCGGGAACGGCATTAAACCAAGAGAGCCAATCCCAAATGGAATTGGCTCTCTTGCGGTGCGGAAGGGGCTCGAACCCTCGACCTCCGGCGTGACAGGCCGGCATTCTAACCAAACTGAACTACCGCACCCCGGTAAAAAGCGGATGCAAATATACAGATATTTTTTAAACCTGCAAACTTTTGTAGGATAAAAAATCAGATTTTATCAACACTTAAAGCAGGAAGAACAGCGACACGCCGATAACCGACACCACGGCGCCCAGGATGCTGCGAGGGGTTATCTTTTCGCCAAACATCCAGTGGGAAGGCAGAAGCAGGAGGATGGGCGTGGTGGACTGGAGGGTGCTGGCAATGCCGGCCGCGGTAAAACGCAGGGCCATGAGCGAGAAACCCACGCCGAGCACCGGCCCGGTCAGCACTACGATCGCCATCGCATGCGCCGACTTGCCGTCATGCAGGAACGCCGACATTCCAGGAACAGGCTTGGTCAGAAGCACGAGGAGCCAGCATGCGACAAAGCCCGCGATACAACGTATCATGTTGGCGCTGAACGGAATGAATGCCTCGATTCCGGGGAGCACGTCCTCCGGGATTTCCGCCAGATAATGGTTCATCCCTATTCCGCTTATGATGAGCCCCAGCCCCTGCCCGAGAGCCGCGCCTATGCCCAGCAGGACCCCTTTCAGGGGGATTTGCAGCGAGATTCTCTTTCCTGACTCATGCCCCAGCACCGTGATGCCTATGCCCGCCATAGTGACGGCCATTGCCAGCAGACTTTTCCAGGAGAGCGCCTGCCCGAGAATGATCCATCCGAAAAAGGAGGCGAACGCCGGGGCGAGGGTCATGAAGAGCTGCCCGAGCCGCGCCCCGATTACGACATAACTTCCGAGCAGGCAGATATCGCCGAGGAAAAAGCCGATGAAGCCGCTGAGAGACAGCCACATCCAGGTGACTGCACTTGCATGGACGGGATACGGGGCGCCCAGAAGCACCCAAGACAACACCGCGTACACCGCCACCGAAATTGCCATGCGCCAGGTATTCATCACCTGCGCGCCGAGCCGCTTGCTGGCCACCTCGCTCCACAGCGAAGCCACGGTCCACGACAGCGCGACCCCTATTGAAATCAATTCACCGACGTGCGCCACTTTCCTACAGGGTGAAGCTTATCTCCTCGTGAACCGGAACCCCCGAGAAGGTGAAGCCGTCTACGACCGCCCGGAACTTCCCGCCGTAGGAAGGGGCGCGGAAAGAGATCCGGGACGCCTCCCCCCTCCGGAGAGTTACGGCCGGATGCCAGTAGAGGAGCTGCCGATGGTCGGAGGCGCTCTCCGAAAGGCCCTCGCAGGTGTATGCTACGGGGTATGAAGTGCCGTCGAAATCGACGATGCGCACGCCCCGGTCGAAGGCGAGGGAGGAGATGTCCCCCTTGGTGGTGATGAAATTTGCCACCCCTTCGTATACTTTCCCTCCGAAAGAATATGTGTACGGGAAGAGCTGGATGTCGCTCAGAAGCATCGCGTCGAACGACAGGAGATGCTCCAGGTCGGTCACCGGAACGCCGTCGAGCAGGGCCATCACGTTGTGCGAGAACGCTGCGTGCCAGGAATGGGCGTCCTTGTACACCATGCGCAGCTCCCGCGCCCCGGAGGCGTCCCTGCGGACGCGGAGTTCGGGAATGATCTCGATGATTATGTCCTGCACCGTCGGGAAACGGGTGTAGTCGTCGAGGTGATAGACCAGGCAGTCCTCGTGATTGAGCAGCAGGTTCTCCCGCTTGGGCATGAACTCATAGAGAGTGTCGGCGTTGCGCTCGGTGCGCATGGCAAGCGACCTCTCGAGCAGCTGCGGGGCGTATTCGGGCGAAAGGAACAGCACGGATGTCTCCACCTTCGCGCGGAGGAACTTGTCTTCCGGCACGAAAGTGCAGTCGTAACCTCCCTGATTTCCGGTGACTTCGCAAACGAGGTCCCTGCGCCCGTAGATGTTGTTGGTCTCGAAGACTACCCGTCCGTCAGAGCCGATGTCGCTTAGGTAGGTGTCTCCCGCCGACCCCGGGGACGACACTATCGCCACCGCCGTGGGGTCTTCCTGCACGCGGGCTGCGTCGGGCCCGCTTATGACGGCCCTGATCACCTCGCCGTCAAACTCCGGCTGCACCTCCTGCGAGTATGCCGCCGCCCTTGGGAGCAGAGCCTTGAAGCTGCATGCGTCGAAGGCGGCCGGGGCGGGCATGCCGTCATCGTGACAGATGCTCACCGAAACCGAAGCCGAGTCGGTCGAAAGGAGGGTGAGCGCCTCTCCGTCGCATGCGAGCGTGAGCAGCCCCGGGCGCGAGCTCTCCCCCGCCCCGGCGGGCGGAAGCGGCCCTTCCGCGACCTTGACGCCGCCCGGCACCCTTGCCGAACTGCCGGTATTGTAGATTGCTATCTCCCCTGAGTGCGCATACGGACTAAAATCGGATTCGCAGCGTTCCACGGCGGTATAGGCGGTGATGCGGTAGTTCCCCGTGGGGACGTTCAGCGGGATGGGAATCACCCCTGCGCCCCGCCCGTTCATGAGGGCGATCTTCGCGGTAACGGCCGTGCTGTGCGAAGAGGCTATCTCCACGTAGCAGACGGCGCTCTCCGTGGAAAGCTGCCCGTCAGCGTCAAGGCAGAAAGCGGAACACCATATGTTGTCGCCGGCCACATAAACCCTCCTGTCGAGGGAAAGGTAGCAGCGCTCCAGCCCGTCCGCCCAAAGGCCGAGCGGACAGGCTGCCAAAGCCAATGCCAGAATAATCTTTTTCATTGTTCCCAGTATTCGGGAGGGACAATCGTGCCTCCCATTTCACGGCAGTCGACGCAACGGGACTTAATCCAGCGCACCGCACCTCCTTCGCCCCTGTCGTCGACCGGCCTGTAACCCAATTTGTACCAGCTTCCCATGTCGCTAAACTGTTCGGTGTAGTGCAGCACATCGGGCTCCTCTATCGGGGTTGTCCTGTAATAGTACGGCCACACGTCGAAGAAGCGGCGCTGCTCCGCCACGTGCGAAACCTCTATGAATCCTACGGCCAGATGGGTGGAGTCGCTCACGGAACGGATGTTGCCCTGCATCCCGTTCGGAATGGTTGTGAAAAGCGAGCCCGAATAGTCGGATGTCTCCCGGAGGGTGTTAAGATACTCGTAGCAGTCTTCGGAGATGATGCGCGCCTTCACCAGAGCGGCCATGCGCCTGGATGCGATCGAGCTCCAGCGCGAGATGCGGCGGAACTCATGCCCGTAAAGGCCCTGCCCCTGGAGAGTCTTGGCTATGGCCAGGCCCGATTCGGTGGAGTAGGAATGCGCGTAACAGATATAGTAAGGATAGGTTTCTCCGGTACGGCTGAGGTCGATCAGAGAGCCAGTATCGGGATCGTACAGGAAATACGCCTGATAATCGGCGTTGTACTCCCAGTCAAGCTCGTAATCCCAGCGGTAGCATCCCGAAGCGCCCTCAGGCGAGAGGAGCGACAGCGTGAGGCGGATGTCCGATTCGGACGAGTCCAATCCGATTTCGGAAATGACGGGCGCAGGCTGGGGATAGCGCCAGTCGGACACGTATTCAGGGTCCCACTTCTCGCCCGGATTCGACAGCAGCACATGTATCCTGTACATGCGGTCGGCCGGAGCGGATGTCAAGTCCACATATATTTTCCTCTCCTTTTCGGAGTAACTCTTGTAGGTGCCGCCCCGGTCGTCCTCCACCCATACGGTACCGTTGGGCAGGGAGGCGGCGTCGCCGTTGAGGGGCCGCACGCTGCCGAGGCTGAACACGGACACATCGCCCACGAGCACGTCTCCCTCCACCACAAGGCCTTCACCGGTGCCCAGCACATCCGGAGAGAATGGGTAAATGCAGGAAGAAACTGCGAGCAGCGCCGCGAGTATGTAAATCGATTTCTTCATGCTCTAGAACAGGATGTTAATGTTGACATAGGGAACGGGGACGGCGAAGACCGACACCATGTGTCCGGTCACTTCGCCCCCGCCGCCGGTGGTGTAATAGACGGAATAGGCATTCCTGCGGCCGGTGACGTTGTAGCAGCCGATGGTGACGGAAGAATGCAGTAGCGCCTTCAGGTAATGGCCGGGGTCGATGTTGACCGCCATGTCGAGGCGGAAATAGTCGGGCAGACGGTAGCCGTTGCGCTCGGAATAGAGAAGCCGGTTGCCCCCGCCGTAAGTAAAGATGCCGACGGGCAGTGTGACCGGGCGCCCGGTGGAATAGTCGACGTTCACGGAAATGCTGTAGCGCCTCGTGATGGCGAAATTGCCCACGAACTTCACGTCGTGCGGCTTGTCGAAGGACGCCGGATACCACTCGCCGTCGTTTATGGTGGCGATGCCCCTCCAGCCCATCTCCTGCAGCAGGGTGCGGGAATAGGTGTAAGTAAGCCAGCCGGTGAGTTTGCCGACCGTTTTCTTGGCCATGAATTCCACGCCGTAGGCCTTCCCGCGGGTGGGCACGAGGTCGTCGGAGAGGTTGCGGTTCATGCTCAGGGTGGCCCCGCCCTTGTAGTCGAGGTAGTTGGTCATCCGCTTGTAATACCCCTCGAGAGAGAGGTCGAGCCGCCCGTTGAACACCGTCCAGTACAGGCCCGATGCGGCCTGCCAGCCGTCGGTGGGCTTGATGCGGGAGTCGGTCAGCTTCCAGGTGTCGAGCGGGGAGATGGCGGCGCTGTTGGAGATGAGATGGATGTTCTGCCTCAGCGTGTTGAATCCGGCCTTTACGGAGAGCATCGGGGTGAAGGACCATTTGCCGGAAAGCCGGAACTCGGGGAAAATGTTCAGGTAAGAGTCAGAGAGGTTCATGAAGCCCGAGAGTCTCGCACCTCCCTCCAGGGCGAGCTTCTCGCCGGAGTGCCAGCTGTCGGAGAGGTAAAGCGCAGGCTCCACGGCATATTCCCGGCCGAGATTGTCGGAAACCACCATGGAATGCTCGCCGAGCGGATTCAGGATGCCTCCGTCAAGGCCGTAGACCGTGGCGTTGAAGCCGTACGAGAGCGTGTGCCCGGAGAGCGAGGAAGTCTTGAATTTCAGGCGCGCGAAGGCCTGGTTGATGGCCGTGTTCAGGGTATAGGCTTCCCGCGTGTTGGCATAGTCGTCGAGCCGGTTGCCGAAGTAGTCGACGCCCGCGGCGAGAGTCATCTGGGTGCCCCCGGAGGAGGTGTGGTTGTAGCGCAGCGCGGCGTTGAGGTTCGCATAGCGGAAGGTGTCGTCCTCGTTGAAGGCGAAGCGGTCGCGGGAATAATAGCCGAAGACCTGCAGGCTGTTGGACGCGTCGAAGACGTGGCTCAGCGTGAGGTTGGCGTCGTAGAACCCCGCGGTGCCGCCGGCGTAGTAGCTGTCGGCGGGAATCTGCTTGAGGAGCCAGTCGGAATAGGTGGTGCGGCCGCCAAGGAGGAAGGTGGTGCGGCCCTTCCCCGCCAGGGGGCCTTCCAGGTGGAAGCGGCTGGTGAGGAGCCCTATGCCGAGGGAGCCCTTTATCTTTTCGATGTCGCCGGTCTTGCCGTCCACGGTGAGCACCGAGGAGATGCGGCCGCCGTACTCGGCGGGAATGCTGCTCTTGTAGAGGTTGACGTCAGCCACCACGTCGGGGTTGAAGGACGAGAAGATGCCGAAAAGGTGGGATGAATTGTAGATGGTGCCCTCGTTGAAAAGGACCAGGTTCTGGTCGGAAGAGCCGCCGCGGACGTTGAAGCCTCCGGAAGCTTCGCCCACGGTCTTCACTCCGGGCAGGGTAAGCACCGCCTTGATGACGTCCCCTTCGCCGAAGGCGGTGGGAATCTTGTTGAGGGTCTTGACACTCACGTGCTCCAGGCCCATCTGCGCCGTGCGGTGGTTCATGCGGGTCTCGTCGGAGATCATGGCGGCGTCGAGCTCGGTCACCCTGGCGTTCATGGTGAGGTTGAGTTCGCCTTCGCCGTTGACCACGACCATCAGGTGCACGTCTTCCTTGCTGGTTTCCATGAAGTTGAGCACATTCGGGCCGACTGGGAGGTCGAGCGCCCACCGCCCTTCGGAATCGGTGGTGGTGTACGCCCCCGACAGGGAATCGGAGACCACCACTCCGGGAAGCGGCTCGTCGAACTGGCCGTCCATGACCATGCCGTGCACCCTTGCCGAAGCGGCCGGCCGCTCGCGCTTCTGGCCTATGGTGTAGACCTTGTTGCGGAAGGTGACGTCGAGACCGGATCCCGCCTCTGAGAGAGCGTCGGACTCGTCCCTCTCTTCGAAATAGCCGTCGGGCAGCACCGCCCTGAGGCTCTCGGGCCTGGGAGCGGCCACGGCGGGAGTGCGCACGTCGGTGCCGCTGCCCTCCACGGGATGCCAGTTCACCACAAGGCCCTCCAGCGCTCCGGGGCCGCCCTCGTCGAGGAAGGCGAAGGCCTCGTGGAAATACGCCCTCCTGCTGACGCCGATGCCCGTAAGGCCGGCGGCACGCATGTGGCGCCTGAGTTCGGCAGCGCGGGAACGGAAAATCCTGGCGATGCTGTTTTTGTTGTCGAGCTTCGTCAGGCCGCCGTTCTTCGAAAGCAGGTAGAAGTCCTCGGAATAGTCGTAATACGAAAGGTATGACGGGTTGTAATTGGGGTCGGAATAGCCGATGAGCTGCCGGTGGTCTCCGGAGCCGGTGCGCAGGCGGCGGTTCACCCGCCTGAGGAGAGCGTCCGAACCGTCGAAGACCACTTCATAGAAGCCGCTTTCCGCGCCCTTGATTCCCTGATACTGCAGATTGACGAAACGCACGCCATCCCTTTCGATCCACGACAGCTGGTCCCTTTCGGGGATGCTGGGAGCGTAGGACATGCCGGGGCGCACGTGCACGAGGCCGGCCGAAGCGTCCACCCTGAGCAGGACGTCGCCGTAGAGACGGCCGTTGAACATGGCCCTGCCGGGCCTGAAGCCGGTGGTGTCCCAATACGGGGTGCCGTTGTATCCCGGGGGCGGCGGAATCGCCACTCGGCCCCGGTAAATCATGGACGACGGGTCGCTCCCCTGGCCCATGCAGACGCAGCTGAACGCAAGAGACAGGATTAGCGCACCAATCCATTTTGATGGAGAAATGATGTCTGTTTTCAAAGCAGCCAAAATTACAATTTTTTTTTGCAAAGAATTCATATTATTTCTAAATTTGACGATACATAAAAACGAAATACCATATAATAATATGCAAGACAAATTACAGCAACTTACCGAGCAGCTCTACAACGAGGGCCTTTCAAAGGGCAGGCAGGAGGGCGAAGCCGTTCTGGCGAACGCCCGCAGGGAAGCCGGCGAAATAGTCGCCAAAGCCCGCGAAGAAGCCGCCGCCATCACCGCCAGGGCGCAGAAAGAAGCAGAAGACCTGCGCGTCAAGGTGACCTCCGACCTAAAAATGGCCTCCGCTCAGACTCTCCAGGCTACCAAAAAAGACATCGAGAACCTCCTGGTCGGCGAAATCTCCGCAAAAGACACAGCCGCCGCCCTTCAGGATCCCGCCTTCCTGAAGCAGATTATCTCCGCCGTAGCCACCCGTTTTGATTCCGAGCAGGCCCGCGACCTCGAACTCATCCTCCCCGAAAAGCTAAAGGCCGAACTGGAGCCATGGGTGAAAGGAGAGCTCTCGAAGAGCCTTTCGAACGGGGTCAGCGCCAGCTTCACCAAAAAGGTCGCCGGAGGCTTCAACATCGGTCCGAAGGACGGCGGATGGTTCGTCAGCCTCACCGATGAGACCTTCAAGTCCCTCATCGCCGAATATCTCAGGCCCGTAACGCGCAAAATCCTCTTCGGTGAATAATTACGAATATATAATAGCGGGGCTGCCCGTCCTGCAGCCCGACTATCGCGGAAAGCTCGACACGGACTCCGTCCTGGAGGAAATCCGCTCCCAGCTCTCCGAAAAGGACTCCGCCACCCTGGATTTCCTCCTGGGCGGATGGGGCGAGGATCTCGACGAAGAATTCTACCGGAGCGCCTCGAGGAGCTCCAACGCCTTCATCAGGGAGTTCTTCGCATACGACCTGCAGATGCGCAACGCCAAGGTCTCCTTCCTCAACAAGGAGCTCGGAAGGCCTGCGGGGCAGGATGTCGTCGCCTTCGGCCCCGAAGATTTCGACGACCTCCCCAAGGTTGACGAAGTCCTGGCCATGAAGGACATACTCGGCCGCGAACGCGGTCTGGACGACCTCCTCTGGGCGAAGATCGACGAACTCACCGTCATGCACGTCTTCGACATGGACGCCATCCTGGGCTTCACCGCCAAGCTCAAGATCGTGGACCGCTGGACAAAGCTCGACCCCGAAACCGGCCGCGAGATGTTCCGCCGGCTCGTCAGGGACCTGAAAGACAATTACACACTGGAAATCAAATAATCAATATGGATACAAAAGGAAAGGTAATAGGAATCGTTTCCAACCTTGTGACCGTGCAGACCGACGGCCCCGTGGCGGAGAATGAACTCTGCCACATCGACCTCGACGGCACGGACCTCCTTGCCGAGGTAATCAAGGTGAACGGTAACAAGGCCTCGGTGCAGGTGTTCGAAAGCACGCGGGGCCTGAAGGGAGGCGCCCGGGTGTCGTTCCTCGGGCGGATGCTGGAAGTCACTCTCGGCCCGGGGCTCCTGGGCGGCGTGTTCGACGGCCTCCAGAACGACCTCACCACAATGTCGGACGTCTTCCTCAAGAGAGGCGAGTACACCGACCCCCTGAACCGCACCCGCCTCTGGGACTTCAAGCCCCTTGCGGCGCCCGGTGACAAAGTCCGCGCGGCCGACTGGCTGGGCGAGGTCATGGAAGGCTGGCTTCCCCACAAGATCATGGTCCCCTTCAAGTTCGAAGGCGAATTCACCGTCAAGTCGGTGGTTCCCGAGGGCCAGTACAACGTAGACACCACCATCGCGGTGCTCACCGGGCCGGACGGCGAGGACGTTCCCGTCACCATGGTCCAGAAATGGCCCGTCAAGGTGGCCGTGAAGGGCTACAGGGATAAACCCCGCCCCCAGAAAATAATGGAAACGGGAGTGCGCATCATCGACTCCTTCAACCCCATCGCCGAAGGCGGCACCGGCTTCATCCCCGGGCCTTTCGGCTGCGGCAAGACGGTGCTCCAGCACGCCATCGCAAAGCAGGGCGAGGCCGATGTCATAGTCATGGCGGCCTGCGGCGAGCGCGCCAACGAGGTGGTGGAAATCTTCACCGAGTTCCCCGAACTCATCGACCCGTACACCGGCCGCAAGCTCATGGAGCGCACCACCATCATCTGCAACACCTCCAACATGCCCGTGGCGGCGCGTGAGGCTTCCGTCTACACGGCCATGACCATCTGCGAATACTATAGGGCCATGGGTCTGAGGTGCCTGCTCCTGGCCGACTCCACCTCCCGCTGGGCGCAGGCCCTCCGCGAGATGAGCAACCGCATGGAGGAGCTTCCGGGAGCCGACGCCTTCCCGGTCGACCTCTCCGCCATCATCAGCAACTTCTACTCACGCTCCGGCATGGTCATCCTGAACAACGGCGAAAAGGGCGCGGTAACCTTCATCGGCACCGTCTCCCCCGCCGGCGGCAACCTCAAGGAGCCCGTCACCGAAAGCACCAAGAAGGCCGCCCGCTGCTTCTACTCGCTCGAGCAGGCGCGCGCCGACCAGAAGCGCTACCCCGCCGTGAACCCCATCGACTCCTATTCCAAGTACCTCGAGTACCCCGAAATCATCAGATATCTCGACGAAAGGATAGAAGAGGGCTGGGTGCAGAAGATAGTCAAGTCCAAGATGCTGGTACGCCGCGGCAAGGAAATGGCCGACCAGATCAACATCCTCGGCGACGACGGCGTTCCGATGAGCTATCACGAAGCCTTCTGGAAGAGCGAAATCCTCGACTTCGCCTTCCTCCAGCAGGACGCTTTCGACGAGGTGGACGCCGTCTGCCCGATGGAGCGCCAGAAATACATGCTCGACCTCATCCTCCAAATCTGCGACCGCAAGTTCAGCTTCGACAATTTCGAAGTCTGCCGCGACTACTTCAAGAACGTGATCAACATTCTCCGGCAGATGAACTATTCCGAGTTCCACAGCGCGCAGTTCGAAGACTACCGCGGACAACTGACTAAACTCCTCGAAGAAAATGGCAAGTCCTAAAGCATTCAAAAAGATATACACCCAGCTCGAGGCCATAACCAAGGCCACCGTTTCGCTGCACGCCCAGGGCGTATCCAACGACGAGCTGGCCACGGTGGAAGGGCGCCTCGCCCAGGTGGTGAAAATGAAGGGAGACCTGATCACCCTGCAGGTCTTCGCAGGCACCGAGGGCATACCCACCAACGCCCAGGTGAGCTTCTTCGGCGCTCCGCCCACCCTCAGGGTAAGCGATCAGCTGAGCGGCCGCTTCTTCAACGCATACGGCAACCCCATCGACGGCGGTCCCGAAATCGAAGGCGTGGAGCGCGAGGTGGGCGGCCCGTCCGTCAACCCCTACAAGCGCCGTCAGCCTTCGGAGCTCATCCCCACCGGCATCGCGGGCATCGACCTCAACAACACCCTGGTGTCAGGGCAGAAGATTCCCTTCTTCGCCGACCCCGACCAGCCCTACAACCAGGTCATGGCCGACGTGGCCATGAGGGCCGACGTCGACAAGATCATCCTCGGCGGCATGGGCCTTTCCAACGACGACTACCTGTATTTCAGGCACGCCTTCGAAGGAGCCGGAGCCCTCGACAGGATAGTCTCCTTCGTGAACACCACCGAAGACCCTCCCGTGGAGCGACTTCTGGTTCCCGACATGGCGCTCGCCGCGGCCGAATACTTCGCCGTCGACAAGAACGAAAAGGTGCTGGTGCTCCTCACCGACATGACGCTCTATGCTGACGCCCTTTCGATAGTGTCCAACCGAATGGACCAGATTCCTTCCAAGGACTCCATGCCCGGCTCGCTCTATTCCGACCTCGCCAAAATCTACGAAAAGGCCGTGCAGCTGCCCACCGGCGGCTCCATCACCATTATCGCGGTCACCACGCTGAACGACGGCGACATCACCCACGCCATCCCCGACAACACCGGTTACATCACTGAGGGCCAGCTCTTCCTGAGGGCCGACCCCGACTCCGGCAAGGTCATCGTCGACCCGTTCCGCTCCCTTTCCAGGCTCAAGCAGAACGTGCAGAACAAGAAGACCCGCGAAGACCACTCCCAGGTGATGAACGCCAGCGTGCGCCTGTATGCCGACGCCCAGAACGCCAAGACCAAGCAGGAGAACGGCTTTGACCTCTCCGACTATGACATCAGGTGCCTCGATTACTCCGTGGAATACGCCACGAGGCTGCTCAGCATCGACGTCAACATCTCCATCACCGAAATGCTCGACACCGCCTGGGAGCTGTTCGCCAAATACTTCTCCCCCGCCGAAACCGGCATACGTCAGAACCTCATCGATAAATACTGGCCCAAAAAAGCCGAATAATGCCAATCAAGTTCCAATACAACAAGACTTCGCTCACGAACCTCGGCAAGCAGCTCAAGGTACGGCAGAACGCCCTGCCCACCCTCAAGAGCAAGGAGAGTGCGCTGCGCTACAGCGCCCTCGCGGCCAGGAAGGAATCCGAGAAGCTGCAGCGGGAACTTGAGCAGAAGATGAAGGAATACGACTATCTGGCGGCCCTCTGGAACGAATTTGAGCCCGACCTGGTGTCCATCACGGACGTCTCTCTCGGCACCGTCAAGACGGCGGGCGTGAAATGCCCCGTCCTCAACGAGGTATACTACAGCCTCAAGCCGTTCAACGCCTTCGTGAAGCCCGCATGGTACGCCGACGGGGTCCGCATCCTCAAGGACCTCACGTTCCTGGGGCTCAAGTCCGAAGTGAGCGAGCAGACCAGCCGCATCCTGGACTACCAGCGCAAGAAGACCACCCAGAAGGTGAATCTCTACGAAAAGGTCCAGATTCCGGGCTACCAGGAGGCCATACTCAAGATCAAGCGCTACATGGAAGACGAGGAGAACCTCAGCAAGGCCTCGTCCAAGATAGTCAAGACCCGCCACGCGGCTGAAGAAGAGGAGGAAAGCCTATGATAGACAGGATGACAAAGTATTCCTTCGTGCTGCTCTCCTCGCACACCGAAGACTTCCTCAGGAATCTGCAGGAGCTGGGCTTCGTGGACATCACCCGTTCCTCCAAGCCGGTGGACGACCGTTCGGCCGGGCTTCTGTCGCAGATAGAAAACGCCAAGGCCGAAATCAAGGACATAAGCGAAGGGAGCGACCCTCACCTGCGCGAACTGCAGGCCGCGCTCGCGGTGCAGCTGCGCGACTATGAAGACCTCAAAGTCTGGGGCAGCTGGGACCGCGACAAGCTCGCGGAGCTAGGCCTTGTCTACCACTTCTACAAGATAGAGAGCAAGAAGTTCTCTCCCGAGCTCGGGGAGCAGTACCCCCTCAGGGTCGTCGCCGAAGACAGGAACTTCGTGTACCTGGTGCTCGTGGGCGACAACACCGGCTTCCCCTTCAAGGAGCTCCCCACGCCTTCCATGACGGCGGGCGAAGCCGCAGCGGCAATCGACGACCGCCAGCGCGAGATTTCCCTGTACCGGCAGGCTCTCACCGACCGCCGCGGGGAGCTTCCCGCCCTCAGGTCGGCCCTGGCCGGGGTAAAGGAGGAACTCTCCCGCTATCTGGCATCCCTCACGGGCGAAAGCGCCGCCGAGGACACCCTGGTCGTGTTCGAAGGTTTCGCGCCCGTGGAGGACGCCGCCGCGCTGGAGCCCCGTTTCGACGAAATGAGCGTCGTGTGGCTGAAGGAAGACGCCACCGAGGACGACAATCCTCCCATCAAGCTCAAGAACAAGAAGTTCGCGGGCATGTTCGAGGTGCTCACCGACATGTACGGCCGGCCCGGTTACAGCGGCTTCGACCCCACTCCTTTCATCAGCATCTTTTTCACTCTCTTCTTCGCCTTCTGCATGGGCGACGCCGGCTACGGCATCGTAATCCTGCTGCTCGGCTTCCTGCTCCGCAAGAAACTCGGAAAGACCTCCTCGCTCGTGATGGTGCTCGGCGCCGCCACGGTGGTGGTAGGCTTCTTCTTCCACAGTTTCTTCAGCATGGACATCAGCAAATGGGGCTTCATCCGCAGCCTCGGACTGGACAGGATAATGATGCCCTCCGACAGCCAGTGCGTCGTGCCCGGGCTCGGAAGCTACGACTGGAACATGATCCTGGCCCTGGCCTGCGGTGTGCTCCATATCTCGATAGCCCAGTTCACCAAGGCCGTGGTCGCCACCCGCAACGACGGGTTCCTCGGCAGCCTGGGTGTCTGGGGCTGGACCCTGCTGATAGTCGGTGGAGTCATTGTCGGCGTGCTGGCGCTGCTCAAGGTGTTCGATTCGTCCGTTACCAAGATCGCCATCATAGTCATCGGAATCATTTCCGCGCTCTTCATCTTCTTCCTCAGGGACCTTCACAAGAATCCCCTCATCAACTTCGGAAACGGCCTGTGGGAAACCTACAACACCGCCACCGGCCTCCTCTCCGACGTGCTGAGCTATCTCCGCCTCTACGCGCTCGCGCTTGCGGGCAGCCTGCTCGGCGGAGCCTTCAACGACCTGGCCGTAATGGTCCGCGGAGACGGCGGAATAGGCTGGGTCCCCTTCGTGCTGCTGCTGCTAATCGGGCATGTGCTCAACATCGCCATGTCCGGCCTCAGCGCCTTCGTGCACCCGCTGCGCCTGAATTTCCTCGAATTCTTCAAGAATGCAGGATACGAGGGCACCGGACGCACTTACGCTCCCCTTTCAAAAGAACAATAATCAAAACTAAAAACTACTTATAATCATGTCACCAGAATTCATTCAAACACTCGGTTATCTCGGACTCGGCGCAGTGCTCGCTCTCGCGGGCGTAGGCAGCGCTTATGGTACAACCATCGCCGGCAACGCCGCAGAAGGCGCCCTCAAGAAAAAACCGGAAGGCTCCGGAAATTACATGGTACTCTCGGCCGTTCCGGCCACGCAGGGCATCTACGGTTTCGTGGCATTCCTCATCATGCTCGGGAAATTCAACGCCGATCCGGCCCTCGGTCTCAAGACCTTCGGCATCGGGCTCTTCGTGGGCATAGTCTGCCTCCTGTCGGCAGTCCGTCAGGGCCAGGTATGTGCAAACGGTATCGTGGGCATCAGCCAGGGTCACAACGTGTTCGCGAACACGCTCATCTACGCCGCCCTTCCCGAATTTTACGCCATTCTCGGGCTCGTGGGAGCCATCATGGCTTAGGGATTTTCAATTTCTGGCCCACACGCAGCTTGCTGGACGACATTCCGTTGAAATCCATGATGTTGCGGGCACTGACTCCGGGGTACTTCTTGGCTATGTCATAGAGGTTGTCCCCGGATTCTACTGTATACATGGTATACTCCCCGGAAAAGCCGGCGGCGGTGTTGATCCCCCCCTCTGCTGCGGGGAGGTCCTTTTTGTCGGATGCAGACTGCGCCGCCCTCGCCCCGTCCGACGCCGGGGCGGGGGCTCCGCCACGGCGGTAGATGTAGAGCACCTGCCCCACGCGGAGATTGTCGCTCCGCAGGTGGTTCCACTGCTTTATCTGCTTCACGGTCACGTGGTAGCGCGAAGCTATCTTGCCCAGATAATCGCCGCTGCGCACCTTGTAAGCGACGCGCGTCTCGCCGCCGCTCTCCTTCAGGTTCTTGAGCACCTGGGTGTTGAGGAGTTCCCCGGACTTGTGGTTGTACAGAGTGTCGCGCGGCACGTCCATGAACGCCGAAGACCATGAGAAAGGCAGCTGGAGCACCTGCGTGCCCTCGTCACCGGGAATGATATCATGGGTGTACTGCGGATTGAGCTGGCGGAGCATCTCGAGCGGCACTCCGACGGTTTCGTTTATCTGCTTGAAATGCAGGTTCCTGTGAATCTCGAAGGTGTCGCATGCGACCGGCAGCCCGACGTCGGCGGGAGCGAGGCCGTACTCGCTGCGGTATTCGAAGGCGTACATGGCCCCCACGAAGGCGGGCATGTAGCCCCTGGTTTCGCGGGGGAGGTATTCGTAGATGTCCCAGAACTTGGTGCTGCCGGCCCTCCTGATGGCCTTCTGCACATTGCCCAGGCCGCAGTTGTAGGAACTGATTGCCAGGCACCAGTCGCCGAACATCCCGTAGGCGTCCTTCAGGTAGCGCGCGGCGGCATCGGCCGACTTCTCCACGTCGAGGCGTTCGTCGACGAACGAGTTGATCTTGAGACCGTAGCCCCTTGCGGTATTGTACATGAACTGCCACATGCCCATGGCCCCGGCCCGCGACCTGGCGACCGGGTTGAAGTTCGACTCTATGACTGCCAGGTACTTGAGCTCGAGCGGGAGGTCGTACTTCGCGAAGATTTCCTCGAAGATGGGGAAATAATAGGCGCTCCGGCCGAGCAGGACGCCCATGTTGCGGGGCATCTTCTCGGAATAGAGCACCATGTAGTTCTTGACCGTCTCGTTGAAGGGCAGAGTGATGTATGAATTCATCGCCTTCAGACGGCGTTCCAGCTCGGCGTCGCTCACCTCGGAAGTGAAGCGCACGGAATCCATGTCAAGTTTCCTGGCTTCCTCGTAGTCGCGCATGATTCTCTGGCGGTACCATTCGCCCAGCAGGCTGTCGGTGACCGCGGCGTCGTACTCCCGCCTCTCCTCCTCCACTTCCATTACAGCCAGCGAGTCCTCGAAGGTGGTGGGTTCCAGCGTCAGGCTGTCTATCACGAGCCGGAGCGAGTCCACGACACCGTGCAGGCGTTCTATCTCAAGGCCCTGAAGGCGGATGCGTTCGTTCTTGCTCAACTTTTTCTGCGCCTCGCCGGGGAGCGGGACCAGGACAAGGAGCAGCGACAGTACGACGGGAAGTCTTTTCATTCTAGAAGGAAAGGCCTAAGCGCACCCCCATTGCCGGCCGCTGGGCGTATACGGGGGAGAGTACGGTGGGTGAAACGTTGAGGGTGATGTCGTCCGACACGTCGAAATCGTGCATGTACGAGAACACGTTGGCGTCGATTATCTGCAGGAGATACCCGGCCGCGATGGCAAGTATGGAATAGTCGCGGTACTCGCGGTAGACGTTGCGGTAGTACAGCGCTGTTTCCTTGGAGATGGGGCCGGTATAAGCCGTTTCGGTGTCGGTGGCTTCGCGGTAGATGTCCCTGAAGCGGATGTAGTTGGTGCGGTTGAGCATGAAGAAGTGCACGCCGCCAAAGATGACGCCCCAGTAGACCGGCACTTTCCAGGCCTCACCGTTGTAAACCTGCCCGAGGCCCGGCAGCAGGATGGCATACAGGGTGGCTTTGCCGGGAAGAGGATAACGGTCTGTGTCGTAACTTACCACGCCGTCCATGAGGGAAGCCCACCAGGCCGCGCCGGCACCTATGAAACACCATTTGGCTACATCCTTCCTGTCCTGGCGGTTGAAATAGAGTCCGGCGCCTATGCCTCCGCCTATTCCCGCATACACCAAGGGGAGTTTCCAGTAATCCCTGTTGTAGATCTGGCAGCCCCCTAGGAAAAGCGCGGAGCCGGCTGCCATGGTGCCGACTTTGATTTCGTTCTTGTGGGCAAGCCCCCCGAAGTAATCCTTGAACGAAAAGAGGACGTCGGTGGAATCCTTGGAGGATGCGTCGTCGGCATTGTACTGCTGGTTGAACGCTTCGGACTTGAACTGCGCATGCGCCACGCCGCTGAACGCAAGTGCGGACAGCAGAAGGGCGAGTATGCACAGACAGCGCTTTGTCATATTCCGGCGTCTTCCAGGGCTTTCAGGAACTGCTGCACTTCTTCGTCGGAGCCGAAGCGGATGGTCATCGTCCCCTTTCCGGCGGCAGTCCTCCTGAGGGAAATGTCATCTGCAAAGAACTTGCCGATATGGCTGAGAAGGCGTGTATACTCCTGCGGGAGTTCCTGTCCGGAGGGGATCTTCCGGGCGGAAGGCTTGCGGGTGAGCTTTTTGAACTGTTCTTCCAACTCCCTCACGCTCAAGCCCTTCTCTACGACCATGTCGCAGAGCTGCTGCTGGATTTCGGGGTTGTCAGTGCCCAGCAGCACCTTTGCGTGACCGGTGCTGATGAGACCTACTTTGAGGTCGTGCTGCACCTTTACGGGCAGTTTGAGAAGCCGCAGGGTGTTGGTGACCGACGTGCGCTTCTTGCCGATGCGGTCCGCCATGGTTTCCTGGGTGAGACGGCATTCCTCGATGAGGCGGCGGTAGCTGAGGGCGGTTTCTATCGGATCCAGGTTCTCGCGCTGGATGTTCTCCACCAGGGCCATTTCCAGCATGCCCTGGTCGTCCGCCTCGCGCACGTATGCGGGAATCATGGCCATTCCGGCCATGCGGCAGGCCTTGTAGCGGCGCTCGCCGCTGATAATCTGGTAGTGACCGTCGCTCACCTTGCGGACGGTGATGGGCTGGATGAGACCGAGGCTCTTTATCGATGAGGCCAGTTCCTCCAGGGCTTCCTGGTCGAAGGAAGTGCGCGGCTGGAAGGGGTTGGCCTCCACCATGTCGGCCGGAATCCGCAGGACGTCGCTGGTGTTCCGCCTGGGCTGGACGCCGGCTATCTCCTTGTTCACGTAGCCCACCGGCTTGCGGACGGCGTCCGCTTCCTCTCCGAGAAGGGCACCCAGGCCCTTGCCCAGACCATGTTGCTGCTTTGCCATTACTGTTGTATGGGTTCCCCGTTCTTTTCGAGGAGTTCCTTTGCTAAGTTAAGATAATTGTTTGCACCCGTACTCATTATGTCATAGAGGATTATGGGCTTTCCGTGGGAAGGCGCCTCGCTGAGGCGGATGTTGCGCTGGATGATGGTGCGGAACACCAGGTCGGTGAAATGGGCGCGGAGCTCTCCCACCACCTGGGTGTGAACCTTGGTGCGGCCGTCGAACATGGTTACCAGGAAGCCTTCGATGGTGAGGCCGGGATTCACCCCGCCCTGCACCAGGCGTATGGTCTGCAGGAGCTTGCCAAGGCCCTCCAGCGCGAAGAATTCGGGCTGCACGGGGATGATTACGGAATCCGCCGCGGTGAGGCAGTTGACGGTGATGAGCCCGAGGGAAGGAGAACAGTCGATGATGATGTAGTCGTAGGAGCCCCTGATGGGAGCAAGGGCCTTCGCGAGCACCGACTCGCGCTCGGGGACGTCCAGCATCTCGATTTCCGCGCCGACCAGATTGATATGCGAGGGAATCATGTGCAGATTGGCGATTTCGGTCTGAATGAGGGCGTCCTCAACGCCTATCTTCCCTATCATGACCTCGTAGATGGTGCGCTTTTCGTCGCTGTCGGGCGAGAAATTCAGGCCGCTGGTGGTGTTCGCCTGAGGGTCGGCGTCGATGACCAGCACCTTTTTCTCGAGCACTGCGAGGGAGGCGGCGAGGTTGATGGCGGTGGTGGTCTTCCCCACTCCGCCCTTCTGGTTGGCTATTGCGATTATTTTTCCCATAGAATTTACAAATATAACGAATATTTCTCAATTGCCCACCGTGCCGCCAGGCCGAAAAGAGCACCGATCAGAAGACCGGCTGCGGCACCGGCGAGGACATCCCCGAGGAAATGCTTCCCGACGAATATCCGGCTCACGCCGACAAGGGCCGCCCACACGTATATGCCGGCCGAAAAGCCTTTGTAGCTGCGCGACCTGTCGCCGCTGCGGAAGCCCGCCCCCAGGCTGGCGGCAATGGCGAAGGAGTTGGCCGCATGGGCCGAGAAGAAACCGTAGAAGCTGCCTTTCCCCTCCAGCACCCTCAGTCCGGCCGAAAGCATGCCGCTGTCCCAGCAGGGCCTCAGGCGGCACACCGCATCCTTCACCAGGTTGGCTCCCTGGTCGCAGGCCACGACCGACAGGATTACCGAAGCGAGCACGATGAGAGCCTTTTTCCAGCCCATGCGCAGAAACAGCAGCACAGCCAGGGCCAGATAGAGCAGGTACCACACCTTCTTGTCGGAGAACAGCATCCACACCGCATCCGTAAAGGGGGAATGCAGGGAGTTAAGGGCCAGGGTGGCATCCCGGTCAAGGCCGACCAGAAGATTCAGGAAATTCATGCCTGCAGCGCCCTCCAGAGCAGATCGGTGAGTTCCTGCAGCCCTTCGCGGGTGAAGCAGGAGATGAAGACGTGAGGAACGTCCTTGGGAAGCGACGGCTCGATTTCGGCCTCCAGATCGGCGTCGATCAGGTCGCACTTGGTCACGGCGAGCACCCTGTCCTTCACCAGCAGTTCGGGATTGTACATCTCAAGTTCGTGCAGGAGGGTCCGGTAGCCCGCGGCGATGTCGTCTTCCTCGGCGCTCACCATGAACAGCAGCACCGAATTGCGCTCGATGTGGCGCAGGAACCTGATTCCTATGCCCCTGCCCTCGTGGGCGCCCTCGATGATTCCGGGGATGTCGGCAATCACGAACGACTTGCCGTCGTAGTATTTGACTATGCCCAGATTGGGCTCGAGCGTGGTGAAAGCGTAGTTGGCTATTTTGGGCTTGGCACTGGTAACGGTGGCGAGCAGGGTGGACTTGCCGGCATTCGGGAATCCCACCAGGCCCACATCCGCAAGGAGCTTGAGTTCCAGCACGAACCAGCCTTCCTCCCCTTCTTCGCCCGGCTGGGCGTAGCGCGGAGCCTGATTGGTGGCGCTTTTGAAGTTGTTGTTTCCCAGGCCTCCCCTTCCGCCCTTGCACAGGACGAACTCTTCTCCAGGTTCCACGAGTTCGCCGAGGAATTCATCCTCGGAACCGACGGGATCGTCTTCGAGCGGATTGAGCCGCTTTACCACTGTACCGAGCGGAACGTCGAGGATGACGTCGGCGCCGCTCTTGCCGGTCTGCAGGCCGCCGGCTCCCGGCTGCCCGTTCTCCGCAACCACGTTCTTGCGGTATTTAAGGTGTATGAGGGTCCAGAACTGCGGATTGGCGCGCAGGATGATGCTGCCGCCCCTGCCGCCGTCGCCTCCGTCGGGCCCGCCCTTGTACTGGAATTTGGCATGGTAGAGGTGCGCGCTTCCGGCCCCTCCGTGCCCCGACGCACAGTGTATGCGTACGTAGTCTATGAAATTACTGTCCTGCATATCCCTGCAAAGATACTAAAACCTTAGATTTGCAGCGTAGTTCTCTACATCAAGGTTTGTACGACAAAAATAGTAAATTTATGGGCATACGTATTTCCTGGCGGGGGACAAAATCACAGTTCCAGCTGGTACTGAAGTTTGAGTTCGGCAGCGGAAGGCCTGTCGCCGGCGGGGTAGCGGAGGAAAGAGGCTTTCAGATGGAGGGAATGGCGGTGGAGCTTCATGCCGAAAAGAGCCGAGACAGACCTCCCGCGGCCGTAGAGGGCCGGCACGGTGAACGAGCCGGGGAGGTCGCGCTCGTAGAAGTAGATGCGGTCGTCCCAGTTGTCCACACGGAAGACGGTTACCCTTGCGAACGCGGAAATGCGCACCCGGGCCGTGTCGGAGGGCGTCCTGTAGCCCCCTTCAGCATAGGCGGCCAGGGCAGTCCCCTTCATGCGGACGGCGTCGAAGCGGCCGTTCAGCCGGAAACCATGCAGCGACGCCCCGATATCAGCCCTCGCCTCGTGCCGCCAGGAGGGGCTGTCGGAGCTGCGGAACCTTTCCGTAATGCGCAGGACGGGATTGAGTTCGGCCCTTCCCGCCCTGATGACGGGAGAAAAAATCACCAGCCCCCTGTACGCCCTCGTCCCTTTGTCGGGATACCGGGCGGCGTCGGCCGTGAACTCCAGGGTACGCCACTTCCCGCCAAAGGAGAATCCACTTTCGCCGCTGAGCCTTGAAGCGCTCCGCACGGCCCCCGAATAGTCATCGTAATATCCTGAAGGATAATATCTTGCAAGAGCACAAAACCGCACCTGGTAAGCCGGTGCCCAGCTGACTCCCCCCACTGCCGCAAGGCGCGTGCGCCGGATCAGGTACTCCTCTTCCGCCTCTTCGCGGGAACTCAGCGCCGTCTCGCCGAAAAGGGTGAAATGCCCGAGCCCCAGGGTGCCGTCGACCGAGGCGACAAGGCCGTCCCTGCAGTAGGCCTGAAGGCCGAACTGCCCTCTTCGCCCCAGCCGGGAGAGCGCCACGATGGGCATCACTTCCAGGGAGGAGCCTTTCTCAAGGCCCGAAAACGCCGCGGCGGCAGAAAAAGTCCATCCTCCGCGCACGAAATCGGCGGCGACGCCCCGGAACCGCGGCGAGAAGGAACCGGTGGGCGCGAAACCCGAAGCGCTGCGACGGAACGCCGCCACCGAGCTGAATCCGCTCATCGAGAAACTGCTCCAGAGCGCCAGGCCCTGGCCGAAGCGCGCCGCGAAATCGCCCAGCACCAGTTTCCCGCCCCTCCGTCCGTAGACGGCCGCGCTGAACGTGCCGGGGGAGAACTCCCGCACCGTGTAACTGGTGCGCGACGACCAGTAAAACTCCGCCCTCTCCCCGACTTCCAGATGGTATTTCACCCCGAAGAAGGCGGCGCTGTCCTCCCCCTTCACCCGTCCCCCTCCCCGCACCATTACGCCCGTCCGCACGCGGCGGTTCTCCTTCGCCCCGGGGGGCAGGGAACTTTCGAACGACACGAACACGCCCAGGGCCTCCGCGGCATCGGGGCCGAATCCGTCCACCAGGGCAAGTTCGGTGACGCCCAGGATGTCTCCCGAGCGCGAACGGTAGTCTTCGAGAGACGCCGCCTGGTACGCGCTGAAAAGGCCGCTGGAAAGAAGGCGGCTCCGGCTCACCTGGTTGATTCTCAGGGGGTGCGCGGCATAATGCTGGAAACGCTCCATTTCGCTCTCGCCCAGTTCTTCCGGGGAAGAGGCTCCGGTGAGCACGAGAACGGCGCTCACCACATCGACAAGAAAACGCATCATTCCCCCAAGTTATGCCCCAAAAACGGTTTTCATGGGAGTAAAAGTGAAATTTTTCTGTTTTTTATAGCGCAAAAAATTGTAAATTTGGACCCTGTTAACTATTCGCACAATGGACAGGATCAAAATTCACGACAAAATTTTCAAGCCGTTCCTCCCCAACGAACAGATAGAGAGCGTCATTGACGACGTGGCGGAAAAGATAAACGCCGACTACGCCGCCTGCGGGGAAGTCCCCGTGCTGCTCTGCGTGCTCACCGGCTCCATCATGTTCACTGCCGGTCTCATGAAGAGGCTCAACTTCCCCCTTGAGGTGATGTCCCTCAAGCTCTCCTCCTACACCGGCACCCAGTCTTCGGGCAAGGTGCTCGAAGTCATGGGCCTCACCGGAAGCGTCGAAGGCCGCAGGGTGATAGTCTGCGAAGACATAGTTGACACCGGCTCTACCATCATCGCCCTCAAGGACATGCTGCTCGGAAAGGGCGCGAAGGAAGTCAGGATCTGCACTATGCTACTCAAGCCCGAAGTATACTCGAAGCCCCTCAGGCTCGACTACGTGGGCATGCGCATCCCCAACGACTTTATAGTAGGCTACGGGCTCGACTACGACGAGCTCGGCCGCAACCTCAAGGATATTTACGTACTGGACAAATGAAATACTACATCATTTTCGGGCCTCCGGGAGCAGGAAAAGGCACCCAGGCCGCTCCGCTCGCAGAGCGCTACAACCTGAAGCACATCTCAACGGGAGCACTTCTCCGCAGTGAAATAGCGGAAGGCACGCCACTCGGCAAGAAAGCCAAGGCCCTCATCGATTCAGGGAGCCTGGTTCCCGACGACATAGTGGAAGGCATGATCGCACAGGCCTTCGGCAAATACAAGGACGTCGACGGTTTCCTGCTCGACGGCTTCCCTCGCACCATCTCCCAGGCCATGGATCTCGACGAGATGCTCGAAGCCCGCGACGAAGAGGTCACCGGGGTCATTTCACTCATGATTCCCGACGAAGTGGTGAAGGAGCGCATAGCCCACCGGGCCCAGCTCGAAGGCCGCGCCGACGACGCCCGCGACGAAGTGGTGAACAACCGCATCCTCACTTACCACCGTCAGACCGAGCCTCTTATCGACTACTACAAAGACCGCAAAAAATACCACGAGGTCGATTCTCTCGGCACCATCGCACAGGTGGGCGAGAACATCCGCGGCCTCATGGACACTCTGGTCTAAAGCGCAGGCAGGACTTTCTCCATCCGGATTCCGCGCGAGCCCTTCACCAGCACCACGCATCCCTGCAGGGGATGCACGCCAAGGTGGAGGGCAAGGTCGGATGATGCCGGGAACCAACCCATGTAGGGGCTGGAATCGGGGATGCCGTCGTTCAGGGGTATGGTCTCGCCGGCTTCCACCCTCACGTTCATCGGATTGTTCAGCCCGGAGGGCAGCGGGGCTGCGGTTCCGGTTTCGATTCCGCTGAGTGTGCCGTCCGCGATGCACTCCAGGACGGCCTTGCGGAATTCCTCCCCCACCAGGCAGAAACGCACGCCTGAGGCGGCAAGTCTCTTCACCAGGGCCACGTGTTCTGAAAGCGAGTCGGCCCCGAGTTCGCGCATGTCGCCCAGCAGGGCCACCCTCGAGGGAGCGTCCATCCCGAAAAGGTTGTCAAGCGCCACCCCCATCGAGGAGGGATTGGCGTTGTAGGCGTCGATGATGAGCGTGTTGGAGGCGGTGCGCTGCATCTGGGAGCGCTGGTTGGAGGGCACGAACGCGCCCACCGCAGCAATGGCATCCTCTCGCGGAACCCCGAAATACTCCCCTACGGCGAGGGCCGCCAGCACGTTGGTGGCGTTGTACGCTCCCACAAGACGGGTGTGCACCTCCATTCCGTCCTGCAGGCGCAGCCCCAGGAAGGGATCCCCTGCGGTGGCGGGCAGCAGCTCGGCGCCCTGATACTTCAGCCCGTAGCCCCACACGTGGCAGGGTTCCCTGCGGGCCATCTCCACCAGGTCGGAGTCGTCCTGGTTCAGGAATATCACTCCCCCGTCGCGCCTGCCCAGCCACTTGTAAAGTTCGCCTTTGGCGGCCTTCACGCCCTCGAAGGAGCCGAAGCCCAGAAGATGGGCTTTGCCCACGTTGGTGATGAGGCCGTAGTCCGGCCGGGAAACCACCACCAGCTTCGCGATGTCGTCGGGATGGGAGGCGCCCATCTCGATGACGGCAATCTGGGTTTCGGGGGTCATCCTGAGCAGGCTCAGGGGCACGCCGATGTCGTTGTTGAGGTTGCCTTCGGTGGCAGTCACGCGGAACCTGGAGCGGAGCACCGCAGCCATGAGTTCCTTGGTGGTTGTCTTGCCGTTGGTTCCGGTGAGGCCTATCACCGGAATGCCCAGCCGTTCGCGGTGATATACCGCGAGCTTCTGCAGTTCCGTGAACGGATCTTCCACCTTTATGAGCTTGCCGGCGGGAAGGCCGGCGCTTACCGCAAGACATTCGGAGCCGTCATTCACCACGGCCAGGGCGGCGCCGTTCGCGAGCGCCTTCACGGCATAGGCGTTTCCGTCGAAATTCTCTCCTTTGAGGGCAAAGAAGATTTCACCGCCGCGGACGGCGCGGCTGTCTGTCGTCACGCGGTAACCGCACGAGACGTACAGGGAATAAAGTTCTTCTGTAGAAATCATTTTCTCAACTTTCGCAAGTCCTTTTCGCCGTCCTGCATACTTGGGCGGCAGTTTTTCAGACGTAAAGGCCCTCGCACATTTTTATTTTCCATATTCCCCTTCCAAAATCCTTCACCGAAGGGAAGGGGTTGTTTCGCAGATGCGAAACTTAAATTCTATCTGCGCGCCCTGTCGTAGAGCACGCCGGTAATAATGGCATATAACAGGTTGGGCAGCCACAGCGCCACGGCCGCAGGCAGGGTGCCGGTGAGGACGAACATCTGCGAGAAGCGCTGGAACAATATGTACGAGAAAGCCAGAGCTATGCCTATGGCGAGATTCCAGCCTATGCCGCCCCTCCGCTTCCGGAACGACAGGCACACTCCCATGATGGTGAGGATAATGGCCGAGAACGGCATGGCATAGCGGGTATGCTTTTCGATCTGGGCGTACATCACGTTGGCGTCGCCCCTCATGTTCTGCGTTTCGATGAGATTGTCGAGCTTTTTCTTGGACAGTGTCTCGACCGTTTTTTCGTTGCTGTAGAAATCGTCTATGGTAAGCGCGATCACTGTGTCTTTCCTTTCCCCGGAGGCGACGCGGTCGCCGAGCCCCTCCGAAAAGTCGCGCTGGAACCAGTTGCGGAGCTTCCATCCCGCCAGGGTACTGTCCCACTGTGCGGTTTCGGCGGTGAGCTTGCTCGTGAGCCGGTTGTCGTCCACGCTTTCGAGGGTGAACTTGTAGCAGGTGTTGTTCCACGAGCTGAAACTCTGCACGTACACGAACTGCCCCGGAGCGATCTGATAATGGATGTCCCGCCGCTTGAACTTGTTGCGGGCCTCCTTCACGTATTTCATCTCGAAGAAGACCCGGCCGGAATTCGCCTCCGGCACCACGTACAGGTTGAGCCCCAGAGAGAACAGGGCGATGACGGTGGCCGTCAGGATGTACGGCACCATCATCCGGTGGAAGCTGATGCCGCCTGAAAGGATGGCGATGATTTCCGTGTTGGAAGCCATGCGCGAGGTGAAGAATATTACCGTGATGAACACGAACAGCGGGCTGAACATGTTTATGAAGTACGGCACGAAGTTTACGTAGTAGTCGAAGATTATCTCCTTGAGCGGCGCCTTGTACTGCACGAAGTCGTCTATCTTTTCGGAGATGTCGAAGATGATGACAATGAAGATTATGAGCAGCAGCGCCACCGCGAAGGTGCCGAGAAACCTGAATGCTATGTATTTGTCTATCTTCTTCATAATCTGGTGCTCAGTGCGGGAACGACGGAGTCTTTCCAGGCTGCGAAGTCTCCCTGCTCTATGTGCGAGCGGGCCTGCCTTGCGAGGTCGAGGTAGAAGCAGAGGTTGTGCTCGCTGGCTATCATCCCCGCAAACATCTCCCCGGCGATGAAGAGATGCCTCAGGTAGGCTTTGGTGTAGGTTCTGTCAACAAAAGACGTTCCACAAGGGTCGAGCGGCGAAAAATCATCCTTCCATTTTTCGTTGCGCATGTTCATGATTCCGTTCCAGGTGAAGATCATGCCGTTGCGGCCGTTGCGGGTGGGCATGACGCAGTCGAACATGTCGACTCCTCGGGCTATGCCCTCGAGGATGTTCGCAGGGGTGCCGACTCCCATGAGGTAGCGGGGCCTGTCGCCGGGAAGGAGCGGACAGGTGTACTCCAGCATCTCGTACATCTTCTCCGTGGGCTCGCCCACGGCAAGACCGCCTATGGCGTAGCCGTCGGCCTCCAGGCTCACGGCGTGCTCCGCCGCCTCCCTGCGGAGGTCGGGATACACGCAGCCCTGGACTATGGGGAAGAAGCACTGGGAATAGCCGTAGAGGGGCTCGGTTTCGCGGAAACGCCGGGCGAACCTTTCGAGCCAGCCCTTTGTGAGGTCGAGCGACTTCCGGGCATAGGAGTGGTCGGCGTCGCCGGGGCAGCACTCGTCAAGCGCCATCATGATGTCGGCTCCGATTACCCTCTGGGTGTCCACGTTGTTCTCGGGCGTGAAGACGTGAGCGGAGCCGTCGATGTGCGAACGGAACTCGCAGCCTTCCGGAGTGAGCCTGCGTATCGGGGAGAGCGAGAATATCTGGTAGCCGCCGCTGTCGGTGAGGATGGGACGGTCCCAGTTCTCGAAACGGTGCAGGCCGCCAGCCCCGCGCAGGACTCCCAGGCCGGGCCGCAGGTACAGGTGGTAGGTGTTTCCCAGGATTATCTCCGCCTTGACGTCTTCACGGAGGTCGCGATGGTACACGCCCTTCACGCTGCCGACGGTGCCGACAGGCATGAAAATGGGCGTCTGGATGTCGCCGTGGCCGGTGTGGAGAACCCCGCGGCGCGCGTCCGAACCGGGGTCTTTGCAAGTCAGAGAAAATTTCATCCGGCAAATATATTAAAAATAGAGCAAATTCCGTAAATTTGCACGATTACCAAAACCTACGACATGGCAAAAAACAACAACGGAATCGGCTTCAGGCTGATCGTCATGAATTTCCTCCAGTACGCAATCTGGGGCGCTTATCTTACCAGCATGGGCGGCTTCCTCGGCCGCGTGGGCCTCGGTCCGCAGATATGGCTGTTCTTCGCCACCCAGGGCTTCGTATCCATCTTCATGCCCGCCCTCATGGGTATCGTGGCCGACAAATGGATTCCCGCCCAGAAGGTGCTCTCCCTCTGCCAGGGCCTCGCGGCCCTCTTCATGCTCGGCGCAGGCATCTACGCCATGCAGGCAGGAGACGCGATACGCTTCGGGCCGTTCTACCTGCTGTACCTGTTCAGCGTGGCCTTCTACATGCCCACCATCGCGATATCCAACTCCGTGGCGTACAACGCCCTGGAGGTCAACGGGAAAGACCCGGTGAAAGACTTCCCGCCCATCCGCGTGTTCGGCACGATCGGCTTCATCTGCAGCATGCTCTTCGTGAACTTCGTCAAAGACTCCTCCGGCCTGCAGTTCCAGCACAGCTACTGGCAGTTCCTGGTATCCGGCATTCTCGGGCTCATCCTCTGCGGCTACGCCCTCACCATGCCCAACTGCCCCTGCAAGCCCAAGTCCGCCGAAAAGCAGAGCTTCATGGAAGCCAGCGGCCTCTCGGCCTTCAAGCTCTTCAAGCAGGGCCAGTTTGCCGTGTTCTTCATTTTCAGCATGCTCCTGGGCGCCAGCCTGCAAATCACAAACGGCTACGCCAACACCTTCATCTCCTCCTTCAAGGACAATCCCGCCTTCGCCACCTCATGGGGCGCCAACAACGCCAACGCCCTCATCAGCATCAGCCAGATGAGCGAAACCCTATGCATCCTGCTCATCCCCTTCTTCCTCAAGAAGTTCGGCATCAAGAAGGTGATGCTCATAAGCATGTTCGCATGGGTGTTCCGCTTCGGCCTTTTCGGTGCGGGCAATCCCGGAAGCGGAGTGTGGATGTTCATCCTCAGCTGCATAGTCTACGGCGTGGCCTTCGACTTCTTCAACATCAGCGGTTCGCTCTACGTCAACGAGAACACCGACAAGGGCATACGCAGTTCGGCCCAGGGCCTGTTCATGCTCATGACCAACGGCCTCGGCGCCTCCATCGGCACCTGGGCGGCCGGCAAGGTGGTGAACGCCTTCCATGTGGTGGACGCCGTCAACCCGCAGCTGCAGAACTGGCCTACGGTGTGGTATATCTTCGCCGGCTACGCCCTCGTGGTGGGAATCCTGTTCATGATCTTTTTCAAGGATCCGCAGAAGGCAGCCCGGAATCTCCCCGCCTAATTCACGCTGCCTCCGTCGGCCCAGTCCCCGAAGCTGACGCTCACCTCCACCGGTAGCAGACTCACCATGACGCGGATGTCCTCAAGGTCATCCGCGTTCCAGTCGTACCCCTTCGAGGCCAGTTCCCCCGCGAGGTCCCAATCCCATGAAAGTTCGCCCGTGGCGGGGTCGTTGAACTGCAGCCTCAGGCCGGAATCGGGCGCCTGGGCCGGCACACGTACCGACGAGGAATGGTCCGAGACGGCCAGCTCGCACATGAAGTCGCCGGCAATCGGCGTCATCTTGGTCAGGTCGGTGCCTCCGACATCTCCACGGACCACAATCCTGTAACGGCCGGTGTCTATGCCTTCGTCGAAACTGATGTAGATGGTGGCGAAGCGCTTGTGGAGTTCGACCGTGATTTCCTCTTCCTCGCCCACCACCACGTGGTCGCCCGAGAAAGCCCACAGGCTGTCGCTCTGGCCACCCCAGGTGACTGAGGTCCCGGCTCCGTTTTCGAGCATTCCGGCCACTCTGACCACCCCGCGGTCCACGCTCTCCCAGCATTCGGGAGAATACGAGCTGAGCGTGACCGCAGTGGTGTGCACTCCGTCGGTGAGACGCACCTTCACGGGAGTGTTCCCGGCTATGAACAGGGCCCGGTCGGAAAGGGAAAGATGCACGTTCGCGGGGCAGGCGGCCCGGTCTTCCTTTATGGAGCAGCCCCACATGGCAAAAAGCAAAGTGCTGAAAATCAATATTCTTCTCATAATTTCGAGTTTATGTCATATTTGCGTTTTAGCCCGGAAATCTCGGGGTCGAGGTTCCCCCGGTGAACGAATGAAGGATCCAGTTCGCAGGCCTTCATGTAACATTCCACGGCTTCCCTGTCCTCCCCCTTGCGGGCATGGATGAGGGCCTTCATGTATTCCACCTTGGCTCCTTGCGGCAGGCTTTCCAACACGGCCATGGCCGAGGCGTTGTAGTCCATGGCGCAATAGGCCACCGCAGTGTTGATGTCGTTGTAGGGACGGAGAATCGTGACCGCCGTCCTGTAGTCGCGGTCCTTTATCGCCTGCACTCCCCTGCGGTACAGGGTATCGGGCACAGTGGTGTGGACGGTGTCCTTGACCATGCCCCGGCGGTGCATGTAAAAATTGAACCTCACCACCCTCAGATGGGGATACAGCACCTCCCTCATATACCGGTATTCGGGCTGTCCGGAAAGCGTCCTCTCCCTTTCGTCGGGTTCGCCTTCGCCGCATATCCGGATGAGCTCTTCCTTGCGGACGGCCGGGATTTCGGAATCCTCCCGGATGAGGGCCGAGAGCATCGTCCAATCTTCCGGCACCGCCCTCGGGATGAAGTCAAGATGCACGTCGTAACGGTGCCGCAGGCCCGAATAATAGCCGCATACGGCTTCGCTCCGCCGCTGTGAGAGCCGCTCGTTGAAGAGCCAGCTTCCCTCGGGCGAACACGAAGCCGCCACGACTATCGAGTCCATGTCGAACTCCCCGCTTCCGAGCAGTTCCTCCAGATTGTCGGCGATGCGCCCCATTTCGCCGGAATTGTTGCCGAGCGAAGTGTCTATCTGGGCGCTTCCCGTGGCGAATTCGATATAGCAGGCCGTGTTGGCCAGCACCCTCCGTTCCTTTATCTCGAGCAGGTACCTCTCGATGTCCTCGCTCAGGCCGCTCAGGGAGGAGATATAGAAGGTGATGGGAGCGGAGCGAGGAATTTCGCACACCAGCCTGTCCTCCTCGAAGATCTCTCCGCCGAGGGTTATGTCGGCCTTGCGCAGCATCGGAGCCGCGGTGATGGTCTGCACGTAATGATACACCACGTCTCCGCCGGAGGCGGTCACCACGCTGTCGAGCCTTAGGCCTTCGCTCACTATGGGAGCTTTCACGTAGCGTGCGTACATCCTGTCCTTCATGGCGCTCCTGCGGCGGTTGCGTTTAAGGCGGAACTGGTCGGTGTAATGTTCCACCGCCTCCCTTTCGGTAACGCCGTAAAGCGACGCGAAGGTCTCGTCCGAAACGAAACTGCTGTCTGCCTTCAGGGCGTAGATTTCGGGAAGATTGCGCTTCAGGAATATCTCCAGCTGGCCCGAACGGATGAAGATCGTGGTATCCGACACTATGCTCTGCAGGAAGCGTTCATAGCGCTGATAACCACGCAATTGCGCTTCGCGATAGCGCTCCCCCGTAATGAAGATGGGTTCAAGGGCCGAACTGTCGCCCAAAGCTTTCAGCACAGGCTGCAGACGCAGCTGCCAATAGCTTTCCACCATGCCGGAAGGCACGGTCACGTCGAAGCGGAGATCGACCTTGCCGTGCCTTTCCGCCACGTTCCGGAACTTGGCGCTCACCACGACGGCGTCGATGTAATCGCTTGCCACCATCTCTCCGTTCTCATCCTTCACCGCCTTCATTATGAGCATTTCGCGGCCCTGGGCGTCCCGGACCCGCAGCGTATCGCGCACCGGATTGTCGTCTATCCTGATATCGGAAGGACGGATGTCCTGCGACATGCTGATCGCGGGGGAAAGGGCGCCGCTGCGCACCGCCTCCACCTTTCCGACGGAGGAGCAGGCGCACAGGGCGAGCAGAGCGGCTATCGCAAAGCGTTTCATACCCTTGCGTCTTTACATTTCATAAGCTAGGGGCTCGTCGCCGCCAAGCAACTGTATCTTGCGGGCCATGATTTCGGAAGTGAAATGCTCAACGCCGTCCTCGGTCGTGAACTTGCTGTTCCTGATGCTGCCCGTCACCTCCACCTTGCTGCCCTTCACTATCTGGTCGAGATCGGGGATCCCTCGACCTTCCCAGGCGCTCACGTTGTGCCAGGTGGTGTCTATCTTAGCCATGCCCATAGGGTCTTTGTACGCCCTGGAGGTCGCCACCGACATACGGCACACCCTCCTTCCGGAGTGGGTCTGCACCCTTGTGCTGCCCACCAGGCCCCGGAGTTCAACTCTGTTCATCTGTTCCATAATTAATTCTTGATAAAATACCGTGCGAGCCGGCCGCGCGGTCCGGTCGCCACGCTGCAAAGGAAAGAAAGGATTTTCACAAAAAAGCGTTTTTAAACGTTTAAAATGCAGATTTTTCCGTTTTTAAGGCTTTTGTAAAATCAATCTTTAAGCCTTTCAGGAAAAAGCCCCGCCCTTACTTGATTTCCAATCGCATGCAAGTTTTTCTGAAGGTCTTCAATTAAACTTGCAGGCATGCGAAAACGGAAAATAATCGACTTTGTTTTTTTACCCTATTGCACGGAATGTAAAACCGCCGCATATTTGCGCATATGGAACTATATCAAAAAGAAAATGCGCCCTGCAAATGTCTCCAGTGCGGAAAAGTCACCTATGGAAGGGCCGACAAGAAGTTCTGCAGCGAGGCCTGCAAAAACGGGTACCATAACGCCAAACAGCAGAAAAGCCGCCTGCTCCGGAACCGGATACAGACGGCTTTGAACAACAACTACAGGATTCTGGAAGACATTGTTTCTTCCGGGAAATACTCTGCGGAACTGATGCCGCTGGAAGAGCTGGGCTTCAGGCCCTCGTTCGTGACCGGCTACACCAAGGTGCGCTACGGGCACGACGTTTTCCGTTGCTACGACATCAGCTACAGCCTTTCGGGTTCGAGGCTGTTCAAGATAAGGAAAGACTTCGGGGATTAGCCATTCTTTACGGGGGCGGGCCTTGCGGGTTCGCTTCCCGGGAGCGGGGTGGTGACCACCTCGGAGACGAACTTGTCGAAGTCGGCTTCGGTGATCATGTGGCAGGTGCCGTTTATCTGGGCGCCCATTTCCACCTGGAACTTGCGGACGTTGATGTTGCCGTTGACGGAAGCGTTGCCCTTGAGCGACATGGTGTCCTTGACGTAGACGTCGCCTTCGACCTTGCCTTCGAGGTCGAGGTTGCAGCAGAGCAGGGAGCCTGTCACGGATGCCCTGTCGCCTACGACAATCCTGCCCTTTGAATAGAGTTTGCCCTCTATGGTGCCATCCACGCGGATGTCGTTGAGGGAGGAGATTTCGCCTTTTACAATTGTACCCTTTGAGATATGGGATACGTCGTTCACATCAACGATGGGTTCATCGATTCTGGTACTCATTTCTTCTGTATTGTTTTGATTGTTATTGTTCTTAAACCAGTCCTTTGCCATGGCAGTTCTTGTATTTTTTACCGCTGCCGCAGGGGCAGGGGTCGTTGCGGCCTATTTTCTTTTCAGCCTTCACCGGTGAATTGGATTTCTGCTCCCCGTTGGTGGAGAGGTCGTCGTGACGGGCGTTGAGTTGAGGAGCCTGACGGCGTGCGGACCTGTTGGGAGGAGGTGCCTCGGAAGCGTCCCGCAGCGGCACGAAGGCCCTGAGCAGGAAGGTGAGCACGTCCTGGTTCAGGCTTTCCAGCATGCTTGCGAAGAGATTGTAGCTTTCGAGCTTGTACACCACGACGGGATCCTTCTGCTCGTACGAGGCGTTCTGCACGCTCTGCTTGAGGTCGTCCATCTCGCGCAGGTGCTCTTTCCAGTGCTCGTCTATCTGATAGAGGATGATGTTCTTGCTGAGCGTCTTTCCGACCTCGCGGCCGCCGGAGTTGTAGGCTTTCTCGAGGTTCACGGAGAGGGTCATGGTCTTGCGGCCGTCGGAAACCGGAATCGCTATGTTCTGGTACATGCTCCCCTGCTTTTCGTAGACAGCCTTGATGATGGGCGCGAGCTTCTCCACCAGATTGTCCATGCGACGCTGATAGCTCTCCTGGATGTGGGAGACGAGACTCTTCACGAGCTCGTCGCGCTTTGCGTGGCCGTAGAACTCCTCGTCGAAGCCGCAGTCGATGGAAAGCTTGGCCATGAGGTTCTCCTGGAAGGCCTCGAAGGGCAGGCCCTCGCTCTGGTCAACGAGGAGGTTGACCGAATCGAGCATCATGTTGCGGAGGTCGATTTCCACCTTGTCGCCGCTGATGGCGTTGCGCCTGCGGGAGTAGATGGCCTCGCGCTGATAGTTCATGACGTCGTCGTATTCGAGCAGCCGCTTGCGTATGCCGAAGTTGTTCTCCTCGACCTTCTTCTGGGCCCGTTCGATGGCGCTGGAGAGCATGCTGGCCTCGAGGGCTTCGTCGTCCTTCATGCCGAGACGGTCGACCACGGAAGCGATGCGCTCGCTGCCGAACAGGCGCATGAGCTTGTCTTCCAGGGAGATGAAGAACACGCTGGAACCGGGATCGCCCTGACGGCCGGCACGGCCGCGTAGCTGGCGGTCGACGCGGCGGGAGTCGTGCCTCTCGGTACCCACGATGGCAAGGCCGCCGGCAGCCTTCACCTCCGGCGAGAGCTTGATGTCGGTACCGCGGCCGGCCATGTTGGTGGCGATGGTGACGGTGCTGCTCTGGCCGGCCTGGGCCACGATTTCGGCCTCCCGGGCGTGCTCCTTGGCGTTGAGCACGTTATGCTTGATGCCGCGCATGCGGAGCATCCTGGAAAGGAGCTCGGAAGTCTCCACGTCGGTGGTGCCCACCAGCACGGGACGGCCGGCGTCGCGCAGCTGCACGATGCGGTCTATGACAGCCGCGTATTTGGCCTTCTTGGTCTTGTAGATGATGTCGTCCTGGTCGTCGCGGAGGACCGGGCGGTTGGTGGGAATGACCATCACGTCGAGCTTGTAGATGCTCCAGAACTCGCCTGCTTCGGTTTCGGCGGTACCGGTCATGCCCGAGAGCTTGTGGTACATGCGGAAGTAGTTCTGCAGGGTGATGGTGGCGAAGGTCTGGGTGGCCGCCTCCACCTTCACGTTCTCCTTCGCCTCTATGGCCTGGTGCAGGCCGTCGCTCCAGCGGCGCCCCTCCATCACGCGGCCGGTCTGCTCGTCAACGATCTTGATCTGGCCGTCCACGATGATGTAGTCGATGTCCTTCTCGAACTGGGTGTAGGCCTTCAGGAGCTGGTTCACGGTGTGGATGCGCTCGCTCTTGAGGGAGAACTCCTCCATGAGGGCGTCCTTGGCCTGCTGCTTCTCCGAGAGGGTCATGCCGCTCTGCTCGATGGTGGCGATCTGGCTGCCCACGTCGGGGATGATGAAGAAGTTCTCGTCGCCCACGCTTCTGGCAAGCACCTCGTTGCCCTTGTCGGTCATGTCTACCGAGTTGAGCTTTTCGTTTATCACGAAGTAGAGGGGGTCGGTGATGACCGGCATCTCCTTTTCGTTGTCCTGGATGTAGTAGTTCTCCGTTTTCTGGAGGATTACCTTCATGCCGGGTTCGCTCAGGAACTTGATGAGGGGCTGGTACTTGGGAAGGCCCTTATGGGCGCGCAGAAGGAGTTTGCCGCCTTCGGTCTCGTCGCCCTCGGCTATCTTCTTCCTGGCCTCGTTGAGCACCTGGTTGACAAGGGTCCTCTGGGCCTGGTAGAGCTTTTCGACGTAGGGGCGGTACTCCATGAACTGGGCGTCAGCCTCGGTCTGGGCCGTGGGACCGGAGATGATGAGCGGGGTGCGGGCGTCATCGATGAGCACGGAGTCGACCTCGTCTACGATTGCGTAGTGATGCTTGCGCTGGACCAGGTCTTCGCTGCTGATGGCCATGTTGTCGCGCAGGTAGTCGAAGCCGAACTCATTGTTGGTGCCGAAGGTTATGTCGCACTGGTATGCGTTGCGGCGGGCCCTGGAGTTGGGCTCATGCTTGTCGATGCAGTCGACGGACAGGCCGTGGAACATGTACAGCGGCCCCATCCATTCGGAGTCGCGCTTGGACAGGTAGTCGTTGACGGTGACCATGTGGACGCCCTTGCCCGCAAGCGCGTTGAGGAACACGGGAAGCGTGGCCACGAGGGTCTTGCCTTCACCGGTGGCCATCTCGGCTATCTTGCCCTGATGGAGCGCGATGCCGCCGATGAGCTGCACGTCGTAGTGGACCATGTCCCACTTGACCTCGTTGCCTCCGGCCACCCAGCGGTTGTGCCAGACGGCCTTGTCGCCATCGATGGTGACGAAGTCGTGGCTGATGCTCAGGTCGCGGTCGAAATCGGTGGCGGTCACGGTGATGTCGCCTTCATTGAGGCGGCGGGCGGTAGACTTCACTATCGCGAAAGCCTCGGGGAGAATCTCGTCGAGAGCCTTCTCGATGGCTACGTCTTCGTCCTTGACCATCTTGTCGCTTTCGGTGGCGAGGGCTTCCTTCTGGTCGATGGAGATGTCCTGGTCGAGTTCGAGCCTGATCTCGGCGATGCGGTCTTCGAAGGGCTTCTCCACCTCGAGCATGTGCGCGCGCAGAGCGGCCGATCGCTCACGCAGGGCATCGTCTGACAGTTTGTCAATCTCGTCGTATTTTTTAAGTATCTTGTCCAGCAAGGGCTTGACCGCACGATAGTCGCGGTCGGCCTTGGAGCCGAAGACTTTTCTCAGAAAATTGTTTGCCGGCATATAATGGATGCTGTTATTCGTTGAAACTCAAATTCGGGTCATTTCTTGACGAAATGTTGTCTGCTGCAAAAATTTTGCCCCGCCTTTGACGGGGCAAAGAAGAGCAGGATAAGGGAGTCGAACCCTCCTCCTTGGCTTGGGAAGCCAATGCACTACCGATGTGCTAATCCTGCATGGGATTGCAAAGATACAAAAACTTTTGCAGTTTCAAAGCCAAAACGCCCGGATGGAGGCTCAGATGTTTCCGCCGCCTTCGGCGTCCAGCTGCTGGTCCACCTTGTCTTTTTCGGCCATCAGCAGGTCGAGCAGCCAGTCTTTCTGCTCGTCCACCAGGCCCAGGTCGCGGCAGGCGCTCTCGTATCTGCCCAGGACGGCCTCCTGATAACGGTGATAGCGCATGGACTTGCGGATTTCATCTTCGATGGTATCGTGCTCAATCTCGTAACTGTCCTTGTAGTAATCCTTGTAGACCTTCTCGGAGGTATACCGGATGCAGAAGTAAAACAGTCCGGAGGCAAGGATCACGATGCCCAGTATGCCCAGCAGCAGCGGTACTTTCTGGATGAGACCCAGCATGCCCAGCGCGGAACCGGCCAGGAAAATGACGAGGGCGACCATCTCGTTGCCGTGGTGTTTAAGTATTGAGGAAATCTTCATAATCGGAAAGTACGTTGGTGTTGCGGTTTTGCATGATCTTGATCTTGAAGTCGTTCTCGGCCTCCTTGGCGTCCATCGCCTTCTGGAAGGTGCGCCGGGCGGCGAGGGTCTCGGTATTCTTGCGGCGCATCGCTTCGAGGTTCTCGCGGAGCTGCCACTGCGACAGCAGGATGGCGAAGAAGGCTATCGCGAACATGACGAGGAAACCGATGAGGATGGTGTTCTGGTTCTGGTGCCTGAGCCGCTCGGCGTCCTGGCGCAGCTGGGCGTTGTTCATCTCGGCGTCGAGGATTGCAAGGTCTTCGTTCTGGACTTTGATATAGATGGAGTCCTTTTCGTTCATCAGGTGCGAGAGCTGGTCGTAGGCCCGGTCATAACGGCCCTGGGCGGCGAAGATGCCGTGCTTCTTGTCGTACCTTTCCCGGGGGGTGGAGAGGGAATCGGCCTTGGCGAGGGCTTCCTGGAAGCGTTCCCTCGAAATGAGGTAGTACACGTCCATGCCGAAGCGCGCGTCGCCGTCGGCCTGCACCCTGTAGAGCGGGTTGGACACCAGGGAGTCGTAGGTCTGCCAGAAACGGGGCCAGTCCTGCTCGGCGTTGTAGAGGTAGGCCCTGGTCATCATGGCCTTCACCCGGATGGACGGGAAAAAGCTCTGGTAGGCCTCCGCCTTCACGCAGTAGTCTTCCGCCTCGGGGAAATTCTTCATCTTGATGTGCTCCTGGGCGGTCAGGATGTACATGTTTGGCAGGTCCTGCTCGGCCCTGGCCTCCTGACAGTAGCGGACAGCCTTCTCGAAGTTGCGTATGGCAAGGAAGGGATTGTCGCGGTAGCTCTGGATAAGGGCCAGGATGCGGTAGGAGTACATCTTGCCTATGGGCTGATGCTCCTGGCTGGCGATGCGCTCCATGGCACGGGCCTCCAGCATCGCGTCCGACGAACGGCCGATGTGCACAAGGTACTCGCAGTACTCGTGCAGGGTGGAGAAATAGAAGGACCGGAATTCCCTGCGGTCGCCGATGAGCTGCTTCATCTCGGCCATTGCCGCGTCCATCCTGTCGTATTCGCCCTGGGCGAAGCGGACGGGAATCTCCAGCGAAAGGCCCAGGCACTTGTACTTGAAATTGCCCTGCTCCGCGCCTGCGGTGTAGATGGAATCGGCCAGGAAAAGATTGGTCTCGCTGAACTGCTGCATGCGCCCGAAGGCATAGCGCTGGAACGTGTCGTCGTCGACCTTCAGACGGTTGACGATCTGCGCCCGCCCGCCGGTGGAACCGGCAAGCAGGAAGGCCGCCACCAGCCCCAGGCCATACAGTAATTTCCTGCCCATGAGGCTACTTGGCCTTTTTGCGGGCTTCCACCAGCTGCAGCTGCGTAACCACGCAGGTGAGCAGCTTCTCCATGATGATGGGCTTCATGATGAAGTCGTTGGCTCCGGCATTGAAGCCCTTGACGATGTCGTCGTTGGAGTTGAGGGCCGAAAGTATCACAATCTGGATATCGGCCGTCGCGGGATCGGCCCTCAGGCGCCGGATTACCTCGAAACCGTCGATGACGGGCATCAGCAGGTCGAGCAGGATGAGGTCGGGCTTCTGCTGCGCCACCGCTTCCAGGGCAAGCTGGCCGTTCGTGGCCGTCCTGAGCGTGAAATTGAACTTGTTGAGCATTTTCTGGACCAGCAGCAGATTGATGGGGATGTCATCCACCGCCAGGACATTGAACTGGGAATAGTCGTGATCTTGTGCGTATAGAGGGGTCATAAGCCGATAATTATTTTTGAATGAGGGGTTCTGTTTCGGGAGGAGTCACAGGGACCAGGAAGACAAAGCGCGCGCCGCCTGCGGTGTAGGATGTATCCAGGAACACCTTGGCGCCCATGCGGTCGGCGATGTCGCGGCAGATGCTGAGGCCAAGCCCCGTTCCCTGCACGAATTCGTCGAGCTTGGTGAAACGCTCGAAGATCTTCTCGGCCTGTTCCGGGGGAACGCCGGGGCCCGTGTCGGTGACGGCGAAGGTCACATAGCCCGGATTCTCCTTGAGCGAGCTGGACAGCTTGATTTCGCCCTGGGTGGTGTGCTTGCAGGCGTTGGTGAGATAATTGATGAGAATCTGCTGCACGCGGCGGGGGTCCGTCCTGAACGTGAAGGGTTCTTCCGATTCGGGGGCGTAATACATCCGCACTCCGCTCTGCAGGCGGTGCTCCGAACTGGATATGGCCGCCTGGCACATGAAGTGGACCTCGCCGTCCTCGTAGGAGATGCGGTAGTTGCCGCTGTCCATAGCCGAAGCGTTGAGGATGTCGTCGAGCAGCATGGTGAGCATCTTGGTGTTGTTCACGATATGACCGGAGAACTCGTCCTTTTCTTCAGCCGAGAAGCTGCCGTCCGGCAGGGCCAGCAACTGCGAGAAGCCCACTATGGCGTTGAGCGGAGTGCGCACTTCGTGGCTCATGTTCTGCACGAAGCGGGTCTTGGCCTCGTTGGCAAGGCGGATTTTCTCGTTGGATTTCTTTAGGTGATGAATATAGACAAACGAGAAAATCAGGATGCCGAGAATTATTACGATGAGAAGGATAATGATGAGGTGGTTGATCCTCGACATCTCCTCGTTCTGCTCCCGGACCTTGGCCGACAGAGTCCTGTTGCCCATCTGAGCGTCCAGTTCAGCCAGCTTGGACTGGTTGGCCTGGGACAGGATCCTTTCGTGGTGGACCACAAGCAGCTTTTCAAGGTCGAAGGCCAGGTCTTTGTAGCCGTAGCGTTCGGCGATATTGGCGATGTATTTGATTTCACGCAGGCGCCCGCTCTCCATCTGCTCGATATCCACGTCCGATACCACGACGGGACGGCCGTACACTATTTCGTCGATGATGTCGAAAAGCGAGACTGCCGTCTTGCTGATCTGGAGGATGAACGGGTCGGCCTTGCAATAGTCGCGCGCAGTTTCGTAGGTGGCCAAGTCCTTGTCGAAGGCTGACAGCTTGGCCCGGTGATACTGGCACCGCAGCGTGTCCAGATGCTCCTTGCGCGACTTCTCGGCTTTTTCGATGTTCACCCGCACCGAATCGTCCCCGATCGGGTAGGTGTCGGCCAGGTCGCAGTAAAGGCGGGTGGCGGACTGCCGCAGGATGGTCGGGTCGTTGGAATTGTTGTAGATGTCCAATGCGGCCAGAATGTATTTCTTGGCCGAGATGTAGTCGTTCTGGGCCACGTAGAGGCTCACCATGTAGCGAGTGCTCATCCAGATGCCGTATTCCTCGTCGTACTCCCGGGCGGTGCTTTCCATTTCCTGGATCAGCGCAACCATCCGCACGAAACGTCTCGTGTTGTAGAGATAGTTCTGGACAATGTCGTACGAATAATAGAAATACTGCGGATAGCCCAGCTCCCTCGCTACATGCTTCAGCTCCTCCTGGGCCGCGAAGACGGCCTCGTCGTCTTCGGGATCCACCTCCCGGGCAGGGTCCGACTTGTATTTCGCGAAGGCCCGCCGGGAGATATCTTTGAGCCGTTCCACATAATAGAGGGTCTGGGCCTTGGTGTCCTTCTTTTCGATGGCGCTGCGCAGCAGGGCGTCGTTTTCGGCCTGGAAGCCGTCCTTGCCCGCCAGCAGTTCCGCCCGGCGATAATGCTCGTAGCAGGTGTCGTCGATGTCGAACGGATTGTTCTGCGCCACTGCGGGCAGGAGCGCAGATACAAGGAAGAGCAGGATTAGCAGTCTTTTTTTCATGTCCTCAAATTGGGTGACAGGCCGGGGCGGAACGCTGTTGCTGACCGCTTGGGCAAACTGTCGGAATGACCGTAAAAGTAATGATTTTCCGCCGAATCTCCAAATTTTTGGCGTATTGCGGAGCAAGCATGCGTATTTTGAGAGAAATGAGTAAATTTGCGGCATGGATGTTTACCGGATCATACGCCCCGACCGCAGCTCCTGCTTCGACGAAGCCCTGGCTTCGGTCATGGAAAAGATACTCCTCCTTCCCGGAAAGACGGTGTTCGTGAAATTTTTCTGCAGCGACGCCCAGAACCAGGCCGCGAAAATCCGTGCGGCCTGCGGGAAACTCGCCTGCAAGGCGGTCTCGCTCGTGGAACAGCCGCCCCTCGACGGCTGCCGCATCTGCGCGCTCGTTCTCAGCTCGGACTCCGAACCCGGCTTCATCTTCCACAGCCTCCGCCTCGGCGAGGAAGAAGCGGCGGGCCTCGACTCCTACGCCCAGACGCGCCTGCTGTTCGACAGGTACCGCAGCGCGGCGGCAGGCCTGGAAATGGCCACCCACCTCGTGCGCACCTGGATATATGTCCGCGACATCGACGCAAACTATGCCGGGGTGGTGCGCGCCCGCAACGACGTCTTCGCCGAAGAAGGTCTCAGCCACGAAAACCACTACATCGCCAGCACCGGCATCGGAGGCGGCAGCGAAAGCCGCTCCGCTCTGGTTTCAATGGACTTTCTCACCTTCCCCGGCATAAAGGAAAGCGACAAGTCCTATCTCAGGGCCCTCAGCCACCTCAGCCCCACCCACGACTACGGCGTTGCCTTCGAAAGGGGCGTGAAGCTCTCCCTTCCCGAAGGCGCGCGGTATTTCATCAGCGGCACGGCCAGCATCGACTCCGGGGGGCGCGTGCTGCACGAAGGAGACGTCACCGCCCAGGCGGACCGCCTGCTGGAGAACATCTCCGCACTGCTTGAGGAAGGCGGTTCGTCGCTGGAGGAGGCCAGGTACTTCGTAGTGTACCTTCGCGACATCTCCGACTTCCCAAAGGTGGACGGCTACATGCGCCGGCGCTTCCCCCGCGTCCCCCGTGTTATCCTCGAGGGACGGGTATGCCGCCCCTCGTGGCTGATAGAGATGGAGACCGAAGCCTAGCGAAGCCTGTACTCCGACAGGTTGTTTATTCCCGGGATACCGTAATACTTGGCTACCAGGTCGCCTTTCAGGTACACCTGACGGCCTATGTTTTCCGGATGGTCCACAAGATTGAGGGCGTCGCGGATGTCGCCCTTCTTAAGCTGCACGGAAAGGCACGAGTCCTTGTCGACGCATGAGGTCTTCGCGGCGATGAGCAGGTTGGTGGAAGACGTGAACGGCTCCGTGAAGGAGCATCCGGTCGAGGTGCAGTCCCCTCCCACTATGTAGCCGTACACCCACACGTCTTCGGTTCCTTCCGCCGCCATGCCGCGGGCCTGTCCTACGCTGAGGGCGTTCGAGAGCTCGTTTCCAGCCCCGTCGCTCTCCCCTATCACATATTCTCCCGTGCACCAGTTGCGCGCGGTGTCGAGCTCGATGGTCAGGCCTTCGCCGTACTTCTGCGCCACTTCGTCCTCTTCCAGCACCGAATAGCCCGAATGGATGCTCATGGACAGCATCTCCTGGGCCGCCAGTTCGCGGGTGAACAGGGTGGTGGTCTCTCCCCCGTAAGTCAGTTCCAGCCATACCAGCCCGGGCTGGAAGTAGCCCGTCCGGTTTTCGGCGTAGTCGTACATGAGCAGCCCCGTGGCGCTCTTGGCGTACAGGGTGCCCCCCGGATAGTTCACCAGGAAGGTCTCCCCCAGCCTGAGCCTCAGGCCCGCGTTCATCTGGGCGCATGCCAGATGCACCGCCACCACCTTGCCGCTTTCCACGACCACCACCTGCTCGTCGCCGTACTGCGGGGATTCGAAGAGCGGCTCCTTGAATTCCCTCGACACGGCCCTCACCGTATACGACCCCGGAGCGAGCTCGAGCTTTTCGGGCGCGGCGGCGTATTTTCCGCTGTAACAGGAGTTTCCCTTTGCATCCTTGATGCTCAGCAGAAACTCGTTCGTGTCGGGGATTTCGGCCCTGGTGCCGATGAAACTGATTACCATAGTCCCGTTCTCCGGCTCGGGACCCTGCACTACGCGGTCGCACGCCACCAGCGCCGCGACCGCAATCGGAACAATAAAAAATGCCTTCATAGATCTTGGGTTTTCCGTGAATCTACGAAGGCTGTACGGAATGGAAGGGAGTAAAAGTGAAATTTTTACGTTTCCGTATATGCTTTTATTTTTAAGGCAGCTCCTTTATTTTCACATTCCTGTAGGAAACGTGGTCCCCGTGGTCCTGCAGAAGGATGTAGCCTTCCTCGGCATTGCCGAAGCCGGGCCAGTTCCTGTATTTGCTGTAGGCCACCAGGGCGTTCCACATCTGGTTGTTCCGTTCGTATTCGAGGAGCTTGTGGCCGTTGAGCCAGTGCTCCACATGGTTGCCGTCCACGACTACCATGGCCCGCTGCCAGCCGTCTATAGTGTAGCTTTCCCAGATTCCCTTGGGGGCAGGGATGAGGTCGTAGAGCGATCCCATGGTGCGGTTGCCGCGGACCCCCAGCTTCGCGTCGGGATGAAGCTCGTCGTCGAGCACCTGGAACTCGCAGCCTATGGCCGAGCCTTCACCCTTGTTGGTCTCGGGATCCACGAAATACTTGATTCCGCTGTTGGCTCCGGGGGTGAGCTTGAACTCCGCCTTAAGGATGAAGTTGCGGTACCTCCTGTCGGTGATGATGTCGCCGCCGTTGGTGCTTTCACTCCCGTCCCCCTTGTTTACGGAGAGGGTGCCGTCTTCGACAGTCCAGCCGTGATCGGGGAAACTCCCGAGCTTTTTCGCGCTCTGCCAGCCCTTTGAAGTGCTCCCGTCGAAGAGGAGTTTCCAGCCGTCGGCCTCCTCCTCGGGGGTGAGGGTGTTGGGGATGCAGTTCACCACGGGCGCAGGGCTTGCGGTGGCGTATTTCTCCACGTCCTGCGTGATGATGCGTATATCTTTCCAACAGATAGTCGCTCCTCTGTCCGCGGGATCCACCACATGGACCTGCAGGGCGATAAAGCCGTCGGTGTCGGCGCCGTCGATGAGATTCGCGCACGGCATGCCGTTCACCCAGGTGCGGATATGCGTTCCCATGCATTCCACGCGGGCGTGGTTCCAGCCGTCGGTGTATGCCTTGCGCGAGGGCTCGTTCTCCGTCATGCGGTACAGCCACAGGCGGCGGGCTTCGTCGTAGATGCCGCCGGTCCAGGCGCGCGGAGCAGGGTCGATTTCGAACTGGTAGCCATACACGAGCCCGCGGCCCTTGTCGAGATGGCTGCGGAGCTGCACGCCGGAATTGATGCCTTCGGTCATGAAATCGAATTCGAGGATGAAGTCGCCGTAGTCCTTCGTGGTGGCAAGGAAGGAGTTGACCTTGCTGTCGGTGGCGGTACCCACAATCATGCCGTCCCGGGCCGCGTATTTCGCCGTACCGGCAACCTGCTTCCAGCCTTTGAGGTTCTTTCCGTTGAAAAGGGGCTCCCAGGGCTGGGCGGAAGCCGTCAGGCCCGCCAGTGCAAGGCCCAGTAGCAGTGCTGTCTTTTTCATGTTTTTCATTTCGAACTTGTCGGGAAATCTACATCTTATAATACTCTTCCCAGCCCTTGCGCGGCGGGGTGCCGGCGAGGAGCGCGTTGGCGAAGGGATTGTTCACTATGGTGCGGGAGGCGAGGTCGAAGGTGAACTTCGAACGCGTGCGGATGGCAATCACGCCCAGGGCGAAGGTCTGGCACATGGGACCGAACACCTCGAACGGGGAGCGCGTCTTCTCGCGGCCCATGCAGGCGAGCAGGAAATTCTCGAAGTGGTTGGAGGGGCTTTCGGGCACCTCGGGAAGCCGCGGCGCCATTTCGAGGGCCTTTTCGCGGGGGATGATTTCGAGCGGCGAACCATGGCTTCCGCCCTTGAAGGTCAGTTCCTTGCTGTAGATGATCTTGCCGGGACTCAGGCTCGAGGGGGTGTATGTACCGGTCATGTTGGTGGCGGGCACGTCGTCCCCTCCGTGGGTGGTGGCGCCGTAGCCTGCCGGGAGCGGCGGGAAATTGTTCTGTCCGTCATACCAGGTGAGTTCCACGGGCGGCATTTCGCCGCGGCCGGGGAAACGGAAGCGCAGGGTGGTCTCCTTCGGGAAGAAGAAGTCGTTGTAGTCGGTTATCTTGAGCGGCTCCACCTCGTAGGGAAGGCCGAGCTGCAGGAACTCGTGGCAGGTGTCGATGATGTGGGCGGCCCAGTCGCCTATGGCCCCCATTCCGAAATCGAACCAGCCGCGCCAGTTGCCGGGGTGGTATTTGCCGTTGTATTCATGCCAGGCCGCGGTTCCGAGCCATGTGTCCCAGTCCATTCCCGCCGGCACCGGTTCAGCCGCGGGATAAGTCTTGATTTCCTTGTCGTAGGGATGCCAGCGGCGCCAGTCGTTGTGGTGGGCCGTGATGGCGTAGACGTCCTTTATGATGCCAGCCTCCATCCAGGCCTTGAACTGGAAGTAATTCTCTTCGGAGTGGCCCTGGTTGCCCACCTGCGTGACGAGCCCGGGGTGGCGCCGCGCCGAGTCCATGAGCAGCTGGCATTCGTAGAACGTGCGGGCCATGGGCTTTTCGACGTACACATGCTTTCCGTAATGCATGGCCAGCATGCAAACCGGGAAATGCGAGAAGTCGGGGATTGCCACCGTAACCGCGTCGAACTTGTCGGAATACTCCTCGAAAAGCCTCCGGAAATCCGTGAACAGCCGCGCCTTAGGGAACTCTGCTATGATCTTGCGGCTTTCCTCGCTTCCGGGGTCGACGTCGCAGAGGGCCACGATCTCGCACAGGCCCGTTTTCTTGAATTCATGGATTATCTGCTCCCCCCGGTTGGCGATGCCGATGCAGGCGAGACGCACCTTGCCGTCCGCCGCGGCTTCCTTTTTCCGTTCCGGGGAAAGACCTGTGAGACTGCCCTTCGCTGAAGCTCCCGCGGGGAGGAGCGTCGCGCCCGCGACGGCGGCGCCTGCCGTCTTGATGAAATTGCGCCTGGAAATATCGTGCATAGGTATTTTTTGGATTTGACCGCAATTTACGGATTTTTTTGCAAATAAAATTCACGGGGCGGCGCATCCCTGCGCCGGCCCCGCTACTTAACCTAAACTTAAACTATGAAAAACTTCGTCGCAATATAAACATATTTCTGATATTTATGACTAAATTTGCAAATAAAATCGCCAATAATCATTATTTGTCATGAAAATAAATCTGAAAATCGCATTTCTGGCCTTAATCGGTTTAGCCGCAGCGGGTTGCGCCAAGTACGAGAAAGTCTCCGGCGACCCCATGAACGCCAGGGTCTACACCCTTGACAACGGTCTCAAGGTCTACATGACCGTAAACAAGGAACAGCCCAGAATCCAGACCTACATCGCCGTCCGCACCGGCGGCAAGACCGACCCTCACGAGAGCACCGGCCTGGCCCACTATCTCGAGCATCTCATGTTCAAGGGAACCATGCAGTACGGCACCCAGGACTATGAGGCCGAAAAGCCCCTGCTCGACCGGATAGACGCCCTCTACGAGGAATACGGCGCCATGACCGATCCCGCACAGCGCAAGGCCCGGTACCACATGATCGATTCCGTGAGCTACCTCGCCAGCCAGATTGCCATCCCCAACGAGTACGACAAGATGATGAGCATGATAGGCGCCCGCGGCACCAACGCATGGACCAGCGAGGACGAAACGGTATACACCGAGGACATCCCCTCCAACCAGATTGAGAACTGGGCGAAGATCCAGGCCGACCGCTTCCAGAACATGATTCCGCGCGGCTTCCACACCGAGCTCGAAGCGGTGTATGAAGAGTACAACATGAACCTTACCTCCGACATGAACAAGGTGTTCGAGAAGCTTATGGCCGCGCTGTTCCCCCATCATCCCTACGGCATGCAGACGGTCATAGGCACCCAGGAGCATCTCAAGAACCCCTCGCTCAAGAACATCAAGGCGCAGTACGACAAGTACTACCGCCCGAACAACTCGGCCATCTGCCTCTCCGGCGACTTCAATCCCGACCAGGCAATCAAAATAATAAAGAAATACTTCGGCGGCTGGGAGCCCCGGGAGGACATCCCCGAGCTGCAGTTCGAAGCCGAGGAGCCCATCGCCTCGCCCGTCAGCGTCGAGGTGACCGGCCAGGAGGCCGAAATGGTCAGTCTCGGGTGGAGGCTTCCCGCCGCCCGCGACCTGCGGACCTCGGTGGTGGCCGACATCGCAGGGTGCATCCTCAGCAACGGCAGCGCCGGTCTCATCGACCTCGACATCAACCAGCAGCAGAAATGCATGTTCCTCCAGGCCGCCTCATACCAGATGGCCGATTACGGCATGATGCTCGTGATGGGCATGCCCAAGCAGGGGCAGAGCCTCGACGAAGTGAAGGACCTCGCTCTCGGGGAGCTTGCCAGGCTGCGCGCCGGAGACTTCGACGAAAGCCTCATCTCCGCCACGGTCAACAACCTCAAGCTCAACAAGATGCGCCAGCTCGAGAACAACGGCATGCGCGCACGCCTCTTCGTGCAGGCGTTCATCAATGGCATCGACTGGAAAGACGCCGCCCGTGACCTCGACCGCTACGCCGCCGTCACCAAGGACGACGTCGTGAAGTTCGCGAACGAGTATCTTACCGACAGCAACTACGCCGTAATCTACAAGCGCCAGGGGCTCGACACCTCCGAAAAGAAGATAGAGGCTCCCGCCATCACCCCCATCGCCACCAACCGCGACAAGCAGAGCGCCTTCCTCATGGAGATTGCGGAAAGCAAGACCGCTCCCATCGAGCCGGTGTTCCTCGACTTCTCCAAGGACCTGTCGGTCGGCGAGTTCGCCAGGAATGTCGAGATCCGCTACAAGAAGAACGAAATCAACGACATCGCCAGCGTGCAGTACATCTTCAACCGCGGCACCCAGGAAATTCCCGCCCTCGGCATCGCGGCCGACTATCTGGGATATCTCGGCACCCCCGTCATGAGCGCGGAAGACATCGCCAGGAAGATGTACGAGCTGGCCTGCAGCTTCAACGTCGGCACCGACGGGCACCACTTCTACGTGAACGTCAGCGGTCTCGGAGAGAACGTCCCTGAGGCCGCCGGAATCGTCGAGGACCTCATCCTGAACGCGGTTCCCGACGAGGGCATCCTGGAGAACCTCAAGAGCGACCTCCTCAAGATGCGCATCGACAACAAGTCCGACTTCGACGCCTGCTTCATGGCGCTCCGCACCTATGCCACCTACGGTCCCGAATACATCAGGAAGTCCACCCTGGGCAACGCTCAGGTAGCCGCCCTCACGAGCGGGGATCTGCTGCAGTGCGTCAGGGACCTCTACGGCAAGGGCCATGTCGTCACCTACTACGGCCCGGCCGACAAGAGCAAGGCCACGGCCGCCCTCAAGGCTGTGCACAAGGTGGAAGGAGTCCCCGAAGCGCTCGAGGAGATCTTCTCTCCCGGCCTTCCCACCGGCGAGAGCGACGTGCTCGTCGCCGACTACGATTCCAAGCAGTTCAGCTACATCCAGTACACCAACGACGGCTCCACCTTCGATCCCGCCCTCCAGGCCGACATCAACATGTACAACGAGTATTTCGGAGGCGGCATGAACAGCATAGTCTTCCAGGAAATGCGTGAAAGCAAGGCGCTCGCATACAGTGCAAGCGCCCGCTTCAACTCTCCCAACAACCTCGTGGACACTTACCATTTCTACGCCTACATCGGCAGCCAGAACGACAAGCTCCGCAAGGCGGTGAAAGGCTTCGATGAAATCATCAACGACATGCCCGAGGTGCAGAACAACTTCGACATCGCCAAGGAAGGCCTCCTGAGCCGCATGCGCACTCAGCGCACCACCGGCGCAAGGGTGTTCCAGGCATACGCCGCCGCCAGGCGCCTGGGTCTCGACGAGCCCGTCGACAAGCGGGTTTACGCCGAGCTGCAGGGCAAGACCCTCGAAGACGTGCTCGCCTTCCAGCAGAAGTATGTCAAGGACCGCAAGTACGACTACGCAATCTGCGGCAGCGTGAAAGACCTCGACATGGACTTCCTGCGGACGCTCGGCCCCGTAAGGCAGCTGAGCCTCGAAGAGATTTTCGGCTATTAGCCGCTGCCCGCGTCACTGCCGTTTCACCCTCACGAGGCAGGTACCGGAGTGGTTGAACGAATCATGGGCGGTAAGCGTCGCCGTTCCCGCTTTGGTTCCGGCTAGGACGGTCACTGCGGTAACACTTCCTTGCCCTCCGTTTGACGTGGTCGGGGAAACCGTGGCGATTTCGGGATCGCTGCTTTCCCATGTAAGGGTTCCGGCGCTTTGTTCCACGTTCATCGCGACAATCTCTCCAGTGATGAGGGCGGTTTCGCCCGGAGCGAGTTCCAGGATGTCCGGAGTCACGATTATGCCTTCCCCGTCGGACGTTGCCGAATAGGTGAACGTGGCCTGCCCGGCCTGGAAGAGTTCCGTTTCCTTCTGGCCTACAGTGAAGTAATAGCTGACGTTCGTCCTTGAGTCCGAATTGGAAAAATACAGGTCCGCGACCGGATTGTCGGCGTCGATGGCGGGCCACACGGCTCCCGCGGGCAGGTATGTTACATTGTTTATGTGCACCCTGCCGTCCTCTCCGGCCGAATAAGCCACGGTATGCAGTTCCCCGGGGGACTCCGACTTGAGGACGGTCCTCCAGGTCATGCCCGCGCTGAGGGTTTTCGTCAGGGAGGACGGGTCGAAACGCAGTTCGGGCAGCCGCTTCTGCACCGTGAGGGCGCAGACCGCCGTCGCGCTCGCATATCCTGCTGCGGAAAGGACTCCCACAATCGTGCATCTTCCCGGACGGAGGGTGGAAACCACTCCTTCCGCCGTTACGGTGGCCACGCTTTCGTCGGTGGACGACCATGTGAGCGTGCCGCTCTCCGGCACTTTGGAGCTCACTTCAAGTGCGAAGGTACTGCCCCAGCCGCCGGTCCATTCGGCGGGATCGATCACCAGCGTGGCGCAGGGATTTGCCGAAACACCCACGTTGCACACCGCGGTGGCGCTGCGGTACAGCACGCTCCCCTGCGCTGTCGCGGGAACCGAGGCCAGGATCCGTACCGTCCCCGTTCCCGTGGCCCTGATCAGCCCGTCGGAGCTTACCGTGGCCACGCTCTCGTCTTCGGAACGGTAACTGACGCTCCTGCCCAGAAGCGGGAAGGCCGAGGCGGGGTTGTATACCGACGCTCCCCCCGGATCCACGGTGCTGAGGCACCAGGAAGGATACCTGAAAGCGATGTAGGTGGGATTTCTTTCGGTAATCTTCACCAGGTTGTATTCCGCCTGCCACGAGTCGTTCCCGTCGGAAAGGTCGAACTCTATGCTTTCCCTGTTGTCCTTGACGGTGAGAGTGTTGCACGTGTTCCTCACGACGTTGAAATCGTTCGTGCCGTTCCTTCCGAGATACACCCGGTACACCACGTCCCCCTCGGAGGAGGCCGTCTCCGAATCCCGGAAGTATTCCGACTCTTCGGGATAAGAAAGGACCACCTCCGCATACGTGGCCCTGTCCTTGATGGCCCCGATGTTGTCGGGAATACGGGAATCGTAGCCTGAGATTCCGGCCTGGACGCCCTGACAGTTTTCCAGCACATAGAAGGATGCGCGGGTGCTTCCCCCTTCGGAGAAGTCTGAATTGAGCTTCAGCAAATCCGGCTGTACGGACCAATCCCCATCGGCGCAGGCATTTACGGGTTTCGAGAAAACGCCGTTCCGCCAATCGCACCAGGGCTGGAAATCCGTGGCGCAGTTTTTCATGGTCACGCCCGACAGCGCAAAGCCGAGCCTTCCTGCATCGACGTTTTCGTAGCGGATGTCCCACCTCGACACGAGACGGTGCACCGCGAACACCGCGGACTGGTCGGAAGTGACCGTGAAGGAGGTGTCGCACGCCATCGGAAGGCCCCCCGGGAACAGCCCCGAAAGGCTCATGTCCGCAGCCGCCGACACGTCGAAGGAACGGGCCTCCGACAGGGTTGCGGGAAGGGATTCGGCGGGTATCTCCGCACAGTTGCAGAGCACCAGGAAACGGTAGGTGCCGTCCTGACGCAGCGTCAGACTCATCCCGGCGGAAACGTCGGAGAAATACCCGCTTGCATAAAGCCCGCCGGACGAATCATACGCCAGTATCTGGGCGGAGTGCACCTCCGTCTCGCTCCCCGAAAAGGCCGAACGGGTGAAAGGAGAGGCCCCCGCATCCACGGAAAAGGTGACGGACCGGCCCTCATGCCGCACGCAGCGCTCCTCCTGCCTGCAGGAGCAGAGCGCAAGCACGGCCATAATAATCGCAAAACTGCCTGTTGTCTTCATGGCGGTAGTCATTATATTGGTTCACAAAGTATTCCGCATACCCCGACACCGATTACGGTACATTCAATCCCGAGACCGCTGAACATGACCGGTTTGGGGTCAATGGGGACAAGGGTGTTTTTCAATGAGGCGGTTCCATCGAAATATGTCACTCCGGTCAGCAGGGATTTCAGGGTTATATTCCTGTTTTCATAGGCGGTGCAGTAAAGGTGCTCGCAGACGAAAACCGACCCGGTGCCCGAAAAATAGTTCTTGCCCGACTGGGTTCCCGTCAGCATTTCCGAAGGGCCATACTCCGTTACGGTAAAAAGCCCGTCGGGAGCGGAGCGCAGGGCCGCCCCCACGAAGTTTCCGAGCCCGAGGGAGAATACCGCCGACTCGAAGGGAGTGATTACCCCTGCCATGTCACCCTCTTTCAGGATCATATGAAGGGCCTCGGCACTGCTGCAGCAGGCGGTCATGGCGGCCTCGTCCGCTACCAGGGCAGAAATGTCGCCCACGCTTCTCCAGCCTTCATATCCCGCAGTCCTGCATACCCGGTTGATGAAAGTGGGGGTGAAATGGTCGGCGGCAAGGCCCGCCCCCGCGCAGACGGCGTTCCACGCCGCGGGCCTGAGCGTTCCGCTTATTTCGTTGCCTGCGGGCACCGAATTGTCTTCTATCTTCCATTCCACCGAGCCGTCCCCGAGGCCGTCCTCGGTGCCGGTGACGGTAAGGGTGCAGGCGGTGTTGCGGAGAATGTCGAAATTGTTCATCGCATTCCCTCGCAGGTAAACCCGGTATATCACATCCGCCTCGGCCGACGGCTTGGACGGGTCGCGCTCGTAGCGGGCCCCCTCCGGGAAGTCGAGACCCAGTTCGAGATAGGTGTATTTGTCGTATCCCGAAGGGTCGGCCGCCCGGAGGGCGTTCTCCCCCGCACTCTCGGCCCCGGAAAGCCCGGAGACGGTTCCGCGCATGTTTTCGATCACGTACAGCTCGGTATCCGCTCCGCTGCCCTGGTCGCCCATGTCGAACACCACGGTCGCCTTCGATGGCGCCCACGGCGTGAAATCGCGGGCCGACCGGCGCATTCTGACGAATTTCACGGCATAACCCAGAGCGTCCCTGTCGACGAACTTCACCCTCCATTTCGAAACCATCCTGTCGGGCTTCAGGGTGAGGCTGAAATCGCCCGAAACGTATATGCTCTCTTCACCCGCCATGGGAACTCCCCCGGACATAGCGGCGTCCTGCAGGGAAAGCGTCACCGCTTCCACCTCCGACAGCCTTGCAGGCCAGTCGACCGCCGAATCGCCGCAGTTGACCAGACTGAAAATCCGATAGTTGTATCCTTTGAGCAGGTTAAGCTTCAGCCCCTCCCCGGAATACGAAGCTGTGGAGACGGACCTGTAGAAGACTCCGTCCTCTACGCGGTAAGCGGCCACCTGGACCGAACGGATGGCGTCGGCGTCGGTGACCAGCGACCTGGTGAGCGGACGTTCGACGGTGATGCGCCCGCCGGCAAGACCGGCCGCAGATTCTTCGCTGCACGACGCGAAAAGGCGCATCATGCCGAACACGAGAGCCCCGAAAAGCAGGACCGACAGTGCGTTGTGCAGCATCTCCCTGCGAATGACGGCAGGGTTCTTTCTATAGTAAATCATTGTGCAGTTATCTCTTAAGGAATTGTTACTCTGAGCTTTATGTGATACCATTCAGGATATGTCCTCCCGTCGGTGTCGACGGTGACGAGCAGATAGAAGGTGCACGCGGGTGTGTCCCTCCCTGAGGCTATCCTCACCTGACCGCTTCCGAAAGTCCTGTTGCTGGGCACTCCCTGGATGAGGCGCCATTCCGGTTCTTCCTCGGAGCGCATGTACAGGCTCACCCCTTCGGGGATCTTCGTGCGGCTGTCGGGACCCGACCAGCAGCTGATGCCCCATCCGTTGTGGGAGAGGTCCAGCACGTTCAGCGTCAGCTCTTCCCCCTTTTTCAGCACCACGTCGGAAGCGTCGTCGAAATAAGCGTAGGTCTTGATGCAGACCATCAGCTCCCCATATACCGTACCGCCTTCAGGTGAAATCAGATAGATGTAGTAAGTACCATACGCTATGTCGGCGGGAACCGTCACCATGACCCTTTCCGTTCCTCCGCAGCCCGCTGACGGGGTGAGAGCGAAGGCGGAACTGACCCTCGTCGCCCAGCCGAGCGCATCGGGATCGGAGATGTCGGCATAACCCGTACCCGTCTCGAAAGGAGCCTTGTAGATGTCGAGCTGCGAAGAGAGGAAACAGGGTTTTTCCTTTTCCCGCTCCGTGAGCGTGACGGTGGCGGCGGCGCATCTTTCGCCGCTGTCGCCGCGGAACAACTCAACGGTATACTTCCCCGGCGGAGTGTCCTTCGCGGCCGTCAGGACTATGAATCCGTCACCGCGGGAAGACTTCGCCGAAAGCGACAGGCCGCTGCATTCCACGCTCCAGCCGAGGCGGGAGGGATCGCTCACCCACAGGGTGTCGCGGCCTCCCTGACGCAGGGCGACATCGCTCCGGAAAACCGGAACGGCCACCACGTCTACGAACAGCGAGCTCTCCGCTGCTGTCCAGGTAACGAAGTCGCTGTCGGTGTATTCTTCCTGCGACACGGTGACGCGGCATTCCCCATAGGACAGGGCGAGGACCGTGCTGTCGTTTTCCATGCCGGCGACCGCGGGGTTCGACAGCGTCCAGCTCATGGCTGCGGGAGAGTCGGTGCTGACGTGCAGGATACCTTTTCCGCCTTCGTCCAGCACCCCGAAGGTCCTCTCCAGAACGAGTCCGGTCTTCACCGTATCCACCAGCACCACGCTCAGACTCAGGCTCGAAGAGCGGTACCACTCCCCCTCTTCGGATTCCTCCTGGGCCAGGGTGACCGTCACCGGCCCTCCGGGTGCCTTCGGAAACAGGAACAGCCTTCCGGAGCGGGCGTCGACGTTCACGGCGAGCCGCGACGTGTCGGAACTCGACGCCTCGAGCGAGGACGGGGACAGGGAGGAGATTTCCAGAACGGCCGGACCGTCGTCCACATCCAGGACCAGTTCCTCCGGCCCCACGCTCAGAAGCGGGTCGCGGTAGCACGGGCCCCTGTCTTCCCGGATGCTGCAGGAAGACAGGAGTGCCGCCAGCGGAAGGCACAGGAAGAGTGAATCAAAGTTCTTCACTTACATTTCCTCCGGAATCCCAGTTTTTCACGCCCACGGTCATGAGGGCCTCCGCCTTCGTCACGGGAATGGCGGGATCGGAGGTGCCCAGGGCGGTTATGGTAAGGCTTACGTCATAAGTGTAATTCGCGGCCAGGCCGGTAGTGGACACGCCTGCGTCGGCGCCCACGTTCACGGTCCAGTAGTAGTTTTCGGTCCTTCCGCCTATCACCACCGAGCCGTAGACGGTGAGCCACACCGCCTGCGGATTGGAATCCGAGATGGCCACCGCGGTATTGAGATTGGACTCGTGCGGGAGTTCGCACTGATTGGGGAAGGTGTAGAGGCAGGTCTGGGAGTTGGAGCCCATGCCGGCGCCGCTCGCGATCGAAAGGTTGGAATACGCCACATATGTATAAGGTTCCCCCTGGTGCGAAGCCACGGCGTTCTTGCCATAGGCGTTGTACCATGTTCCCGCGCTGCTCCCGTCCACGTGGACCTGTCCCTTGGCGTTGCACAGGAAGACGGAATTGACGGTGAGGGGACCCATCTTCGCAGGCAGGCGGTTGTTGATTTCCACCAGTCTGACGCGCGAAGCGAGGCTCTTCACCTCCAGGCTGATGCTGGCGCCGTCCTCGCTGAATTCCTGGATGGCCTGCTCGCCGTACATGGCGAAAATCTGCTTCGACTGGCCCGACAGGTCGTCGCTCTCCATGGTAAGCGTCGCGCTCCGGAGGTCCGGGAGCGTGGCCACGGCGTTCTCGTCAGGCCCGTTCACGAGCGCGGCCACGGTGTACTTCACTCCTGTCTTGAGGGAACGCTTGTAGACGGTATTCGTGGAGTTGTTGCAGTAATCGATGAGATTGCCGCCCGCGTCGAACACGAAGAACTGGATGTTTTTCGCCGTCTTGTCGATTCCGTAACTTTCGGTGTTGGCCCTGGTGCCGATCCTGGCGAAGTCGCCGTCGACATTCACTGTGAGCGTCCCGAATCCTTCTTTCCCTGAGTGACTGTTCTCGCCCGCGAGCTGCTCACAGGCGGAAAGCGCAATTGCGGCACTTGCCGCAATGAGCGCAAAACTGATAATTTTTTTCATCTCGCATATCGTTAAATAGTGCGAGGGCAAAGTTGGGGACTATTATCCGTGTAGGACAGCGCAAAAAGTTTTACCCCCGATATTTAAATGTTTCGGGGGGTATTTTCAATTTTTCCTTGAATGCGCCCGGGACCGGTCCTGCCGATTCCGGGACGAAGGCGCGGCAGAAAATTTTATTTTTCGGCCGCGCCGGGACCAAAGGGCGGTTTTCAGGTACGAAAACTATCCGTTTAAAAGCCGCATGCGCACAGGGAGGCGATACCACAGCAGGGCATGGCCGACGGCCATGCCCTGCTGCAGTACTCCCTAAAGGAATCGAACCTTTACCAGCGGAACCGGAATCCGCTATTCTATCCGTTAAACTAAGGGAGCGGGACTGCAAATATACGCTTTTTTTTGACTATCTTTGCGCACTTCTTCAACTTTAGAATTTTTGACTCAAATCTGAATAACACACGATGAAAGCTTTCGTATTTCCCGGACAGGGAGCCCAGTTCCCAGGAATGGGCAAAGATATCTACAAAAACAGCATCAGGGCCCGCAGGCTCATGGAAGAGGCCAACGACATTCTCGGATTCCGCATCACGGACACCATGTTCGGCGGCACCGATGAAGCCCTCCGCGCGACGGACGTCACCCAGCCCGCCATATTCATCCACTCCACCGCCCTCGCGCTCTGCGCAAGGGTCGGCAAACCAGACATGGCCGGAGGCCATTCCCTCGGAGAATTCTCGGCCCTCGTGGCCGCCGGGGCCATGAGTTTCGAAGACGGCCTCGCCCTCGTGGCGGTACGCGCAAGGGCCATGCAGAAATGCTGCGAGAAAGTGCCCGGCACCATGGCCGCCATCATCGGCCTGCCCGACGAAACCGTAGAGAGGATATGCGGAGAAATTGCGCAGGAAGGCGGCGTCGTGGTGGCCGCCAACTACAATTCCGACGGGCAGATAGTAATCTCCGGTGAAAAGGAGGCGGTGCTCCGCGCATGCGACATGTCCAAGGCCGCGGGCGCAAAGAGGGCCCTCCCGCTCATGGTCGGCGGAGCCTTCCACTCCCCGCTCATGGAGCCCGCCAGGGAAGAGCTCGCGCAGGCCATCCGCAGGACGGCCTTCCGCACCCCGAAATGCCCCGTGTACCAGAATGTCACCGCCCTCCCCGAAACCGATCCGGAGCGCATAAAGGACAACCTTCTCAAGCAGCTCACGAGTCCCGTGCGCTGGACTGCTTCGGTGAAGAACATGCTTTCCGCCGGCGCATCCTCCTTCCTCGAACTCGGTCCCGGCACGGTGCTTCAGGGCCTGGTGAAGCGAATCAGCTCCAAGGAAGGGAAAGAAGTCGAAATAACAGGCCGTTCATAAAGAAATAATTGTTATATTCGTAGACTTTGACAACCAATTAAATTCATCACATATTAACTATGGCCAAAGAAAAGAAATTCATCACTTGTGACGGTAACACCGCTGTCGCAAACATCGCGTATCTCTTCAGCGAGAACGCATGTATCTACCCCATCACGCCTTCCTCTCCCATGGCGGAGAACATAGACGAATGGGCCGCCCACGGAAAGAAGAACCTCTGGGGCGAGACAGTGCATGTTACCGAAATGGAAAGCGAGGCCGGCGCATCCGGCGCCGTCCACGGCTCGCTCCAGGCCGGTGCCCTCACCACCACCTACACCGCATCACAGGGCCTCCTGCTCATGATTCCCAACATGTACAAGATTGCCGGAGAGCTTCTTCCCGGAGTCTTCCACGTTTCCGCCAGGGCCCTTGCAAGCCACGCCCTCTCCATCTTCGGAGACCATCAGGACGTAATGGCCTGCCGCCAGACGGGCTTCGCCCTCCTTGCTTCCGGCAGCGTGCAGGAAGCCCAGGACCTTGCCGCCGTGGCACATCTCTCCGCCATCAAGAGCAGCGTTCCCTTCCTTCACTTCTTCGACGGTTTCCGCACCTCCCATGAAGTCCAGAAGATTGAGGCCCTCGACGAGGAGGCCCTCAAGGGAATGGTAAGCGAAAAGGCTCTCCAGAACTTCCGCGACAGAGCCCTGAATCCCGACGCTCCCGTCACCCGCGGCACCGCCCAGAACGGAGACGTCTACTTCCAGGCTGTCGAGAGCCGCAACAACGTCTACACCGCCGTGCCCGACATAGTCGCGCGCTACATGGGTGAAATCAGCGAGCTCACCGGCCGCAAGTACCGTCCCTTCACCTACTACGGCGCAAAAGACGCCGAAAACATCATAATCGCCATGGGCTCCGTCACCGAAACCATCAAGGAGACCATCGATTACCTCAACACCAAAGGCCGCAGGTACGGCCTCGTAAGCGTACATCTGTACAGGCCGTTCAGCACCGATTATCTTTTCAAGGCCATCCCGAAGACCGTCCGGAAAATCGCGGTCCTCGACCGCACCAAGGAGCCCGGCTCCCTCGGAGAGCCCCTGTACCTCGACGTCAAGGCCGCCTGGCAGGGCAAGGACAACGCCCCCCTCATCATCGGCGGGCGCTACGGCCTCTCCAGCAAGGACACCACTCCCGCGCAGATCATCGCGGTCTACGACAACCTCGAGCGCAAGGCCCCTAAGGCCGACTTCACCATCGGCATCGTGGACGACGTCACCTTCAAGAGTCTCCCCTCCGGAGAGGAAGTCTCCATCGTGAAGCCCGGCACCACAGAATGCAAGTTCTACGGCCTCGGCTCCGACGGCACGGTGGGTGCCAACAAGAACACCATCAAGATCATCGGCAGCCATACCGACCTCTACTCCCAGGCATACTTCGACTACGACTCCAAGAAGAGCGGCGGCTACACCTGCAGCCACCTGCGCTTCGGAAAGCAGCCCATCCACGCCCCCTATCTGGTAAGCACTCCCGACTTCGTGGCCTGCCACGTGCCCAGCTACCTCTACAAATACGACATCCTCAAGGGCATCAAGGAAGGCGGCAGCCTCCTGCTCAACTCCCTCTGGGACGAAAAGGAAACCCTCGATCGCATCCCCGACAACGTCAGGAGCATCATCGGAAAGAAGCACATCAGGCTCTACATCATCAACGCCACCAAGATAGCCGCTGAAATCGGCCTCGGCGGGCGCACCAACACCATACTCCAGAGCGCATTCTTCAAGATCACCGGCATCATTCCCTACGCCGACGCCGTCAAGTACATGAAGGACGCCGCCCTCAAGAGCTACGGCAAGAAGGGCGAGAACGTGGTGAACATGAACTACGCCGCCATCGACCGCGGCGGAGAATACACCGAAGTGCAGATTCCCGCCGGATGGGCGGACATCACCGCCAAATTCGAGAATCCGGGCAGGAACCGCCTCGCCACTCCGTTCGTGAAGGAAGTGGCCGACGTGGTGAACGCCCAGAACGGCGATTCCCTCCCGGTCAGCGCCTTCCTCCCCTACATGGACGGCACCATGCCCGCAGGCACCTCGGCCTATGAGAAACGCGGAGTGGCCGTGACCGTTCCCGCGTGGGACAGCGAAAAGTGCATCCAGTGCAACACCTGCGCCTTCGTCTGCCCGCACGCCGCCATCAGGCCGTTCCTGCTCACCGACGAAGAGGCAGCAGCCCTTCCCGCCGGCACCAAGGTCGCCCAGGGCAAGGCCAACCTCAAGGAATACAAGTATGTCCTCAGCATCAGCGTGGCGGACTGCACCGGTTGCGGCAACTGCGTCGACGTCTGCCTTGCGAAGCCCGAAAAGGCCCTCAAGCTCGAGTCGTACATGGACCATGCCGACGAGCAGGCCCAGTTCGACTACCTCGGCAGCAAGGTCGGCTACAAGACCCCGCTCGATCCCAAGGGCAACATGAAGGCCGCCCAGTTCAGCCAGCCGCTCTTCGAGTTCTCCGGAGCCTGCGCAGGCTGCGGCGAAACCCCGTACATCAAGAACATCACCCAGCTCTTCGGCGACCACATGATGATTGCCAACGCCACCGGATGCTCCTCCATCTACGGAGCTTCCTTCCCCGCAAGCCCCTACTGCACCAACGCACAGGGCCACGGTCCGGCATGGCAGAACTCCCTCTTCGAAGACGCGGCCGAATTCGGCCTGGGCATGAAGATAGGCTCCGACCGCATGCGCGAGACAATCGCCCGCCTCATGACGGAAGGTCTCGAATGTCCCGGATGCTCCGATGAAATCAAGGCCCTTTACAGGCAGTGGCTCGACAACCGCAACGACGCCAAGGTCACCCGCGAAGTGGCCGACAAGCTCGTTCCCCTTATGGAGAGTTGCGGCTGTGAAACCTGCAAGGCCCTGCTCGGCCTCAGGCATTTCATCCCGTCGCGCAGCCAGTGGATATTCGGCGGCGACGGCTGGGCCTACGACATCGGCTACGGCGGCCTCGACCACGTGCTCGCTTCGGGCGAAAACGTGAACGTGCTCGTCCTCGACACCGAAGTCTACTCCAACACCGGCGGGCAGAGTTCCAAGAGCACCCCGGCCGGCGCGATCGCGAAATTCGCCGCCTCCGGCAAGAAAATCCGCAAGAAAGACCTCGGCATGATGGCCATGAGCTACGGCTATGTATACGTGGCGCAGGTGGCAATGGGCTCGAGCCCCGTCCAGTACATGAACGCCATCAAGGAAGCCGAAGCCTACGACGGCCCGTCGCTGGTCATAGCCTACGCTCCGTGCATCAACCACGGCCTCAAGGCCGGAATGGGCCTGAGCCAGAAGGAAGAGAAACTTGCCGTCGAATGCGGCTACTGGCACCTGTACCGCTACAATCCCGCACTCGAAGGAAGCGGCAGGAACCCGTTCTCGCTCGACAGCAAGGAGCCTGACTGGGCCAAGTTCCAGGACTTCCTCAAAGGCGAAGTGCGTTTCGCATCCCTCTACAAGCTCTTCCCGGAGCGCGCCGAGGAGCTTCTCGCCAAGACCGAGGAATTCGCGAAGATACGCTACAACACCTACAAGAAACTCTCCGAGTAGAGTTTCCTTCGGGGACACGGACGGGAGACTGCAGCGCCGGAAGACCTGCAGTCTCCTTTTTTATGCCCTTACGAGATTCATCCAGTCGTAGACTATGCTATAGCTGACGATGAAATACATCAGGCAAAGCAGGGCGGCCCACCAGGGAATAAAAATGAACAGGAGCACGCCGTAGATGAGAGCAAAAAGCACCGTACCCACAAGCTTGGCGCCGAAGCGCACCGTGTTGCAGAAGGCGCGGTCGCGCACCTTGCGGGCACAGAGATATTCCGCTATACCCCACATGGGAGCGGTGATTATTCCCGAAACAAGGAAGAACGGGAAGGCGAGGACCGCCAGCAGGATGCGGACGAAACGCGATTTGGGCAGGCCGGACTCCGAGGGCCTGCATCCGTACAGCGATTTGAAACGGTCCTCGAAGGCGTTCCAGTTGGCATCGTACCCCTCATCGTCGGGGAACCATACGAACTGGCTTCTGATGGCCGGAGTGAGCATTTCGCGCAGGGCGTTGTATTTCTCGGGGTCGGACAGGCCCGGATGCTCGCGCACGAACCGGGAAACGTTTATCGGCTTGCCATAACGCAACCGGCTCCAGGAACGGTAGTGGAAGTAGCTCCCGTACTCCAGCCCGGCCGGCACTATGTACACGTCCTTCCTGCCCGCAAGGGTTTCGTCGGCCGTGAGGGCGATGCGGAAAATGCCCTTGCTGAGCGGCAGCATGGAATGTTTAGTCCTGTGGGTGCCTTCGGCGAACATGCAGAAGGGAACGCCGTTGGAAAGCACGTCCACCACCTGGTCGTTGGTGTCGTAATTGCGCAGCACCTTGCGGATGCCGTCGCGGCGGCGGACCATCGGCAGGATGCGGAGGAAACGCAGGATACTGGCCACGACGCGGTTCTCGAATATGTCGGCCCTGGCGCCGAAGACGACCGGACCGCGGCAGGTCCTGAGCACCATCATGGCGTCCATGAGGGTGTTGCAGTGGTTGGGGGCTATGATGACGGCAGCATCCGAAGGGATGTTCTCCATGCCTTCCACCTTGCATATGCGGTAACTGCGGCGGGTGGTATGGTCGACATATATCCGCAAAAAAGAATACCAGGGATTGTGCTGCCAGGGACCGGTCTGTTTCATTTGTGTACGATTTCGATGTGGAGGCCGCCTCCGGAACTCCACACTTCGGCGTCGGTGGAGGAGTCGATGCTCACCCTCGCCGGGGAAACCGGAGGATGGGAAAGGTCGGCTGGCGACGGGTTGAAGGTTTCGTTGGCGACGTTGTACCAGTGCATTATCTGCCGGGCGTAACCCATGAAGATTTCGCCCTTTCCGGTAAGGCGCACCTCTCCGCGGGAACGGTCGAGAAGCTGCACTCCAAGCGTCTTTTCAAGTTCGGCGACACTTTGGCTCACGGCGGGCTGGGTAAGGCCCAATGAAGAAGCAGCGGCGGTGAAACTACCGTTTTCCACCACCGCCGCAAAAATTTTTAACCTTTTGTCTTCCAGCATTGACTTTTACTCGGCCGGGGCTATCGCCTCCATCGGGCAGACACCTGCGCAGGTGCCGCAGTCGATGCAGACATCGGGGTCGATGGTGTAGAAGTCACCTTCGTGGATGGCCTCGCTGGGGCATTCGCCCTGGCAGGTTCCGCATGCTACACAAAGGTCCGGATTGATTTTGTAAGCCATAATATGTGTGAACTTTTGTTGATTGTTGTGCAAAGGTAAGGTTTTTGCAATAAATTTGCAATATGAAATCGCTGTTATTTATTTTTCTTGCCCTCCAGACCCTCATAGGGGGCACCGCCCAGTTCGACAAGACCGTCCACGACTTCGGGACCATTTCCGAGAAGGACGGGGCCCAGCGCTGCGTGTTCACCGTCACCAACAAGGGGGACAAGCCCCTCACCATACTCTCCGTAGTTCCCTCCTGCGGCTGCACCGGGGTTGAATGGACCCGCGGCAGCATCGCCGCCGGCGAGCAGGGCACCATCCGGGTCGTCTACAAGAACGAGGACGGTCCCTATCCCTTCGACAAAAGTGTGACGGTATATCTTTCCGACATAAAAAAACCCGTCATACTGCACCTGAGGGGCGTGGTCGCAAAGAAATAATTAGTATCTTTGCGTGATATGGCGGAGACCAATTACACAGACGACAACATACGTACCCTCGAAGGCGTCCAGCACGTGCGGATGCGCCCCGGAATGTACATCGGGCGGCTCGGCAACGGGGGCAACCCCGGCGACGGCATCTACGTGCTCCTCAAGGAAATCATAGACAACTCCGTGGACGAATACTCCATGGGGTTCGGCAAACAGATCCTGGTCGACATCCGGGACAACACGGTAAGCGTGCGCGACTTCGGCCGCGGCATCCCGCTCGACTCCGTCGTCAAGGCGGTGAGCATCCTCAACACCGGCGGCAAGTTCGACGACAAGGTGTTCAAGAAGAGCGTGGGCCTCAACGGCGTCGGCAGCAAGGCGGTGAACGCTCTCAGCGAAAGCTTCTACGTCTGCTCCTACCGCGAAGGCGAAAGCTCCTGGGCGCGCTTCGAGCGCGGGGAGCTCAGGGAATCCGGCAAGGAATCCTCCCCGAAAGAGAAGAACGGCACCCTCGTGCGCTTCACCCCCGACGCGATGATGTTCGGCAGGTACGAGTACAACGCCGACTACGTGGAGCAGATGATAAAGAACTACTCCTACCTCAAGAAAGGCCTCACGCTCGTACTCAACGGCACCCCGTACGTGAGCGAAAACGGCCTGCTCGACCTGGTCAACGAGAACCTGCTCTCCGCCGAGCCCCTCTATCCCCCCATCCACCTGGAGGGCGAAGACATCGAGATTGTCCTCACCCACAACAACGACATAGGCGAGAACATCTCCTCTTTCGTCAACGGCCAGAACACCCGCGACGGCGGCACGCACCTCGTGGCTTACCGCGAAGCCATAGCCAAGACCTTCAAGGACTTCTTCAAGAAGAACTACGACCCGCGCGACTGCCGCATGGGCGTGGTCGGCGCCATCAGCATCCAGATCCAGGAGCCCAACTTCGAAGGCCAGACCAAGACCAAGCTCGGCAGCAACTACATGTGGGAGAAGCAGACCCACGACGACAAGGGCACCCTCAAACTCGACGTCGGCCCCACCATCCGCAGCTATGTCAACGACTTCGTGGCCAAGAACCTCGACAACTACCTGCGCATCCACAAGGAGATAGTCCCCGTCATCGAAGAGAAGATCAAGTCGTCGCAGCAGGAGCGCGAAGAGATTTCCGGCATCCAGAAGAAAACCCGCGAGCGCACCAAGAAGGCCAACGTGTACAACCGCAAGCTGCGCGACTGCCGCTACCACTACGGCGACAAGCGCACCGAAAAGACCAGCGACGACATCGAGCGCAGCAGCATCTTCATAACGGAGGGCGACTCCGCAAGCGGAACCATCACCAAGGCCCGCAACGCGGCTTACCAGGCGGTCTTCAGCCTGCGCGGCAAGCCCATCAACTCCTACAAGGAAAGCCGCAAGAAGGTGGCCGAGAACGAGGAGCTGAACCTGCTCATAAACGCCCTGGGCGTCGAGGACGACATCGCCAACCTCCGCTACAACAACATCATAGTGGCCACCGACGCCGACGACGACGGCATGCACATCCGCATGCTGGTGCTCACCTTCATCATGAAATACTACCCGGAGCTCATCCGCCGCGGGCACGTATACATCCTGCAGACCCCGCTTTTCCGCGTGCGCGACAGGAAGGAGAACCGCTACTGCTACTCTCCCGAAGAAAAGGAAAAGGCCCTGGCGGAGCTCCGCAACGGCAAGACCGAAATCACCCGCTTCAAGGGTCTGGGAGAAATATCTGCCGACGAATTCTCCGCTTTCATCGGCGAAGACATGAAGCTCGACCCCGTACAGCTCGCCGAAGAGGAGAGCATTGCCCAGATAATGGAGTTCTACATGGGCGACAACACCGTGGAAAGGCAGAGTTTCATCCGCGCGAACCTGCGCAGCGAAGAGGAACTGGAAGACGTAAACATATGAGAAAGACCCATTACGGAAAAGGCTGGGCACGGTTCTGCGGCTGCTGCCTGAAGCTCCTCGGCTGGACCGCCGTCGGCGGTCCCCCGCCCGAGCCCAAGGCCGTCATGCTGGGCGTCCCGCACACCTCGATGGCCGACTTCCTGATCGCCTACCTGTTCTACACCTCCTTGGGCGAAGTGGGCCATGTCATGGTCAAGAAGTCCCTCTTCTTCTGGCCCCTCGGAGGCATCCTCCGCGCCATGGGCTGCATCCCCGTGGACCGCAGCAACTCCGCCGGGCTGGTCAAGAGCCTCATCGCAGAGATGGAGCAAGACGATTTCTTCAAGCTCGCCATTGCCCCCGAAGGTACCCGCAAGCCGGTAAAGCGCTGGAAATCAGGCGCCATCATGATCGCCAGGGAGACAGGCGTACCGCTCTATGCCGGCTATTTCGACTGGGGCACGAAACGCATCTCCTGCGGAGAGAAATTCCCCCTCAGCGGCAACGACAAGGCGGATCTCGCCCGCATCCAGGAATACTACGAGGGCCTGCATCTCACCGGGAAACATCCCAAAAATTACGTCACGCGATGAAACGCGCCCATCCCTACCGCATCCGCAACATATTCATCCGTTTCAATCCCCTGCGGCTATTCCTCCGCGACCATTACCCGCAGACGCTCAGGGAGCTGTTCGAGGAAAGCACCGAGCACTTCGCCCGCCGCCGCTTCAGCCGTTTCGCGGACGGCGGACAGGCTTACAGCTACGCTTCCTTCAGGGACACCTGCGACCTGCAGAGCCAGAGGCTGTCCCGCTTCGGCATCAGCGCCGGCGACCGCGTGGCCATACTTTCGCAGAACATGCCCAACTGGACGGTGGCCTTCTTCACCTCCACCGCCTTCGGGCGCGTCGCCATCCCCATCCTGCCCGACTCCTCTCCCAACGAAATCGCCAACATCCTCAGGCACTCCGAGTCGAAGGTCCTGTATGTTTCGCGCCGCCTGCTGCCGAAGGTGCCCCAGGAATGCATCGACTCCCTCACGCTGGTGATCGACATCGAGTCCTTCTCCCTCATAAAGAAAGACGAGGACGCCTTCCAGTGCGACGGCTGGACGAAAGCCCCCAATGCCGACTACCTCGCCACCATCATCTACACCTCCGGCACCACGGGAAACGCCAAGGGCGTAATGCTCAGCCACCGCAATCTCTGCCACAACATAATGGCTTCGCACAAGGCCCAGCGCTGCGGCAAAAGAGACCGCTTCATGAGCATCCTTCCGATGGCCCACACATACGAGATGGCAATAGGCTGCCTGTATCCCATCTACGTGGGCGCGTGCGTGTATTACATACGTAAGGCCCCCACCCCGGGCGTGCTCATGCCCGCCATGAAGGAGGTCAGGCCCACCATCATGTGCGCGGTGCCGCTCATCATAGAAAAGGTGTACCGCAAAAGCGTTTATCCCACGATACGGCACAGCCCCACCCTCAACTGGATGCGGCGCAGGATGCCCTGGCTGCTCCATTATCTGGTAGGACGCAGGCTCTACCGTTCGTTCGGCGGCAAGCTGCGCTTCTTCGGCGTGGGCGGCAGCAAGCTCGATCCCGAAGTGGAGACCTTCCTCAAGAAGGCGCGCTTCCCCTACGCCATAGGCTACGGCCTCACCGAATGCGCGCCCCTGGTGTGCAACGCCATGGTCGGCCGCACCCGGGTGGGCTCCATCGGCATCCCTTCATTCAAGGTGGAAGTGCGGCTCGACAACGTCGACCCCGCCACCGGCGCGGGCGAGATAATCTGCCGGGGCGACAACGTCATGCTGGGCTACTACAAAGACCCGGAACGCACTCAGAGCGTCATCGACGACGAAGGCTGGTTCCACACGGGAGACGTGGCCACGGTCGACGGCGACGGCAACTATTATCTGCACGGCAGGCTGGGCAGCACCATCATAGGCCCCTCGGGCGAGAACATCTATCCCGAGGAAATAGAGCTGGTGATCAACGCCATGGACGGCGTGGAGGAATCGCTCGTGACCGAGCAGGAAGGGAAGCTCGTGGCCAAGGTCAAGTTCTCCGACAACGTGCTCGACTGGGACCTTGCCGGCGAGAAGCGCTTCATCGCCACCCTGGACATGCGCCGCCGGGAACTTCTCGAAAAGGTGAATTCCATCGTGGGCAAGAACTCCAGGATTGCCGACGTACAGGCCATGAAGGAGCCGTTCGAGAAGACGGCCACCCAGAAAATCCGCCGCTACAAGTACAGGGAGCCTTCCGGAGGGGAAGGGGTCCCGGACGGAAATTCCGCCAAAGAAAATTTGGAAAAAGACAAAAAATAGACTAAATTTGCAGCCCTTTGGGAAAGTCCCAAGGGGCTAATTTTACTAATTAATTTATTATCAACATGTTAAAACAGTACGAAACCGTTTTCATTGCAACTCCCGTTTTGTCTGATGCGCAGATGAAGGAAGCGGTTGGCAAGTACACCTCGCTCATCAAGGACAACGGCGGCGAGATCGTGTACGAAGAGGATTGGGGGCTCAGGCAGCTCGCGTATCCAATCCAGCACAAGACATCGGGTTTCTATTACCTGATCGAATTCAAGGCTGAGCCCGAATTCGTGAACACCCTCGAAATCCAGTACAAGCGCGACGAGCGGATCATCAGGTTCCTCACCGTGGCCCTCGACAAGGATGCCATCGCTTATGCCGAGCATCGCCGCGAGGTGCGCGCCGCCAGGAAGAACACTCCCGAGCCCGAGCCCGTGATCGAGCCCAAAGCCGAGGAAGTGGAGCTCCCCGAGGAGTACGACGTTGAACCCATCGAAGAAAAGAAGGAGGACTAAACCATGGCAAACAACGAAACCAACAGCGAAGTACGCTATCTGAACCCTCCCACCGTGGACGTTCGCAAAAAGAAATACTGCCGCTTCAAGAAGGCGGGCATCAAGTACGTAGACTACAAGGATCCCGAATTCCTCAAGAAGTTCCTCAACGAGCAGGGCAAGATTCTCCCCCGCCGCATCACCGGCACTTCCCTCAAGTTCCAGCGCAAGGTGGCCGTGGCCGTCAAGCGCGCCCGTTCGCTCGCATTGCTCCCGTTTGTAACCGACCTTCTCAAATAATCTGCAGCCATGAAAATCATCCTCAAGAAAGACGTACAGAATCTCGGCGAGGCCGGAGAGGTTGTAGAAGTAAAGAACGGTTATGCACTCAACTACCTGGTGCCCCAGGGCATGGCTACCGTAGCCACCAAGGGAGCCCTCAAGCAGTATGAGGAAACCATACGCCAGCGTGCGCACAAGGAGGCCAAGCTCGTCGCAGACGCCGAGGCCGTAAAGAAGCAGGTGGAGTCCATGCCCGTCAAGGTCGCCGTCAAGGTGTCCGAAAGCGGCAAGCTCTACGGTGCAGTCACTTCCGCAATGGTCGCCGATGCCCTTGCCGGGCTCGGAATCAACGTTGACAAGAAGAACGTGAACATCCCCGAAATCAAGGAGACCGGCGAGTTCGAAGGCACCGCCAAGATCTACAAGACCGTGGTGGCCGCCGTCAAGGTGATTGTCGAAGCCGAAAAGAGCGCCGAATAATCCCCTGCCCCGAACTTTCAGGAGGATGACCAAAAGTCAAATTGACTTAGGTCATCCTCTTTTTTATATCGAAGTGCTCCTACAGGTCCATTCAACTGTACCCATGTAGTCAAAAACGGCCATTTTTGCGCATACCCTGCAAGGTGCATGGACCACTAGCGTCACATAATGGCGGAGGAAGGAATACCCTCCTGGGGGACTCCACTTCGCTACGCTCCGTTCCGGCCCCTCCCATTGTCTCCTGCGTCCCCGCAGACCGCCGCACCGATAACGCAATTGTTAGTTTCGTGTTGATAACTTTCCGTATTTAGTGTGGACTTTCAGGATTCTATTCCCTAAATTTGCTTGTGGAAAGGGGTCGGATTGCCCGCGGCAATCCGGCATTTTTTGCCCCTTTTCCTTGAAGAAACTAAACCAACCTATTGTAAGTTCCTGATACTATGGACGTTAGAAAAACCAACGGAACCATTGAAGAATTCGACCTCGACAAACTCAAAAGAGGTATCCGTCAGACGTACGAAGCAACCGGCCAGGTCTGCCCCGAAGAGGTGCTCGTGAGCATCACCGACAATCTTTACATCTACGACAAGATCTCCAGCCAGGAGATACGCCGCCAGGTGGTGAACTCCCTCATGAGCGTGAACAAGAAGGCCGCGCTCGAATACATCGAGAAGTTCGATGCCGGAAAGGACATCCGCAAGAAGAGGGACTTCATAAAAGACTACATCAACGCCTCCAACGCGGCCACCGGCAGCAAGTTCGACGCCAACGCCAACGTCACGCGCAAGAACATCGTGACGCTGGGCCAGGAGCTCTACAAGGAAAACAACATCAAGCAGAACCGCTACATCATGCAGGACAAGATCCACTCCCTCTACGGGCACGACCTTGCCGCGCAGTACATCAAGGACCTCGAAAGCCACGTACTGTACAAGCACGACGAAAGCGGCACCCCCGGCTACCCCTACTGCGTGGCAATCACCATGTATCCCTTCCTCGTGAGCGGCCTCAAGGAGCTCGGCGGCGTCTCCATAGCCCCCACCGACCTCAAGAGCTTCTGCGGCGAGTTCATCAATCTCGTCTACAGCGTCTCCAGCCAGTTCATGGGCGCGGTGGCCACCCCCGAGTTCCTCATGTACCTCGACTACTTCATCCGCAAGGACTACGGCGACGACTACCTGAGCCGGCTCGACGAAGTGGTGGAGAACAACCGCAAGGCCCGCACGCTCACCAAGGTCATCGACAACTGCTTCCAGCAGGTGGTACACTCCATGAACATGCCAGCCGGCAACCGCGGCTACCAGACGGTGTTCTGGAACATAGGCTACTTCGACAAGCCCTATTTCGAGGGCGTCTTCTCCGACTTCCGCTTCCCCGACGGCACCGCCCCCAAGTGGGAAACCCTCTCCTGGCTCCAGAAGCACTTCATGCGCTGGTTCAACGAGGAGCGCAACCACTACATCCTCACCTTCCCGGTGGAGACCATGGCCCTCCTCACCGACGGAGGGGATGACTTCGCCGACAAGGAATACGCCGACTTCACCGCCGAGATGTGGAGCAAGGGCCACAGCTTCTTCTGCTACCTCTCCAACTCCCCCGACAGCCTCAGCAGCTGCTGCCGCCTGCGCAACAGCCTCAAGGACCTCGACGGCGCCGACGAGGAGCACAACCACACCACGCACCAGTATTCCATGGGAACCGCTTCGGTATCCACCGGAAGCAAGAGCGTCATGACCATCAACCTCAACCGCCTCATCCAGGACGCGGCGCGGAAATACTTCCGCGAAAAGATGGGCGTGGACATGAAGATGGGAGTTCCCATCAGCTCCAGCGTGTACGACAAGGACACCCTTTACAAATATATACGCGACGCGGTCACCGTTGAAACCGAACGCGTCCACAAGTACCAGATAGCCTTCAACGAAATCATCAAGGACTTCCTCAACGCCGAAATGCTCGACGTGTACAGGGCCGGCTTCATCGACATGAAGCGCCAGTATCTCACCGTCGGAGTGAACGGCATGACCGAGGCGGCCGAGTTCCTCGGGCTCACCATCGGTCCCAACGACGACTACAAGGAGTTCGTGAACATGCTTCTGGAGACCATCAACATCTGCAACCGGAAAGACAAGACCAGGGAGGCCATGTTCAACACCGAGTTCGTCCCCGCCGAGAACCTTGCCGGCAAGAACTACAACTGGGACAAGAAGGACGGCTACTACGTATCTCCCCGCCACGTGCTGTATTCCAGCTACTTCTACAACCCCGAAGACACTTCCCTGAGCATGATCGACAAGTTCAAGCTCCACGGCGAAGAGTACGTCAGGTATCTCGACGGCGGCAGCGCCCTGCACATGAACATCCAGGAGCATCTCACCAAAGAGCAGTACAGGCAGCTCCTCAACGTCGCGGCGCACTACGGTACCAACTACTTCACCTTCAACTGCCGCAACACCGTCTGCAACAACTGCGGCTACATCTCCAAGGACACCCTCACCAAGTGCCCGAAGTGCGGCAGCACCAACCTCGACTATCTCACCCGCGTCATCGGCTACCTCAAGCGCATCTCCTCCTTCGCGGAAATCCGCCAGCAGGAGGCCTACCAGCGCTTCTACATCGAGGAGTCAAAAGACGCCAAGATGGAGGCATAGGAGTGATCAAATTCCTTCCCGAATCGCTTTCCGTCGTACTCGAAGAAGTTCCCGACCGCGTGACCCTGGCAATTGACATCACGAATTGCCAGGGTCATTGTGAAGGGTGCCATTCCCCCTGGCTCAGAGGCGATTTCGGCGAGGAACTCACCCCAGAAAAGCTGGACGCAATGATTGCCGACAACTTCGGGGTGAACTGTTTCCTGTTCCTGGGCGAGGGGGCCGACATGGACGCCCTGCTCGCGCTGGTACGGCACCTGAACGAGAAACACCCTGCAATGGAAGTGGCCCTCTACTCCGGCCTTGTCGAAACCGACGCCCGGGTATGGGACTTCTTCGACTATGTGAAGACCGGCCCGTACCGCCGTTCTTACGGGCCCCTGAACTCCCCCACCACCAACCAGCGCATGTACAGGCTCACGCGCGGAGGCGGCAAGGAATCCGCGGTGGACATCACGGAACGCTTCTGGCACAGGGGGATAGATCCGAACACCTGATTATTTTACCGATATGAAACGCACCATACTCCTTGCGGCGGTACTCGCCTGCAACATCGCAGCCGCCCAGACAGTCATCTCCACGAAGAACACCTCGCTTGTGCTCGACGCCGCCGAGGGGCAGGTTCCCCGGCTCGTCTACTACGGCACCAGGCTCGGGGAAGCCGACCTCGGATCCCTTCCCTGCGCCGGATTCGGTGCACCGGCGGCCTATCCCGTCCACAACGACGCCTCCAACTCGCTCGAGGCGCTCAGCGTCCGCATGAGCGACGGCAACCTTTCCACCGACCAGAGGGTAAGTTCCGTGAGCACCGACACCTGGGAAGGCGGCAAGACGGTCCGCATAGCCTGCAAGGACCCGGCATATCCGCTCGAGGTCACGCTTGTCTACAAGAGCTACGAAGACCAGGACGTCATCAGCACCTGGACGGAAATCCGCAACGCCGGAAAGAAGAAGGACATAGTCCTCACCCGCTTCGACTCCGGCTGCCTTCCCATCCGCCAGGGAGACGTATGGGTGACCAGCTTCGGCGGCTCCTGGGCCGGCGAGGTGACGCTCAACTGCCAGCCTCTCGGGCCCGGGGTACGCTCGGTCTTCAACCGTGACGGAGTGCGCAACACCCAGACTTCGCACGCTGAAGTGATGATTTCACTCGACGGCAAACCGCAGGAGCTTTCAGGCCGGGTGATAGGCGCAGCCCTCTGCTATTCAGGCAATTACGAACTTCGCTTCGAAACCGGCGACACCCGCTACAGCAGCATCCACCGTTTCTTTGCGGGCATCGACCCTGCCAACTCCAACTACACCCTCGCCGCCGGCGAGACCTTCACCACTCCCGAGCTGGCCTTCAGCTTCTCCACCGAGGGCCTCAGCGGGGTCAGCCGCAACTTCCACGGATGGGGACGCAGGTACAGGCTCGCGCACGGCGGAGAGGTGAACGACATCCTCCTCAACAGCTGGGAGGGAGTCTATTTCGACATAAACGAGGAGGGGATGCACCAGATGATGCGCGACATAGCCGACATGGGCGGGGAACTCTTCGTGATGGACGACGGCTGGTTCGGCGGCAAATATCCCCGCAACGACGACCACACCTCGCTCGGCGACTGGGTGGTGGACACCCGCAAGCTCCCGAACGGGGTCGAAGACCTGGTGGCCGAGGCCTCCAGGGACGGCATCAAGTTCGGAATCTGGATAGAGCCCGAGATGACCAACAGCCGCAGCGAACTCTTCGAGGCCCATCCCGACTGGGTGATAAACGCCCCCGGGCGCGAACTGGTGCAGGGCCGCGGCGGCACCCAGCTGGTGCTCGACCTCAGCAATCCCGCGGTGCAGGACTTCGTCTTCGGGGTGTTCGACGGCATTATGACGCAGTGGCCGGGAATCTCCTACATCAAGTGGGACGCCAACATGGACATCCCCTCGCAGGGCTCTCAATACCTTAAGAACCAGGAACATCTGTACATCGAATACCACAGGGGCCTCGCAAAGGTACTCGACCGCATCCGCGAGAAGTATCCCGACGTTGCCGTGCAGGCCTGCGCCAGCGGAGGCGGCAGGGTGAACTGGGGCTTCCTCCCCTGGTTCGACGAATTCTGGACCTCCGACAACACCGACGCCCTCCAGCGCATCTTCATCCAGTGGAACACGTCGTACTTTTTCCCGGCCGAAGCCATGGCTGCCCATATCGGCGCCTCCCCGAACCATACCACCGGCAGGGAGATTCCGCTGAAGTTCCGCATCGACGTCGCCATGAGCGCCCGCCTGGGGCTCGAGCTCCAGCCCTCGGCCATGAGCGCCGAAGAGAAGGCCCTCTGCAAGAGCGCCATAGCCGAGTACAAGACTATACGCGAGATTGTCCAGCTGGGCGACCTCTACCGCATTGTCTCACCCTATGACGGCAAGGGCCTCTGCACCAAGCTCTACGTCACCGGCCCCAAGGACAGGGCGGTGTATTTCTGGTACAGGACGGTCTATTTCAACGGTGAGCCGGCAGCCGCATCGCTCTTCGCGGGGCTGGACCCCGAAAAGAACTACAGGATTACCGAGCTCAACCGCACGGGCGCTCCCCTGCCCTTCGAAGGCAAGGTATTCAGCGGACGCTTCCTCATGGAGCAGGGCCTGGACATCCCCTCGGGCAACACCTCCCCAGGCCCGCACCGCGACTTCGCCTCCCACATCCTGTACCTCGAATCGGAATAAGAATTTACTTTTCGGGGATGGCCTTCAGGAGTTCCTTGAGGAATTCCCAGGCGTTCCCGACGGTGTCTATCTTCACCCTCTCGTCGGGAGAGTGCGGATGCACGATGGTGGGACCTATCGAAGCCATCTCCCACTTGGGATACTTGGCACCTAGGAGGGCGCATTCGAGCCCGCCGTGGGTGGCGCCCACTTTCATCTTCTTGCCGGAAACCTTTTCCCAGACGTCGCAGACCACCTTGTAGACGGGAGTGTCGGGCCTGGGAGTCCATCCGCTGTAACCGCCGGTGGTGGTGAACTTCGCGCCGGCGAGTTCGAAGACGCAACGCATCTCCTGGGCGAGTTCGGCCTTTGCGGTGTTCACGGCGCTGCGCATGAGGGAATAAACCTTGAGATGGCCCCTTTCGCAGCGGATCATGGCCAGGTTGGTGGAGGTTTCGGTGAGGCCCTTGAACGCGCTGCTCATGCGGACCACTCCTGCGGGACAGGCGAGGATGGCCTTGACCGCCCTGAGGACGACGTCGTCCTGGATATAGTCGGCGGGAGCTTTCGCGAGCCTGGTCAGATGGAATTCGGCGTTCGGGTCGGTGTCCTGGAATTCGGCCTTCACGTCATTGAAGATCCTGGCGACCTTCTGCCTTGCCGCGACGACCTTGTCTGCGGGGATGAGCACGTCCGCGCCGCCCTCGAACGGGATGGCATTGCGGAGGCTGCCGGCCTTGATGTAAGCCACCTTCGCGCCGTACCTGGTGACGAGCGGAAGCAGCACGCGGGCGATTATCTTGCAGGCATTTGCCCTGTACAGGCTGATGTCCATGCCGGAATGGCCGCCCTGAAGGCCCTTTACCTCGACATGGAAGGGCTCCATGCCCGCGGGAACCTTCACCCTCTTGTAGGGGAAGTCGGCGATGCCGTCGAGACCGCCGGCGCAGCCGATGCAGAGCTCGCCTTCCTCTTCGGAGTCGAGATTCAGGAGGATGTCACCCTTGAAAAGGCCGGGCCTGAGCCTGTCGGCGCCGGTCATGCCGGTTTCCTCGTCGTAGGTTATCAGCACCTCGACGGGGCCGTGGGGCAGCGACTTGTCTTCCACCACGGACATCGCCAGGGCCACGCCTATGCCGTCGTCGGCTCCGAGAGTGGTGCCCTTGGCTCCTACCCAGTCGCCGATAATCTGGGTCTGGATGGGATCGGTGGTGAAATCGTGGACGGTGTCGGCGGTTTTCTGGGGCACCATGTCCATGTGGGCCTGGAGAATGACGCCGCGGCGGTTCTCATAGCCCGGAGTGGCCGGGGAGCGCATGATTACGTTGCCGGTTTCGTCGGCGGTGACGTCAACCCCCTTTTCCTTGCCCCATTCGAGCAGGAAGTTGCGGACTTTTTCTTCGTGCTTGGACGGACGGGGCTGCCGGGTAAGCAGATAGAAGTTGTTCCAAACGTTCTTTGGAGACAGGTCTTTGATAGTACTCATGTGGTTTTATTTTTTGAAAGTTGGATATTCTGCATCTCTGCCGAGCTGATACACCGGGACGCGCATGCTCAGCAGCGTGCCCTGCATGTCCCTGAGCGTGAGGGCGCAGACCGCCGGGATGCGGTAGCGGATGACGCTCTGCGAGCCGGACAGCTTCTCGGGAGCGGCCTGGACGGTTTCGGGGGTAAGTTCAAGATAGACGGGGTTGCCGTCGATGTCCTCGGGGCCTACCAGGCCGGAGGCGTCCGAAAGCCTGAAGGCCACGTATATCTGGTTTTTGCGCGTGGGAGAAGGAACCACCTCGAAGGTGGCGGTCTGGACGCTGTTCTCGCTGTAGCCGAGGAAAAGGGTGAGATAGTCGGCCTCCATCTTGTCGAGGGCGTCCATGGTGGCCTTCATCGCTTCGCCGCTGTACGTTGCGTCGGTGTCGCCTATGAGTATCTTGTAGCGGTTCTCGCGGATTTCGAAGATGCGGGAGGCCACCTCGGCGGCCTTCATCTCGTCGGATTTCTCGATGAGGGCGCTCTGCATGACGGTGCCCCGGCCCTGGGTGTAGAGTGTGTTCTCCTCCTTTGCAAGATTGGCGGGAAGCCCCTTGGAGGCGAATTCAGCCTCGCTCACGCGGGGATATTTCCAGCCGGCATCCACGCTGAAAGCCCCTTCGGGACCCGCCACCAGCCCCTCGTTGGTGAGCTGCAGGAAGGTCGGAGCGGAGTTCGAATTGAGCGAAACCGTGTAGCGAGCCTGAGGGTCGGCCTCCACGAAGGTGCGCACCTTTATCGACGAAATCGAATAGGAAGTGCCCTCGGCGGTGCGCGCGTCGACCCCAAGGTACTTGCCTGCGAAACGGGCGTACGGCCCTGCATGGAAGGTTTCCTTGTTGGCCTCAACGGTGAATTCCAGAGTGGTCTGCGGGAGGGCGTAGCTCACGGTGTTCTGCGCCGTGGCGGCAAGGCTTCCGGCGAGCGTGACGAAGAGTGCTAAAACTGTTTTTTTCATTGCTTCCTTATGTTTATTTCCACCTGCGATGGGTCCATAGATAATTCCAGGGCTGGGCCTGTATGTCTTTCTCCAGCAGGGAGTAATACTTTTCCATTATGCCTTCGGGGGTTTCCTTCGAGGCGTCCGGGCATATCGGCACGAACTCCACTTCGTATCTGCCCCTCCCCACGTTTTTCCAGCGCAAGTACGAAACGCTCATGCCGAACTTGCAGGCAAGCGAGGCGCCTCCCGTCATGGCCTCCGTAGGCTGACCGAGAAAACTGCGAATCTCGTGCCTGGAAGCGATTTTGTATGGGAACTGGTCGGTGGGGAAGATGTAGATGAACTTTTCGTCTTTGTGGGAGAGGGCGAAGCGGAAGATGCTGCGCGCCTCCACGTAGCCGTCGAAACCGGTGCCGTCCAGCATGGCGCAGCGGTTGTCCGCCATGAAGCGGTCCCAGGTACGGCTTTTCAGCTTGAGGTAGACCACGCCTATTTCGGGATAGCCGGAACGGAAGGGGACGGCTTCGTCGTGGTTGTAGCAGAACCAGCCGCCGAGCAGTTCCCAGTTTCCGGCATGGCTGGCGAGCACCATCATGCTGGGACTGGCGTCATACACGTCGTTGAACGTCTGCGGGTTGACCACATCCACGACATGTGAATCGCGCAGGACCCGCCTTCCCCTTGCGCCATGCCTGCCGCCGAACCAGAAAGCCTCGGCGATGATATCCGCCAGGTGGCGGTAGAAGAGCCTGGAGGTCTGCTCCAGCTCGGAGTATTTCATGTCGGGGAAACTCCGTGAGAGATTGGCGGTGACGACGTCGCGCCGGTAGCGGATGACGTCGCGCAGCAGCCAGGCGAGGAAATTCGCGAAACCCAGGTGGAAAGACAGCGGAAGGGCCGCGAACGGCGCCGCCAGGGCCTCCGCCAGCGCCGCTCCGAAATTTTTTCTATCCTGAGTCATGATATCACAAATATAACCTTTTTTACCGAAATCTTTGCTATCTTTGTAGATGTAGAACGTACGAATTCAACCTAATCACAAGATAACATGTTCAAAGGTCAACCAAAAGGACTCTACGCCCTGGCCCTCGCCAACACCGGCGAGCGCTTCGGCTATTACACGATGCTTGCCATCTTCATGTTGTTCCTCCAGGCCAAGTTCGGCTTCGGGGGCGCCACGGCAAGCACGATTTACGCCATTTTCCTGGCGGCGGTTTATTTCATGCCCGTCCTGGGAGGCATCCTGGCCGACAAGATCGGCTACGGCAAATGCGTCGTGGTCGGAGTATGCATCATGTTCGTCGGCTATCTGTGCCTGTCGATACCGACGGCCGCAAACGGCCTGGGCATAGCCCTCATGATAGGCGCCCTGCTGCTGATAAGCCTGGGCACCGGCCTGTTCAAGGGCAACCTGCAGGTCATGGTGGGCAATCTTTACGACGATCCCAAGTACTCCGCCAGGCGCGACTCCGCGTTCAGCCTCTTCTACATGGCCATCAACATCGGTGCAATGTTCGCACCCAGCGCCGCCACCGCCATCACCAACCGTTTCCTCGGCAAGGCAGGCCTCGTCTACAAGGCCGACATCCCTGCGCTGGCGCATCAGTTCCTCGGCGGCACCATCACCCCCGAGAACGCCGACCGTCTCTCCGGCCTGGCCGCCCAGATGCCCTCCTACACCGCACCCGACATGGGCACCTTCTGCCAGTACTACATCGACCATCTGTCGTCTTCCTATAACATGGGCTTCGCCATCGCCTGCCTGTCGCTCATCTTCTCCATGGCGATCTACTTCGGTTTCCGCAGCTGGTTCAAGCATGCCGACGTAAACGCCAAGCAGCAGAAGGCCTCCGGCGACCAGAACTACGTGGAGCTCACTCCCAAGCAGGAGAAAGACCGCATCACCGCCCTCATCATGGTGTTCGCCGTCGTCATCTTCTTCTGGATGGCCTTCCATCAGAACGGCCAGTCCCTCACCTGGTTCGCCCGCGACTACACCCAGGCGTACGCAACCGGCTGGAGCCGCATAGGCTTCAACATCTGGGCCCTCGCCCTCATCGCGGCCAGCGTATACACCCTGTTCGGAATCTTCCAGAGCGAAAAGACCTCGGCGAAGGTCATCAACGGCGTGGTCACCGCCGCCCTGTGGTGCGGCGCCTTCGCCATCTACAAGGGCATGAGCAATCCCCTCGAGATCTTCCCCCAGCTCTTCCAGCAGTTCAACCCGTTCTTCGTGGTGGCCCTCACACCCGTCTCGATGGCGATATTCAGCGGCCTGGCAAACAAAAAAGACGCAGCCCATCCCAACGGCAGGGAGCCGTCGGCGCCCATGAAGATAGGCCTCGGCATGTTCGTGGCGGCCCTCGGCTACCTCATCATGATATTCGCCTCCAAGGGCCAGCCTTCACCGGCCGCCATCCAGGGCACCGTCGCCCCCGATCCGGTGGTTCCGCAGTGGCTCATGGCCACCTATCTCACCCTCACCTTCGCAGAGCTCCTGCTCAGCCCCATGGGCATCTCCTTCGTCTCCAAGGTGGCTCCGCCAAAGGTCAAGGGTCTCATGATGGGTCTCTGGTTCGCCGCCACCGCGGTGGGCAACTACCTCAGCTCCATCCCGGGCCTGCTCTGGGAGAAGGTTCCCCTCTGGGCCAACTGGGCGATTCTCATGGCCCTCTGCGTCATCGCAGGCACCATCATGTTCGCCATGCTCAAGAAAATCAACGCGGCTACCGCCGAATAATCCGGCATGGACGGAATTCTTGCAGACAAGCTGCGCGCCTGGGCCGAGCGCTACAACAATCCCCGGTACTTCACCGAGGACCCGATAGCCTTTCCCCGCCGTTTCGCACAGATGATGACCGCCACCCAGCCCACCCTCGGCTTCGAGGGGGGCGAGTGGAGGCCGTCGCTCCAGGACGTTGAAATCGCCGCGGTGTTCGCCGCCCACTTCGCCTGGGGCCGCAGGGCCACGATAGTGCGCGACTGCAGCCGTCTCTTCGACGAGATGCTCTGGCGTCCGTACGACTACGTCATGGCCGGAGACTACCGCGACGACGACACCAGCATACACCGCACCGTCAAGTGGAGTGAAGTCGCAGCCATCTGCGCCCGGCTCAGGGAGTTCTATTCAACTCCCGGCACCGGCGCCGCGGCCGGGGGTGCTACCCCCTCAAACCGTCTCGCTTCGCTCGACCCCACCACCGGCAAAGCCGGCGGTCCCCCCTCTTACAGTGCCGAGGGCGGCATGGGTTTGAGGGTGTACACCCTCGGCCGCTCGCTGGAGGAACTGAGTCCGGACGGGATGAGGGTGCAGATTTTCGGGCAGAAGTCGGACCCGAAGGCTGCGAACAAGAAAATCTGGATGTTGCGCCGATGGATGGTGCGATGCGACGGCAAGGTGGACCTCGGCCTCTGGAAGAACTCATCGCCCGCAGGGCTCATCATCCCGTTGGACGTGCATGTATACAGGCAGGCAAGCGAACTGGGGCTCGTGACGCGCAAGTCGAAAGACTTCGAGACCGCCCGTGAAATCACCGCCGCCTTTGAAGAAATATTCCCGGGAGACCCGGCGAAAGGCGATTTCGCCCTCTTCGGGTACGGAGTGAACAATGCCTAGACTCTACATCCTCTCGGGCTGCAACGGCTCCGGCAAGACCACCGCCTCCTATACGCTCCTTCCCGAAATGCTGGAGTGCACCCAATTCGTGAACTCCGACGAATTCGCGAAGAGCCTCTCCCCCTTCAACCCCGCCGAAGCCTCCGTGATGGCGAGCCGATACATGCTCATGCGCATCAACTACCTGCTCGCCCGCAAGGAAGACTTCAGCATCGAAACCACCCTCGCCACACGCTCGCTGGTGGGCATCATCAACGAGGCAAGGACCCTGGGCTACACCATAACCATCCTGTATTTCTGGCTGAGCTCCCCGGAAATGGCAGTGCAGAGGGTGAAGGACAGGGTGGCTGCCGGAGGGCACAACATCCCCGAGAACGTGATACGCAGGCGCTACTCGATGGGCCTGAACTACTTTTTCGAGACCTACGTCCCCCTCTGCGACCACTGGATCCTGGCCGACAATTCCAACAGTCCGTTCAAGGTGGTGGCCGAGGGCGACAGCAACGGCACCTATATCAAAGACGAGCTCAAGTACAAGATTATCAGGAACATAGTATATCCCGATGAACAATAGCAGCAGCGAAAGGCAGCTCCGGGTGTTCGGAGTTACGCAGGAACAGATGCGCCGGCTCGTGGCCGAGGGCCTCAGGAGCGGCGGCAGCTGGTGCGACCTCTACTTCGAGGACACCGTGGCGACCGACCTCCTGCTCCGCGACGGCGAGGTGAACAGCGGCGGCAGCCAGGAAGACTACGGCTGCGGCATCAGGGTTCTCGACGGCGAGAAGACCGGATATGCCTACGCCGAATCCACGGCCTGGCCGGAACTTCTCGGCGCGGCCCGCGCCGCCGGCAGCATTGCAGCCGGGGCCGGGGGGTCCGCCGGCGG
>FLNY01003033.1_pt1 | contig 79912 bp, 68 predicted proteins | sample 1140381 | NCBI WGS metagenome assembly FLNY01 (sample SAMEA3878172, study PRJEB12797) | bioreactor metagenome | biome: Moose rumen | place: Sweden | collected 2011-10
TGAAGTGGATGTCACGCTTCAACGCCTTCTCTATCTTGCGACAGGAATAGATGTTGTTCATGTAGGCATAGATGACTACCTTCAGAAGCATCTTTGGGTCGTAGGGACTGCGGCCGCGCTCCCTGTACAACTTGCGGAATGATGACAGGTCGAGGTCCTCAACTATACTGCTGATTAAGCGCACAGGATCATTTTCCGCTATATCCTTGTCGATTCTTTGCGGAAAAAGTATCGTCTGATTTGGACAATACGGACGAAAGTGGTACTTTTGTGATATTTTATTTGGCATGTTGTAAAGGTACAAAAACTTTACGACATAACAAAGCCCTGGCTTGAGAAAGTCGGGGCTTTGCGTAAAAAAAGAGGATGTGCCTATTTTGACACACCCTCTTTGTGTGTATGTGAGGTAGTCTCTGGTGAGTCTTATCTCATTTCTCACTTTTTTGTTACTTCAACGGGTTTTGTCGCCTCACGCTCGACGTTGCGTTTATCAACTTGAGTCACGACTTTCGCTGCCAGTTGCATGTAAGCCATGCCGGCAGGTGATCCTGCGTCCAATACTGACGGCGTACCGTTGTCACAGTCGTCGCAGATACTGCTCACCAAAGGAATCTGTCCGAGCACTGGCACGTTAAGGTCATTAGCGAGTTGGCTGACACCGTCTTTGCCGAAGATGTAATAACGCTCACTCGGATGCTCGGCTGGAGTGAACCATGACATGTTCTCAACGAGTCCGAGAATAGGTACGTTGACCTTATCGTTCATGTACATATTGATTCCCTTTCTCGCGTCGGCGAGAGCCACTTGCTGCGGAGTGGATACGATGACGGCGCCAGTGATGCCTAGTGTCTGCAAAAGTGTGAGGTGTATGTCACTTGTTCCTGGGGGAGTGTCTAGTATGAAATAATCGAGGCCGCCCCATTTGGTGTCTGTGATGAGCTGTTTAAGCGCATTAGACGCCATGCCTCCTCTCCAAAGTGTCGCCTCGTCAGGGTTCACGAAGAATCCGATAGACAACAGTTTGACCCCATATTTTTCCACCGGCACAATCAGGTCTCGTCCTTCAACCTGCTCGACGTATGGACGTTCTTCCTCAACCTGAAACATCTTAGGCATGCTTGGACCGAAGATGTCGGCGTCGAGAAGACCGACTCGGTAACCGAGTTTGGCAAGGGCAATGGCAAGGTTCGCTGTCACTGTACTTTTTCCCACACCGCCTTTTCCTGAGCTAACCGCCACAATGTTCTTCACATTTGGAAGAAGGTTGTCAGGCTCTGGAGGAAGCGCGGTAGCATATTTCTCGCTTATAGTCACCTTGCAATCCTTGTCAACATACATCTTGATAGCTGCCTCGGCAGCCTTTACGACAGACTTGCGGAATGGGTCGGTTGGTTTTGGGAAAATGAGTGAGAAGCTCACTTTCATGCCGTCAATACGCAAGTCATCCTCAAGCATCTCATTCTCCATGATGCTTTTTCCGTTACCAGGATATCTCACGGTGGCGAGAGCCTGGTGTATTAAAGCTGGATATATTGTAGTCATCGTTCTTTTTTCCTTAAATACTTATGTTAAATACGTAGTCTCTATTGCGTACTCAAGGGGTTGTTACGCTGTCGTTGCCGATTATTTGCCTGTTGTCCTCGTACTCACCACCTCATGGTTGTAAGAGCGATATCCGTCCACAGGTATCTCTATGTCCGGCTCTATCAGAGCACCGTCATGAGGAAGTCTGAACTTAATATACTTGATTGGTATTCCTCTCTCCAACCACATACCTTCGTAGTATGTCTGTATTGACGTCAGAGCGTCGTCAGCCGATTCGCAGTTGTACAGGTCTTCTGTGACAAACTCAACTGGCAAGCCGTTTTTCTCAGCCATGTACTTCGTGTATGTGATGAGGAAATTGCTGTCTGTCTTGACGTTCACCACACCGTTGTCGACCAGGAACTTGCGGTATCTCTCCATGAAGAAGGTTGACGTGAGTCGTTTTGTGGTCTTCTTCATCTGAGGGTCAGAAAAAGTTAGCCATATCTCGTTCACCTCGTTATCTCCGAAGAAGCTGTCGATACACTCTATGTTTGTGCGCAAGAAGCCCACATTGTCCATGTTGCTCTCAAGCGCCTCTTTGGCACCATGCCACATACGACTTCCTTTTATGTCGACACCGATAAAATTGATGTCGGGGAATCTCTTCGCCAGCCCCATGGTGTATTCGCCTCTTCCGCATCCAAGCTCAAGGACAATAGGATTACCGTTGTGGAAGAACTGCTCATTCCATTTCCCTCGCATCGCAAAACCCTCGTCGCGGAGCTTCCAGAAGGGGCACTCTACGACGAGGGGATTTTTTGCCATATCGGCAAACTTGGCAAGTTTTCCTTTACCCATATAATTATTCTATGACAACACGAGTCCAGTTATGTGTGTCTGGTTCGATACCATACTGGATGCCTCGCAGTAAGTTATAAAGTTTTGTGGATATAGGACCAGGCTTGCCGTCTTTAGAAATAACGAAGCTCTTATGCTCCTCTAAGTCGTCAATCTTTGAGATTGGTGAGATGACAGCGGCAGTACCGCACGCTCCAGCCTCCTCAAATGTGTCAAGCTCATCCTCTGGAATTTGTCTGCGCTCCACCTTGAGACCTAAGTCTTCAGCGAGCTGCATCAGAGACTTGTTTGTGATGGATGGGAGGATAGATGTGGACTTCGGAGTGACGTAAGTGTTGTTCTTGATTCCGAAGAAATTAGCCGCTCCACACTCGTCCATATATTTCTTCTCCTTAGCGTCAAGGTAAAACTCGCACGCATATCCGAGGTCGTGTGCCATCTTGTTGGCGCGAAGACTTGCGGCGTAGTTACCGCCCACCTTATATATGCCTGTTCCAAGTGGAGCGGAACGATCGAACTCACGTATGATAACGTACGGGTTGCAAGAGAATCCTCCCTTGAAGTATGGTCCCACTGGTGTGGCAAAGATGAGGAACAGATACTCTGAGGCAGGATGAACGCCAACCTGTGCGCTTGTTCCTATCAGGAGAGGTCTGAGATATAAAGTGGCGCCTGTCTCATACGGCGGTACGAAACGCTCATTGAGCTTGACAACCTTGTCAATCATCTCATTGAATTTCTCCGTAGGAAGTTCTGGCATCAAGATGCCGCGACATGTAGACTGCAGTCTTGCCGCGTTCTCGTCACTGCGGAACACACGTACCTTTCCGTCTGGACAGCGGTATGCCTTAAGTCCCTCAAATGCTTCCTGACCATAGTGCAAACAAGTCGCAGCCATGTGCATAGGAATAGTCTCTTCTGAGCACACCTCAACCTCTCCCCATTTGCCGTCACGATAATAACAGCGTACATTATAATCTGTCTTGTGATATCCGAATCCAAGACTTGACCAATCCATTGTTTCCATGATTACCTTGTTAAAGATGTTTTAATTGTTGCAAAAGTAATGATTTTTTTCACACATTGAAAACTGCATAGGCTAAAATTTCTTCAATTTGACAAATAAAGGATGAGTGCCGTATTTTTTCAACTTCTTTCGTCTCTTAATATTATTTAGTTGATTTTTTTTGTACCTTTGCAGCGCATTTTAAAAACGATAGGAAAAATAAAAAATTATAATATTTAAAACGTTTTTATGTTTAAGAACTTTATTGGTTACCATTTGGAGGCAGAGCGTCGCGACAAAAAGAATTCCTTGCGAGACCTCGCTAATGCTTCGCGAGCTTTGAAACTTGCTTTTTGTTTCTTAGTACTTCTTATTCTTTGGAATGTTCCATCATCATTTTACGGCATCAACGACCTGACGATAACCGAGCAAAGAGTCATCGCTGTGTTCTGCTATGCCACACTTATGTGGATTCTCGAGGCTATACCGGCATGGACAACATCTGTGTCTGTCATCGTGATTCTTCTGTTCTGCGTCTCAGACAGCGGTTTGTGGTTCTTGACATCGGGGTATGAAGAGGGATCGCTGGGTACGCTTTTGTCTAACAAAAAGGTCATGGCTTGTTTCGCAGACCCTATCATCATGCTTTTCATTGGTGGTTTCATTCTTGCGATTGCGGCGACAAAGACAGGTCTGGACGCATATCTGGCAAAGGTTATGCTCGCACCTTTCGGAACAAAGTCTGAGAATGTCCTTCTCGGCTTCTTGCTTGTGACTGGTATATTCTCCATGTTCCTCTCAAACACGGCTACTGCGGCCATGATGCTCACCTTCCTTGCTCCAGTGCTCAAGACGCTTCCTGCCAACGGTAAGGGTAAGACTGGTCTTGCCCTGGCCATTCCAATCGGTGCCAATATCGGCGGTATAGCAACTCCTATCGGTACTCCTCCAAATGCTATCGTGTTGAAGTTCCTTAACGATCCAGAAGGACTTAACTTAAATATCGGCTTCGGTCAGTGGATGCTTTTCATGTTCCCATTGGCAATGGTGCTTCTCGTTTTCGCATGGTTTGTTTTGCTGCGTCTGTTCCCATTCACTCAGAAAAACATTAAGTTGGTTATTGAGGGAGAGGCGAAGAAAGACTGGCGTTCAATAGTCGTTTACATCACATTCGGCATAACAATCCTCTTATGGTGTCTTGACCGTTTTACTGGTGTCAACTCTAACGTGGTGGCAATGCTTCCTGTAGGTGTCTTCTGTATGATTGGAATGATCACACGTGAGGATCTTGAGGAGATTAACTGGTCAGTGCTTTGGATGGTTGCCGGTGGTTTCGCTCTTGGTCTTGCTCTTCAGGACACAGGCTTGGCCACACACCTCATTGAGACTATTCCATTCGACACATGGAGTCCAGTTCTCATGATTGTAGGCTCAGGTCTCATCTGCTACGCTATGGCGAACTTCATCAGTCATACAGCGACAGCAAACCTTCTCGTGCCAATCCTTGCACTCGCCGGTATTTCCGCAGCTGCCACACTCGCTCCTTTCGGTGGTGTAAGCACTCTGTTGATAGGTGTGGCACTCGGTTCATCTCTCGCTATGGTTCTCCCTATATCTACTCCTCCTAACGCCATCGCTCATGCCACAGGATTGATTGAGCAGAATCAGATGGTAAAGGTCGGCTTGATCATGGGTGTTGTAGGCCTTGTACTCGGTTACTGCATGCTGATTGTCGTAGGACAGAACGGCTGGCTGTAATCTGTTTCAGTTCCGCCTTAGGTGGACAGTAGGTAGCACACCTACATATTCTTTCAAATAATGTTAAGAAGATTATATTTTACGATAGTAATCATCATCCTCACTTCTACCATTCAAGCTCAGTCTTGGGTGGTGGAAAGTGAGGATGATGCTTTTTCAAGTGTGTCATTTCTCGACAATGGCGAGATAGATATCGTCGCTCCTAAGGGGCTGACCTTATGGTATAAACAACGAATGACAGGCAATACGGTGATTGAGTATGAGTCATGTATTGTGACTGGATCCATGATAAACAAAGACACTCCTGAACGCCTGAGCGACATGAATTGCTTCTGGATGGCGTCCGAGCCAGACGGTTCTTCCGTGTTTAAGAATCTGAGGAAACGTCACGGAGTGTTCGTCAATCAATATTCCCTAAGGCTATATTATCTGGGATATGGCGGTAATTACAATTCTACCACACGTTTCCGTAGGTACGATGGTGATGTGCGAGGCGTGGATTCCGCCAAGTACCGTCCTCTTGTCTTACTAGAGTACACCGACTCTTCACATCTTTTGAAGCCAGACCATTGGTATAAGATTCGTCTTGAGCAGGTTGACGGTCGTGTCAGGTATTACGTTGACGGTGAGTGTATTGTGGATTATCTTGATGTCAATCCATACACTTCAGGATATTTTGGTTTTCGTACAACCTTAGCACACGCTAAGCTGCGTAACTTCCGCTATCACTGTGACAACACGAAAGAAGAAGGTGTAACATTAAAGAAACTCAAACGTGATTCCAATGGTCCCTCCACGTTCGGAGTGCCGTTCTCAAAGTCAGAGCTTAACGACGAGACCATATTGGTATATAACTCGAAAGGTGAAGTCATACCCTCTGACAGCTGGACCTTGGCGAGATGGCAGGATGGTTCTGTGAAATGGAAGGCCTTTACTGTTATAACAGATAATGACGATTCTCTCATTCTCCGTAGGTCAAAAAAGAACACAAGGTTGTCTCATGTTGAGGGTGTGTTTCCTAATGTTCCACATTTCTGGGTCACGCTTAATAATAAGGTGTGTAAGATACATAACCATGAGATAGAGTACAGTGGCAACGTACGGCAGGTACATAAATATTCGGGTGATAACTTTATCATCCGACTATACTGTTATAAAGGCACTGAAAAGATGAAGATGGTTCATACTCTCTGTGTCGATTCCGCATTAAATGTGAGTGGACTCTCAGAGTTGAGTGTTCATTTCAAGGTCCCCTTACACGGTAAAACATACGAGCGGTATGTCTGTTTCGACTCTGCTAAGATGGATGTACAGCCGCTCATTGCACGTAGAAAGATTGACCTGAAAGCTATGGACTCGGTGACGGTCTGCATGCTGACTAACATTGCCAAGTGGAATGGCTTTCGATTGTCCCAGCTCTGTCCTAACGGCTACAGTATAAGGAAACGAACATCAGCGTTTTCTCCATGGATCGGAAACAGAGAGGGAACCAAGTCCGATGGCTTAGTGACAGTGGGTGACAGTGTCTCTCGTGTCTCGTTCCGCCTTGAGGATTTCTGGCAAAGCTATCCTTCCACCCTTCAGGTTGACGAGATGTGTTCTGACTCAGCTGTGGTGACCATCAGTCTGTGGAGTCCAGAGGCAGAATCTTTCTCGTTCGCTCATTACGACACCATCTCTCACACATTGGAAGCCGCCTACGAGGATGTGCAGCCTGGGATGAGTACCGCAAACGGAATAGCGAGGACAAGTACCATATACATAAGCTACGACGGCGATGATGCTTATGAGGAGCCACAGTATGTTTGCTTTCCGGAATATTTCCATAAGAAAAAGGCATTCGGAATATGGTCGCTGCCAACCGTCTGTGACAGACGCGACAGCATTGTGGAGTCCACTTTGTCGGGAATAATGCGTTTCTATCAGAACGAGATACGCAGAAATAACTGGTATGGTTATTGGAATTACGGAGATGTGATGCATGCGTACGATAGGAGTAGGGACGAGTGGAGATACGATGTGGGAGGCTATGCTTGGGATAATACCGAGCTGGGAACGCCGTCGATGTTATGGTATCAGTTCCTGCGCACGGGTGACGCCGATGTGTGGGACATGGCGAAAGCAATGACCAGACACTGCTCTGAGGTTGACACGTACCATAGCGGACCACATGCCGGCTTAGGTTCCAGACATAATGTGACCCACTGGGGGTGCGGAGCGAAAGAGGCAAGGATATCCGAGGCGTGGTGGAACAGGTTTCTCTATTATCTCACGGCGGATGAGAGAATGGGCGATATCCTCACTGAGGTTGTCGATGCTGACACGTTGCTCTATCATCTCGACCCTATGCGACTCGCTCAACCTCGTTCCCTGTTTCCTTGTTCTGCGCCTGCGCGCTTGCGCATCGGTCCTGACTGGCTCGCTTATGTTTCAAATTGGATGACACAATGGGAACGCACCGGTGACCTGAAATATAGAGATAAGATTATGGCTGGCATGAATTCAATATCATCGTTCCGAGATGGTTTTTTCACCGGACCTTTGGCACTGGGCTATTACCCGTCAACGGGAGTCATCACCTCTGAGAGTGAGGGCTTGCTGTCCACTAACCATCTTATGACAATCATGGGTGGCTTTGAACTGGTCAATGAACTTGAGCAGATGATTGACTGTCCTCTGTTCTACAAGGCGTGGACCTATCATGCGTTGAACTACCAGCAGATGGCAAAGAAGATACGCAATAACAAGTTTCTCGTACCTCGTCTCACCGCTTATGGGGCGTGGAGAACCGGAGACATGAAGTCTGGTCTTAAGGCATGGAGTGACATACTCAACAGACTACCTTTGTCGGGCGCTAACACAATTTGGACGAATGACTGCGCCACATGGACCCTTGACGCTATATTTATAAAGGAGGTGATAAAATATTACTCTGTCACACATTATATAATGGACAATCATGTGGTCAAATAAATTATTACTCAGTCTTAGGGTAATAATACTATCTGACGTTGATGCTCTCATCTGAGGAGAGTTGTGAAAAGTCCATTTGTATACATTATCATCTCTTGAATCTATCAGCTATTTATCCCAAATCGGTCATTAGAAACTATGTGACAACATTGTCCTAATGACCGCCATCAGAATAATGTCGATCTATTATTAGACAGAAAGTTAGTAATTTTACCACGACAAATTATACGTGTGTATGATGCCTGACTATGACATAAAGTCCGTAAACCAGGAAAATCCTAATGAACGATTTGTGTTAAATACAGGCATACAACCAACAGGATGACATTCAATGATTTCTTGCACGTGAATGGGTAGGGATGGGAGCTATTATGTGTTAATGCTTTCTGTTGCTCTTAACGTCCGCAGATTATATCATGAGCATGGAACGTAATGTACGGATATACTGTTTCCTGTCATAAGAATGTTCACTATATTTCCTATCTACATACTAAATTATACTGTTCAAAACTCCTTTTTTTTCCTTGATGTCTGTCAGCGGGAAAATGACTTCCGGAATTTTCCCGTGACTTATTCAGCGTCTGAAATTCTTAGGTTAGGACGTTGAAAAGTTCAGGTTAGGATTTTTAAATTCTCAGACCTATATATAGACTATTTCCTAACCTAAGAATTTCAAAAAAGAGACACAAGGTTTTTAGAAGCTTTGTTTTAAGATTATCAGCAAGTTAACCTGTTTTTGGCGGAAAAATAGGCATAGGAAATCTCGTCATAGTGTAAATTGTCCTTTATTCCACTACTTTTATGTTATTGCGTTCTCATGGAGGGTTCCATTTAAAATAAGTGCAGGCATCATGGTCGACTTACCATGATGCCTGCACTCGTGTGTTAATGATTCATATGTAGACTCACTTTGTGATTTATTTTATCTTTGAAACGGCTCCTGTGGCAGGGTCGAAAACAACAGATGTTGTTGTGCCCTTGCCGAAAAGTGATGAGCTAAGCATGTCTATCGTGCCAAACTGAGCCAATGGCAGTGTGCCGTTAAACCATTGTCTGTCACCAGTGAACACGGCGACGTCTGCCATGCTTGGTAAGTTGAATACTAAGCCTGTTATCTTACGTTTGGCGGCTTCTTTCTCATTCGGGACGCTGACCGTGTGGTTATCCTTGACACTGATGAAATAAGGTTCGCCGGCAAGGTCGTCACTGTCGACGAAGCCCAGTCTCTTAGAGAAGCGGAACACAATCATCTTATCTATGTCTTTCTCTGGCACGACGGAGAAGGACTGACTGTAGTACACTGTGTCTGTGTAGCCTGTGAACAGTTGAGTCAGTGCCTCTTCCTGATTGTTTAGCTCATTAAGCACTATTCTCACACCCTCTCCATCCTTTGGCATATTCTCTGCCTGTCCTCGGCGTATGGCGTTCTTGCTTTCTCTGATGTCAAGAATCTCTTGAGCCACAAGCTCCGCGAACTTCGCAGACGAAGTGGCGGAGAGCATGTCCTCAGTAATGTATTTCTTGTGATCTTTCTTGTTGTTTGTAGTTTTAACTTTACTTGTTCTCTCACATTTCTTCTCCACGTCGGTATTGATGGCGAGGATGATGCCTTCCTTTGAGAGCTGTATCTTAGGCAACAGGTTCTTGTCTTTCGACTTGACGGAAAAACGTTTGAGCGTGTCGACCACACCGGTTTCACATACGTTGAGGTCGGTAACCTCCCACTGAGTCTCAGACTCTGTCTTGACGTTTGACAGGTGCAGATACCTCTCTGCATATTTAGCGTACTCACCTGGAGTGAATGTTGTCTTTATAGCGTTAACATTAATCTTAACGGCGGTTTTAGGAAGCACATAGCACACACCGTCAGTGGTGACTGAGGGGTTGAACACGGATACCTGAGCGTATGACATGACACCCGTGAGTATAGTGCATGAAAACAATATCTTTTTTAGCATATTCTGTTATTTACTTTTCTTGATTCTCTTAATTGTTTGAATGCCTTAGGTAAGCAGTCCACGATGTCGCTTGCCACAACACCCTCAAATCCTTTCTCTACGGCAGCCACATCACCAGCCAGTCCATGAAGGTACACACCGAGACGGGCAGAGTTCTCAGGAGTGTATTCCTGTGCGAGCAGTGCGAGTATGATACCTGTCAGCACGTCACCGCTGCCAGCCGTAGCCATTCCCGGATTGCCTGTCGGGTTGAAATAGACATTTCCGTCAGGATAGCATACAGCGGAGAAGGCTCCTTTTATTACTATTATAATCTGCTGACGCATGCAAAGTATCCTGGTTTTCTCGAGCTGCTCGTAGGAGTTGACCGTCGTGCTAATAAGGCCGAACAACTCTTTCTTGTGAGGAGTGAGAATGGTCTGTTTAGGCAGTTGGTTTATCCAACTCTTATGGTCACCGAGTATGTTGATGGCGTCAGCGTCGAGCACCACCGGTACCTTAGCCATGCTCAGCTGTTCTATGAATGCAGGAACAGTGCCTGGATCTTTGCCCATACCAGGCCCCATGGCAAGAGCGTCATAGTCTCTCATGTCGAAAGGCTGACTGAAGCTTGATATGTCCGGGTCGACGCTTAGCACAGCCTCAGGGACAGCAATCTGTAAGGGTAACACGTTGTACTCCGGAGTCCTGACCGTCAGCTTTCCGACCCCCGAGCGCAGACAAGCTTTGGCGGACAGGATGGCGGCTCCCGCCATTCCCTTCCTCCCAGCCACGATGACAGCGTTGCCGACACTGCCCTTGTGGACAAACCGAGAACGGTTTTTTAGCATGGCTGCTACCTCTTGCGTCTCCGTGAGATGGTATTGCGTTTCGAACGCCTCGTCTTTCGGGTCTGACAAACCTATGTCGATAACCTCCCAGTGTCCCACAAATTCCTCATTCTCCACAAAGAAAAATGACAGTTTGGGATATTGGAAAGTATAAGTGTATTTGGCTTTAATAATATGATGTGTGACATTGTATTTGTTGTCCTCACACATCAGTCCTGACGGAACATCGATGGAGACCACCGTGGCCTCCGAGGTGTTAATGTATTTCACGACGGAAGCGAAGCCTCCGTTCAACGGTCTGCTCATCCCAGTCCCGAACAACCCGTCGATTACCAAGTCGCCCTTCTCCAGAAGAGGAGGATTGAAAGACGTTGTTATCTCAGTGAAGTCAACGTCATAGTCTTTCAAACGTTCTTTGTTGGCATGACAGTCGTTGGAGATGTGGTCTCCTGTATTGAACAGATATGCGGAGACTTTGTATCCTGCCGTAGATAATATTCTGGCTATGGCGAGTGCGTCGCCTCCGTTGTTTCCCGGACCTGCGAAAATCTTAACCACAGTGTCCTTTCCCCATCTTGACATCAGTTTCTCAGCCAAAGCATTGGAGGCTCTTTCCATAAGGTCAAGTGAGGTTATTCCCTGGTGCTCGATGGTATAGGCATCAAGCTCTCTCATTTGTGCTGCCGTAAGTATTTTCATGATGCAAAGATAATGAATGCCAAATAAAAAAAACAAAATAAGATATAATTTTGTAAAACAAAGTGGTCATTTTACTTTTTTCTTGATTTATGGAGAGTTTTTCGGAATACACGTCGGATTGTGAAAAAAAATGCTTAAGTTTGTGGCGAATTCTACATGAATCTTTAATAATAATATGATTAGAATAAAAGATTTGGATTTTGAGGTGTCTATCAGACACAACGAGATTGAAGATAGTATATCCAACATCGCAGAAAGGATGAACCAGGATTATGAGGACAAGTGTCCTCTGCTTCTCGCCATTCTCAATGGTTCTTTTATCTTCGCCGCAGACCTCGTCAGACATCTTACTTTTGAACATGAGATACAGTTCGCAAAGTTCTCAAGTTATCAGGGTACGGAGAGCACGGGAAATGTCAAGGAACTCATTGGACTGAATGTGGACATCACAGACAGGGATGTTATCATCGTTGAGGACATTATCGACACAGGCAAGACCATGTCTACATTGCTCGCTAACCTGAAAGACAGAGGCGCGCGCTCTATCGAGATTGCCACTTTACTCATGAAGCCGGAAAAACTCACCGTGGATCTTGACGTGAAGTATTGTGCGATTGAGATTCCTAATGATTTTATCGTCGGATACGGACTTGATTATGACGGATTAGGACGTCAATACCCGGACATCTACACAGTCATCAGCCACAAGGAGGATTAAATCACTTGAAAGAAAAGACAATTTGAAAATATAACACAAATTATTAAGTTACAAATGAAGAATATCATTATTTTCGGTGCTCCAGGTTCTGGTAAGGGAACATACAGCGCAAAGATCGTAGAGAAGTATGGAATGGGACACATCTCAACAGGTGATGTGCTCAGAGGTGAGATTAAGAACGGAACAGAGCTTGGTAAGATCGCTAAGGGATATATCGATAACGGACAGCTTATCCCAGATGAGCTGATGATTGACATCCTTGCTAAGACATACGACGCTCAGCCAGCGGGAAAAGGCGTAATCTTTGATGGTTTCCCACGCACAATCGCTCAGGCCGAGGCTCTCAAGAAGATGCTCGCTGAGCGTAACACTGAGATGGGTATCATGGTGGAGCTTGATGTTGACGCTGACATCCTGATGAAGAGACTTCTCAACCGTGCTATCGAGCAGGGACGCGCTGACGATAACGAGGAGACCATCAAGAAGCGTTTTGAGGTTTACCGCACTCAGACTGCTCCGCTCATCGAGTGGTTCGAGAAAGAGGGCATTCGCCACACATTCTCAGCTAAGCAGTATCCAGGCATTGACGACATGATTAATGCTATCTCTGCTGTCATCGACGCGGAAAACAAGTAACCGTTCGGTAAAATATATGTATGGAATTGTTACTGTCAAAAGGTAGCAATTCCATATTTATGTAAATAAACAGTGTCATTCAGAGAATACTTACATCTTATGCAGGATTCGAATTTCATAGATTACGTTAAGATTTATTGTCGTTCAGGTCGAGGAGGCCGCGGCTCATGCCACATGCACAGAGCTAAGTACATGCCGAAGGGCGGTCCTGACGGCGGTAATGGCGGTAGAGGCGGACATGTCATTTTAAGAGGCAACAGAAACTACTGGACTCTGCTGCATCTGCGTTATGACCGTCATATACACGCCGAGCATGGCGGTAACGGTTCAAAATGCAAAAGCTCCGGTGCACAGGGTGCAGACAAGTATATCGATGTTCCGTGCGGAACGGTAGCATACAATGCGGAGACAGGTGAATATATCTGTGACGTCACGGAGCACGGACAGGAGGTGATATTGCTCAAAGGTGGTCGTGGTGGACTAGGAAATTTCAATTTCTGCACTCCGACGAACCAGGCTCCTCGTTATGCGCAGCCAGGTGAGCCGATGCAGGAGATGAGCGTCATCTTAGAGCTTAAGCTGCTTGCAGACGTGGGTCTCGTGGGATTCCCTAATGCGGGTAAGTCGACTCTTGTTAACGCACTGAGCTCAGCCAAGCCTAAGATAGGAAATTATCCTTTCACTACTTTGGAGCCATCACTTGGCATCGTGCCTTATCGTGACGGACGTTCCTTCGTCATCGCCGACATTCCGGGTATCATCGAGGGAGCAAGTGAGGGCAGGGGACTAGGGCTACGTTTCCTGCGTCACATTGAACGTAACTCATTACTGCTTTTCATGGTTCCCGCCGATTCTGACGATATCAAACGCGAGTACGATATACTCCTCAATGAGCTGTCATCATTCAACCCGGAGCTGCTTGACAAGGGTAGGGTGTTAGCAGTGACCAAGTGCGACTTGCTCGGACAAGATGAGGAACTTCTTGAGATGCTAAAGGAAAATCTTCCAGATGACATTCCTGTCGTCTTCATCAGCTCCGTGGCCGAGATTGGCCTGCAGAATCTTAAGGATGTGCTCTGGCGTGAGATGAACAGCGAGAGTAATAAGTTGGCGGCAATCACGACTCAGGATTCTGTCGTACATAAAAACAAGGATATCGCAGTGCTCTCAGACTATGTTGACGATGATGACGAGGGATGGGGAGATGAGGACTATGTGGATGACGACATTGAGTATATTGATGAAGAAGACATAGAAGATTTTGAGGACTTTGAGTACGAGGACGAGCCTGGTAAGTCTAAATGAGGTCTTATTGACTTTTTAAGACAAATCTATTTTGAAGACTACGGACTCTACATCATAGTTGTCAGTAATATGTGGAACAGAGTGGCGGGATGAAGAATACAATCTGAAAAGATTGCTTCTTCATCCCGCCTCTCTTTCTTAATCTAACACTTGACACAATTTATATCAGTGAAATTAACAGATACCATAGGATTGGGATAACCAATGAAGGCAAATAATTAAGCGTCTTACAGTCCTTTATGTTCAGGAGTGAGAGACCCGACGACGTGATCATCAGTCCGCCGATGATTAGCAGCTCAGCCATCAGTTCATTGCTTATCGCTGAACTGGACAATTTTGTTATCATATAAAACATACCTTGCCAGCAGAACAAGACAGGAGCGGCGAAGATCATTCCTATTCCATAAGTAGATGCGAAGACTGTAGATGACACTAAATCCAATGTCGAGTTAGTGTATAATAAGGTGTTGTCTCCTTTCAGTGCGCTTATCACTGGTCCGAGCATAGATAAAGGACCTATGCAATATAAAAGAATTGCTGTTGACAATCCCTCTGCCAGGTTATTCTCTTTTCCTTTCGAGTGTTTAATTACCAGTCTCTTGAATCGTCCGTCGATATCTATGGCGGAACCGATGACACCACCAAGACAGAGTGACACGATAAACAGCACGGGATATTCACTGTCATGAAGATGAGATATTGTAGCATTGAGACCTATAGCCAGACATGTCAGTCCAAGCCCGTTGTATAGAGTAGTCTTATATCTTTCTTTTATACCTTTGTGAAGTAATGTTCCTGTGATTGTGCCGGCTATGATACATACCGTGTTAACAATTGTACCTATCATGTTTTATTATTACTTTATGTAGAAAAAAGATTTATTCTGTGTAGTGTTACAAAAAACTGCAATTTTTCGCAAATATAACCTAATTCCATGACTTGGCAATGTCAGAAACGACAAAACGAACGAACAAGTCTTGTGGATTCAAAAAATAGTCATAACTTTGTTGATGCGATGTCGTAAACTTAGAATATTAAGAATAGAAAAACATAAACAAATGAAGAAAATGAGAATTTCCCTTGTGGCTTTTGTACTAACTGTCACGGGATTTGGACTCACAAGTTGTGATTCCGACACAATAAGCACCATCATTAATGTCGTAAGTCAGTTGATTGGTGGAAAGACAACAACGTTCTCTGGCTACGCCACATCATCTATGCTTACTCGCGCAGACTCAGACTCTCAATGGAATTGGGTTGACACAGACTCTGCTCAGTCATCAAAGACTCAGACTTCAATGACTTGTCAAGTTAGCATGTCAACAGAAACAGATAGCTTAAACAACTCATATCAGGTGGTAAGTCTCATAATTCCGTCTTTAACATATGGCAATTATACCTTCACCAATCTGACTTTATACGGTGGAACTTTTATCTCCTCAGATAATGCTACAGGTACGTTCAGTACTGAGAACATGGGTTATTATTATAGCGCCGACTCATACTACAATGGCACCACAATAGTAACTCCTTCAAGCACTGAGGGGTATTACGCAGTCATCTTCGATGGACAAATCACATCAGACGCTGTTAAGTTCAGTTATTCTATCGTAGCTAACAACGAGGCGTTTAACGGAACTTACGTAGGCTCGCTCGTTCAGTAACATTTAAAAACACTTTATTTCGGGACGTAACCTTGTCCCGATACTATAATAACCAGCAGTAAGGTATTTTTTCTGTTTTTGTGACAGAATCAAGTCCCACATTTTGGTTACGTAATTACGCAACGGCGAAAATCTTTTTTCTTAACAAAGAAAAATTATTTTCGCTGTTGTTTTTTTATCTCTTTACCACATTATTATCTTATGCACCTCGCATTCAACATATACATGTAGACGATAAACTTAATTACATGAGATAATTTATGAGCAATAATAGGCGTAACCAAACTTAAATGTGTGAAATCATTGTGATAAATAGAATTGTTATATTTGTTTATGAAGAAGATGTATTCTTCATATCTAATTATATGAATATGTATATCCGACGACTCTTATAATTTTTGACAACATGACAAATATTCTAATCAGGATTATGTTCAATATAATAATATATTTTTCTAACTGTACAAACAACACCCGTCAGGGTGTGTTGATAACATAAGAGTATGCATCACTAAGAAATCGGTTCGGGAAGATGGAGAATGAGTGTATAGCTACTCAAATAATAGAATTACGAGACATCCTCGTATTGTTAAATTATCGTAAAAGCTACGAAAAGTAATACGTACAAATTCATTATGATAAATAAATTTATTACATTTGCTACATCAACTGATTGTAAAACTAAATACTATGACAAACTTGGGAACTTATGAGAGTCAGGCAGGTTCTGACGGTTCGAGGCTTTATCTCTTTTCCATAGTGCTCGTCGCGGTGATCGGCGGACTGTTGTTTGGTTATGACACGGCAGTCATATCGGGAGCGGAGAAAGGATTGCAGGCCTTCTTTATGAAATCAACTGATTTTGTTTATACTAATGAAATACATGGATTCACATGTGCCAGTGCGTTGATAGGATGTATCATAGGAAGCATGTTGTCGGGCATGCTAGCGAGCTCGTTGGGAAGAAAGAAGTCACTGGTAATAGCAGGTGTACTCTTCTTCATCTCTGCTCTTGGGAGTTACTATCCTGAGTTCTTGTTTTTTGAGGACGGTGAGGCGGACTTCAATCTTCTGATAGCTTTCAATATTTACCGTGTCATTGGTGGCGTGGGAGTCGGTCTAGCCTCCGCGTTATGTCCGATGTATATCAGTGAGATATCACCATCAGGAATAAGAGGTATGTTGGTTAGCTGGAACCAGTTCGCGATTATCTTCGGACAGCTGGTGGTATATTTCGTTAACTTCATAATACTTGGAACCCATGAGAATCCTGTCGTCAAACTGATAGACGGTGTGAACAGAATAATGAATCCGGACGGAGCATTATGGGCAATGGAGCACGGATGGAGATATATGTTTGTCTCTGAGGCCGTCCCTGCGGGATTATTTGCTTTGCTCATCTGTTTCGTGCCAGAGACACCGCGTTACCTTGTATCAATACGTGAGACAAACAAGGCAAGGAAGATTCTCGCAAAGATAAACGGCAAGGATAAAGCAGAGGAGATACTGGAAAACATCAAGAGTACGATGACGGTGAAGACAGAGCCAATCATGACCTACGGATTCCTGTGTCTGTTCGTCGGTATCATGCTGTCTGTTTTCCAGCAGGCAGTGGGTATCAACGCCGTACTGTACTATGCTCCTCGTATCTATGCTGACATGGGATTTGACAATCCTATGATTGTCACAGTGTTCAACGGTGTGGTGAATATCATCTTCACACTCGTGGCAGTGTTTACGGTTGAGAAACTGGGACGCAAGCCTTTACTGATAACAGGATCTCTCGGAATGGCTGTCGGAGCTGCCGGAGTGGCGTTGACATTCGGAAATGACAGTCTGAAGCTGTATTGCATGTTGTCCATTATGATTTACTCAGCCTCATTCATGTTCTCCTGGGGCCCGATATGTTGGGTGTTGATATCCGAGTTATTCCCTAACACCATACGAGGAGCTGCCGTCGCCATTGCTGTGGCGTTCCAGTGGATATTCAACTGGATCGTGTCATCCACGTTTGTGTCTCTGTTCAATATGGAGCTGACGGAGGGAGATGGTCTCGGTCATTGGTTCACATATGCACTTTATGGAGTGATTTGTGTTATCGCCGCATTGTTCGTTTGGAGGTATGTGCCGGAGACAAAAGGTAAGACGCTTGAGGACATGACTGCGTTATGGAAAGAAAAGTCTGGCGGTAAATAAAGAAATCACATATCATAATGTGAGGTCAGAAAAGACGGGAGAAATAATCCCGTCTTTTTGTTGTGTGTCCATATTTGGACGAAAAACACGTCAAATAGCGATTTAAAGTATTCTGTCGACTATCCTTTTATGCACATCTTGAAAGGCATATAAGCGTGTTTGAAGGCCGAAATCAATAAAAAAGGCATATTTTAGGTCTAAAATTAATACAACTCGGAAAATTGTGGTAAATTTGCGGTAATAATATACAAGTAAAGAATAAATGGCAGAAGATTTTGACAGAATTATTAAAGTCGACATCAACGAGACCATGAAACAGTCATACATTGACTATTCAATGTCAGTGATTGTCTCACGAGCTCTCCCTGATGTTCGTGATGGATTTAAGCCGGTCCATCGACGCATACTTTTCAGTATGGGCGAAAGTGGCATGACATCAAACAATCCAACTCGTAAATGTGCGCGTATCGTGGGTGATGTGCTTGGTCATCTTCACCCTCATGGTGACTCTTCAGTATATCTTGCGCTAGCTCGTATGGCACAGCCTTGGGCTATGCGTTATACTCTAGTTGACGGTCAAGGTAACTTCGGTTCCGTGGATGGTGACGGTCCTGCCGCCATGCGTTACACAGAGGCCAGACTAAGCAAGACAGGTGAGCTCATGCTCATGGACATAGAGAAAGAGACTGTCGACATGGCTCCTAACTTTGATGACTCTATGTACGAGCCGACAGTGCTGCCTACGAGAATACCTAACTTCCTTGTAAACGGCGCCACAGGTATCGCCGTGGGTATGGCAACCAATGTGCCCACACATAACCTCGGTGAGGTGATTGACGGATGCGTGGCATACATCGACAATCCGGAGATGACAAGCCTCGAACTGATGAAGTACATCAAAGCACCGGACTTCCCTACTGGCGGTATAATATGTGGAATAGATGGTGTCAAAGACGCCTATGAGACTGGTAGAGGACGCATCGTCGTGAGAAGTAAGACGGAGATTGAGACTGAGGAAGGACATGATAAAATCATCGTGACTGAGATTCCTTATAACGTGAACAAGTCTGAGCTGATCAAGAAGATTGCAGACTTGGTCACTGAGAAGAAGGTCACAGGAATAAGCAACGTGAACGACGAGTCTGACCGTGATGGAATGCGTATTGTCATCGACATTAAGCGAGACGCAAACGCTAACGTTGTGCTCAATAAGCTGTTTAAGATGACTGAGCTTCAGTCAAGCTTCTCTGTCAACTGTATCGCCATTGTGGACAAGAGACCTAAGCTGCTGACTCTCGAAGACTGTATCAAGCACTTCGTGAACCACCGACATGACGTTGTTATCAGAAGAACAAGATATGACAAGCGTAAGGCTGAGGAGCGAGTTCATCTGCTCGAGGCTCTGATCGTGGCAAGCGACAATATTGATGAGGTGGTGCATATCATCCGATCATCCAAGGAGCCAAGCGAGGCAATCAGTCGTCTCATGAAGAGATTCTCCTTCGACGAGGTGCAAGCGAAGTTCGTAGTCGAGATGCGACTCAGACAGCTTACCGGACTCCAGCAGGAGGCTCTTCATAAGGAGTATGATGAGCTGATGGCTAAGATTAAGTATCTGCAGCAGATCCTCGAAGACCCTGAGTTGTGTAAGAAGGTGATGAAAGATGAGTTGATCGAGGTGAAGGAAAAGTACAGCGACGGACGCTGCACAGAGATTGACTACACAGCGTCAGAGAACTTCAATCCTGAGGACTTCTATCCTAACGAGCCTGTGGTGATCACAGTGTCTCACCTCGGATATATCAAGAGGACACCTCTGTCTGAGTTTAACACTCAGAAACGAGGAGGCGTCGGCAGCAAGGGAAGCAGCGCACGACAGTCTGACTTCATAGAGAACATCTACCCTGCTATGACACATAACACGATGATGTTCTTCACGAGAAAGGGACGATGCTTCTGGATGAAGGTTTATGATATTCCTGAGGGCGACAAGACATTCAAGGGAAGAGCTATACAGAACCTTCTGAATATTGACTCAGATGATAAGATAACAGCGTTTATATGTGTGGAAAACCTCAACGATGAGGAGTTCGTCAAGTCACATAATCTCGTGTTCTGTACTAAACAAGCAGTAATTAAGAAGACTGCGTTCGAGAACTACTCTCACCCACGCTCAAACGGTTTGATAGCCATCAATCTTAATGAGGGTGACGAGGTTGTTGACGTTCTTCTCACTAATGGTAACGAGGAGATTCTCATAGCCAACAGAAATGGTAGGGCAATACGCTTCAACGAGTCTACAGTCCGTACTATGGGACGTACCGCCACAGGTGTGCACGCCATGCGTCTTGACGAGGATGGCGAGGATGAGGTCGTTGGTATGATCAGTCTCGCTAAGCCTGACGGTTACGTGGAGAAGGAGGACGATGACGAGGAGGATGTTGAGGACACAACAATGCCTACTATATTGGTACTCTCTGAGAAGGGTGTCGGAAAACGTTCCGCTATCAACGCTTATCGTATCACAAACCGTAATGGAAAGGGTGTCAAGACTATTAACATCACGGACAAGACAGGTAAACTGGTGGCATTCAAGAAGGTCACACTTGAGAATGACATCATGATTATCAATAAGAGCGGTGTGACAATACGTCTTGCCGTCAGCGACATCAAGAAGAGCGGACGTCTGACTCAGGGTGTGAAACTCATTGACATTACGAAGAGAAATGACGTTATCTCAAGTGTTTGTGTGGTTGAGCACATCGACCCGAGTGAACTCGACGACGAGGATGCTGACAATGAGAATGCCTCAGATGTTTTCAATGCGGAGAACGACGCTCATAAGACGGACGAATAATCGTAACTAACTTTGTGTCTGAGTGACCTTCACTATGTCTGGTCACTCAGAACATGAAATAAATTTGAAATCAATAAAAAATATGATTATGGGAAAAATTCAATTGCTATCCACTGCCCTATTGATGTTTGCTCTTACAGCGAACGCTCAGGACAAGAATGCAGCTAAGGCTGAGAAGGAAGCTGCAAAGGAGGCTCAGTCAGTCTTGAAGAAAGCAAAGCAGAACTACGAGATGTCTATCCCAAATGCTCAGTATGGCAGAAAGGAAACAAACTTTGAGAAGCTGGACGGAGCTAAGAATCTTATAGATCAAGCGCTGAACAACAAATATACATCTAACGATCCTAATACATATAAGGTAGCGACAGACATATATTTCGAGTACTTCAAGAAGAATGAGGAGGCTGCTAAGACTGATGAGTCATTGATGCCACAGTTCATAAGTGACGCAGAGAAGGTTGTCGACTATGCAATCAAGTATGACTCTCTCGTCCAACTCGACCCGAAAAAGAAGGATGCGGAGAAAACTTTCGTTAATGAGCAGTACAGAAATATTGCGACCAACCCTCTGTTGCAGTGCCTCCAGGCTTCACAGAACTACTCTAACGGAGAGACTCAGGAGGATTTCAAGAAGGGATATAATCTCAGCACAAAGGTGGTGAACGCCTTCACAAAGTCTCACCTCTTCTCTACATTTAAGAATGACAATCTTGAGGACTGGATTTTGTACTCTAAGACATTCCGCGCTCAGTCACTCGCATCTATTGAAAACGCCAAACCTGCTGACGTGGAGGAGGCTTACAAGCAGCTTTACGGTACTAAGTATGAGTCTGTGGCTTTCAGCTCACTGATCAATTACTATCAGGAAAGAGATAAGGCTAAATACATGGACATCCTCAAGTACGCATATGAGAACGCTAAGGATGAGAATGCGGCGTCTTTCTCTTTCATGTACATGCAGAGTCTATATCAGAATGACAAGAAAGATGAGTGTGAGAAGGTTATCGACATCTTGGTGAAGAAATACCCAGACAATGACAACACCCTCAACGCATATCTGATGAAGGGACAGATCATGTTCGAGAAGAAGAAGTTTGACGAGGCAGAGAAGTACTTCGAGGAGGTTGCGCAGAAATATCCTAAGGAGGAGGCTGCCATCACCATGCCTGCTAAGTGCGCTTGGATGAAAGCACAGAACTCTGCATTGAAGGCAGACAGAGAGCACGCTATTAAATTGTTTAAGGATCTTGAGGCTAAGTACCCTGACAATCCAGACCTCTGGGGCGAGCCTTTGTACATACTTTATAATAATAATAATCAGTTGCAGTTGCGTGATAAGTACAAGAAATATTATAAAGGATAATAATTAAAATCGGATATGGAGTCTGTGTCATACCACAGACTCTGTATCCTTTTGTGTTAAAATGAAAAAGATTCTCTTCATATTATTTTTATTAGGTTCACAGATTGTTTACGGACAGGGAAAGGCAGACAATAAAGCTCAGGAAATATATAAGAAATCCGCGGTGATAAAGACGGTGAAAGCTTATATGAAAGCTGAGAATTATAACGGAGTCTTGACCGAGATAGAGAATACGTTCAAGAAGTATGAGACAACAAAGGATGATGCGGAATATTACAGTTATCTCGTACGAGCAAATGAACAGTTGGCGCTTCAGGAGAACAAGAAGATGTATCTCGAGACAAAACCAGATACAGTGAAGTATTTCACATACTTATATAATATGTATCGTCTCGCTCTTGTGTGTGACTCCATAGAGCAAATCACAGATTTAGATGGCAAGCAAGTATTCAAATACCGATATGACAACGCCAATATCCTACTGAGATACAGGCAGAATCTGAAAGTGGCCACCAATTTCTTTTACAGGAAAAGGGACTACGCTAAAGCATATCAGTATGTGGATATGTACTGTACCACAAAGAAGGCGCCTCTGTTTTATAACAAGAAAAACGAGTTTGTCTTGCCAGAGGAGAACGACAACACCGCAATGTCAGTTCTTGCTGCCCTCTCCGCATTCGGATCTGAGAACAACGAGGGTGTAGTGAAATACCTCGACGATGCACTGGAAGACAAGAGCACACACTTCAAAATCCTCGAACTCGGATGCAAGTCCTATTTCGCACTTAATGATACGGCTAACGCTGTCGAGAGACTGAAAGACGGATTCAACAGGAATCCTGGTCAGGAGTACTTCTTCATGTCACTTGTGAAATATTATAATGACTCGAACAGACATGAAGATTGTCTCGAACTGTCCAAGAAAATGGTGGAACAGTTTCCGAACGATAGAAATTACTGGTTTATAAAAGCCAAGGAAGAAGAGATTCTCGGAAAGAATCAGGACGCCATCAAATCGTACGAGACAGCTATAAGTAAAAAGAATGATGATGCGGAGTCTTTCTCATCAATAGGAATGATCTATAGTGAGATGGCCCACGAATTATATAAGAATAACACGCTGTCGGTAACAAATCCAGGCTATAAGGAATTCAAGACAAAACTTCGCGGGCTGTATTCAAAGGCAAAAGATGCCTACGAGAGTTCCAAAAAGTACGCACCGAATGTTAAGACACTATGGTATGATGGTTTACGTAATGCATATTTCAGACTTAACATGGGTAAAGAACTGAAAGAATTAGAAAAAATCAAATAAGTATGATTAAAGATTTCAAGAAGACGGCTATCATAGCTGGTGATAAGAAAATCAGCTACAAGGAAATGCTGCAGAGAATCACTCATTTCGCAAAATTCTGTCCAAGGGAGAGAAAGGCGAAGACAGTGATTTTCAGTGAGAACCGTGAGGGATGGATTTACTCCTTATTTGCAATATGGAACAATCGTGGTATCGCAGTTCCAGTGGATGCGTCCAGTACGGTGTCTGACTTGGAGTATATACTTAATGATAATAAACCTGACTGTATATGGACGTCAAGGCAGAAGCAGGACACTGTGATGGCGGCAGTGAAGAATACAGGTCTGGACATCCCATTACAGATTATAGACAATCATGAGAATGAGTCCATAGACTGCGGTGTGGCAGATATACAATACGAGGAGGAGGACACGGCTCTGATTATCTATACATCCGGCACGACAGGTAACCCGAAAGGTGTCATGCTGTCATTCCGAAATCTTATCGCCAACATACGTTCCGTGGCAGATGATGTGCCTATCTACAATTCAGAGCGAAGAGCGTTAGTGCTTCTGCCTTTACATCATGTGCTTCCTCTCATGGGTTCAGTTATTGCACCTATCACTAGAGGTGGAGGCGTGGCAATCTGTCCGTCACTTTCTGCCGCTGACATTATGAGTACACTACAAAACGGTAAGGTTGGTATTATAATAGGTGTACCGAGACTGTGGCAGACTCTGTATGGTGCAATGAAGAAAAAGATTGACTCTAACATCATCACACGTGGACTGTTCAACATATGTGCGAAGGCAAACAGCCGCACTCTCTCCAGATTTGTATTTAAGTCTGTGAGAACGAAGATGGGAGGTCACATCACATACTGCGTCAGTGGTGGTGCTCCGTTGGAGAGTGAAGTAGCTAAAGGACTGAAGACACTTGGACTCGACGTCCTCGACGGCTACGGAATGACAGAGACAGCGCCAATGATATCATTCACACGACCAGACGACATCTTACCTGGTTCCGTGGGAAAACCGATGCCATCCGTACAGACTAAAATATTAGAGACAGGTGAGCTGTGTGCCAAGGGACCTAATGTTATGCAAGGCTACTATAATCTTCCAGAGGCAACGGCTGCGGTTCTCGACAGTGACGGTTGGATACATACCGGCGACCTTGCTCGTTTCGACGACAAAGGTCACCTGTTTATCACAGGAAGGACGAAGGAAATCATTGTCTTGTCAAATGGTAAAAATGTCAACCCTTCAGACATCGAGTATCATCTCGAGAAATATGACGATATAGTAAAAGAAGTGGCAGTCGTTCAAGACGGTGACATGCTTCGCGCCATCATCGTGCCTCAGGCTTCATGGATAGCGGGAAAGACCGATGAAGAGGCTGAGGAGGCATTGAAGAATGAAGTACTTCAGGATTACAACAAGACAGTGGCTCAGTATAAGAAAGTCATGGGAGTCTTTGTGTACAGAGGCGACCTTCCGAGAACCAAACTCGACAAGCTGCAGCGTTATAAGCTTAACGCCATTCTCGCCTCAGGTGAACGCAAAGAAAAGAAGACATACTTCGTGGAGCCAACCTTTGAGGAGTACAGAATCATCAAAGACTATATATCCAAAGAGAAGAAATGCGATGTTAAGCCAACAGACAACCTGGAGACGGACCTCGTGTTCGACTCGCTTGACCGTGTCGGCTTACAGGCTTTCATTGAGAACACGTTCGGACTGAGTATCAACGCCGACTCTCTCACTTCATACAAGTCAGTGGCGGAGATAGCGGGACACGTGGCTAAGCATAAGACAAGACAAGAAGTTGAGAGAATGGACTGGCAGGAATTGCTGAAATCAACCAGTGGAGAAAAGAATCTTCCGAATTTCTGGTTCACTGGCCATGTGATTGCAAAAGTCTCTAAATGGTTCTGGACATTCTATCTGAAGATGGAGATTAAGGGGATAGAGAATCTGCCTAAAGACAGACAGTTCATCCTCGCTCCAAACCATCAGAGTTATATGGATGGTGTGTTGGTGATTGCCGACATGCCAAGTAAGATACTTGACAACACATACTTCTACGTTAAGGAAGACCATGTGAGAAACCCTTTGCTCAAATTCTTGGCCAATCATCATAACATCATCCTGATGGAGCGAATGAATCTAAAGAACTCGATACTCAAGATGGGTGACGTACTCAAACAAAACAAGAACCTCGTGATATTCCCAGAGGGTACGCGAACACGTAACGGTAAGTTAGGCTCTTTCAAGAAAACATTCGCCATACTAAGTAAGGAACTCAACGTGCCTATCGTGCCTGTAGTGATTAATGGCGCTTACGAGGCAATGCCAAAGGGAAGAAATTTCCCTCTCTCAAAGAAAGTCACCGTGGAGTATCTCAAGCCGGTGACTCCGAATGACAATGAGACGTATGATGAGTATGCGGAGAGAGTAAGGTCTATTGTCTTATCAAATCTAAACAACAAATCATAAGTGACTCGAATTGTTTTTCGTATCATTCTGTCTTTAGTGTTGTCACTACATGTAGGTGACATCGCAGGACAAAGCAACTATATGGTCGTCACGTCAAGTGACGGCCGTAATGTGTCATTTAGGATGAGTGACATCGACTCAGTATGGTTCTCAGATGATGACAAGTATGATAGTGACGATGACGTACTGAAAATATTAGCGATAGGTAATAGTTTTACCGAGGACGGCACAGAATATTTATCCAGCATACTGAATAATGCCGGCATTCCTACCGACAAACTGATAGTGTGTCGCTACATATTAGGAGGCAGTTCACTGAAAACATGGAGCGATCTGGCGGACAACAACGGAACGGCAAAGACATATGTCATGTTCGGTAGTGATAAACCATACGAATATCACCAGAGCTATATTATTCAGGATGTGATGGAATATGACTGGGACATCGTCGTCCTTCAACAGTTGAGCGGGTCATACTATGACCTGACAACGTATGAGCCATATCTGTCCAACATGATGTCTTATGTCCGCAGGCACGTGAAAGGTTATCCGAGACTCGCGTGGCAGATGACATGGTCACGTTCGTCATCAGCCGGAGCCGGGGACATCTACGGACTGACAGGATGGGAGAATAATGTTACAGCCACAAAGTATCTGATGGAGAACTATGGTTTTGACATCTTGATACCGTCAGGCACGGCAATGCAGAACATGAGACTGACATCTGAGTGTGACTCTGCTGAGTTCACCAGGGATGGACAGCATGCGGGCTACGGTGTGGGACGTTATCTCGTAGCTATGACATGGTACGCTTCACTTATTGCCCCATATTTCAACAAAAATATATACGACATTAATTGTCTGTACGAGGTAAAAGATTATGAGAAGAGCTGGTCCACAAATGAGACTAAGGATGTGGACGAGAATAATCTTCCACTGATAAAAGATTGTGTTAACAAAGCTATATTATCACCTTTCAAATTGAATACGACAAATTAGATGAAAAAAATTTTACTGACATTTCTCACCCTATCAACATTTGTTCTTGGTCTGAACGCTCAGGAATTCCTTAATATTTACTCTGATGGAAAAGTGTCCACTTACAATATGAGTGATATTGATTCTCTCACCTTCGGTTCTGAGAACCGAGATGAGGTTCTCGTACGCGAGATGATCTCATACGAGAGTTTCATTAACGACATAAAAAATGTACTGTCTGACTCGTCCACCGTATATAACGACTTCTCGCTGTGCGACAACGACAGCAATGTGAGAGCCATAGCCTTACAAACCGGACAAGAGATGATTACCACAGGAGCCGGCGCTGACAAGACGAGAATAACAGACGGAAAGATATGTAATGACGAGAATTATTACTTATATGTTGACGGCGATTCCGCCATCAAATATATAGGTATGACCATCTCATACTCAAAAATACATGACTACACACAGTCTAACAGCAATGACATACAACCTTGCGTCATGATGTTCGCCAAGAAGGATGGCACATGGGCAAACCTCCTTCATCTTCTTTTCTACAGAGACAATGTAGCCATCAACACAAGGGAGGGAGATGGTTTCCTCTGGAACACCAAAACGATTAAGGGAGTGATGACTTACGACAAGATGAGTCTCGACTCCGCCTACACTGTGTCAGCATATATAGTGGATAACGTCATGTATGTCAGGAAGCCAGACAACACTGTCGTGGTTTTCCAGAATGACTATTTCAGAGATGTCTTCCCTATTATGATATGGCAAGTGTACAACCAGCCACAATACAACCATCGGGGATATATCCATGAGATATTCGCCGGCGCTAAGCCGAACGTTGAAAATGTGTACAGAGCGAAGAACAGGCTGAATGAACTGATGAAGTGACGTTTATGCATATCCCGGCATTTGACATAGACCTGAGACATTATGTGACGGCAAACAGACTCTTCCTCATGGGATTAGCCATGGCGATGATTTTAGTCTATCATGGGTTCAACTTTATTCTCAACCCGTTAGGTAGACTGAACATCGGGTATGTCGGAGTCGACTTGTTCTTGTTCCTGTCTGGCTTCGGGCTTGCACGCTCCTATGAGAATAACGCCACATGGCGGTTCTACCTGAACAGGCTACAAAGAATCTTTCCTGTCTATCTCATCGCTGTCACTCTGGCCTACGTTATCTTACGACACCAATGGACAGTCAAGGATTATCTGCTTAACGCGTTCACGTTAGGTTATTATTACGATGGAGGGGTTAAGAGATTTGACTGGTATCTCGAGTCCCTACCCTTCCTTTATCTCTTCTTCCCTCTTTTTCATCAAATAGGTAAGATTCGCCTCATCGGTTTATCTCTCGTGTTCATGTCAGTCGTCATAATAATATATGCGATAGATATGAGCTGGTGGTATGACTGCCTTGTGGCGCGACTCCCGATATTTCTATACGGCATCATATTGTATAAGTATAATATATATAATGTTAGACTCTCGTTCATGATTGCCGTTCTCACACCTGTCGTCTACATCTGTGTGTCTCCTTTCTTAGCTGTGAGCATGCTTGTGATTCCAATTATTGCGCTATTCTCTTTTGTGTTCAATGACACGAGTCAGATTGTCTCATCTGTACTCTCTTTCCTTGGCAGGTATTCATTAGAGATTTATTGTGTCAATACATTGATACATAAACTCTTCTTGACATATAACCTTCATCTGTCACATAAGCTTTTCGTCTATCTGATTGTACAACCGATTATAGTCTATGTATTCATAAAGACAGAAAAGAGTATCAAACGCGTCTTTCTATGATTAAAGTGCTTATCAACTGCCCGTCATGGCATATAGGAAAGAATACGGACATTGACCTGCAAAGAAAAATGACATGTCTGGAGCATTCGTTCACTGACATCTCATTAGTCTACCCGCAGAGTAAGTTCCTGTCTCTTGCGCCTAACATATTAAAGATCATCAGTTTCCTGAAAAGAAAATGTGGTCTCATAAAAGCGAAGAACGAGTCTGAGAACGGATGGTCTCTGAGAGTGCAACCTTTGTATAATGAGATGGAGATGTTATCATCTGAGTTCGATATCATCTACTCACAAGGTATACTACCTCAACGTTCCTTGGGTAAGCCACTTCTGTTAGACCTTTATGTGATGAAGCCGGAGGACGTTTATGTTAATCCTTCGAAACAAGCTGAAGAAAGATTCAATATTCTGTTGACTCAGGTCGAGAGACTTGCACAATACCCCGGGATATATAATTTACGCAGTGACTATGCCATAGGTCTCCTCAAGGATAGAGTGAAGGATAACGCATGGAAGTTCCGCAACCTTCCCTTCCTGTTACCACAGCTCACACCGCTGAGTGTGGAGGAGATAAAACGGAAACATGAGAATACAGACACACTTGAACTGGTCTTCTGTGGGGCTCAAAGCATAAGAAAAGGACTACCACTCTTACTCGAGGCATTTCTCAACGCAAAACACAAGACGCAGAAGAGATGCAGACTTCATATAATATCTTCAATGTCAGACGGTAAGGTCACTATACCTGACGACAGTGATATTGTCTTACATGGCGAGATGAGTCATGATGACACTATGGAACTATTCCGTCAATCACACATTTATATAATGCCTTCTCACTTCGAGAGCTTTGGAATAACCTATCTCGAGGCTATGGCTAACGGAATGATTGTCATTGCCAGAGACTTTGAACCGCAACGAGAGATACTCAACTATGGAGAGTGTGGTTTCCTGACACATATCGACGTGGAGAACCTGACAGTCATCATAACCGACGTGATAACGATGGACGATGATAGTCGTACGATGATGGCTCTAAAAGCTGTAGACAGATTTAAGATAAAATATTCGTATGAGGTAGTGAGTGAGCAATGGAGAAAAGCGATAATTGATTGTGCGTCACAAAATAACAACTAGTTACGATTTTTTCTCACATATCAAAGGATTTGCCGACTTAATATCACTGAAAATCAAAGCGTTTTCTCCGTCTTGCCGACCCAGCTATGCCTTCCACCAAAAGCACAGTCTCATCCCTTCTCATAAGCCTGAAACCACATCCGGCGTTTGTGCGGAACACGGTCCGTCTGATACGTCCCCGCTCCATGCGTTTGTAGAATATTACATAGCAGCCGCGCTCCCAGTGGAGCAGTTTCATGCGTGTCCTGTCGCAGTTGAGGAACTCATACACACTTCCGTCCGACGGGACCATCGAGTACATACGTACGAACACACACAGGTACTCTATTTCCTTGCGCAGGTCAACGGCATTGAAAAAGACCATGAATCTGTTGCTTTCATTCAGACTGAACATTGACGTGAAAATTTTATGGGAGCAAAGTTACGAAGAACTCTGCGACCACAATATACGTCTCATTTGGGATGGTTACGTCGATGTGTGTCTCAGTGTGTGGTTTGCGGATATGAAACAGGTGGAATAAAGGACAATTTGGAATGTGACCAAATTTCCTATGCCTGTTTTTTGCTCAAATCGGGTTAACTTATTGATAATCTTATTGCAAGGCGTTTAAAAACCTTGTGTCTCTTTTTGAAATTCTCAGGTTAGTTTGTAGTCTATATACAGGTCTGAGAATTTCAAAATCCTAACTTGAACTTTTCAACGTCCTAACCTGATAATTTCAGACGCCGAATAAGGCACGGGAAAGTCCCGGAAGTCTTTTTTCTGTTGCCATGTGTCAACGAAAAAAGAGGAGTTTCGGACAGTATAAATTGGTGGTGCGGATAGGAATTATGGTAATGTGCTTTTGAGTGTATTTATTATGGGGGATAACCTGTGGAAAGGAGAAGATAGTGACATTTGTATTCCATATTGATGATATTTTCTCTCTGATTCTTTTGCGTAACAGGAAATAAAGTTATACAATTGCGCCCGATAATTAACCATGGTGTCCCTTATTGGTCGAAGAATCCACGTCCATTGTTGCCATATTCACCTCCTCAAAAACGACTAAAACTGACTATCAATGCGTTAGCACCGGATGTTACACACATGCTGCAAAAACGGAAATAGCCATTGATAATCAATATGATACAAAATCACTGCAATGTACAGATTTCTCCCCGAATAATCAAAAGAAAACACATAAAAAATCACAAACTTGCTACATTTTCTTGATTTTGTTTGGGTATAGAATGCAGAAATTATAAATATAGTCATTGCCAAAATCTGTCAATACTGGCAACTTTTAGTCGTGATACCTTATTGCTCTACATTATATTTCTGCCAAAGGTGGCACTTTTTGTGGTTAAGCACGCTAAAAAATGGTATCTACGAAGAATAAAAGTGAAGAAAAAGATATAAAATTGACTGTATTTTACAGAAAAATGGTTTTCTTTTCTTCGTTTTGCGGAAATTTAATTAATTTTGTACGCGTATTATTATATAATAAGGTACAACTCATCTGAAGAAGAATGGAAAATAGAATCAAAGTGGTTCTCGCAGATAAGAAGAGGACCAACAAGTGGCTATCCGAGCAATTGGAATGTGCACCAACTACCGTAAGTAAATGGTGTACCAATTCCAGCCAGCCACCTATGGAGACATTTGTCAAGATTGCGGAACTCCTCGAAGTCGATATTAACGAACTGTTGAGGATTGAAAAGAAATGATATGTCTTTAGTGTCTATGGCAAAATGAAATCCACGTCATTGCATAAGACAAAAGCGTTATAAACAAGAATAAAAAAAAGAAAATCATATGAACGAACGTTTAATAGTAAAATCATTCGGTCCTGTTAAAGACCTTGACATTTTATTTAAGAAAGTAACCTTGTTCATAGGAGACCAAGGCACAGGCAAGAGTTGCGTGGCAAAACTTTTCTCCATGTTTAAGTGGACAGAGAAGGTTCTGAGCCAAAAGAAATACAAACTATCATACTTTGAACAGTATAATAGATTTCAGAAAATGCTGTGTAAATATCACAGAATAGAATCCTTCGTCAATGAGAGCTCATACATCAAATTTGAAGGAGCTTTATATGATTTTTTGTATGAGAACGGAAATTTCAGCGTAATCGACAAGAGTCATGAGATAAAAGGCATCTCAAAGGTAATGTATGTTCCAGCAGAACGTTCGATAGTGAGCGTAGCCGAAAACAAGTCAAAACTTTTAAAAGAGTTGCCTGATTCCAGTGAGACATTCTCTGACGAATTTGTAAATGCGAAGAAATTCTTTCAGAATGGCTATAATCTACCGTTTGAAGGATTGCGTTTTGAATATGACAGTTTGAATGATGCAGGATGGATTCACGGGGTAGACTATAAAGTAAGACTTATCAATGCTTCCAGTGGCATTCAGTCATCCCTTCCGATGTGCATTGTTTCGGAGTATTTGAGCAGTAAGATATCCGATAAGGAAGAAGTTAAGCTCTCAAAAGAAGAAAAAGACAAACTAGAAAAAAGAGTAACTGAAATCATGCAGAATGAAGAATATTCTGACAGTATCAAAGATATGATGATTCGTCAATTGTCATATGCCAATAGATATAATCAGCTTATAAACATCGTTGAAGAACCAGAATTGAACCTCTTCCCTCGTTCGCAGATGGAGGTGCTCTTTTCTTTGATCTCCAACAATGCAAGTGCTGAGGAGAATATGCTTGTGTTCACTACGCATAGTCCATATTCATTGGCAATTATCAATACAATGATTATGGGAGCAAAAACATATGCCAATGCTACTGAGGAACAGAGGGGGCAGATAGAGGCCATATTGCCTGTAAAGTATCAAATTAATGAGAATGAAATAGCAGCCTACCGTCTGTCTTCTTCAGACGAATGTTATTGTCAATCTGTGATAAATGAGAAAACAGGACTTGTTTCCAAGAATGAATTAGATTCTGCATCAGACGAAATAATGCGAGTCTTCAACTCTTTGTATCAATATTATGCCAAGACTCTCGCAAAATAACGATTTACCTGTAGCCATCACAAACCTCAGGTTGTGCACCGCATTACAAGATTGTGGCGCTATTGGTGTGGCTAATGCTTTCGACAAGAGTTCTGCCGAGCATCTTTACGTCTATGATGACGGGAATCTTGGTTATACAGATTGGACAGATGTAGCACCTGAGTTTGTTACAAAGTGTTTCGTGGCAACAAATCCAAACAATATCACGATTGCTTTGCTGCCACTTGATGGCAGAATAATCACAGGACCAAGTGTTATTGTCGGTGGAGTGTGCGACGGAATGCTTCTGACAGATAAAGAAATGTGTCTTATTGAGTTCAAAACAAATGTTTCGGATTTCAATTATCTGACTATTATTCAAAGAGCGAACGATGCAATCGCGCAATTATGGCATACATTTGATGGAATCATAAAGCCAAGATGTGCAAAAAAATCCAAAGATGTAGAACAAATGCTTTCGGTAGACTTCTATGTTGTATTTGATAAAGATCTAGAAGTGACCGGAGCAAACGCAGAACTGATGGATTTGCAGATTCAGTTTCTAACGGACAATAACCATCCTCTCTATTTTGACAACGGAAAGACTTTCCAATAAACATAGGAGTCGCACAAGAGAAATAAGTCAAATGATAACAAAAGACGAGATACAAGAACTGCTGCATAGCACGGAAACCTATCGTGTGGAGCGAACCACGTCAACAGGCGACATGGATAAGTTCCAGGAGGCTATCTGTGCCTTTGCCAACGACTTGCCAAATTCACGCAAGAATGGCTACCTGATATTGGGCGCTTACGACAACGGAGAGTTGTCTGGATTGAAAGTTACCGATGACTTGCTGAAGAAGATTGCAGCCATCCGCAGTAACGGAAACATCCTGCCCATACCCGTGATGAGCGTTGACCGTTTCCAGTTCCCAGAAGGTGACTTGTTGGTTGCTGAGGTTAGTCCGTCTGACCTGCCTCCTGTGCGCTATCGTGGACGCACCTTTATTCGTATCGGACCACGTCGTGACATAGCTACGGAGGCAGAAGAGCGCATCCTTGCAGAACGAAGAATGTCATTCATGGCCACCTTCGACACCATGCCTTGTTTGGCAGCAAAACTCTCTGACGTGAACACGGACTTGCTGCGCACAAAGTATCTGATACCGTTATTAGGCAATGAGTTAGTGGAATCAGATACTCGTCCCATCGAGGAACAGATGGCAGCTGTGGGTATGTATGACACAGAGCATCAATGCCCCACATACGCCGCAGTTGTTCTGTTTGGCAACAAGCCTCGTCGTTTCATGCCAGGTCTGTATGTGCAGTGTGTTCGTTTCAAGGGCGAGGACGTGACCAGTGAGGTAGAAAATGAGATGCAGTTGGAAGGCAATTATTGTGAATTGTTGCCGCGTCTGGAATCACTTTTGGAGCTGTCTGTTATCAAGAAGAAACCCGTTTTCGTTTCTATCCTACGCGAGGAGATGGTCAACAACTACCCCTATCAGGCTATCCGAGAGCTTCTTCTTAACGCCTGTATGCACCGCGATATGCAGAGTAATACACCGCTTCGCTTCTATGAGTTTGCCAGCCATCTGGAGATTCTGAATGCTGGTGGCTTGTATGGCAATGCCCGTCCAGAGAATTTCCCCAGTGTGAACGACTATCGCAATCCACTTGTTGCCAGCGCCATGAAGACGCTGGGCTATGTCAATATGTTCAATCGAGGTGTAGGACAAGTCTAGACAGACTTGAAGGAAAATGACAACCTGCCCGCAGAGTTCAACGTTTATCTTATAACGGCATTCAAGGTTGATGTGAAAGTGTCACAGAGTTATACCAAAGAGAATGGCGGTAAAGTTGGCGGTAAAAATGGCGGTAAAGTTGGCGGCGATGTGACACTGATTGAAATGACTGATATTCAGAAAAGTATAATAGATTTGATTGGAGCTGATGCTTCTATTTCTATCGACCAAATGGCGGTAAAGATGGCGGTAAAGAAACGCACGTTGGAGAGATAAATTGCAAACATGAAACAGAAAGGCTATATCTCTCGAACAGGTTCCCCTCGATCTGGTAAATGGGAAGTTATTATCCCCTATAATAGCGTTATTGAGATTGTGTAGCTATATCGAACTGAGGGTAAGAAAGTAAATATGATAGTAAAGGTCGAATCACATAATGTCTAAGAAATGACGCAAGATAATAAAGACATACAGCCACAGGCTGAACCATATATCGTGAAGTCGCATGACATTCACATTGATGCGGACTATGCGGATTGGATAGCGGACATTAAGAGTCGCTATCGTTCTGCACAGGTAAAGGCAGCTGTCAAAGTAAATGCTGAGAAACTTCTGTTCAACTGGCAACTTGGGCGTGACTTGGTTCAGAAGAAAGCCGAAGAGCGCTGGGGAACAGGAGTGGTTGAGCAGGTAAGTTTGGATTTGAAGCGAGAATTTCCTGATGCTGATGGATTCTCCACCTCTAATCTGTGGTACATGAAAAAGTGGTATCTGTTCTATGCTGACGGTGATGCAGAGGAAAAACTCCAACGGGCTGTTGGAGAATTGCAGTCATCTGTTAATCAATCCGTAATAAAACTCCAACAATCTGTTGGAGAAAGACAGCACCTCGTTTCAAAAACCAATAACGAAATAGGAATGGCATTTCCGCAACCATTTGCACTTGTTCCTTGGGGGCATCATGTTGATATCATAACGAAATGTAAATCCATAGATGAAGCATTATTCTATGTTGGTAAAACCATTGAGCAAGGATTAAGTCGTAATTCTCTTGCTAACTGCATCAAGGCAAACCTCTATGAGCATCAAGGCAAGATTGTTAACAACTTTAGCGACCATCTGCCAACATTGCAAAGCAAACTTGTTCAGGAGGTTCTGAAAGAAAACTATGACTTTGGCTTTGCTACGGTTGAACATGAAATTTATGACGAGGCTGAACTGGAGGAGGCGCTTACAAAGAATGTGACAGACCTTTTACTGGAGTTAGGAACGGGTTTTGCCTTTCTGGGTAGGCAGAAAGAACTTGTTGTGGGAGGCCGTTCACGCAAGATAGACTTGTTGTTTTATCACATTCGCCTACGTTGCTACGTCGTTTGTGAACTGAAGGCTAAGCCATTTGAACCAGAGTTTGCAGGCAAGTTGAATTATTACGTGAATGCCGTTGACGAATTGTTGAAGGCAGATGATGATAATCCTACAATCGGCTTGCTTGTTTGCTCCGATATGGATAAGATTGACGTCCAATGGTCGTTCAAAGGCATCAGCACTCCAATGGGAGTAGCAACGTACAACAACATCAGAATTAAAGATGCCCTCCCAAGCCAAGAGCAATTAGCTGAGCGTGTGCGCCTGTTGCAAAAGGAGTTGCAGGAGACCAAACGTTTGATGAGCAAGGCAGGTGATGCAGAAAACTCACAAAGTTGAAAGAATGTTTTTTAACATTGAGAGAATAAACATAAAGTTAAATCAAATAACGGCAAATAATAATATGCCAAAGAAAAAATATCATATAAATTCATTCTTCGCAGGAATCGGAGGTTTTGATGTGGCGTTTGAGAAACAAGGATTCTCAACGTCCTTACTATGTGAGATTAATCCTTTCTGCAATCAAATTCTAAATCGTCATTGGCCAAATGTCATGAAAGAGGGGGACATTAACACCATCAAAGTGGAGAATATTCCTGATGTCGAACTCTGGTGTGGCGGGTTCCCTTGTCAAGATATATCTGTAGCCAGAGGCGCATCGGAAAGATTAGGATTAAAGGGAAAACGTTCTGGCCTTTTTTATCGGTTTGCAGACTTAATTGAACAAAAAATGCCGGAGGTTGTTATTATTGAAAATGTCGCTGGACTTTTTACTTCTAATAATGGGAGAGATTTTGGTGTCATTCTGCAAACATTATCCTCTTTGGGATATTGTGTCGCTTGGCGATTATTAAATAGCAGATATTTTGGCGTACCACAATCCCGTACCCGTGTTTATCTATGCTGCTGGAGAAACAATCCTGTAAAGGCATTAAATGTTATGTTTGATGCCCAAGGTGCTTTTAAGCCGGCGAACGAAAGGAAGGATTTTATTACAGAGGAAAGCTTGATCGAGGAATATCCCAAGGTTCCCAAAGTGGCATACTGTTTGGCTGCCTCTTCAGGAAGACATACTGGTACCGATTGGAGTAGGACTTATGTGGTATGCAAAGATGGGGTTCGTCGTCTTTCGCCATTAGAATCAGAAAGACTTCAGGGGTTTCCTGACAACTGGACATTACCTACAGATGAATCAGTTAATGATGATAATATTAATACCCTTAGATATACCGCTATTGGTAATGCTGTATCTGTTCCTGTTGTGGAATGGATTGCTACTAGGGTAAAGACACAACTTGCTAGGAGGGATAATTTGGATGATTTTGAAAACGCACTAACTCAATTTAATGATTTAATAAAATCAAAATGGTCGGACTCAAGGTTATCTGATATTGATTTTACTGATACGACTAAAGACTACAAATGGAAAAGAGGGGGGATAGTTTGGACGGATAGAGTATTGGAATGCAACATTAGTCCAACACCTGCAAATGCGATTCCATCATCATTGTTAAAGTTGATAGAGAAAGATCAAAACAATCCTGTTTATTATCTTTCTCCTAATGCAGCAGAAGGAATATTACGAAGAGTAGATGGGCAAAAAAGAACCCTATTTCATCCACTTCGCATAGCTTTAGAAAAACTCAGTACAAGAAATATTTAGAATTATGGCAGGTTTCAATTTTATAACTGTTCGTCTGGGAAAAGACAGTATTCCAGATATCAAGCAGATTTGTTCCTCATATGTGGGAATTCTGAGCGAACCATTAACAATAAATGTAAAATGTACTCAGGTGCCTGACAACTACGGACACAACGATTACGCTTTTTTATGGCTTGGCTCTGACAACAACAAAGGAATGCCTACAAATTGGAAACAGGGCTTTAAGGCCGTTGGCCGTGTTAAAAATGTCCTACGTGGAAAAAATTACAATGATACATCTGAGACAACAATAGAGATTGTTTACATTTTCAGAGAGTCTATTAATAGAATGGACATCTTAAGATGTGCACCAACTGCGTATTATTGGTGTTCCTCAATGCCGTTAATCGGATTGGATGATCATGCAAATCAAACAATACGCAATATGACTGGTAGTGCCTTCGCAGACCTACGTGCATTCTTTTCAGCTATTGATTCTGTTGCAAATTATTTCAAGAACGACATCCTTCAAATAGAGCCTGGATTTGAACAATATTTTGATTATCCGTTGCCCAATCCACAGCTCTATCCTAATATCAAAAGCCTCGCAGAGATAAACTCTGAATTAAAGATGACGAGGTCTACATATGCCCTTCAACAAATCTTCTATGGTGCCCCAGGTACAGGAAAGTCGCAACGTATTAAGGAACAGTTGAAAGCGTTGAATGTGCCAAAGGAAAACATTTTCCGCACAACGTTCCATCCTGATAGCGATTTTTCAACTTTTGTTGGAGCTTATAAGCCAACCATGAAGAAACAATATCGTTATGATGGAAAGGTAAAAGCGAAATATTATGAGGATGATGACTTGGCTGGAGCGAAAAAAGATGAAGTCATCATTGATAAGGTTATTCAATATGACTTTATCCCTCAGACCTTTATAAAGGCTTATGTACGTGCTTACCAAACGAACGAAAATGTCTATCTGATAATAGAAGAGATAAACCGAGGTAATTGTGCTCAGATATTTGGAGACCTTTTCCAATTGCTTGATCGAGACGAAAATGGAGTTTCGGAATATACAATAAAGGCAGACGCAGATATTCGAGCTTACCTTGAAGATGTACTTGGTTGTGATTCAGAAGGAATCAAGGATGGGGAACTTTGCCTTCCTTCCAACTTGTATATCTATGCTACGATGAATACAAGCGACCAAAGCTTGTTCCCTATCGACTCTGCCTTCAAACGCAGATGGGACTGGGAGTATGAGCCAATTAAGTACAAGAATGCTGATTGGGTAATTGACATAAACGGAAATCAGTTCTCATGGACTTCATTCCAAAAAGAAGTGAACAATAGAATCTTTGAGTCCACAAATTCAGAAGACAAGATGTTGGGCGATTTCTTTGTAAAGCCATATGATGGAATTATAACAGAGAAACTTTTGCTGAACAAGGTTTTGTTCTATCTATGGAATGACGTTTGTAAAGATGGCGATGGCGATATCTTCAAGACAGAAGACAATAAGGATGTAAAATTCTCAGACCTCTATGGTGAGAATGGTACAGCTATACTTCTTTCCATGATGAAACATCTTAAAGTGGAGCTTTTGTCAGAAAGTGACGATGAGGAGATAGATAATGATGGTGATGATGGTGATAACAGCAATACAAAGAGGTATTCAATAAATGGAGAAGAAACAAATGAGAAAGGCAAATCATGGGGAAAAGGGGCGTTAGTAAAACGTGCCGTTGAAATCTATTGCAACAATCATCCAAAAGACACTGCAACTCAAATACGAAATGTTTGGATGTCTGCTGGCTTCAAGATACCTCATATTGTTGAAACCGAAGAAGATAAAAAAATGCGCTTGACTGGTTCTAGAGATAAAACAGGACGTGAACGAGCTAAAGAGGTTAAATTGTCTAATGGAGAATCTATTTATGTTTCCACAGAAGTCGGAAGTGATAAAATTTATGATGCGTTCGGCGATTTCCTTTCCAAGATTCAATCTAAGCTTGAATGGGGAATCAATATTCAAGAGTTGTAAACGAGATTATTAGATATGTTGCTATTCATTGAAGGATATCCATACAATCTAGATGCCATCGTAAAAGATGGACTTTCGATTAGAGAAATACTCAAAGATGTAGTATCTATACCTGTAAAGGAAGATAACTACGCCTTTGGGTATGTGGGATATTGTTATAGCAAAGCGGCTAAGGATGTGGTATTCTTCTTGCCTAAAGTTGTACTGACAGGTGAACATAATGAAGAAAATGGTGATGATACAATATTTGGAGCCACACCACAGGATATTATAGATTTTAATTCTGATTCGATAAAATCAAAATTTACGGAGGAAGGATGTAAAGAATACAAGGAGTTCCTTTCCACATTGTCAATCTGGATTTACAGGGTGATTTCTGTCTATAAAGAGACTCATGATAGTGATATTCTTGAAAGTAAGGAGTACCAAGGTGAAAGCCGAGGAAAGAAAATCAAACAGAATACGTTGCTTGATGTAATTATAGCACTTCGTGACTTTAACAAGAACAATCAAGACTATTTTACCTTTATCGCTAAGAATATTCATTCGGGGGTCAATAAGATCCAATGGCAAAAGACCATAACATCAACTACTCCTATTTTTTTGAAAGGACAGCCAATATATACAGATCCAATAAACAGAAAGAAGATGGTAAACTTCGACGAAGAATTGCTTGTCATCTTTTTCTCAATTCTGAATTATATAAGGGCAGAACATGGCTTTTCTTTTGATATCAATATGCACTATCAACTGATTAGCCCTGATAAAATAAAACGCTCTTATATTGCAAAGAATCTTGGATGCCGTCGTCTGAAACAAATCAAATACAAGTATTTCTCAGATAAGGCTCTGCGAATTTGGGATTTATGTTATGCTTTCTTTGATAGAGAGTATAAAATTTCCATCAATAGACAAACTGAAGACTTCTTATTGGCAAAGAACTTTAATCTTATCTTTGAAGCAATGATTGATACGCTGATAAGTGGAGATGATAAGCAAAAATTGCCAAAGGAACTGACAGACCAACGTGATGGCAAGTTAGTTGACCATATGTTTATTGGGCAGGGACTGATAGAGCAATCAAATTTGCCAGCAGAGCTGACTTATTATATTGGTGATAGCAAATACTACAAACGTTCGAAGGATGATACAACTGTACTTGGAGATAAGTCTATCTACAAGCAATATACATATGCCAAGAACGTTATCCAATGGAATATGAACTTATTCCTTGATGACAATGATGATGGTGAGCAGCCACACCTTCGTGATTCATTGACCGAGGGTTACAATCCTATTCCCAACTTCTTTATCAGTGCTAGAATTCCAAATAAGAAAGAAGGGAATAAGTTCCTCTCTTTTGAAGAGGCTCAATTGGAGCCACAAGCTAATGGCATTCAGTTTAATAGACAATTCGAGAATAGACTGTTTGACAGAGATACGCTACTTCTTTGCCACTATGATGTAAATTTCCTCTATATCGTGTCACTCTATGGTCGGGCAAACAAGAGCAAACAAGCGACTTGGAGAGAATATGTGCGTAAGGAATTTAGAGAAAAAATACAAGACACATTCAATCAACTCTATACATTCCGTACTATTCAACCTCGTGATGGTATGGATTGCTATCGTTTCTTGAAAGAGAATTTCAGTCAATTAAATGGCAAGCTATATCGTTCAAAAGCAAACAAGAACTATTTGGTTCTTGCGTTGATGAAGTGTGATGACATTAGCAAGAGTATTTGGAATGCTCTCAATGTCAGACAAGCATCCATTGAGCAAGAGATGACAGATAATGAGGCTGTATTGCAAAACATTAGGAGTCATTTCCATGTAAGTGAGCCTTTTGCACTTGACACCGAGTTGCAAGTAGAAGATTTGCCGAACGTTGGAACATTAGCTCCTTTGCCTAAGGGGGCAGATGATTTGGTGATGATTGCTGTTGCCGGCAGCGAAGAGAAACGTCAATGGACATTTGACAATCTTTGGTATAACATACCTTTGGAAAAAATTGCCGATTCTCCATGGAATCAAGCGAAGTATTTGCTCTTGTATGTCAAGGGAGAGAAATTCGTGGGCAATCTCTGTAAGATTGTCCGTACAAAGCATGATGTATGGACAAAGGAAAAGTTGGTAGAAGGGAACTATCCTGATGCTCCCAGTCATTCAGCCTACTTCATGATTCGAATAAGAAAGCCAAGTGATACTGATGCTGACTTGCAAAAGTTGCAATTCAACGTCAAAGACATCCCCAATAAGTATTGGGGCAATGAACGCATGGCTTTCATGCTGGTCAAGTTGAATAGTCTGGAGAATGTTGTTGATAGAGTGTAACGACATCGTGGTATAATTTTGTAAAAAATAATTAATTAAAGGTTACAATATGACAAAAGAAGAATTGATGCAGAAATTAGTTTCAAAGAAACATGCCCCCTTTCTTTTTTTAGGGTCAGGTTTTTCTCGTCATTACATAAACACTCCTGATTGGCGTGGTATTCTTGAAATGTTTGCGCCCAAACATATAAATCAATATTTCTCTGTACTTAATACGGATAGTTTGCCTACAATTGCCACGCATATAGCAAAAGATCTGACAAATGATTTTTGGAATCTACCAGAAACGGATGAAACAAAGAAAAAATATGCAGATGACATAACAGATCAAAGCATATTGCTTAAAATTAAAATTTCAGATTATTTGAAAACGAAGTCGTCGGAAGACTTTCCTTCTCAATATGCTGATGAAATAGCTATGCTTCAGAAACTGTGTATTGATGGTATTATTACTACAAATTGGGATGACACAGCAGAGAGGATGTTCCCCAAATTCACTCCGTATATAGGACAACAAGAACTAATTTTTGCTCCAACATTCAACATTGGAGAAATATATAAGATACATGGATGTTTAAGAGAGCCATCCAGTATGGTTCTCACTGAATCTGACTACAAAGATTATAATGAAAAGAATGCCTATTTGGCAGCTAAAATGATTACAATTTTTATTGAACATCCTATCGTCTTTATGGGATACTCAATATCTGATATTAACATAATGGATCTTTTGCGCTCATTAGTTTGTTGCATGGACAAGAAAAATCTGGATAAGCTAAGGGACAATTTGATATTTGTTGATTGGCAGATTTCTGATACTGAAGTTTTTAAAATTGATAGCCATAGTATATCACTAAATAACGATATTGTGTTACCTGTAACAAGAATAGAGACAAATAGCTATTTGAGAGTCTTTGAATGCCTCAGTAAGTATGAACGTACTATTCCTGCTAATCTCCTACGTGAATATAAAAAGCAGTTTTATAATATAATTGTATCAGAAAAGCCTGAGAAACATTTATATGTTCTACCAGGGGAAAAGATTGACCAAAACTCAAACATTCAAGTTGTATATGGATTTGGAGCAGTTTCAAAGTACAAATCTGCAGTTGGATATACAGGATTGAAGGCTATAAACATTCTAGAAGATATTATAGATGATAAAGACTTAGATGCTGTTCAAGTTCTAACGAAGAGTATCCCAAATATACGTCGTGGAGGGCAAAAGACATCATTCCTACCCATATACAAATATCTGTCAAAAATAGGAATTAACTCAAAAGCAGATTATGATAATAATCAACTAGGAATTAATATTCCACTCTTTTCGCTAAAGGATTTTCAGTTTTATACTTTCTCTCCAGAAGATAAACAATTAAGCTTGAGTGAGGCAATCGAAAAATATAAGGAGCAAGAGTGGAAAGCTATCGCTCTAATTCCTTACTTAAATGTTCAAGAGGACGAAATGGATTCTTTAAAGGTTTTTATCAAATTATTTTTTAATAAATATCTGGTAAAAAGGAGCAACTATTCAACCTATATGAGAAGACTTATATGTTTCTACGATTGGAAAAGGTACGGATGGTATGATTCTATTTGAAGCAAAAATGGAATAAGCATATGTCAAATTGAAGAGAAATAAGAAATAGCACAGCATAGTTTGTGATATTCCGGATAGAAGGAAAGGAACATATTATAACATGAAGAATAACAATAACATCCCCGAACTGCAATCTCCTTTCGAACAGTTAAGAGAGGTTGATGCTGATGGCAAGGAATGGTGGAACTCACGCAAGTTGGCGCGAGTGATGGGCTATGGCAAATACTGGAACTTTGAGCGTGTCATTGCTAAGGCACAGGCATGGACTTCACAGAAAGGCTATCATCTAGGCGAGCATTTCGTGGAGATAACAGAGATGGCAGAACTGGGCAGTGGTGCAGTCAGAGAGGTGACGAGCATCCGTCTGTCTCGTGCGGCCTGTATGGCTGTGGCTATGAATGCCGACCAAAAGAAAGAGATGGTGAAGGCGGCTCAGCAATATTTCAGTGCGACCATGACTCCAGATGTTGCTGTGAGAAGCATGGAGTCTTCAGTACTCATGTATAGAAGTGGACATGGGAAAGTACAGGTTCAAGTTATCTTCGACACCAATACTTTCTGGCTTTCACAACAGAGAATGGCAGAGTTATTTGGGGTGACTCAACAGAACATTAGCTATCATCTGTCACAGATAGAAGAAAGCGGTGAACTCCATTTGTCCGATGCTTACAAAAAAATTTTGTTACCTTCGGACAAATGGTCTGGTGAGGTGATGATGTATAACCTCGATGTGGTCATTGCCGTAGGTTATCGTGTGAATAGCTACGAGGCTACTCAGTTCCGTATCTGGGCAACACAAGTTCTGAAAGAATATCTTACCAAAGGCTTTGTGTTGGATGATGAGCGACTGAAGGGAAAGAACGTATTCGGAGCAGACTATTTTGATGATTTGCTTGACCGCATCCGCGAGATACGAATCAGTGAGCGACGTTATTATCAGAAGATTACAGACATATATAGTGAGTGTAGTTCCGACTATGATAAGGATTCCGAGGAAACACAGTTGTTCTTCAAAACAGTACAGAATATAATGCATTATGCGGTAACAAAACAGACTGCTGCCGAGATTATCTATGACCGTGCGGATGCTGAACGCCCTCACATGGGATTGACAACATGGAAAAATGCGCCAGATGGAAGAGTTGTGAAATCGGATGTTACTGTGGCCAAGAACTATCTCAGCGAAAAGGAAGTTGATTCGTTGAACAGGTTGAGCAATGCCTTCATCGACATTGCAGAGCAACGTGCAGAAGATCATATCTTGATGACAATGGCAGACTGGTCGGCTCTTCTACAACGCTATATGGAGTTGAACAACCGACCACTACTTCCTGATGCAGGTCGCGTGACTCACGAACAGGCGGTAGAAAAGGCACTCACAGAATATGACAAGTTCCGTGTCATTCAAGATAGAGAAATCATGAGTGACTTTGATAAGCAGTTGAAACTGCTGTTTGGAGATAAGAAGTAAAGATATTTATGCTTCAATACAAAATATATAATCACTATTTACAGCCATAGAATAATATGACCATCAAAGAAGCATTGTCTAAATTTGACACAATAGACAAAAAAGGATTCTATATGCATGATGTTGAGGGGGCTCTATCTGCAGTGGAAGAATGTGAGAAAAACAATCCTGAGTATGAATATGAAATTCTTGCATTTGGCTTACAGCCCCAACATGCAAATAATCCATGGGGGAATTTTTACTATGGTCCTAGGATCACTCTTTCAGATGAAAATGGGAACCCTTTTTATATACCGTCATTCGCTCAAATAACCCCAATGCTATTTTATATTGGGAACAGCGTTATAAGGAGACAAGTAATCCTCTTTTAACAATGAGATATGCAAGTCTAGTATGGGACTTCAAACGCTCTATTGCCAAGACCAACTTTGACAATGATTTATATCGAGTATTGGTAGACTGCCTTTTGGCTGTTTGCAATGAAGACTATGAGCCCCATCCAACAATAACAGTAAACGATTTGGAACATTTGTTTGAATTGGCAAAGAATCAGCAAGAAGATTTAATTAAACCCAAATCGGTCATTAGGATTTCTCGGTGCTGTATGGCAGTGAGAAATCCTTCAGTTTTTCCCATATAGACAGGAAGGATCGTCGAGTTCCTGCTGTGCCCATGCCTTCAGTTCCACTTCCGACTTATTGTAAGCATGCACCGTGCGCCTCTCCCCATCCTTGTCACCCAGTTCGATCTTCACCTTCTTGCCATTCGGCATCAGACTCACCGCCTTTAAGTTTATGCGCATGTCGTCCGCCTTCTGTTGCTTCAGCGTATCGGCAATGATGTTGCGCCCCGTTTCGAGAACCTGACAGCGGCTGTCCTCACGGTCAAAAATCACACCGCAGTAGAGCACTGCCTCCCCGTCTTCCTGCCTGAAGAACGAACGCCCCCCCGACTGTTTAAGCCTTGCAAGCAGAGCCGCCACCGTGTTGTCCGTCACCCTGAACTGTCCGAGCCTCTGCTCTCCGAACACACGCACATTCGTCAGTCCCTGGTCCTTCAGCAATGTCTCTATGTCCACGTTTCTATAGGCCTTCTTGTTGGTAGCCATCCCCTTCAGACAGTACATTTCATCCTCACAAGTCAACACTACAGGCCGCTTAAAACCTACCTCGCGCACATATCCCGAGAACGCCACCTGCAAATTGTCATCGTACCCCAATTCGACGGTGACAGCATCTCCGCGTCTCACTGGTATCTCCTTCTTACCGTCCCACGTGATGAGCTTCGGCATCGTCAGCCTGCACATGTCTGTCAGTTGCTCCGTATCGCGGACAATCTCCGCCTCCGTCACATGACGCAGCACCCACAACCGTGAGCCTCTGATCGTCACCTTTGCCGTTAGTCTGTACATGAGTCATTCTTTACTACTGTCGATACATCTATCGTCCACACCAACCATGAGAGACACAGTGTGTATGACTTTTCATTCTTGACTTCCAGACGTGACAATGACACCGTAGGAAGAAACTCAATTACGAGCTTATGCTTATAAAATGTTATATCCATAATCCTCTGGTTCTTTTATGGCGTTACGTTAATACTCCTCACTATACACATTATAATCGTCATCGCTCAGTGCCGAGATGCTAATCTGTTGGTAGTTACTCTCCGTCATCTGAGTAAGAGCAAACCCCGTTATCACGATATTGTCAATGTCGAATATCTCCAGGAAAGCCGAATTGACCTTAATAGCCTCGTCCGTATCGAAAAACGAACGCAGTTGCCTGATTCCCTCCGAAGGATATTCGTCCGTCAACACTCCATCGCGAACGGCCTGCACCCCTACATTGATGCTCAGTTGGTAATCCTCCGCATTGACATACTCCTTAATTGTGCCGGTCATACCCACCATTGGTGTGCTGATCACATTCTTCTTCCTGCTGATCGCAACCACCGCATCGTTCATGACGAGTTGCTCGCCCCCCTGCTTTCTGAACGTGAGAGTGCACAGAGCATAACGGTCAGCCCAATACGCCGGGTCGGTTATTGGCGACCCCACGTCGAACGACTCCACCACCGCGCCGCTGTCGGTCCATGATGGCGCGGGCGCAGTCCTCGACGGCTTAAAACCGTAGAGATAGCCCTTGAGTTGGTGGGCAGCTCCGAGAGCCACAAATCTGAATGATGTTGGTATCATATAGCGTAGTTCTTAATATTCAATTACTGAGTGAAGAGTGAAAAGTGAAATTACACTGCCAAGTTCGCATCGTTGAGCGCCGAGAGCAAAGCTTCTGCCACTACTTCCTTTATCTTCTCAGCGCTCTCCTGTAGGTTGGAGGCGTGTATCTCCATGCGGTCGACAAGTGACTGCACGCTGATGGATACGTTGTGTATCTTGCCAGCACCTGAGCCTTCCGAACCTGATGAACCCGCCTTTGTGGCATAAGAGAGCGAGCCAGATGTCGGGTCAACGTTTCCTGTCTGTGGCAGAGTAAAGTTACCGCCCTTCTCTGATGCGAGCCGTATATTCTCTGTCGGGTGGTCTTCCTTCCATGATGCCTCTGCGTCAGCCTTGCCACGCTCCATGATCTTTTTCCAGTTGAGAGCCTTGGCTATGCGGTTGTAGAGGTTGATGAAGTAGTTGAGTACCTGGTCTATCTTCTTCTCTATCCAGTCGAAGATGTCGCCGAACCACTTCCTCAGGAGACTGTAAACATACTTGAATGCATTAATGAGCGGAGCATAGAACGTGAGGAACACTTGTTTGATGCGCGTGAACACGCTGACCACGAAGTCCCAAAGCTTCGAGAAGAACCCTTTGATGCTTTCCCACGCTCCCTGTGCCCACTCGATGGCTCCTTTGAATACGTCCATGAGCCATGCACCGAGTACCTTACAGGCTTCAACGATGGTGAAGATGATTTCCCTGAACCACTTGCACTTCTCCCACAGCAGCATGATTGCCTCTATCGCTATGGCTGCCCAGCCTATGAACGGAATGCTCTTGATGGCAAGGCTGATGCCCTTGGATGCTATCTTGGCATACACCACGGAGCGGAGGCACGTCATGCGTGTTATGCTCATGATGCCGTTCATGCTTGCACGGGCTACGGAGTGCACTCCCTTGAAGAGGGGTGCTATCTGGGATATAGGTACTAATGTCTGAGCGAAGGTACTTATGTACATGGAGAAACCGCCAGTCATGTTGAAGAACGATATTTTGAGGTCTTCAATCTGTTGCTGTATTCTCGCCTGCTTCTCTGCGTAGCTGTCCATGATGACCGCCGCCTGTTCCTCTGCGCTGTTTGTTCCGGTCACGGCTTGTGTGAATGCTTCGAGCTGTTCCGTACCCTGCACGAGTGCACGTGCTGCGTTGGCGTTCTCCATGCCGAAGAGCTTCGAGAACAGAGCCGAGTCGTTGAGTACTGGTTTGAGGAGTTCGAGACGTTCCTTGAGGGTGCGGTTCTTGTCGGCAAGTGCCATGACATCCACTCCTGCACGCTCCAGTTCCTCGCGTGTCTCCTTCGGAAGGAAACGACCTTGTCCGAGGATGGCAAGCGTGTTGCGGAGAGCCACACCGCCCTCGCTGGCTTTCTTGCCTGCCTTGTCGAGTACCTGGATTGCTGCGTTGGTCTCCTCGAATGACACGTTGGCTGCCTTGGCTGCCATACCTGCCTGCTGGAGAGCTGCGCTTATGGCCGGCAGTTCGGCTGAACCTGCCTGACCTGCCGCCGCCATGGTGTTCATCATCTGAGCCATGACCTTGCTTGCCTTGATTGGGTCGTCCATCGATACGCCGTACTGGTTCATGGCGGTTGTCAGAACCTGTGCAGCTGCAACGCCATCACCACCCATGAGCTTTGATGTCACCTGTATGGAGCGTCCCATCTCGCTGAGTGCTTCCGGACACTTCGCCAGTTCGGGAGTGAGCTGTGAAAGCAAGAGCTTATAACCTTCCACTGCCACACCTGCATCCGTGCCGAATGCCTTGGCACTGTCACGTGCGTAGCCTTCTATCTCCTTCAACTTGTCGCCGGTGACACCAGCCACCGCTGACAGGTCGTGCATCTGAGAGTCGAGGTCTATGCCCGCCCGAGACACTTCTTCAAAGCCCTGTGCCGTCTTTTCTACGGCTTCAACCATGATGTTGAACGATGCTGCCTTGCCCACCAGTCTTTCAATGCCGGTCTTGGCAGACTCCACTTTTGCCGTGAATGCACCTGTGGCTTCTGTCATACCATGTATTGTAGCGGAAAAATCGCCGCCTATCTTAAAAAGATAATCAAATGTTTGCATATATGACTGTTAATGTTTACGTTTGCAGCAACTAATTCAACAAGTTGCTATGACTAATATTTGGGAAATAATCAAAATCATTTACGAGCCAGCCGACGGCATTGGTCTGACTATCTTCCAGTGGTCTCTGAAGACCATAGGCATCATAGCCTTGCTTCGTCTATTCTACAAGCTCATGAAGGCTTGCTTCACCGATGACGACGGTGGATATCTCCCATGGTGGGTCTGGTTTCATTAGGATCTCCACCTAACAGACGGGCAATCGCCTCAGTCTGGTTCTTCAGTCTCCATTTCTCTATCCATAGGGCGTAAGCGTAATGCTGCGCCCATTTTTCGTATGTGCCCTCTGTGGGGTTGACATGGAGGTTTGCCTGTATGAGGGCACAACCCTTGTCGAACGTGTCCTTGTCGTCATCATCCGACAACAGGTGTGCCTCTACAAGTTTTTTATGCTTGACATGCAGCTCTGGAACAATGTGCTGAGCTGCTTGACTGTCTCAAGGAACAACACTGCATCCTTGCGAAGGTATTCAGAGCCTCCGAGCCAGCAGTTGTCAAACATGATTTCTGAGCTCTTGAACTCGTCCGTCTTACCGATGGATGCCGTGGCACGCATAGTCTCGAGTGATGGTCGCTTGAAGTAGCCGATGTGGCACTCTTCGCCTTCCACTACATCGATGCGGATTACCTTGCCATGCTGAGCCTTCCACTGTTGTATCTGCTGTTCTGTCACTCCACCGTCGATGGTCAAGGCACAATCTTTCTTTATTTCTGTCATAGTGTAGCCCCCCGACCCCCGAAGGGGGCGGCCTTCCGGTTTAGGAGGGGGAGGAAGACCCTTTGGTGATTTAACTACATACATTTCTAATTATTTAGAGCCCCACTCGATGTGTGAAGGGAGCAGGTCAAGTTCTACCTCCTGTCCTGTGTCACCTTCTTTCCATGCGCGTGTGTTCTTGACGAACTGCACGTTCCTCATCTTGTCGGTGTGTACAAGTCCGGTCTCTGGAATGTACGTCACGATGATGTCGAACGGAGCGATGTCCTGAATGCGTCCGTTAGGTGCCTGTGCCTGTATCGCCTCGACTTCCTCCTGATAGAGTGTAATCTTGGCAGTAGGTGTGATGCGACCCTTGGCACGTCCCACTGGGTGGCGACCTGCTCCGTACTTGTTGACGACTTCCTGCTCGTCTCCGTACTCTATGGCTGTTATTCCTGTTACGGGTACGCCGGCTATCGTTGCTACGATGTCAGCCCATGAGTAGAGCGTACCGTTGACCATTGGTATTCCGTTGTTTATCATAATCTGATTGGTTTAATGGGAGCTATGACAACCTGTGACTTACTAAGGCCGATAGCTCCCTGCTACGTTTTTATACTGTCTTCACAAATCCGATTTTCACGTTCATGGTCCGCATGACTCCCACAGGCACGTTCTTGATCACGACTTCCACTGTCGATGTGGTGAGCACATCCTGGTCTTCGTCGATCTCCACCACGTAGCCCGAAAGTTCGCCGTCCTTCTCCATCTGTTCAAGGGCTGCGTTAGCCGTTGTTACAAGGTGACTGACGGTGTAGGGCTGCATCTTGCCCGTCTCGGCATCAATGTAGATGTTGCCGCCAAGTTCCGGAGTCAGGTTGGCACGGATGCCGCGCACAGCCTTATCCATGGTGCGCACCCTTTCGATGTAAGCATAGTCCGATGTTGCCACGTCGCAGTTGTGCGAATCGTTCCAGTACGAACCACTCACGCCCACTATAGGGGTCAAGAACAGGAAACGCTTCTGGTCAAGCTGTTCGATGACGGCCTTGTCAATCGAGCGGATGAGCGTGCCGTCGCCTAAGGCTGGCAGACTGATGCCGCTTGGGAATGTCTTCACCCACGAAATGCTTTCGTTGACCTTAGCTTGTGCCACATGGGCGAGCCACACTCCGATACATGACACCGAATTGTGGTCGGTATTGTTCGCCGTTGCAGTGTAGAGAGATGCACCCGTTCCGCTGCCTTCCTGTGCCACGATGACCGACACACGCTCAGAGTTGCCCCCCGTCAGAGTCAAGGCCTGTAAAGCTGTCACGCTTGCCACCTTAGGCGCATAGCCCACACTCAGAGGCGCATTCTCCAGCTCCAGGGCATCGGCCTGTGCTTCGATGAGAGCAATGTTTGCCGCCGTAGGTGCTGTCGTACCGTCCCATACGCCAATCTGTCGGATGCGACCGTCGGCATAGTTCTGCACGGCCTTAATCTCAGCGAAGTCTGGCGTATGCTTCTTAGCATAGATGCCCACGTAGAGAGTGATTTTACTGTTCACGCGGAAAATCTCACTCAACTGGTAGTGTATCATCTGGATGAACCAGTCTTGACTGTCGGCCTCGACGCCGAGGTCTTCGGCTTGGTTGATGGTTCGTACTTCCTGAACGGCTTCGGTAGAGAAGCCCGACGGGATGTTGGCCGCAGCGGGCACATAGACGAGAAGTCCGCTGATGTGGTCCTCGCCCTCGGTCTGAGCCGGGATATTGCCGTTGGTTCTTGTGATTGTCAGATTATTCATTTTTACCTTCTGTTTTTAAGTTCTATCGTAAGTAAGGACGCTGCCAGGAGCAGGAGCACGGACGCCAGGAAGAAAAGTATCGGTCGTATTATCTGCCGCGACGTAGTGCTGACGGTCTGGCTGTGCACCTCAGCTTCGGCTGTCGCGTGGCTTTTCGCGCTTGCGGCGGCCGTCAGCGTCGTTGTGTCCCCGACGGTCGCCCCGAAGCTTATGCAGTCCTCATCCACATGCTTCTCTCCTTGTCGTTCGACCGTCTTTTGTGCCTGCCACGCCACGAGTTTCACGGGTGGCAGCCCCGTGACGGGGTCTGCCTCTTTGTCCGTGTCGAAGATGACGAACTGCATTGACTGGTTTACGGTACGCGAGCCTTTCAGATCCGAAGTTTCGATATGCCTGTCCGCTACCTTGGTCGATGCCTCCGTTCGTCGGGTGGACGTTATTGCCGCAGTCGTTGAGTCCGACGAGGTTGCCGTCCGGATGCTACTTTGCTTCACATCCTCCCGCCTTGCCTTCTTCGTCACTGAGCAGCTTCCTGTTGACAGGGCAGTCAGCACTGTAAGGGCAAGAAGGAATCTTCTCGACGGCCTTGCGTAGTTTGTCAACATCTTTTCTGAGTTTGTCGGTTTCCTTCTTGAGCTGAGTACAGACGTCAGCCAGCATATCGTTCGACTTGCGAACGTTGTCCAGCTCGCTGCTGCATGCGTCTGCCACCTGATGGCGCACCTCTGCTCTCAGTCTCTCCACCTCCACCCGATACTTCTCGGCCGTAAGTCTCGAACCGAGCCATGCGCCTATCGGACCCGCTACTGCGCTGCATCCAACGAGGGATATGATGAACTGTGTTACTGTCTCGCTCATAATCATTTCTTCGTTTTTTTTATACGTTGAGGTCCTCTCCGTCGCCGGTGTTGCTCTGGCCGTTGCCTCCGTTGTCGGTGCTGCCGCCGTTGCCGCTGTCCTCCGCATCCTGTTCTCCGTCCTTGCTTGGCTTGGTTACGAAGCGGAATTTGGCCTCGTTCTGAATGCGCGACTGAAGATTAGCCGCAGGAGTGAACACCACCTCCGGCTTGATGCCTGCCGAGGTCACTTTCTCCTTGTCGGCATCGCTCTTGCCGCTCACGCGCAACTTGAACGTACCCATGCCGTCGAGCTGCACGGCATTGCCGTTGAGGAGTTCGTCGATGATGTATTCGGGAAGCGCAGCCGTCACACCTGCCACATCACCCTTAGAGAATGTCTCGCCGCGCGCCACACGACCCGCCAGCGACATATTGTCGGTTGTGGCCACGCGTGTCCAACGTGGAAAGTAAATTTCCTGCTTGGTCTGGGGGTTTATACCCTTCTGCTTGATTAAGTCTATCATACTGTTTTTGGTTCTAAAAATGCTACTGCGCAGTATTGACTTCATTATTCCGCAGTATCGAGGTTGTTACTGCGCAGTATGTTTTTTTCGGTCATTGTGACTCGCATTTTTCACTTTTCACTCTTCACTTCGCCCCCGGCGAGGCTTTTCAGCCATTCCTGCACGTCGAAGCTCGGGCAAGCCTTCTGAGCCAGTTCATTATGACCGACAACCTTCACTCCCGGATGCTCCTTCATGAAGCGTATGACGTAGTCGGCCATAGCCTTGCGCTGTTCTGGCGTGCGAGTGTCCTTCGGTGTCTTGCCGTCTGATGCGAGTCCGCCAGCATACACTATGTGGCGGCTGACATCATTGTAGCCCTTGGCTCCGTTTGTCACCTCCCAGTCGTCCACCCACTCGTCCTCGTTGTTAGCCGCGAGACGCTCCACGCTACCGTTTAGGTGGAACAGGTCAGTGTAGCCGACCTGTTTCCATCCGCGGCCGCCTTGGCTACTCGGGGATGTGTGCCAGCGCCGTATTTCGGCCGCTGACACATCACGACCCTCTGGAGTAGCCGTGCAATGAATGACAAGGTATTTGAGTAATCTCTTCATCTTGATTGATTTTATGAGGAGCTAACCTTATGCGCTTGCTGCCTCAATGAGCAAAGACACTCCCTTCTTGTCGTAACGACGGTACTTACCACCTGCACGAACAAGGAAAGAATAGATGTCGCTGTAATACTGAGGGTCGCCCTGCTTGCTGAACATCTCAACGTTGCCGAGTGCACGACTCACGCAACCTTCCTGCCATGCAAGACCTGCAGCGAGCTCGCCAGTTGCGGCGGTGCCGCCGACCCATTCGATGATGGCAGACTTGTCGGCCTTCAAGCGGAGCACCTTGCTGCGCTGCATCACGTTGAAACCATACAACTGGCCTACGATGCCCTTCTGGGCGTCGGCACTGGCAAGGAACGCACTGAGCTCTGTGCCTGTAAGGGCGTCGAGGAGGTCGAAGTACATGGTTGCATCGAGAAGAAGGTAACGACCCTGTGCCGGGATATCGTCCTCGTTGAACTTCACTGCGAGTGCGAGCACATCGGCCTTGGTAATCTTCTTACGATTGCCGGTGGCTGTTGACGAAGTGTGAGGCGTACGGGCTGCACCGGTCGTCTCCTTGTAGTTGGTGAGAACTGCCCACTGATAGAGAAGATCCTGAGCCACCGCATTGCGGATAGCCTGACGGTCGTTGTTGAGGATGCTGTTACGCTTGTCGTAAGAAAGCTCTACTGTCTCGGCATGTTCCACACGTACAGGTGCAGAAGTGAACTCGCTAATCTGATACTCGAGGTCCTGGTCGGTACGAGTGCCCACGCTTGTGACTGGAATTGTGCCGCGGTTCTTCTCAACGGACGACGGACTTCCGGCGTTAGGTACATGCACCGTGTTGAAGTTGACGAACGCAGAATCATCTACTGACTTGCTGACGAAACTGTCGTCGGGATAAAGGTTGTCAACAATTGACGACAACCAGATATGTCTGTTAAGTGCCATTGTTTAATGCTTGTTTAATGGTTGTTAAATGGTCGTTAAACGGCCGTTAAATTAAGAGTTGTCAGAATTAAGAATTAGTCTCGCAAGTAGTAAACAGGAGTTAACTTCGTGAAGTAAACAGGAGTAACCGCTTCGCCCAGGACGATACTCTTTCGCCTAAAACGCATCCGTAAACAGACATTCGTCTCTTTACTCCCGATATCTCCCGATAACTCCTTTTTAACTCCAAGCAAGTAAAGCGTCAGCCGACATAGTCTTCTCCGAATGTCGCCTTATAAATAGCCTTGAAGCCTTCGAAGTCCTGAGCCTTAAACTCGAGGAGCTTGCCCTCACGGTCGAGTTCTTCCCATGTCTTGCCCTTGGCAAATGTTGCAGGCTGTGGCGCTGCTGACGGCTTGATGACGTCGGTAGGCTTGACGGCTGGCTGCATGAGCTGGAGAGTTGCCTGGAGACTCTCGATGCCTACTTTCTTACCGAGCGCCACGAAGTGATCACGGTTAGCCTCTGTGATACGCTTCTCAGCAATAGCTACGTTGACGGCCGATGTGATGGCTGCGAGCTGGAGTGTCTCCACCTCTTTAGCTTTACTCTGAAGCCCGACAATAGCAGCAAGAGCTTCGGCCTCTGTTGCGTCCTTGGAAAGTCCAAGCGCTAAATTGATTTTCTCGTTCATATTCTCGTTAGTATTAATAGTAATGATGTTATCATTTCGTCTCCCTTGTGCCATTTGTGCCTTTGTGGCTGGTTCGGCTGGCTTAGCGAGCAAGGGCAGAACGTCACAATCTTCGCCGCTTGCCAGTGTCAGCACCTTGCCGCCCTTCATCAGACGGAGCGCATCGTCATTAGCACCAATATCGACTATGCTCACCTCCACGAGCTTCGACTTTGTTATCGTCGGTCGGGTCTGTCCCGGAACCAACATTGAAGGCTCGACCGAAACCTCCTTAATCTCTATGCCGGCACTCGCCATGCGCAGGAAGTCCTTGTCCCACTTCTGGGCTATCTTCTTGGCAAACTCATCGTTCATGTCGAACTCAGGTGTACCGATCAGAAGGTCGCCATCCTTGCGGATGTTTGTCATGCGGCCGATTGGCATCGAATCGCCCTCCCAGCAACGGCGGTGCATCCATAGTATTATGGGATTGCGCTTGTACTGCGCTAAGTCGATGCCTTCCGTAAGCACTCGACTGCCGTAGCTGTTCAGTCCGCTTGTTGATATAATCACATCTTTCATCTTTTGTTGCGAAATAAAAAGTCGTTGTTTGTTTTGACTGATGCAAATTTGACTATTTTTTCCCGTAGCCGAAAGCGCGACTTTAAGACTCTCTATTTCTTTTTCTTTATCAAGCATTTATCCCCATTTTTGCAGTGTTATAAACGTAAAACTGTTAACAGAATACAATGGCAACTAAAAAAGACAGAGAAGAAAAGAAGGACTACGCGCGTGTGCTCTTCATGAACGGGGAGATGCAGAAGGTCATAGCGGAGAAGACCGGCATAAGTCAGCAGACCATTTCAAAGTGGGTCAATGATGAGGGATGGCAAGAACAGCGTGCCGCCCAGAACGTCACTCGCCCCGAACTGGTCAATAAACTGCTGCGTGCCATCGACAAGATGCTCGATGAGGTGACCAAGTCGGAAGACCCCACGGCGCTCAACGGACTGGCCGACAAACTCGCCAAGTTCTCCGCCACCATCGAGAAGCTCGACAAGCATACCAGTGTGGTTGACGTTATTGAGGTCTTCATGGCCTTCAACAAGTGGATGCAATATCAAAGTCAGTTCGACGATGCCATCACTCCCGAACTCCTGCAGACATTCAACCGCTATCACAACCAGTACGTGAACTATCTCATGCAGAACAAACTTTCTAAATAGCCATAGTGCAATATGAACGAAAAAGAAGCATTCCTTGCCTGGCAGCAACACTGCGAGAAGGTGCAGACGGCCACGACACTCACCGCCCATGAAACGACACGGCAGCGTGAGCAGCGTATCGCCCGCCTCAGGAAAGACTATGCCGCATTCGTGGACTATTATTTCCCGCACTACACTCAGAATGCTCAGACTGGCAAGAGGACACCTTGCGCGCCCTTCCACATCCGAGCGGCCAACCAGGTGATGAAGGAGAAGAACCTGAAGGCTGTGTACAAATGGCATCGTGGCGCCGCGAAGAGCACACACCTCGACATCTTCATTCCGCTCTGGCTCAAATGTCAGGAGCACAGGGAACTTAACGTGATGGTGCTTGTGGGCAAGAGTGAGGACAATGCTCGCACCTTGTTGGCCGACATACAGGCTGAACTGCAGTACAACCAACTCTACATCCGTGACTTCGGGGAGCAGTACAACAACGGCACATGGGAGGAGGGCGAGTTCGTGACCAAGGACGGCACGGCTTTCTTTGCCCGTGGACGCGGACAGTCGCCCCGTGGTCTGCGCTATCGCTCACACCGTCCTGACTATATCGTCATCGACGACCTTGATGATGATGAGCTTTGCGAAAACCCTAACCGTGTGCAGAGGCTCACAGCATGGGTCAAGGAAGCACTCTTCGGTGCACTCGACGGAGGACGCGGCCGCTTCATCATGGTCGGCAACCTCATTTCTAAAAATTCAGTGCTGTAGAACATTAGCGACACTAAAGGGGTAGTCGTGTCTCAGGTCAACATTCTCGACCGTCACGGCAATGTCTCTTGGGCGGCTAAGTGGACACGGGAGGAAGTGCAGCAAATAGAGGACTTCCAAGGCTACCGCTCGTTTCAGAAGGAGTACATGAACAACCCTATAGTGGAGGGTGCTGTGTTCCGAACCGAGTGGATCAGGTGGGCAAAGCGTCCGAAGTGGTCAGACTTCGACGAGTTCGTGCTCTACATCGACCCGTCGTGGAAGAGTACCCAGAAGAACGACTATAAGGCGGCAAAGCTTTGGGGTAAGCAGAAGGAGACGCACATGCTGTGGCATCTTCGCGCCTTCGTGCGCCAAGCCACGGTCGATGAGATGGTGCGATGGTGTTATGACCTCTACGAGTGGTCACAACAGGTCGGCATAGCCATCAAGTTCTTCGTGGAGGCTAACTTCATGCAGGACATGCTTATGGACAACTTCTCCACGGAGGGCAACCTGCGCGGCTATCAGTTGCCAATCATCGGCGACCGTCGCAAGAAGCCCGACAAGTTCCAGCGCATCGAATCGAGCGCGGCTCTGTGGGAACGCGACTTTGTCTTCTACGACGACAGTCAGCGCGACGATCCCGACATGCTGCGCGGACTCGACCAGACGCTTTCCTTCCAGAAGGGCATGCGAGGTCATGACGATGCCCCCGATGCCGACGAGGGCGCAATCAGCATACTTATGAAGCATGCACGTGTTGCCGCCTTCACTCCTTCGTTCGGCAGGCGAACTAACGCAAAAAATGTATCGTGGTAGCCTTTGGCCGCCAAAAAACAGACGAATATATGGCTTTTTTAACAGAAGATGACTACGCCGCTGTGTGTGACGAGTTCGAACTGGAACAGATAGCGGACAATGACACCACACGCGAACAGGCGGAACAGGCTGCCATCGAGCAGGTGAGCAGCTACACACGTGACCGTTACGACATGGAAGCTGCCTTTGCCGCCACCGGCAGCGACCGCAACCCGATGCTTGTACAGGTGACTATCAACATAGCGCTGTACATCCTGGTGCACCGTCTGCCGCAACAGATGGGAAGCGACAGACGGACGGAACTGTACGAAGAGAGTGTGAGGTGGTTGCGTGACGTACAGGCGTCAAAGGCTTCGCCCGACCTCCCTAAGTACGTGAGTGAGGACGGCACCGACACCGACACTCACAACCCGGTGCGCTGGGGCTCTGCCATCGATAAGGTTAGCGGCGTAACATGGTAACCAAAGACTAACAAAGCAAAACAACTATGAACATACTTGACTCTCTCGCCCTCCGCATGGGCTTCATTTCTCGCACTCAGCTCGAGCAGTTCGCCCGGAGCCGACAGGGCATTAAGCTGACAAGCGAGCTGATACGTCACACCGACAGCCTCACTAAGAAGGATGTCGGCATGTGGCGCTCTGCATGGCAACAGGCCATCGACGTGGAACACCCGCGCCGACATGAGTTATATGACATATACCAGGACTGTCTCGTTGATCTGCACCTTTCAGGATGTATCGGTCAGCGTAAGGGAATGGTATTGCGATCGAAGTTCCGACTCGTAGATAAGACTTGTAAGGAAAATGAAGCGGCTACAGCTCTATTTCAACGTGAGTGGTTTTACGACTTCTGTTCTCTTGCACTCGACAGCCGCTACTGGGGACACTCGCTCGTACAGTTTGGCGATATCATGCGCACGGCTGACGGACTACGCTTCCAAAACGTGGAACTCGTTCCTCGCAAACATGTGTGTCAGGAACACGGCATGCTGTTGCCTGAAGCTTATGAGGACTGGCGTCAGGGCATTAGCTACCGGGAGGGCGAGCTTGCCGAGTGGTGTGTGGAGATTGGCAAACCGGATGATCTCGGCTTGCTGCTCGGCTGTGCGCCGCAGTGCATAAGCAAGAAGAACATGCTCGGCTTTTGGGATATGTTCGGCGAAATCTTCGGCGCTCCGATGCGAATTGCCAAGGCCACGACGACCGACAACAGCGAGCGACAGAAGATTGAGGATGCCCTGCAGAACATGGGCAGTGCGTTCTGGGGACTCTTCCCCGACGGCACCGACATCGAGATTAAGGAGAGCAGCCGCGGCGATGCTTTCCAAGTGTACGACAGGCGCATAGACCGATGCAACAGCGAAATAAGCAAGGGCATCCTCAATCAGACGATGACCATCGACAACGGTAGTTCGCTTTCGCAGTCGGAGGTGCATCTGGAGGTGTTCGAGAATGTGGTCGAGAGCGACCGCACAATGCTTGCCAACAACATCAATGACCGCCTGCTCCCTTTCATGGCTACTAAGGGATTCCCTGTGCAAGGACTACACTTCGAGTGGGACACCACACGTGACCTCTCGCCAACAGAGCAGCGTGACATCCTCTCGCTCGTGCTGCAGCATTATGATGTTGACCCTCAGTATTTCATCGACAACTACAATTTGCCTGTCATAAAGGCTAAGACTAAGCCTGAGCCAGACTCTTTTTTCGGATGAGCCCCTCGCTTCTGCTCACTCGCAGAAGGCAGTATGGGGCTTTCCATGAGGCTCTCGACAGTCTCTACGGCGCTGATCGGCTGACACTCGCTCAGGACAACATGCCCGACACGGCCAATCTGCAAGGTTTGTTTGATGCTCTTGCCGACCTGATATATAAGGACGGACGATTTACCGTCTCGCAGTTACGCAGCAAGGAGGCACGGCGCGTCATCGTTGAGACTGCTAATGTGCTCGCTGAGGGTGTCAACACGCAGTTGCCTACCGATGTGTCCGACACGCTCCGCTATGCCTTGGAGGAGAACACGTTCACGTTCTCCGGCTTCAAGACCTTCCATGCTATGCGCGAGATTGGCTTGTCGCTGGTCGCTGAAGATGGTAACATCAAACCGTTCAGACAGTTTAAGGATGATGTGAAGGCGGTCAATGACAGCTATAATGTCAACTACCTCCGTGCCGAGTACCAGCAGGCAGTAGGCGCGTCACAGATGGCGGCTAAATGGGTGGACATTGAAAGGGATGGCGACCGTTACGACCTCCAGTACCGCACAGCTCAGGACCTTCATGTGCGTGAAGCCCACCGACTGCTTCACGGTACCACACTTCCACAATCTGACCCGTTCTGGGACAAGTACTACCCACCTAACGGATGGGGATGCCGTTGCACCGTCGTACAGGTACGCAAGGGCAAGTACCCTCTCAGCGACCCCGACCTTGCCATGAAGCGAGGTGACAACTGTACCGCAAGCGTCAAGCAGCAGATGTTCCGCTTCAACCCGGGAAAGCAAATGAAGCTCTTCCCGCCTAAACATCCGTACTACAAGACACCAACTTCAGACGGCAGGACCGTAAGCAAGGTTGCTTCTGATGAGTTCGTCAGAAGACAGCGCAGGGAACTCGAAGCATGGTACAAGAGCAATATGCCAACAGTCAAGGTGGGCAAGTTCTCAGCCAAGCGTTTCGATGTAAGCATGCCAGATGGTACTGTGTTTGTCAATAAGTCATTCTATAAGGAGTGTGTTGCCAAGCATCCAGAGAGCGACCTCTATCCTGTGCGTCTTGCCTATGCCCGCAAGGCACATGATATGCTTGCCAAGGCAACGAAGCTTTACGACGAACCATCCAAAGACCATCCCGATGCAGTCTTTGAAGTATGGCAGTATGATGGTAAGGAGTACCGTGTCGAATTTAAGGTTAAGCGCAATGCAGACGGTCGCTTCCTGCATTACATGAGACTATATAAAAAGTAAAAAGCAAATCTCCCGTCGCCTTCGCAGTGTGGGCTTTCGCCCTAAACGATAACTTGGAAATTTGCTTTTTGATGTTGCAAATATAAACATCATTTATTTAACTACCAAGGATATGAACAGAAAAGATAAAGAAGAACTGAAAAAATGGGAACGTCACACGGCGTTCATACGTCTCGATGCTCTAATTGAGGCAGAGAGAAAGGATACCTGTAAGGGCTGCGATAACGCTGCTTACTGTAGTCACAATCGTAATGGCACGGTCGTACCGCTCCCTGCGCCTTACGGCTGCAAAGCCTCCTTTATTTCGAAACATGAGTCCTTTGGAGGTTATCTCGTAGCCGTATTTGTTTTGCTTAAGCAAGCCTTCTTCCACAAGAACCGCAAACATATAATCCTCGTAGGCTATTGATGGCGGTGTATTCTTGGCTATTGTCTCGTATGAGATGAACTTGTTCTCCTCATCAAACATCTTGAGGAAGATGTCAAGCACTTTAATGTCAAATTCAAATTGCTTCATAACTTTCGTTTTTGTCGCAAAGATACGAATAATATGGCTAAAAGAAAATTCCTCCGTCGGCTCATCTCCGACCTCCGGGTGGAACTCTCCGAAGAGTTCGACCGTAACTTTGAACGTAAAGCGTTCTTCAGCAAGCGATGGACGCCACGACGATACCACAACCCGAAGGGCACGCTACTCATGGTGACGGGAGCCTTGCGACGCTCTATCAAGGCGCACGAGACGGACCACGGCGTACGCTTCACTTCGAACGTGCCGTATGCCACCATCCATAACGAAGGCGGTAGAGGACTGAAGTCGGTCAAGGCGCATTACAGGCGTACAAAGTCGGGCAAGACTGCCAGCGTCAAGGCTCACATGCGACGCTTCGACATGCCGCAACGCCAGTTCATTGGGGACGGACCCGACACAAGACGCATAGTGCAGAGTGTCATCACCGACAACATGACGAACCTCGCTAACGACCTTGCAAAAGCGCTCCGCCCGTAATTCTTAATTCTTAACTCTTCACTCAATGCGAAAACAACTTTTTTTGGCAATTGCCAATAAGATTAAGACCGATGTGGCTGCAGTGCGATACATCGATCTTTGGAATGAACACCTGACGGAAGTCACTCAGATGACCGCATGGCCTACACCGTCCGTGTTTATCGAGTTCGAACCCTACGAAGTGCACCAGTTGGCGCATCATGTCACACAGGCCGACATACCGGTACGCCTCCACATCATAACCAGGACCAAGAACTACACAGCCGGACATGCTGACACCCGTCTGGATGATGCGCTCGACTACTTCGACCTCATCGACTCTATTCATCAGGCGCTTGCATCGCTCAATGGGCAGAACTTCACAACGCTCATGCTCACGGACAGCGTGACGAACCACAACCACGCAGAACTGAACGAGAGTGTAGAACGTTACGTTACTCGTGTGGTCGATACGGCCACCATGCGCTCACGTCTGCAACCGACCACGTCGCCAACACTCGACATCGATGCGTCTTATGAATGACGAAAGAGAGAGAGCCAGCCGCACACAAGCGACTGGCTCTCTCTCTTTCTTTTCAACTTTCTTTCAGTAGGTCCCATATCGTCAACTGACGTGACGAAGGGGGAGGAGGTGGTGGTGTAGGAATGGCTAAGTAATTCAGGTACGTCTCGTAACACATAGGATATACGGGATTGATGTACTTACGCCACACGGCTTTGTAACACCTGCTGAGGTTGCCCGGTTCATAATATTGCTGGGTGAGCTTGCGTATCAGCTCAGCGCGAGCAATGGTGCTTTTATATCGTCTTCGCTTCATGATGATGTGCGATTTTTGGTTTACAGTGCAAAGGTAGCCATTATATATGTACATTTGGAATAAATGTGAACACAAAAAAGAGGACGGCCCCGCTGGACTGTCCTCCGTTTCAAAAACTTATACCAAATAGTTTTATTATCTCTTGTTAATAATTATGTCCCGTTTACGCTTCAGTCACTCCGAGCGGTATTGACTTCCATTCACCATTGTCGCCTCGGATTTCAGCCTTGATGTACTGCCTCGTGACGGTTGGCTGGTAACTCTCTTCGATGATACGTACACCCTCTTGGAAACGTTCGTCACCTGTTTCGTCAGCCATCTTACGAAGCTGCAACACTCTACTGGCTTTTAGGGTGCCTTTCTGGTCTTTCGCCAGGAGACGCATGACTGCGTTGACGAGTGCTCGGCTATTGTCGTCTTTAGCAAGACTCTCGATGTACTCACGCACCATTGCCACACCGTCCTCCACTGTGTCGCGATAAGCATCTACCGTGTTGACACCAAGGGTGATGCGTTTCTGGCTGCTGCTGTGGGTGAATGTGTGGGAGAACTGGCCTTCTTGCTTTGACTTGCCCGTTATTACGATATAGTCGACAACATTATCTCACACTCATCTGACAAACCTTCCGTTTTCCCAGCGCATCACTGTCTCGTGAGACGTCTTTGGGTCATCAAGTTTTAATGGTTCCGTAACCTTTATAGTCAGATTCGTGTTGGATGGCGAAAACTGATACTCATAGAATGTGTCCGGGTCTGTGTCCAAAGAGAACAAAGTGCCATCCAAGCGTTTCCAGTCTGAGGAATAAAAGAAAATATCACTATCCGTGTATTTGTTGTCTATCGTGACCGAATTGACGACGGCAATTACCACGTCATCATTGTATGGCAGCAGTTTCATATCCACCTTACTGACCTGAGAATTAGCTATGCAAGCATAATCTTCTGTCAACACCGTCATCTCACTCTTACCAGCCAGACGATTGACAACAACCGCCTTCATCCCACTATTCAGATAATCAATACAATCTAACCTGTTATTCAAAGTCAACAATGGCAGCACACTATCCGGCATACTCTTCAGCACACCACTCATATCAAGGGAGAAACATCCACCCGACACTGCCAACAAAAGATATGTCAAAAAAAGTTTCTTCACAATCATTTTCTCTTTGTTTATACTGCAAAAGTAATTATTTTCGACGAATTTGCATGCAGGCTACAGGCAATTTATTAATTCTAATTATCTTTGCTGACACAAAACAAATTATGATGATTAACTTACGAAAACTAATCCTAATTATTACTCTACTCACGGCAAGTTTCTCACATGCCCAAAATCAAGACACGATAAACATCAGTTATTATAAGAGTCTCGACTCCTTATTATATATACAGGAAGCACAGCAACAAATCAATGAGATGCAGATAAGACATAAAATCGGTCTGCTGGAGGATGAAAGGAAAATACACAAAGACTGGGTACGTCCGATTGTCAAAGGTACTATACTCTGTTTCACACAAGCTAATTTCCGCAAAGAACAAAACATCTTTCAAGAATATCATCAAAACACTAACGACTACATCATTGCAGGAGCGCCGTTAGCTCTGACCTGGGCACTGAAAAGCGCTGGAGTGAAAAGTGTCAGCAGCTGGAAACGACTAGCCACGGCAAACCTGGCCGCAGCCGCCATACATGTGGGACTGACGAAAGGTCTCAAGACAATTGTAAACGAGAAAAGACCTAACGGCGCGGACAACAGCTCTTTCCCTTCCGGTCATACCTCTTTGGCATTCATGAGCGCCACAATATTAAGCAGGGAATATGGCTACCATAGTCCCTGGATAACCGTCGGAGGATACGGATGTGCGACAGCCACTCAGCTCTTACGACTTAAACATAACAATCATTGGATAAACGACACGTTCATTGGAGCAGGAATCGGAATATTCTCCGCAAACATGGGATACCTGATCGCCAATCAGATTACTGACGCTAACGACATATACACTCCGGAACTGAGACGGCGTGACCTGTTAAGACTGGCGAAGCAAAACTCATTGCCATCAGGTCTTAGATATATGTTCGGAACGGAGTCTGGCTCAAAGACAATACATACTGACGATATCGTGAAGTATCAGGAGTCAACGGCGAATGTGGAGATAAAGACCAGTGCCTCATACACCACAGGATTTGACGTAAGCTTGTTCCTGTCGCAGTGGCTTTCTGTTGAAGCTATGGCCAGAATGTCATACGCTCACACGAAAGTGATCACGGATAATGACACGGAAGCGGAGAGTTTCTCTGGTGAAGGATTAACACTTTATCACTTCGACATTGCCGCCAGCGCCAGCGTACCACATAAGATATATAAACGAATTGGCTACAAGGTGTTCGCAGGTGTGAGACACATGAGTCAATTGAACATCTATAACGTCTCTTCAGACATGACGCAGTCACAGACTCCCGCATTATATGTACCATCACGAACGAACTTTGAGATAGGAACTGGTCTGACATACGACATCCTGAGCAAGAAAAACCATGCAATCGGCTTCATAATAGATTACTACCACACGTTCTCCCCTATCATGTCAAACAGATACTCTGCGTTCTCAACATGGAAAATTTACTTCTGATTACCAACAAGCGATTGGACACATAAATTCTTGCTTCTTGGTCACTTTTGCTGCCGTGGCACATTCCTCGGAGTAATTCAAACCATGCGGGAATACTGCCAGAGGAAGGACGGAACACAATAAAAAAAAACTATCCGCAATGTCCGTGGTCATAACTGCGGATAGATTATGAATTATATTAGCGTGCCGGAACGTAATCAGTCACGTGACAGCATGTCATTTGACACGCTTAACATTACGTATGAGGAACGAGACCTTATCCAACTTGGACAGGACGCCATTAGGCGCACTGTCAATCTCTTTCCTCTGTTCCGACTGGAAATATATCGGGTAGTCTTTACTCAAAGGTAACACGCACAGCTCAACAGACTTGCCGGCAATGTCAGACACACGGACGAGCATAGGCTTGCCGTTCCAGAAGTTATCCTGCACCAGCTGTCCATCAGCGTACAAACGAGCCACATCACCCTTGTAACAAACCTTTAGGAACAGGTCATCAGCCGCGTCATCAGGGATGTCACCGACCTCAATCTTATACACGTCACCGTCTCTGAAGTCCTCCTCAGCCGGCATGGCAGCCACGCCCTGTTTGCCAAGCTTAACCGTTCTCAAACCCTTAGCGTCACTCACCTTACGGGAAACGACAGGCTTAGCGTTGTATGTTTCAGACTCCGTCCAGTACTCCTCGACGACACCTGTGTCAGTGGCGAACACTATTCCGTCATGTTTAGAACACACAAGCTCATCATCAATCTTATAGAGTCTCTTAGCATTGTCACGTGACAAGACACAGAACGAATTGCCTCTAACCATAAAAACCTTGTCAAGTTTTGGCGACATGACCTTGCCGTCAATGGACATCTTACACTTAAGGCCTGGTATCTCGATGAAGTAGGTCACTCCAGATGCTATGCAGAACGGCTCAGCCGTAGCCCAGTCTATGACAGCCGTTCCCACCTTGAGATTTCTCGGCTTGACATACGAGAGTCCTTTCTCGTTCTTTATTCTGACATAGTCATTGAAAAACTCAAAGGAGCCTCGACGTGAATAATGGGCGGACATGGTGTCAATCCTCATGGTACAGAGCTGTCCTCCCCAGTCGCTTAACATCTGATGAAGGAATCGGCACTCATGAAACGACGTCTCATTCATCTGTCCCATCTCACCCAGAGGAGACTGGAAGTCATACGTCATGTAAGGCATGTCATTATAGTTGGTGACGTCCGACGACTGCGTCTCACCCATCGTGTGTTTGTCCGAGTAAGGATTGGTGCCTCCGTGGTACATGTAATATCCTGGCAGGTTACCTCCTGAGCCAAGCTTACATATAGCCAGCGGCTTGGCCTCCTTTCCCGACATATTGATACGTCTGTGGTATGACGGCATCATTCCTCCGCCAAGCTCACAGGTGAGGTATGGATACATCATGTCCTGACTTTCCATTCTCGTATCCTGGTTGGTGCCTAGAGCCTCAGTAGCTATCACGCTGCTCAGTCTGGAGTCGCGCATGATGAACGCTTTCTCATAGTCGCCCGGCATGTCAGTAAGTTTCCTGTCCCAGAAACCATCAGCATAATCACCGTACAGCGGCAACATCTCGCCGAAGACCTCCTTGCCATTCAGCTTAGGCCATCCTGTCCTCGTATAGAACGGCAGGTCGAAGCCTGCCTTTAGCGCCAGGGACTTCAGTCCAGCATAGTATGTCCACGGTCCACGGCACTCATTCTCAATCTGCATGCCGACGACGGGACCACCGTCCTTCCATAAGAGTCCGTTGACCTGAGCGAATATTTTGTTATACAGATTTGCGGTGCAACGCATGAACTGAGGAGCGTTGGAGCGCAGCTTATAGTCCTTGTCCTCCGACGCTTTCCTCACTATCCATGTCGGGAAACCACCTTGATAGACCTCGCCATGACAGAAAGGGCCGACACGAAGCACAATGGGCATGCCCTCCTCGGAGCACACCTCCAGAAAGCGTCTGAGGTTTCTGTTGCCGCTCCAGTCCCATTTGCCTTCTTCTGCCTCATGGTGATTCCAGAAAACATAAGTGGAGAGGATTGTTATACCTCCTGCCTTCATTTTCCTGATCTCGCGTTGCCAGTCTTTCTCCGGAACACGTGAATAATGAATCTCTCCCATGACAGGGATGACATAGCTGTCGTCGAATTTGAATCCGTAGCTGTCTACAGTTATAGTCTTGCCTTCCGGATTTTTCTCCGTTCCGAAAACAAACTGTCTTTGTGCGGTTGAGTTCACGACACAAACAAAAGCAAATAATGAAGTTGATAGAATCTCACGTATCATTTATCTTAAGTCAAAAAGTTAATCTGTGTACAAAGATAGATATATTATCCTTACCACAAGAATAATTTACGCACTTTCATCAGTCACATTACGATAAGCCAGCGACAACAGCATGTGTCTTGCGTTTCGCATTTTCCCGGGAACAGCGACGAAGGCATACAATCATAATGGGAACGACATAAGGTTATAATGACTGAGTGTGACGATATTTTTTCTTCATTGCAATTCCACGTATGATTATATTCACTATCTTTGCGTGAGATTTTGAAGAAAACACAATAACACAATGACTAACAAAAAAACTAACAACCTTAACCAAACAAAAAAACCATCTTTCGTGAGTCCTAAGCCGGACATACGAAAGAGCCCAGGCAGTTCTCTACGCCTTGGGGAAAAGACAGTGCGTCTGCTGCCATACTTATATATCATTATGTTCGTCGCCTTAGCCGTAAACTATCTGATTTTACAAAACACAGACATGCTTTATATGGCACAGAGCCACAATCTGTTTCAGGAGACACCTGAGTATCTCCATGACTGTATGAAGCAACCGGGCGGTTTGCTCACTTGGGCTGGTACGTATCTCACACAATATTTTTACATTCCGACGGTAGGAGCCGGTATGTTGATTGCTCTATGGGTGTTGACGTTCTTTGTGACTATATACGCCTTCAGGATTAAGAATGCGTGGAGTGTTTTGATTGTCATTCCTGTTATCTCCCTGTTGTGCTCAACCATAGCCACAGGATACTGGGTGTACTACATGAAATGTCCAGGCTACTGGTTCGCTCCGTCACTCGGGTTCCTGACCGCGGTTCTCTCAGTACTGCTGACTCGTGTAATGTCGGAGAAGGTCAAACTGGCGTGGATTTTGGTGTGGAGTATCGCAGGTTACATAATGATAGGCTATTTCGCTCTGATGAGTGTATTGTATATCTGTTTGGATTACGTCATCAACGAGAAAGACAAACGCATGAACGCTTATGTCTTACCTCTGACGGCTGTTGTCATAAGCGTCATCACACCATTGCTATGCTACCGACTATATAATAATATGAGACTCGAGGACGCATGGCTGGCAGCCTTCCCGATATTGTCATCAGGAAGTGACGTGTCTTACATGCTCGAGATACCATTCGCGGTCACAACGGTCACACCTTTTTTATTTGTGTTCTTCTGTGACAAGGCTGAGAAAGAGACGGAGATAAAAGGGAAAAAGTTCTGGCTTGTCGCCCTTACCACGATAGCTGTCATCAGCGGCTCCGTATATATAACGGACAAGGTGAACTTTGACGACGACAACTTCCACCATGAGCTGAGGATGTACAGGGCTGTGGAGGATAACGAGTGGAATGACGTGTTACAAGAGATGGGTGAGATTAAGGATGACGCCACACGTGTCATGGTGCTCTTCAAGAATATCGCTCTGTTGAACACCGGACATATGGGCGACAGACTTTTCGCATATAACAACATGGGTAAAATGCCTTATTCTTTCGACTCGCTCAAGGTGCACATGGTACAGACCGCCGCATCACTGATATATTATAACCACGGAAAGACAAACTTCGCCTATCGTTGGGCTATAGAGAACAGCGTCGAGTTCGGATATAACATCGACAACCTCAAGACACTCGTGAGGTCGTCAATAGTGAATGAGGAATGGGACGCGGCGAAAAAATACCTGAGCATTCTTAAGGAGACGAAGTTCCACAAGGAATGGGCAGCGAAGTATGACAATCTCATTAAGAACCCGAAGACCATCGGAGAGTACCATGAGTTTGACATCGTGAGAGAGCTGAGAAACAATATGGGATCTGTCCTCGACGGCGACAACGGCATGCCGGAGATGTATCTGCTTAACTACTTCAGCAACACAATGAACAAGGACAGTAAGGTGCTGCAGGAGCTGACACTGGCGTACGCTCTCATTCAAAAGGACATACAGCTGTTCTGGCCTCGTTTCTTCTTGTACGCTCAGATGCACAAAGGAGACGCTATGCCGAGACACTATCAGGAGGCGGCGTATCTGTACGGAAAACTGGAGCCTTTCAACGTCGACATATCAGGAATGCCGTTTGACAAGCAGAATGTCATCGACAGGTACAACAGTTTCCAGGATATGTCTCAGCAGCTACTTAATGAGCAGAGACAGAGAACAGGAACGATAGATTCGAAAAAGGTGGGAGAAGCGATGAAACCTCTGTTCGGAGACACGTTCTACTGGTTCTACTTCTTCTGCAGAGACATCAAGTCAAACTAATATCACTCTAACTAAGAATATATCTCATTATGACCAGACATAACATCATTTGCGCTGTGGCAACAGCTTTTGTCATGATATCATGCGGACAACCGTCCGTGCCAGACTCATATTCCAAGAAGGACGCTGAGCCACATATCTTCCCGGACTACACCAACGTCACTATTCCGTCCAACATCGCACCTGTCAACTTCACGGTGCAGGAGGACGCGAGCGAGGCGGTGGCTCGATTCACCTACCCGGGTGGAGAGAAGGTTTACGGAGAGAAGAACAACATAATGATCGACGAGGACGAATGGAAGGATATTCTTGCCGCAGCGAAAGGCAAAGACATAAAAGTGGACGTCTTCACGGCAAAGAACGGTAAATGGACATCATACAAGACATTCACCATAAGCGTGGCTGAGGAGGATATTGACCCGTATGTGTCATACCGTCTCATCCAACCTTCCTACGTGGCTTATGAGTCGCTGTACATCGAGCAGAGAAACATAACCAACTATGAGAATGACGACATCTACAGTAATATGCTAGTGCAGACTGAGCAAGACGGACAATGTATCAACTGCCACTCATACCAGAACTATAAGACTGACCACATGCTGTTCCACATGAGACAGAGTTACGGCGGAACGATGATTGTGAACGGCGATAAGATTGAGAAGGTGGACCTGAAGACGGAAGAGACTATCAGCGCAGGTGTCTACCCGGCTTGGCATCCGACACTCAACATCATCGCTTTCTCAACGAATAAGACTGGTCAGTCATTCCACACTAAGGACGTGGCGAAGATTGAGGTTCAGGACACAGAGTCTGACCTCATCCTGTATGACGTGGACAAGAACGAGGTGTCTTACATTGAAAACGCTGAGGACGAGTTGGAAATTTTCCCTACATGGTCCGCTGACGGCAAGACACTGTATTTCTGTTCCGCCAACTTCCATTACTACGGAACCAGCAGCGTCTCCGACACGACTAATCTGGACACCGTCAGAGTGAAGAAGGAGACGGAGATGATACAAAGGTATAAGGAATGCAAGTATGACGTGTACAAGAAGTCATTCAACCCTGACACTCGTACCTTCGGCAAGAGAGAGCTCGTCTACTCCGCCACTCAAAACGACAAGAGCGCCACACTGCCTCGCGTGAGTCCTGACGGAAGATACATAGCGTTCGCAGAGGGAAACTGGGGATGTTTCCACATCTGGCATCCAGAGGCGGACATAAGGATTATTGACCTCAAGACAGGTGAGATGGTTGACACCAAGGCGATGAACAGTGAGAGAGCAGAGAGCTACCCTGTATGGTCAAGCAACGGACGATGGCTTATGTGTGAGAGCCGACGTGACGACGGCAACTACACAAGACCATACATCGCATACTTTGACAAAAAAGGTAAGGTACATAAGGCATTTGAGCTGCCACAGAAAAATCCTAATTTCTACACTTATCAGCTACGAAGCTTCAACAGACCGGAATTCATGAAAGAGCCGGTCAAAGTCACACCGCATGAGTTCGCCTCTGTGGCCAAGACGGAAGCCAAGAAAGCGATATTCAAAAAATGAGAGACAAAGTCAAGACGCTGACAGCAATCACGTTCTCCGTAATAGCTGCTACTCTATTACTCAGTCATAGCGAGTTGCTGTATGAGCTGCAAAACAGCTCTATATTTATAAAGGGAAACACATTCATGTCCACAACCGTAACCAGTATGAACGGCTTGTGGACATGGATTGGTTGTTATCTGACTCAGTTTTTTTTCATCCCATGGCTCGGCACGACACTGCTTATCGCCATCTGGATAATGACTTTCTACGTGATATCGCACATGTTCAGACTTCACGGAATATATAGTGCGATAGCCATTATTCCCGTCGCCGCACAACTGTTATCCATATACTTCATGGGATATTGGATATACTACTGCAAACAACCAGGATTTCCGTTTGCACAGGCAGTGAGCATATTCGTGACCGTCACCTTCGCTCACGTGGCCACGACTTCCGTGATGGCTTTAGCCAAACCAAAACAGAACGAAAGGGTTATCAATGTCTCTGCCGGAGTTATCGCTGTCATACTGGCTGCGCTCATCCTGCGTCCTGTGTTTAAGATCTACAGCCTCGAAGTTCCCGACAAGAGGTTATACCACGAGATGAAGATGTACAGGGCGATAGACGAATGCAGGTGGGATAATGTCATAGGTGAGATGAAGGATGTCAATGAGCCGACCAACCTCATGGTTTTGTACAAGAACATAGCTCTCATGCACACAGGACGTATGACTGAGATGTTCACCACGAACAACTGTGGCGTCGTACCCCAGACACCTGACTCTCTGAACATACACATCTCACAGCTCGGAGCGTCCATGATATATTATCAGTTTGGACAGATAAACAACGCGTACAGATGGGCAATAGAGAACAGCGTCGAGTACGGTATGAGCGTCAAGGAGCTTAAGATGCTCATCAGATGCTCAATCCTGAATCAGGAGTTTGATGTGGCGAGAAAATACATCACTTTGTTGAAGGCCACCACCTTCCACAGGACTTGGGCAGAGCAGCAGGAAAGCCACATAAAACACAGCTCGAACCTCATCAAGTCACAAGAGTTCCAGAATATCGCTCCCCTACTCAATGAGGACGTGAACCTGCTGGACATTGACAACGGACTATGCGAGAAATGGCTGTTGGAGCACTTCTCTGACCTCGTCTACCCGACGACGCCAAAACTCGAGGAGGTGATCATGACCTTGTCACTGTGGTATGAGGATGACTACGCTTTCTGTCTACATTTCTACAACTACGTGAAAAGACATCAGGGACAAGCCATCCCTCATCTCTTCCAGGAAGGAGCAATACTCTTATGCACACAGGAAAACTCTCCCGTCGAGTTGAATGACTTTCCCTTCGACAACATCATCACAGAGAGGTATAACTCCTTCGTGCGTGACTACAACGAACTCACAAAACAAGGGGTGAGCGATGAGGAGAAGGGTAAGAGGATGAGAGGATTGTATGGTGACACGTACTGGTGGTACTACTATTTCTATACAGACTTCAATATTTATTAACGGGCATTGTCCACAATATTCATTATATATAATAAAAATAAACATAAACATAAAATGAACAAGACACTATTATCCTTTATCTTATGTGCGGCGACGATAACAGATATTAGCGCACAAGGAACGATACAAAATTACAAAGACGCCTTCGCCGTGAGAGCGAGATACAGCAATAAAGTCGCCAACGGATTCGTCAATGTCTTCCCGACTTGGGAAACGGAAAACGGTTACTTCCAGTACTCCGTTTACAATGGTGACAGCACAGTCTGGTACAAGGTCAACGAGACCAACGGTGAGAAGTCACGTATCAACGACCCCAAAAAAAAAGACAGGAAAAGACACGAGAGCGGAGAGTACCACCACTGGATGGAGGTGCGTGACGAGAAGGACGGCAACGCAGCATCACCTGTCGACAACAGCCTCACCATCATACATAAAGACAATAACCTGTTCTTACATAACGCAAAAGGCGGCGATACGCAGATAACGACAGATGGTGTCGACGCATGCTACTACTCATCATGGGGCTCATGGTCTGAGGATGGTAAGTACTACGCCACAGTGCTCATCAAACCTGCTCCTAAGCGCTATGTGACCTACACTCTGTCATCACCGAATGACCAGGTTCAGCCGAAATACTCAAAACAAGAATACGCAAAGCCGGGAGACTCACTTAATTACAGGATACCTGTCATCGTCGACGTCTTCGGCAAGAAAACAATATACCCTAAGTCCACATCACTGTTTGCCAGTCAATATTACGTCGAGTTACCGAGATGGGACAAAGGAGGAAAGACGCTCACTTTCGAGTTCAACGAGAGAGGACATAAGACATACAGAGTACTGGAGATGGACCTGACAGGAAACGTCAAGACACTCATCGAGGAGAAGAACGACAAATACGTGGCGTACTCCAGAAATCTCAGGAGAGACCTCGATGAGAACAACATACTCTGGAAAAGTGATAGAGATGGACACGCTCATCTGTATGTGTATAACAGGAAGAAGAACAAACTGACACAGATAACAAAAGGTAACTACTGGGTCAGAGACGTCATACACTATGAGATAGACAAGAAAGGTAACGGATACGTCATCTTCTCTGCAAACGGCATGAACTGCGCTAACATGGGTGTGGTAGCCACCAACCTTGACGGTGAGATCAAAGAGGAGGACCCGTACAACATACACTTCTACCGCGTCAGCCTCAATGGTAAGAACCTCACATCACTCACACCTGAGCGTGGAAACCACAAGGTGACTCTCAGCGGCAGTCAAAAAACAATCATCGACACCTACTCTTCAGTCGACATGGCACCTGTGACCGTCTTACGCTCTGCTGTCAACGGAAAATTGATAAAGACGCTGGAGGTGGCCGACATCAGCAGACTCAAGGAGAACGGATGGACCAAGCCGGAGGTCTTCGTGGCTCCGGGAAGAGACGGTAAGACGGACATGTGGGGACTGATCAGACGCCCGAGGAACTTCGACCCGAACAAAAAGTATCCTGTCATCGAGTATATCTATTCTGGCCCTGGCAGTCAGTATGTGCCGAAGGATTTCACTCCTTGGCTGTGGGACATGGACGACCTCACCGAGTTAGGATTCATTGTGGTGCAGCTTGACGCCATGACGACATCATATAGAAGTCTCGAGTTCGAACAGGTTTGTTATAAGAATCTTAAAGACGCCGGATTCCCGGACCGCATGGAATGGATCAAGGCTGCAGCGAAGAGATATCCTTACATGGACATCGAGAGAATGGGTATCTACGGATGCTCCGCCGGAGGTCAGGAGGCGCTGGGCGCACTGCTCTTCCACCCAGACTTCTATAAGGTCGGATATTCAGCATGCGGATGTCACGACAACAGAATGGACAAGATATGGTGGAACGAACAATGGATGGGTTATCCTGTGGACAGCTCATACATAGAATGCTCAAACGTGGAGAACGCCAGCAAGCTACAGGGAAAACTGATGCTGGTAGTAGGTGAGATGGATGACAACGTGGACCCTTCATCATCATATCAGGTGGTGAACGCATTGGAGAAGGCACACAAAGACTTTGAGTTCCTCCTCATAACAGGGGCGCACCACACTATGGGAGAGAGCTACGGAGAACATAAGAGATATGACTTCTTTGTGAAGAACCTCATGGGCATCGATCCGCCGTTATGGAAAGACGTAAAATAAAACATTAATATTATGCAAATAAACAACAGAACAAAAGAACTGGGCACGTCACCTATAGGAAACCTTCTGATAAAGTACGCCCTACCGGCTATCGTGGCGATGATGGCGTCATCATTGTATAACATGGTCGACAGGATTTTTATCGGACATATCCCCAACATAGGAACGTTATCTCTGGGAGGTCTCGCTGTGACCTTCCCGGTGATGAACCTCTCTGCGGCATTCGGAGCCATGGTGGGTGTCGGAGCCAGCACGCTGATGTCCATCAAGCAAGGTCAGAAGGACTATGAGGGCGCTGAACGCACACTCGGTAATCTGGTGACGCTGAACATCATCATTGGTGTCGTCATAGGAGTACTCGGACTATTGTTCATACACCCGCTCCTCACGTTCTTCGGTGCCAGCGAGAACACCTACCAGTACGCATACGAGTATATGTTCATCATACTTTGCGGCAACGTGGTGACTCACCTGTACCTGGGTCTGAACTCGGCACTCAGGGCGACAGGACATCCTAATGTGGCTATGACGGCGACAATCAGCACGGTATTGATAAACAGTATTCTCGACCCTATTTTCATCTTTAAGATGGGACTCGGCATTCAGGGTGCGGCGATAGCCACGGTCATCGCCCAGATGTGCGCTTTGGCGTTTGTCCTATACAAGCTGAGCAACAATAACGACCTATTGCATCTCCATCGCGGCATATTCAGCCTGCGTAAGGTGATAGTACGTAAGATTTTCTCAATCGGTCTGTCACCTTTCTGCATGCAGATGTGCGCTTGCCTTGTCGTTATTTTCATAAACAAGGGCCTGACAAATCATGGAGGTGACCTCGCCATCGCCGCCTACGGCATCGTGAACGGAATAACCTTCCTATTCGTGATGATTGTGATGGGAGTGTGTCAGGGAATGCAACCGATTGCCGGTTATAACTTCGGAGCTAAACAGTTTGAACGTGTCGACGAGGTTTTGAAGAAATCCGTCTTCCTCGCCACCGCCATCATGTGCGTGTCATTCGTGGTCAGCGAGTTCTTCCCGCAATATCCGGTCAGCTGGTTCACATCTGACCCTAAGCTCACAAAAATCACTATTGAGGGAATGCGTATCATAGTGTTCATGTCACCTGTAGTTGGCTTCCAGATTGTCGTGGCTAACTTCTTCCAGAGCATCGGCATGGCAAAGAAAAGTATCTTCATAAGCGTGAGCAGACAGCTGGTGTTCCTCATACCGTTCCTCATCGTCTTCCCGGAGATCTGGGGCACGAATGGTGTATGGCTTAGCATTACTGCGGCTGACGGAATATGCACAATCATCGCCGCTATCATGCTGATGCAGTTCTACAAGAACAAACGTAAGTTACATATTCCTGAGGTGAGGAAAAACAGCGTGTTACATAGGATTTTCTTTCATAACAGAGTCACACCATGAGATTTTTCATCACATTATCATATAATGGGGCGAGGTATCACGGATGGCAAGTGCAGCCAGGATGTATCACAGTACAGTCGGAGCTTAACCGCGCACTGACCACCCTGCTTAGGACTGTCACAGAGGTGGTCGGAGCCGGACGTACGGACGCCGGAGTGAACGCTTCAAAAATGGTGGCACACTTCGACTACTCTGTGACTCCGTTATCTGACGATGACCTACGGCAGCTACATTACAGACTCAACAAATTCCTTCCGCCGGACATCGCCATAAAAGAAATACGCGCGGTGGACGACGACATGCACGCCAGATTCTCCGCCAAGTCAAGGATGTATCACTATTACATCACCACTGAGAAGTCTCCTTTTGAGCAGTTCGCCTACAGGTATCCTCAGGCTCTGGACTTTGGACTCATGAACGAGGCGGCTAAGGTACTGTTCGAATACAAGGACTTCACCTCTTTCTCCAAACTGCATACTGACGTGAAGACTAATAACTGTGTCATCATGGAGGCTCACTGGGATGAGATAGCCGAAAATAAATGGTGCTTCACCATCCGGGCCGACAGGTTCCTGCGTAACATGGTACGGGCGATTGTCGGCACGCTGATAGATGTGGGACGAGGAGTACTGACAATAGATGACTTCCGCTCTGTCATCGAGAAGAAAGACCGATGCACCGCCGGTAGCAGCGTGCCAGGTAACGCTCTCTTTCTCGCGGACGTGACATACTGACAGGACCATAAGAGTATGGGCAGTCAGCACTGTGAAGTCACATCATACAAATATATTAAGGTAAAAAGAACTATATTATTAACAAAAAACTATCACGACAATGTGGCTGATACTAGCATTCACATCTGCTTTTCTGCTTGGGTTCTACGACGTCTTCAAGAAGAAAAGCCTGAGAGACAACGCGGTCATTCCCGTTTTACTCCTGAACACATTTTTCTCAAGCCTCATATTCCTGCCTTTCATAATATGCTCACACAACGGGCTGATTGACGACAGCAGCATCTTCTACACTCACTCATACGGATGGAGCGAGCATAAGTATATCCTGATTAAGTCATGCATTGTGCTCAGCTCATGGCTGTTCGCATACTTCGGACTGAAACATCTTCCAATCACCATCGTCGGACCTATCAACGCCACAAGACCGGTCATGGTGCTGATCGGAGCTCTCACGTTCTTTTCCGAGAAGCTTAATCTACTCCAATGGATTGGTGTCATTATCGCCATCGTCGGTCTCTATATGCTCTCTCGCTCAAGCAAGAAGGAAGGCATCGACTTCCGACATAACAAATGGATAATATTCGTCATACTCGCTAACATTCTCGGAGCCATCAGTGGACTGTATGATAAGTTCCTCATGGCTTCTCCAGCCAATCACGGCGTGGGACTGGACAAGATGGCGGTACAGTCTTGGTACAACATATACCAGTTCTTCATGATGTCCGCAATGCTCATCATACTTTGGTGGCCGACACACAAGAAAACGACTCCCTTCCATTGGGACTGGAGCATCATTCTCATCAGCGTGTTCCTCTCCGCAGCAGACTTCGTGTATTTCTACGCATTGGGTATGGACGGGGCGATGATTAGCATCGTGAGCATGGTGAGAAGAGGTTCTGTGATTGTAAGCTTCCTCTTTGGCGCCGCAATCTTCCACGAGAAGAATCTGCGTTCGAAGGTAACCGACCTCGCACTCGTCCTTCTCTCGATGTTATTCCTGTTCTTCGGAAGCAGATAGACTGCATAAGTCGAGACGCATGATGGCTTACCACAGGTCTAATCGCTATCAACATGTCATTTTCCAAACAACGACAAAGTCCGGGTATCTGTATAGACACCACGGACTTTGTTGCTTTGTAGGCCAGTGATACCACTGACGAATAAGGGCTGGCAACGGGAGATACCGATCACAAGACCATGGGCTATGTGTAACTGCCACAAAAATGCCTAAGACCTGACAGCACCCCATTATTAGCATGAGCATCGTTTACAGTATATCACACAGTCATAAACCGCCCCAAAAACTCATTCTCAGCATTTTACACACTCAGTACCATAGATCAGTGCATCCAGCGTATTCGGTTTGCGTATTCAGCGCAATCGTTTTTCTCGCCCTGCACATACAGTTCACTTACTCTACATCCTCGTTTTCTCACTCTGCGCCCTCGTCTTACACACGACAACTACTACGACTACTACAACTACGACTATTTTGAATTCTTTGATATTTAATAATTATTAATAACCAGAGTATATAATCATCGTAGTCGTAGTAGTTGTTGTTGTCGTTGTCGTCGTTGTACGTTTTTGTCAGCTTGCCACCCGTCGCCATTACTGCCACTATCATCCGCCCGGCATTTCAGTCCGCCCCTGGGCCACTCGCACTCCCACACACTACCCGACTCCACGGCTGTTTATCACAAAATTTCCGTCCTGCCCACATACCGTCTCGCTTCTTCCGGAAGTGAGCTGTCGACGTGAGTTCACATCAGCGGCTCCCCGCCTGTGGCACGCCATCAACACCTGAGGCTTCGGCGTCAGTCTAACGCATCGCAAAGATAACCACAGGAGGAAATCTACGTTTGCCACCCTCGTCACATATCAACGCTCGCCATCATTTTTCTCGTCCACATCATCCCGTTCACGCGTATCACACACAATCGGGATGTACGGTGTAATCACGGGAGAGCATTGACAAACCAGCGCACACACCCATTCTTCCAACTCTCCACGCCGACACACGCACCTCAGACAC
>FLNY01004990.1_pt1 | contig 79623 bp, 72 predicted proteins | sample 1140381 | NCBI WGS metagenome assembly FLNY01 (sample SAMEA3878172, study PRJEB12797) | bioreactor metagenome | biome: Moose rumen | place: Sweden | collected 2011-10
CTTGGCGCAATTTGCGGCAACGAATTGACAAGTGTCAAAAGCTTGGCGCAATTTGCGGCGACGAATTGACAAGTGTCAAAAGCTTGGCGCAATTTGTGGCGACGAATTGACAAGTGTCAAAAGCTTGGCGCAATTTGCGGCAACTAATTGACAAGTGTCAAACGGTTCCCGCAAATTGGAGCGAGGAATTGACGCCTCTGCAGAAAGCAAAAGCCAAAAAGTGCCGCCCCAAAAGCATGGAGCGGCACAAATATTTAATTATTTAGCTATTTTTATTTACTTATTTTAATAGCCGGGATTCTGCCAGAAGCCGTCAGCCGTTGCAGTATATTGGAGCACACCGTTGGCATCCTGGGATGCGGGGCAAGTAATCACATTGGTGCAGGCATCCATCTGTACGAACGGGATGGGACGGTAGTAGTGGATGGCCTTGATGTTGTCCTTGGCCTCGGCGTTGCGAGCCGTTACGTACTCTACGAGCTTGTGGGTACGCTTGAGGTCGAACCAGCGGGTGTATTCACCGCAAAGCTCGATGGCGCGTTCCTGAAGAATAACATCGACGTTAACCGAGGAAGTACCGAAGACAGCAGAGAGGGAGTTGTCCTGACCCTCGATGGCACGTGCTGCACGAAGTTGATTGATTGTAGCGAGAGCGTCGCCACCGGTCTGAAGCTGGCACTCAGCCTTGATGAGGTACATCTCGGCGAGACGGAAGACTACGCCGTCGCGATAGGAGAGGTCGAGGCAGAGGTAAGTGGCATCGTAGGGAGAATCAAGGAACTTCTTGATGCCGGGGTACGAGTTCTTGCCTCCAATCTTCTTGTTGTTGTAACGGTCGTCACCATAGACAGAGGATTTCTCCACAGCTGCAGCTGTGGGAAGGGCTGTCGAATAATTGCCGGTAGTATATACCGGAATATCACCACCGTAGGCGAACTGGATGCGATAACGATCCTTGGCCCAAGCCTGCGCAGCCTGACCCTCGGGGCTGTCGCCGTCGAGCTCACTGTAGTAGATGGCTGTATCGCCTGCGTTGAAATAGTTACCATCGCGAGCAAGAGCTACAGCGGGAGTGTTGGCACTCTCGTAGATGAACTCACCCATCTTGGGATACTTGTCATGCTTGTTCTCTTCCAAACCTGCAACGACATTGTAGTGCGTTACGAGCGTGCCATCGAAGCGCTGATCGGTATTGCGACCCTTGGCGAGCGTCTCCCACAGGTAGAGCGAAGGCAGGTAGCGCGTAAATCCGCGGCTGTAGGGAGACAAGTAAGGTGCAATGAATACGTTTTCTCCGGTCTTCTTGCTCTTGATGTAGGACGAAGCGGAATTGGTGGGACGGTTGAAGATGCAACCATCGCCGGTACCGTTACCCAAGTCGGCCGTGTTACCGTTGTTCCATGTGGGAACGAACATCAGGTGGTGGGCCGAGCCGCCACGGGTGTAGCCCGTACGGGTGATGAGCGAATTGTAGCTCAGGAAATTACCGCTGGCATCCGTTTTGTAACGATAGGGGATGCAGTTCTCCACGCCCTCGTCGTATGCATAATAGACACCCCAAATGGCTTCCTTGTTGGTGCCTACTTCGTTGTTGTCCATCGACCAAGTGTCATTGTAACGGCTGTAGAAATCAGCACCGCCGTTGTTGATAACATCCTCAGCCGCAGTCTGGGCAATCTGATAGAGGTTGTTGTACCCGGACACACTGTTGGATCCGAGCCAAGATGCAGCGAAGAGAGCGACACGGGCTTTCAAAGCCTCGGCAGCATACTTGGTGGGAATCCAGTGGGTGCTGCTGAGCTTCTTGGCGTTGTTGGACGGAAGTTTGGCAATGGCCAAATCAATGTCGGCCAGAATCTTGCCGAAGACTTCAGCCTCGGGGACACGCACAGGGGTGGTCTTTGTAGCGGTGACACGTTCCTCATTGTAAGGAATGGGACCCCACATCGAAACCATGTTGAAATAGTAGAGCGCGCGGCAGAAATAAATCTCGCCGAGATACTGCTCAGCCGTGGATTCGGAGATGATACCTTTGGTCAGGCCTTCGTTCACGTAATAAATGGCATTGTTGCAGACATCCACTGCGGCATAGAACATTTCCCAATACTCGTCGAAGCAGGGGTTGTTGTTTACAAGGTCACTGGCTGTAGCCGACGAGAAGGTGTAGGTGTTGAGCGTCATCTGCTTGTTGTCCGTACCGGTGTACCAAAGGTCGCTACCGCAGTCGGAGAGTCCGAGAGAAGGCTCCTTGCCCCACCAGCCGCGGGTATAACTATAGCAGGAATTGACCAAGCCTGCCAAGCCCGATTCCGATCCGTAAATCAGATCGCCGGTATTGCCGGTCTTGTTCTCCTCGTCCAGGAAATCGGAGCATGAGGTGGCAAAGACAAGGGCGCTCGCCATCATCAAGATACTATATTTCGTTTTCATAGGATTGTTATACATTTATTAAATAATTAGAAAGAAAGATTAACACCGAGCACAACCTGACGCTGGAGGGGGAAGCTGATGGAGCCGCCACGTTCGGGATCGTAACCGTCGTCGAAATGCGAGAAGGTGATGAAGTTCTTCAGCGAGCAGTAAATCTTGGCGTTCTGGAGATAAGCCTTCTGAGCCCATTTCTTCTTAAGGTTGTAAGAGAGGGTGATGTCCTTAATCTTGAAGTAGTCAGCCTTCTCGTAGAGCAATGAGGTAGCATACTTGCTGTAGATAGCCTTCAGGTTGGCGTGAGCGTATGTGGGAGCGGGAATCTTGGCACCCTGGTTGTTGATGGTCCAGTAATCCACGTCGGCCCAGTTGGCGTAGTTGTCGTTCAGACCGAGGGCGTTGTTGGCATCGTATGCGATGTAACCGCCGAGACGTGCCATCATCTGTACGGAGAGCGAGAAGTCCTTGTAGGAGAAGGTATTGGTCATGCCGATGATGTGCTTGGGCGAGCGGTTATAAACCTTGCGGTCGTTTTCCTCGTCAATCTTGCCGTCGCCGTTCTGATCGACAATCTTCAATGTACCAGGTGTACCGTAGCCGGTGACAGGATCCTCGAAGGTGATGCCCTTTGCTGCCAAAGCGGCAACATACTCGTCATATTCACCGGGTTTCCAGCAACCATTGGTTTCGAAGTCGTAGTAAATCGAGATGGGTTCGCCCACGATAAGGAAGTCGCTGTACTTGGTGCCGTTCTTGTCGAGACCGTCTGCCAGGTAGGAAACCTCGTCGCTGGAATGGGTGTAGGACATGTTGATGTCCCAAGAGAAATCGTCGGTCTTGACTGCGAGGGCGTTGAGGGCGATTTCGATACCCTGACCCTTGGATTCACCGATGTTGGAAATGACGGACGTGAAGACTTCCGAAGAGGGCGAGCTCTTGAAGTAGAGCAGGTCCTTGGTGTTGGTCCAATAGTAGTCGATGGTACCGTTGATACGATTGTCGAGGAAGCCGAAGTCCAAACCGATGTTGGTGGCAGAGGTCTTTTCCCAAGACAAATCGGGGTTAGACATGTTCATGGGGATGAAGTCGGTGGCACTGTTGGGCGTAGTGGCGTAAACGAGGGCAGCTGTCTTGTAAGCATCAATGGCTGCGTTGCCGGAGATACCCCAACCGAAGCGGATCTTCAAGTTGTCCATCCACTCCTTGGTGCTTTCCATGAAGGATTCGTCAATGATACGCCAGCCGGCGGATACAGAGGGGAAGGCTGCCCACTTGTTGCCTTCAGCGAGCTGAGAGGCACCGTCGCCGCGGACAGTGGCCTGCAGGAGGTAGCGGTTGGCGTAGGTGTAGTTCAAACGTCCGAAGACAGACATCAGAGAAGTCTGCGTATAGGAAGAAGTGGCTGTTTCGTTAGCCTGAATCTTCGTCACGTCATAGAACGAGTTGGTGTAATAGTGCTCCTGACCTGCGGTACCGGAGTAGCCGACACCCTCGCTGATGCTCTTCTGCATTTCGAGGCCGACCAATGCGCCGATGCTGTGCTTGTCATCCAACGTGATGTTGTAGTTGACGGTGTTCTGCCAGTCGAGGCTTGTCGAATTTGCCTGGTCGTTGGAGATGTAGGTGTTGGTGGGTGACTGATAACGGCCTACCGACATATAATCCTGATAGGTACCCGTGCGCGTGTTGGTGCGGTCGATGGCGAACTGGCTCTTGATGAAGAGGTTCTTGATGGGCTCAATCTGGCCGTAGAAGCTGCCGAGGAAACGGGTGGTCTGTACATTCTTCTTATAGTTGTCACCTTCGTCCTGCAAGGGGTTCACGTGAGAATCATACCAAGGGTTGGGTTTGATGTTCACGGTACCGTCGGTGAGGTAGGCGTGGGTGATGGTGGTCATCTTGCGGGCTGCATTGAAGAGGTTGTAGCGGGCATCGTGATCCTTGAAGGTGAAAGCCATGCTTGCACCGACCTTAACCATCTTGTTAATCTTGTGGTCGATGTTGAGGCGTCCATTGTAACGGTCCATCTGGTCGTGCTTCAACAGACCCTTGTCGTACATGGCAGCGAGGGAGAGGTTGAAGTTGGTCTTCTCCGAACCGCCGCTGACGCTGAGTTCGTAGTTCTGGGTCGTGGAGCTCTGCATGATGAGGTCGTACCAATCGGTGAACGTACCGTTCTTGATGATGTCGGTCTGGAGCGTGCCGTCGGCGAGTGCGGAGTTGCCGAACACGGTCTCGTAGGTGTTTGTTCCCCAAGTTCCGTTCGTGATATACTCGTCATAGTTGGCACGATCGACATAAAGCTGCACCTCGTCCATACCCGACTTGTTGCGGACGTCGCTCGTGGCGCTATTGAACGACCAGTATGCGTTCAAATCCACACGGGTCTTACCGGCCTTACCGCGCTTGGTGGTGATGATGATAACGCCGTTGGCACCCTTGGAACCGTAGATGGCCGTCGAGGAGGCATCCTTCAGAATGTCCATCGACTCGATATCGCCGGCGGGGATGTCGAGGGTAGAACCGTACTCAACACCGTCCACGATAATCATAGGACCGTTCTCGGCCGAAATGGAGCGGTTGCCACGGAGCGTCATGCTCACACCTGCACCTGCCTGGCCGGAGGACTGCTGAAGGTCGAGACCGGGCACCTTGGCCTGCATGGCCTGCATGGCGTTGGGAGCGGCGACGTTCTGGATGTCGGCAGCCTTGATGCTGGCAACAGAACCTGTCAAGTCTTTCTTCTTGACAACGCCGTAACCGATGACAACGACTTCATCGAGGTCTTCGCCTTCTTCCTGAAGGGTGACTTTGATGTTACTCTTGCCGGCCACGCTGATCTCCTGGGTGGCATAGCCGATGTAGGAAATTCTCAACGTACCGTTCTGGGGTACGTTATTCAAGGTAAAGTTGCCGTCCGCATCGGTCATAGTACCTTCCTGAGTGCCTACGATAACCACGTTAGCACCAATGACGGACTCGCCGAAATTGTCAAGCACTGTACCACTCACTGTTTTGGTCTGCGCGAAAGCAACGGCCGAGCCGAACACGAAGGCGGCTGCAGCCAACATCATCTTTCCGAACCATTTACTACATGTACGATTCATGTTGTGAAGGAGTTAGTTGATTAATAATTATGTGTTTAAAAAGAAATAAATAAATGTGTCTGAAGGTTTGTTTCTTTTAGGAAACTTACCATGTCTCATCTTGAAAGGCTATCCCCCAAAATCGACATTTTGACATCTGCAAATATCATACAAAAAATTTAAAAAAACAAATTTTAGGGCAAAAAAATGTAATTTTAACACTTTCCATGCCCTAAAATGACTGTTTATTATGTTTTTCGACGGTTTTTCGTGCAAAAAAGAGGTCTTTATCTCTGAGCCTTGACGATGTCGGAGACAATCCAATTGAGGTAAACCTCGAGGTTGGTGTATCTCGGATTCTTGTCGTGTCCGTTGCCATCGACCAAGGCACCGAAGAAAGCGGTTTCCCATCCGTCGGGGATGCCGTTACCGTTGTCGTCCTTGCTTACAAAAGCCATTTGTTCATCGGTTGCCTTCAAGTCCGGCCAACCTCCCACATCGGCAGGTTTGTCGATGATGCCGTAGTTGGCCAGAAGGTTGATGTCGGTGTCGCCCTTTGCATTGGTGACATATTTCTTCTTGTAGGTCGAGCCTGTGTAGGTAAAGGTACCGTTATAGGTTTCGCGTGCGATGCGGGCATCGATGGAGTCACGCGAGAGGGAGCAGCCTCCCAGATTGATTACGAGGGCATAGGCGACCTCGGCGGGATGGGTCTTGATTTGGCCGGGGTCGAAGGGCTGGTCCATGATAAGCGCACTCTTTCCGCCTTCGGGCAACGGCACCTTGTTAAGTCCGCCGGGAATCAGGCCCTCGTAATTGTTCCCGTTCACTTTGAGACAGGCGAACTGCTGGACGGGTGTCATGCCTTCCACCGAAGTGTCCATCAAGTTGCCGTTCATGTAGAACTTGCCCCACACGCCTTTCTGCTGGGCATAGTCTCCCGGGTCGCCGTTGGGCTGGAACAGGCGCCATACGACCTCCTTGCCTTCCTTTTCCTTGCCGGTTTTGGGATCCATCTGTTTGCCGCGTATGGTGCGCGGGCCAGGTTTGTAGTAGTTGTTCACGAAGTTGTACTGTCCGCCATCGCCGCCGTAGCCGCCGTTGACAGGTCCCCAGTTGTAGAACACATTGTTACGGATATCCACCTTCTCGGCATCCGGGTCGTTGGAGAAACGCGAACCGCAGAGGCGGGGCACGCGCGACGAATGGTGCGCCACCAGATTGTGGTGGAATGAGGCGGGAGCACCGCCCCACAGACCTGCATAGCCATGCGCTCCCTTTTGGTGACCCGAATTGAAGAGGCTTTCTTCTATGAAACACCATTGCACCGTCAAGTTGCGGATGCCGTAGGCGGAAAAACATTCATCCACCGACCAGGATGCGGAACAATGGTCGATGATGACATCATGCAGGGAATTGTCCTTAGAATAAGCAGAGATGGCATCCCCCTCCTGGTCTGTCTTGTCATAGCCCAAGCGGCAGCGGATGAAACGAAGAATAACATTGGATGCCCCGATACGGAGCTGATAGTTCTTGAGACAGATGCCGTCGCCGGGGGCAGTCTGTCCGGCTATGGTTACGGAATCGTTCTTGATGTTGAGGGGCTTGACCAGTTCGATGGTTCCTGCCACGTCGAAGACGATGGTGCGCGGTCCTTCGCGTTTGACGGCCCAGCGCAAAGAACCCGGCTGTTCGGTATCTTCAAGCGTAGTCACATGATAGACCTTGCCTCCACGTCCACCCGTGGTATAGCGGCCGAAACCCTCCGCACCCGGGAAGGCAGCTGTCTGCAGCTGAGCTTTTGCCTCCGAGAAAGCACCCAAAACCAAAAACGCACCCAGAAATATGTTTAACAACGATTTCATGATGAAACTTCTGTTTAATTACAGAATCCCGTCAGGTAGCGAAACTTGACGGGATTCAACAGGTCATATTATTTCAAATCAACGCACCACTTTGATATAACAGATGTTGGTCTGAGTGTTCCCGTTGCGTCCGATGCAAAGGACTTCTGCATCCTGGGCAAGGGTGTAATTCTCTTGGACCGGTTCATCGGCTACCAGACGTCCGTTAATCATTTGGGCTGTGGTGTAAAGCACGGTGTAGGTGCCGCCTGCACTGGGCACAAAGATGTCGGCAGCAGCCTTTTTCGTATCGTCGCTGTTGTTGAAGAATCCAGCTACCGTAATGACATCACCGGCCTTGAAACCTCCATCGACGGTGAGGGTGATGCAGTTGTCATTGAGAACACCTTCGGAAGTATAACCGTTCTTCAATGCAATGGCATCGACGGCATCCGTATTGGTGTGAATCTTGACCGAAGCCATAACCGTGGTTCCTCCGCAGGTTATTCCTGCGGGGAGTTCAGAGGTACTGTTATATTCGAGAAGGGTGCCGCTGATTCCGGGGTCGTCACTACCACCCGACTCGCCGCCTCCGGGACGGGTTACGTCAATATAATAAATATTGGTCTGGGTGTTGCCGTTGCGTCCGATGCAAAGAACTTCTGCATCCTGCTCAAGGGTGTAAACCTCTTGGACCGGTTCATCGGCTACCAGACGACCGTTAATCATCTGGGCTGTGGTGTAGAGCACGGTGTAGGTGCCGCCTGCACCGGGCACAAAGATGTCGGCGGCAGCCTTTTTCGTATCGTCGCTGTTGTTGAAGAATCCGGCTATGGTAATCACATCACCGGCCTTGAAACCGCCGTCGGCGGTGAGGGTGATGCAGTTGTCATTGAGAACACCTTCGGAAGTATAACCGTTCTTCAATGCAATGGCATTGACAGCATCGGTGTTGGTGTGAATCTTAACCGAAGCCATAACCGTAGTACCGCCGAAGGAAACACCTGCAGTGACGGCATCCTCGCCTGCGTAATGGATAAGTGTAACGGGGTCGGTTGAGGGCGGTGTTTCGGGTTCTTGCTGACCTTCGGAGGTTTTCACTTGACGGGTGCCTCGGCAATAGGAGCCGTTCCACAATGAAACGGTATAGGTAGTGTTCTTGGCGAGATTCCGAATTGTGTAACTGCCGGCAACTTTGTCTGTTTCATCCAAATTGACTGTGACGACCTCGATAGTACTGTCAACATCGCAATAGGTGAGGTGCGTCACGGGCAGGGAACTCTTCCATGTAACCGTGATGGTGCTGTCGGTGGCGGCACTCACATCGGCTTTGAGATCGGCTGCTGTTTTGGTCTCGAAAGTGGTGAGCACCCATTCCGATGTCTTGGTGTCACTATACGCGCGGACGCGTGCATAGTAAGTGGTGGAGCCGAGGAAATCCTCAAAAACCACGGAGACCTTTTTGGAAGTCGGAACGATATACTCGGTGCGCTCGAGATTTGCCAACTGATTGTCGGTATAGAATTCAAACTGATACTGCGGAGGAATCTGGATATTCTCCAGCGTGATTTCCACATTGGTCTGATTCTGGACTTTGGCCTCAAACTCTACAGGACGGAAATAGTTGGGATAATCAACGCTGGTGATTTCATCGTCCGGATCGCTACAGGCACACACGGACAAGAAAGCCGCACCTGCCCAAAGCATATAACTGAATTTTTTGAAAATATTCATAGCTGTGCTTATTCGTTAAAGATTATCAATAGCCATAGCCATTCACAAGCATTCCATTGCTGGAGTTGATGAAGTAAGACCAGATAGGCCAGAACATGCGGGTGTTGGGATCTGCGGGAATGAACAGATAGGTCTGCATGTTGATGATTTTGTTGTTGTTGTTCTGATAGGATGTCAAACTACTCTTGGCTTCATCCAACGCTGCCGTTGTGGTGGAATAGGTCGGGGCAGAGGAGTCAAGTCCGTTCAAAACAGTTTGTATGGAATCCACTTCAGACTGTTTGGCAGCCAATTCTTCGTCTGTGTAGAGATTGAAGAGTTGAGAGCTCTTACCCAATGCCAGGTCCTTGCCCTCCTCGTCGGTCTGACCTTCTTCGAGGCCGTAAATATAGTAACCGTCGGCATCCATGTCTTTGCCTTCGCCGTCGAGGGTCTGTCCGAGGGCGACAGCATAATAGATTTTACGCGGATAATTGGCATACGCCCCGGTACGCTCGGCAAGATCCTTCATGGCCTGCCGCTGCGCCTCCAGTTTCTCTTTGAGCAGACCCCAACGAATGAGATCGACCTTGCGGATTCCTTCGCCGGCAAATTCGAAACGACGCTGATCGACAATGAGGTTGAAGAAAGCGTCATGGGTAGAGGCCGCATCGAGCAAAGCAGACACCTTGGCAGCGGGAAGGGCACGGTCCAATACCGGTTTAAGATAAGACTTGGCCGCAACGAGATTGTTCAGTTCGTTGGCTGCCTCAGCCGCCAACATATAAACATCGGCAAGACGCATCACCTGATAATTGATACCATCGTCGTTGGTGGAGGTTACCAAGCGGGACATCCACTCGAAACGGAGCTTGCCGAAACACCAGCCACCGCCGGAGGTCGAGGTAACGGTTTTCACACCGCCGGTCCAAACGTAGGGCAGACAGGTGATATTGCGGCGTACATCGTCGCTGTCGAAATCGTACCACAGAGTGGGTGTAGGTCCGTTTACGCCACCCTTGGCCAGAGAGGTCCACTGGTCGGTGGAAGTGTGTTTTCCGCCCCAGGTGTAGAGTACTCGTCCGCGACCGTCGGAGAAGGGAATCTCAAACAGCGACTCCTTGCCTGCGGTCACATCGTCCTGACAAAGCGCACGGAAATTGTCCTCGAAATTACCCAACTGATTGCGTCCGGCTTCGATAACGTCCTTGCACTCGTTATAGGCTATCGTCCACAGTTCTTGCTGAGTCATGCCGATGGACTCCCAGTTGTCCTGCAACCCGGAGCCGTCGAATTTCTCCGACTTGCCGGCCAGGAACATGGCGATTCTTGCACGAAGTCCCTTGGCAAACGCCTTGGAAACACGCTCGGTGGAAACCGTATATTTGTTCTCGTTGGGCCATCCCAAGTAATTTTCAGCCTTTTCGAGGTCATCCATTACCCGCTTCAAAACCACCGAACGGTCCGTTTGGGGCAAATAGAGGGTTTCAGAAGAAATGGGGTCGAAACGATAGGGAACATCACCCCACGCCTTAACCAGGTCATAATAAATCATACCGCGCAGGGTAAGCAATTCGCCGTAGATCTGCCCCAGATTTGCATTGGAAAGGTCGGCATAAGTCTCCATGCCGTAAACGGCTTTGTTGGCACGTTCGATACCCTCGTAAAGTTTAGCCCAGGCGTTGGTGTTGGTATTCATATATGAATTATCGACTTGAGCGTTATAATTGGCCAAAGAAGCCTCTTTGTCGAGGGCGGGGTCGGAAACTCCGCCGAAATTATTGTAAATTTCGCAATCGGTATTGGTTCCGAAATAAGGTACATAACGTCCGCGATAGGAGTTGGTCTCTCCGAAAGACTGATGCAAACCCATAACGGCGGCATCGGCCAGCTCTTCGGTCGAGAAGACCACGTCCTCTTCCATCGTTGACTGGTTGGGCGCATCAAGGTCACAAGCCGACAACAGGCCGACAGCGGCCGCAAGCGAAATATATGCTATATTTTTCATTGCCTTGTTTATTTTATTGTTTGTTATGTTAGAAGTTCAAGTTCAAGCCGACTACAAACTGACGGCTCTTGGGGTAGGCCGAATAGTCCACACCCGGAGTCATGTTTGTCTTTCGGCAGGCAGAAACCTCAGGATCCATACCAGAATAATTGGTAATGCAGAAGATGTTGTAACCGGTGGCATAGACGCGCAGGTTGGAGAGGCGCAGTTTGGTGAGCAGTTTCTTGGGCAGGGAATAACCCACTGTAAGCGTTGACAACCGCAGGAACGAACCGTCTTCCACATAATTGCTGGTGAGCACATACTTTTCGGTATATGGGGAATAGGTGGTGGTCGAGGTGTTCAAGGCTGCCAATGCATCTGCCGAATTCCAGTCGAGGAAGTTGCCGTTGGCATCGATATTGGTCCAACGTTTTCCGGAGGCCATGTCGTCGATGAGATTGCGATACTTATACTTTGAGGTCATGGTATATTCGATGGCGTTGGCATTATAGACATCGTTTCCGACCGAGAAATTGAAGTTGGCGGAAATATCGAACCACCAAATGCGGGCATTCAGATTGAGACCTCCAATCAATGTCGGGTTTGTATCGCCTATGACTTGGCGGTCATCTGCCGTGATGGTGCCGTTGCCGTCATTGTCCTTGAGCTTGAGAGAACCCGGACGCACCGAGGTGCCGATTACGTTCGAACAATCGGCCACACCTTCGTTGAGTACCCATTTGCCAGCGGCTTGCGATGCGGCAATGTCAAAGTCGGACACCTCATAGCGGCCATCGGCCTTATAACCGTAAATCTGTCCGATAGGCTCGCCCACTGCGATGATGAAGTCACGGTCGATTTCGGAAGAAGCCCAGCCGGTGTTGATATTGTCAATCGACTGGAGCAAACCCAGACTCTCCACCTTGTTCTTGTTGATTGACATATTGAAGCCGATGGTCAAGTCGTAGTTCTTCTTCTGGACTGCCACGCCGTTAATGGAGAATTCGAAGCCCTTGTTGGAAGTTTCACCCATGTTGCGATACTGGTAGTCGTAACCGGTTCCTGCCACGGGGAATTGGATGAGCAAATCCTTGGTATTGTTCCAATAGCCTTCGATGGTACCGTTGATGCGACTGTTGAAGAAACTGTAGTCAAGACCGAGGTTGCGAGTATAGGTTGTCTCCCAGGTAAGTTTGGCGTTGGACATCGTCTTGGAAGGAGCCCAGTACGTATTGTACCCGTTAATCCAGGAAGTGGTGGTGGCCAAATATTCCTGAGTGGCGCTGACACCCGAAGGAATGTTGTTGTTGCCAGCCGCACCGTATGAGAAGCGGAGTTTCAAATCGTCGAGCCAACCCTTGGCGGATTGGAATATCGCCTCGTCACTGACACGCCAGGCAATAGAGGCCGAGGGGAAGAAGCCCCAACGTTCGCCGTCGGCAAACTTGGAACTGCCGTCGGCACGGAAGGTGGCGCTCACATAATACTTGCCGGCATAGTTATAATTGAAACGTCCGAAGTAAGATGACAGGATGTCATCGGGGTCATAGAAATTGGAGGTGGAATAGGCATGACCCTGAGAGGTGAGTTTCCATGCCTGATCGGATGAGAACCATGTGGGATAACCGTGATTCTCGGAGGTCATGGTCTTGCTCTTCATCAACACATACTCTTCGCCGAGCAAGGCATCCAGATGGTGCTTGGAGTTCTTGCCGAACACACCTTTGAAATCGTAGTTGACCGTGTTGGTGTTGCGTATCTTATTGCGGTCGTAGCGGGTAAACTGAATGGCGGGCATGTCGGCATAGCCGTCGGACAGCTGCTGCACATAGTAGGTGCTCACACCCCAGAAACGGTCGGTATCCTGATTGTAGGTGTCGTAGCCCACCTCGGTCTTGAATTTGAAATTCTTAAAGATTTCCCATTGGAAAGAACCGGAGAGGTTAAGCTGGTTGCGCTGACGCTGCTGGTCATTGTCGGTAATCGCCGTTACGGGATGATAGAAGTTACCGCCCGTGGCATCGTCCTCTTCGGCATCGGTTCCCGCTCCTGTGATTCCGTTCACGGGGAAGGGAACGAACTGGATGGCATAACGCAGGCGCTTGTCGGTATTGTAGCTTGAAGACTGCTCGTTGGCACCTTGCCCGTCGATATTCGTCTTAGCCCAACGAATCTGATAGTCAAGCTTGATTTTCTTTCCGATGTTGTGCTGCATCTTGAGAGAAAGGTTGTCGCGACGGAAACTGGACCCCATCATGATGGCCTTGTCGTCCATGTGAGCGTATGAGAAACTGTACTTGATGGTTTCGCTGCCGCCCGTGACGGAAAGATTGTGATTGAACGTGTGGCCAATGCGTCCGAACACCTGGTCCTGCCAATCGTTGGTGGCAACGTTGTCGTACTGGGCAACATCGGCGTATGATCCGAAAAAGTCGGTGTATTGGCTGGATTTGCCACGTAACATGGCCAATTCATATTGCCATCGCGCATAATCCCCGGAACTCAACACGTCGAGTTTCTTGGCAATTTTCTTGAATGTATAGTAGGCATTGTAGCTGACGTTCACCTTCCCCTCTTTGCCCGATTTGGTGGTAACAAGGATAACGCCGTTGGCTCCTCGGCTACCATAAATGGCTGTTGAGGAGGCATCCTTCAGAATAGAGATGTCCTCAATGTCAGATGCAGGGATGTCGGAGATGCTCTCGACGGGGAAACCGTCCACGATGTAAAGCGGGTCGTTGGACTGCGTGATGGATCCGCCGCCGCGCACACGTATCTTGACATCGGCATCAGGCGAACCTTCTGTCGTGGTGACCTGTACACCCGACATCTTACCGGCAATGGCCTCGGTGGGGTTGGCCACAGGGATGGCAGTGATGGCATCTGCACTGATGGTGGCCACTGAACCCGTCAAATCCTTTTTGCGCATCGTGCCGTATCCGACAACGACTACATCTTCGAGCATCGTGTTGTCTTCTTTCAGCGTGACACTGATGTTCGACTTTCCGGCCACGGAAACGGTCTGGGTCTCGTAGCCGATGTAGGTGATTTTGAGTTTTGCGTCGTTCTTGACGTTGTTCAAAGTAAAGTTGCCGTCGATGTCGGTGATTGTACCCTCCTGAGTGCCCACGATAACCACGTTAGCACCAATGACGGGATCGCCGAAATTGTCAAGCACTGTACCACTCACTGTTTTGGTCTGCGCGAAAGCGAAGGCCGAGCCGAACACGAAGGCGGCCGCAGCCAACATTGTCTTTCCGAACCACTTTCTACATGTACTGAGATTCATTTTGTAGAGGAGTTAGTTGGTTAATAATTGTTGTGTATTGAAATTAAAATTTTGTCGGAATGTGCCCATTTGGGCTTCGCAAATATCATACAAAAAAAGTAAAAAAACAAATTTTAGGGCAAAAAAATGTAATTTTAACACTTTCCATGCCCTAAAATGACAGTTTATTATGTTTTTCGACAGGTTTTTTGCTCAAAAAACGGCAAAAAATATCGGATTCAAAGGAGTTTCTGTATGGCTGATGACATCTTTTCCCAACTGTACTTTTGTTTTTCCTCGCGGAGCCCGTCGGTGAAATCGGGATTTCTCTGCGCAAAATCAACCATGGCATCTGCAATGGATTTAGGGTTGGGCTCCACCACGTAGCCGCAACGTCCGTCGGGCACGATTTCGGGGAGTCCTCCAACACGGGTGACCAGCATGGGACGTTCGAAATGGTAAGCAATCTGAGTCACGCCGCTCTGTGTTGCGCTCTTATAGGGCTGGACGATGAAATCTGCGGCCGAGAAATAGTAACGCACTTCACCTTCGGAGATGAAAGAGGTGTGCCAAACTATCCGGTCGTTGAGACCGAGCCGTTTGGCTTGGGCGCGGTATTTCTCCCCGTCTCCATAGAACTCGCCTGCGATGACAAGGCTGATATTCTGATTCCGAAGACGTGGGTCGGCCCATGCTTCGAGCAGCCAATCCAAGCCTTTGTAGTCACGTATGAGACCGAAGAACAGGTAATAGCGCCGGTCGGGATCCAACCCCAAATGACGGCACGCGGAATTTCTATCGACGGGAAATCCGAAATGGTCGTAGAGCGGATGGGGAGAGAAGACGGCAGGCAACCCGGGAGCTATCCGGACGGCTTCGGCAAGGACAGACTGAGAGAGTGACACAACGCCATCGACCGAGTGCAGGAAATACTTGGCGCAGGGTACGTCCCAAAAATGGCGTTCATGGGGCAGAAGATTGTGGGCAAGAGCTATCACTTTGGTCTTGCCGTTGCTCCTCACCCGACGGGCTATCGTTCCGAACGACGGAGCCATGAAGAACATCCAGTAGGTGACGAGCAAGAGGTCGGCATTCCGGCGGCGGAGCTTGTTGCCTACACTCAGCCAATTGAAGGGATTGACAGAGTTGAGAAGCCGCTCGATGCGGAGATTTTCCGGTGCAGCGGACTCGCTGTACTGCGTTTTGCCCGGGAATAGGAAACCGGGATACTGCAGCGTAAAGGTGACAATCCCGACATCATGCCCCTCGTCTTGCAGCTGAGCAGCGAGACGGTGGGTGAAGTCGGCGATGCCGCCTCTATAAGGATAGGCGGGGGAGAGAATAAGGATTTTCATAAAACGGTCAAAAGTCAAAAGTCAAAAGTCAGCCTACCCCCGACCCCTCCCTGAAGGGAGGGGGGTAAGCCCCTGTACCGGGTTATGTGCACAGGGGCAATTCATACGACACCGATCATTCACACAGGAGCACGCCCCTGTGCTGGGGATATACAGACCTTCCAGGGCTTACTGCCTACCCCCAGCCCCTCCGTAGAGGGAAGGGAGGACGGTCAAAGGTCAAAGGCGCTCAACCACAAGGTAACCCTGCTCCATGAACCGACCTTAGACCTTAGATCTTAGACCGTGAACCGACCTTAGACCTTAGACCGGGAATGACCTTAGACCGGGAATGACCTTAGACCGGGAATGACCTTAGACCGGGAATGACCTTAGACCGTTCAGTCGGCCGTTCCTCCCCACCAAGTAATCTCGACGAGTTTGATGTGGAAGAAAAGATCGGAATAGGGATCGATGTTGGTACTGCCCGATTGTCCGTAGGCAAGAAACCACGGAATAGCCACAATCCAAGAGTCGCCTTCGTGCATCTGCTGGAGGACATCTCCCCATCCCGTAATGACGGAAGCGGGCGTGAAACTTTCGTAGAATTCAATTTCACGTTCCTGTAGGGTCTCCGTCAGGCCATCGGTGAAAACATCGTCAACGGCTTCGAGGTCGGTGAGCTCAAGGAGATCCAACCGATCCAGCACCGACTTGGTGTCGAAAAGGGTGTAATGAACCTTGAGCGTCGAAGTGTAGAACGGAGAGAACCACCGGCCGATGCCCCGTAGCGAATCTTCATTGGCAGCTTCCTGCACGTGATAGAAGGTAGGATAGAGCGAATAAGGCTCTGCCTCGCTCTTCACACTGTCGGCAAAATAGGTGGCTGCCCCCGAGGTCTGTGCACTTGACTGAAGACGGGCCATGAACGCATTGTTGCGGTCGCGCCACGTGTAGTAGGGGGTGTAGTCCGTGGAATTGTCACTGCCGCTGCAACCCATCATGGCCGAAACCGTGACGAGGAGCAACAGCAGATATGTGAGGATTTTATTCATTCAGACGTTTTCAATCTTGCGAAGCAGAGACGAGATGTTGACGCTGTCGCCGATAATTTTGTGGAGGTCGGCGATGGCGACACGTTCCTGAGCCATGGTGTCACGCTCGCGGAGAGTAACGGTGTTGTCCTCGAGAGTTTGGTGATCGACGGTGACACAGTAGGGTGTTCCGATAGCGTCCTGACGACGATAGCGCTTGCCGATGGAGTCTTTGGCCTCCACCTGGCAGGTGTAGTCGTAGCGCAGTTCGCGGAAGATTTCTTCGGCTTTCTCCGGGAGGCCGTCTTTGTTGACCAAGGGGAGAATGCCCACCTTGACGGGAGCCAATGCCGGAGGCAGAGCCAGCACGACACGTTTCTCGCCGCCTTCGAGCTCTTCCTCCTTGTAGGATGCAGCCATCACGCTGAGGAACATACGATCGACACCGATGGAAGTCTCGATGACGTAGGGAGTATAGCTCGAGTTGGTCTCGGGGTCGAAATATTCAATCTTCTTGCCGCTGTACTTGGCATGCTGCGAGAGGTCGAAGTTAGTGCGCGAGTGGATGCCTTCGACCTCCTTGAAGCCAAAGGGCATGTTGAACTCGATGTCGGTAGCGGCATTGGCATAGTGGGCCAGTTTCTCGTGGTCGTGGAAACGGTACATCGCGTCGCCGAAGCCGAGCGCCTTGTGCCAGGCCAGACGGGTCTGCTTCCACTTGGCGAACCAGTCGAGCTCGGTGCCGGGCTTGATGAAGAACTGCATCTCCATCTGCTCAAATTCGCGCATACGGAAGATGAACTGACGGGCCACAATCTCGTTGCGGAAAGCCTTGCCGATTTGGGCGATACCGAAGGGAAGCTTCATGCGGCCGGTCTTTTGCACATTGAGGAAATTCACGAAAATGCCCTGAGCCGTCTCGGGACGGAGGTAAATCTTCATGGCACCGTCGGCCGTAGAACCCATTTCTGTGGAGAACATGAGGTTGAACTGGCGCACGTCGGTCCAGTTGCGTGTGCCGGAGATGGGGCATACGATACCCTCGTCGAGAATGATTTGCTTCAGCTCGTCGAGGTTCATCGTATTCATGGCATCGCTGTAGCGCTTGTGGAGGGCGTTCCACTTCTCTTGATGTTCGAGCACCCGGGGATTGGTCTCGCGGAACTTGGCCTCGTCGAAAGCGTCGCCGAATTTCTTGCGGGCTTTCTCGACTTCCTTGTTGATTTTATCCTCAATCTTGGCCAGTTGCTCCTCGATGAGCACATCGGCACGATAACGTTTCTTGGAATCGCGGTTGTCGATGAGGGGGTCGTTGAAGGCATCCACATGACCGGAAGCTTTCCAAACGGTGGGATGCATGAAGATGGAAGCATCGATACCCACGATATTCCCGTGGAGCAGCGTCATGGCTTTCCACCAATACTGTTTGATATTGTTCTTGAGCTCTACACCGTTCTGACCGTAATCATACACAGCGCCGAGACCGTCGTAAATTTCGCTCGACGGAAAAACAAAGCCGTACTCCTTACAATGGGAGACCAGCTTTTTGAAGACATCGTCTTGAGTTGCCATAATATTCTTTTACTTTGATTTTATACAATTTTGGCTGCAAAGTTACTGAATTTCAAGTAATTTTCCAAATATTGAGTCCAAATTCAATGCTTTTTAAAGACTAAAATGCGCTTTTTAACTTTTTATGTCCTTTTTTGAGGGCAGAAAATCTCAAAATTCGAGATAAAAACGGAGCCTTCGTATATCGTCTTCCGAAAATTCTTCCATCTGATGCAGCACTTCTGCAGAGGACAGACGGCCCCATTTCTTCCGAAAGTTGACCAGAGCCTTGACCTGCTCGTAGTTCAGATAGGGATGACGGACCAATGTCTTGAAATCGGCGGTGTTGACATCGAGCTTCCGAATCAGGCCGGTGTCGGCCATCATCCATTGTGACGACCAAACGGGCAGCATCTCCTGTGCCCGGTCCCACTTGAGTTTTTCGCCCAACTGGAGGGGCGAATAGAATCCGCCGAGCTCTTCCCTATACCTTATTATATTTAAAGCAGTGGCGCTGCCGATGCCCGGAATCTTCTTGAGAAGGGTGGTGTCGGCCGAATTCAGTTCCACCCGTGTGGGCTCCTTGAATTTCTCCTGTCGCGGGTAGTCGTCCTTGGCATTCAGAGTGGCGGGAACATATTCGGCCTGCCGAACCTGCTGCGACGGGTTCTGCCCAGCGGCGCGAACCGTTTCAGGACGTACTTTTTTTGCAACCGCCACTCCCCCGCTTTTGCCGTCGAAGGGGATATAACGGGCCGACAGGGTATCGGGTTCTGATGCCGCAAGCAACTCCAATCGGGCGACACGTTCCTCCAGTTGGGAATTCTGTTCCTTCAAAAGACGCATCTGGACGACAGCACGGGCAACAAAGAACGCGATGACCAAGGCCACCACGGCAAGCAGTCCGTTCTGCACATTACGCGTCATTCCGCTTTGCTTCTTTTTTTCTGCCATCAGATAAAATTATGAACGATTTATGCGCTGCAAAGATACGAAAAGTTTTCGAAACAAAGACGCTTTCCGCCTAAAAATTCACACATCGGCTCAAAAATAATACTCTCACACCCCCTTTCGGGCTGTGAGAGTTATAGGTACAAAAGCAGTTTCGTTGATGTTCTAATCTCGTAATAACAATAATTCTGGTTTGATACCGAAAAATCAATCACATCTGAAAATTTCCCGATGAACTAACAATTAATAAAACCTATATCGTTATGGGTTTGAACCGAAAACCTAAGTCGTTTGAATTATGACACTGCAAAGATAGCAGGAATTTTTCACATGTGCAAATAAATTCGCGGGAAAACTCCGATTTGATGCAAATTTTCAGATTTTTTATGATTTGAAACACCCGATTTGGGGGTTCTGAGACCATTTTTCGTGCCAATGGCGGGAAAATCTATTGTTTTTGTTGAAATCGGGAAGTGATATCGCGCCAGCCGTCTGTCTCCTTTTTATAGAGCCGCTGGTTGGTGCGGGGCGACTTCAGCGGTCCCAAATGGGCGATGTATGGCCCGAGCTTCAGATAGTCGAAAACGTCCCGGTCGATTTCGGCGGGGAAATACTGACGACCGCTCCACCACGACACTTTGAGCGAGGGATAAGTGCATCGGATGTGTTGCGCCAAAGCAGCCACGGATTCGGGATCGCCGTCGCCACCCATGAACGAGATGCAGGTGATGTCGCCCGACTGTTCGGCAATGAGTTGGTCCAAAACTCCGGCATTCAATTCCTGACCGATGTCGGCCCACAGATATTTGCTATGGCAACCCGGACAGCGGCAGGGACAACCCGAGAGGTTGATGGCCAGAGTCGTCTCGTCGGGTATCTCTTGAAAAACGATGTCTGTATTTACGAACTTAAGCATGTCTTGTCACAGCTCCGCCAGTGAAGCCTGTTTTAACAGTGTCCTAGTATTGGTTGGCACGGGGAAATGTTCAAAAAAGGCCCGCCACCCTTACTTATCCTTTTTTCCGAAAGAGTGGCGGGGAGGGTTTTGCTTCGAGCATTACCCAGTTAAATCATTGTCAAGCCTCCTTAGCTTCGGCAATGGGCTTGCTGCCCTGATGCAGGTAATAGCGGCGCGAAGCCTCCTGCTGACGGGGCTGTGAGAAGTTGGAGACGCGTTTCAGGTAGCCGATGATGCGGGTCATATAGTCCACATTCTTGGAGTGGCACTTGGGACATTCGTGGAGATAACGCTTGTCGATATAGCCGCAATCGTTGCATATCGTGTTCGGAATGTTGAACGTAAAATAGTTGCAACCTTCCTTGGCAGCCACACGCAGCAGCTGGGCATACTGCTCCTTGGAGAGGTGCTCCTCGAGATTCATGTGGAGAGCCGAACCGCCTGTGAGGTGCTCGATGTAGGGAGCGCCGTGGAGCTTGAACTTGTCGATGATGGTGAGCGAAGTGTCTTCGACTACATAGAAATAACTGTTGTAGCAGTCGCGCGGCACGAAGTAGCCGTCCTCGCGGTCCCACTTGGCATGCTTCACGCCTACGTTCTCGGCTGGAATCATCTCGCAGTTGAACATCACCTCTTTGGTTCTGTACTCCTTGTTCTTCTTCTCGACCAGGCCGAGCACGGTCTGTACGAACTGGAGATAATCGGGATTGGGGTTGATTTTGAGGCCCATGAACTCTGCAGCCTCCACCAATCCATTCACACCGATGGTGAGATACTGACGGGCGATGTTGATATAGCCGGAGTCGAAGAGAGGCAACATGCCGGCCTTCTGGAAGTCCTTGAGGTTCTCGTTGTAAGCGAGCTGTACCTTGTGGCAGAGATCGATGATGTCGGTGAGATACTCCTTGTAATCCATCTTGTTGTTCACTGCATACTGGATGCAGCGGTTGAGGTTGATGGTGAGCACTGATTTCGAGCCGGTCGAAACACCGCCGGCACCCAGCGTATAGGAGAATCCGTTGTCGTTGATTTCGTTGCGGAGACGGCAACAGGACGCCAAAGAGTCGGCATTCTCGCTCATGTAGGTGAAGAACGAATGGCCTTCGGAATACATCTCGGCCGTGAAATCACCCCACTCCTTGTCCATGGGTTCTCCGTCCTTGGAGAGGAGAGCCATCGTCTCAACGGGGAAAGTGAGAACGGCCTTGGTACGTTCCTTGTTGAACCATTTCATGAAACGCTTCTGGAGCCATGAGAGACCTTCCCAGTCTGGCTTGCTTCCGTCGGGGAAACGGAAATCGCCGAAGATGGACTCAAAATAGTAACGGTCGTAGTAGGAAATGTTCCAGAACACGGCCTGGAAGTTTCTGGCTCCCGTGGGCTGGTTGATGGAATAAACAATCTGCTCGAAACAATCGGTCAGCACTTTGTCTATCGTGCGCTGCTTGAGCGAGAGGTCAACCACCTTGTCGGGGTCTTTCCAATAATCCTTGCCGTACTCTTTGCCCACGAAATAGTTGAAATACATCAGAAACTCGGGGGTGGCACAGGCACCGGCCAACATCGAAGAAACGATGAAGACCATGTTGATGAATCCGCCGCAGAAAGACTTGAGGTTGGTGGGAGCCGTGGAGTTGCCTCCAATCGAAGTCGTACCGCCGATGAGCCAGGGATACATTGTGATGGATGCACAATAGTTGGCCAGATTGGTCTCGTCATTCTTATATATAAAATGGTGTGTGAGTAAGTCAATGTAACGGTCGGCCATGTCTTTGCCGTACATCTTTTTGATGCGGTCGGTCAACAAACGTCGGTTCAAACGGATAAAAGAGCCTTTGGGGAGTTCGCCTATCAGCGTTGCAATGTTCTTGTGCTCAACATTGGCATTCGCATCGTACTTGGAACCGGTGGCAGCATTGCCTTCGGCACAATAGTCCGAGAGGAATTTGATGCGCTCCAAGGTCTCACGGTCTTCCGTGTGTGCCTGACGATAGAGCATAAACGACTTGGCCACCTTGTAGTAGCCTTCCTCCATGAGCGCCGTTTCAACCTGATTCTGGATTTCCTCGACCGTAATGTTCTCATGGATGTCGAGATGGCTCAACACTTTCGAGAGTGCAGAGAGATCTACAGGTTGGTCAACTGACTGGAATGCCTTGATGATAGCATTCATGATTTTGTCGAGCGAGAAACGTACGCTCTGTCCATCACGTTTGGTGATGCTGAATAGCTGATTGTCCATTAAAGTAGGAAAAGGTCTATATTTTATATAAAACAGGATAATTTCAGAGGAATTTGCCGTTAATCTGTCTTCGGAAAGGGAACCGTACGGACAGCCGAACCGAAAATCGGGACAAAGATAAAGGTTCTTTCCGAAACGGCAAAATAATTATGGCTAAAAATTTGTTAATATTTTTAAAAATGGTGAAAAAGGTATTAGTTTTTATCTGTTGGGCAGCTTTTTATACAAATATAGACATTTATCAATGTAATTTTGGAAAAATTTTGCGCCGGGACCTCCGATTTTACCCTTCCCGACCTAAAAAGATGCTTGCATCCAAGAATGCGCGCTGCATCCGACAGAGCTGAAAAAACAGCCGCCCCCAAAATCGGTTTAATGATGTAATAAACCATTTTGAATAACGGATTAAATGACAAAACAGACACATATCTGAAAAATTTTGGGTCAGAAACGTTATTTTTTCTGAAAAAATTTGGTCAATTGAAGAAAAAGCGCTATCTTTGGGGCATATTTTCACGCGCGATTAAATGATGTATCATGTTCCGGTCATGCTCCATGAATGTTTGGAGGGACTTAACATTCGGCCAAACGGCATCTATGCTGATGTCACTTTCGGGGGCGGAGGCCACAGCAGAGCCATACTCGCTCGGCTGGGGAAGGACGGGCATCTTTACGGGTTCGACCAAGATGCCGATGCAGAACATCATTGGATAGAGACTCAGCGGGAATCCGGCAGCAAAGAGGACCCCCGGTTCACTTTCGTCAGGAGCAATTTCCGCTACCTCAAGAACTGGATGCGCTATTATGAAGTGGGTCATTTGGATGGAATACTTGCCGACCTCGGCGTATCGAGCCACCATCTCGACGATGCAGAACGGGGTTTTGCGTTCCGTTATGATGCTCCGCTTGATATGCGGATGAACACGCGTGCCGGTCAAACGGCAGGCGAATTCATCGCCACAGCCTCCGAAGCAGACCTCGAACGGGTGCTCTCCCTTTACGGAGAACTGCGTCAGGCCCGAAAGATGAGCGCCGCCATCGTCAGAAGCAGAACCCGGGGCAGCATTGCTACCACCGGGGACCTCAAAAACGCCGTTTCCCCGTTCATCAACCCCAAGAACGAGAAGAAAGAACTCGCTCAAGTGTTTCAGGCGCTGCGCATCGAGGTGAACCACGAGATGGAAGCCCTCGAGGAAATGCTTACGGCAGCGACCCAACTGTTGGCTCCCGGCGGACGGCTTGTGGTCATGACCTACCACAGCCTCGAAGACCGAATCGTCAAAAACGTCATCCGCTCGGGTCACGCCGACGGCACCGTGGTCAAAGACTTCTACGGACGGGTGGAAGCCCCGCTTGAAGCCGTCAACCGCAAAGTCATCGTCGCCTCCGACGAGGAAATCGAGGCCAATCCGCGAGCCCGCTCTGCCAAACTGCGTGTGGCCGAAAAAACAACCGACCGTTAAATGCGTTAATCTGTAAATTACATGGCATTTCTTGACAAATTCTCTCAGGCACTCACCAGCGATAACCCCATCACTGAGAAGTCACCCCGTTTGCTGTCGCTTGAATTCATCATCAAGCACGCAGCCAAACTTTTCATCACGATTGTGGTCGCTTGGATCTACATCGGATTGAGGTACAACTGCGAAGCCTCGCTCTACCATCTCAACCAGCTCAAAGAAGAGCTCAACGATGTGCGCTACACCACCATCGCCCGCTGGGGAGAACTGACCGGCAAGAACAAGCCCGATATCATCCGAAAAAAAGTACTCCAAAGCGACATCGCCCTCGAAGCGACGGACGAGCCGCCCATCAGAGTCAAATGAAGTTTTTGTGTAATTCCAACAATTTTAATCTATGAGTTTCGGCAAACGTTTTGCTGTTGTGTTGGGAATCATCCTCCTCTACATTTGCTGCATCGCTATCCAATCGTTCCATACGGTGGTGAGCGACGGAGACAAATACCGTGCACTGGTGGGGAAACTCAATCGCAACAACCAGGAGATTCCCCAAGTGCGGGGTTTCATCTTCTCCGACAACGACGAGATGTTGGCGGGTTCTCTCCCCGAATACGACATCTACCTTGACTTCCGCTCGACGACGCGCCCCAATGAAAAAGGCGAAATCAACATCCCGGCGGACACCATCAACAAGTATTTCTCCCCGACGGGAGAAGGTTCCCAAACCCTGGCCAAGTATGCGCCACAGCGCACAGCCGCCCAGTGGAGTGCTTTCATCCAGCAAGGCTACACCAAACGCAACGGACACCTTCTCATCATCAGAGCTCTCGGCTACACCCAATACAAAGAGTTGCGCGAGATGCCCTATTTCAACAAACAACGTTACAAAAACGGTCTGACCCGCGACGAACGTGCCCATCGCTATCGCCCCTTCGGCGACACCAGGATGGCTGCAAGTACCATCGGCAGCGTCTATGCAAGAAAAGACACTGCCGGACGAATCGGTTCGGGAAGAGGCGGCATCGAGTTGGCCTACGATTCCCTCCTCCGCGGAGAGCCCGGTCTCGGATACCGCCAACGCATCCGTCGCCGCATGGTCGATGTGGTAGAAAAAGAACCTGTCAACGGAGCCAATGTCCACACGACGCTCAATGTCGAGATGCAGGACATTCTCGACAGAGCTCTCGCCAAACGCATCCTCGAGCTCAAGGCTTCCGGCGGCTGGGCTGCTGTCATGGATGTCAAGACGGGACAAATCAAAGCCATCTCCAATCTCCATCGCACCGACTCCATTGTTGCGGAAGACCACAACCACCTTGTGGAGGATCTTTACGACCCGGGCTCCACATTCAAAACGGTCAGTTACATGGTGTTGCTCGACAACGGCAAAATCACGCCCGAAACCATCGTCAACACAGGCAATACCGCACAGAATCCCTCCGACTGGAACTGTCATGGCAAACATATCCGCGACGACCATCCCGTAGGAACCGTCACAGCCGACGAGGCCATCGTCCAATCGTCCAATATCGGTGTGGCCAAACTTACTTGCCAAGCATACGAGAGCAATCCCGATGCCTATCTGGCCGGAATCGAGAAGATAGGCATGATGAACGACCTGAGCCTCAATTGCGATTTCCCGGGAGCCCAGGCACCCCGCAAACGTTCCACCAAAGAGCGCACATGGAGCAAAGTTTCTCTCGGACAGATTTCCTACGGCTACGAAAACCGCATCCCGGGTCTCTACATGCTCAATTTCTACAACGCCATCGCCAACGGCGGCAAACTGATGCGTCCTTACATCGTACGCATGGTGGAAAAGGACGGCGACGTGCTTTACGAACGCAAACCTGAAGTGGTCAACAAGTCCATTTGCTCGACCCAAACGCTTGAAGCAGTGCGCCATGCCCTGCGCGGCGTTGTCGAACACGGCACAGCCAAATCCATCAATTCCAAGCGGGTAAACATAGCCGGCAAGACAGGCACCGCCCAACGCTACCATAACGGCAACTACGACTACAGCAACGGTCACTACGTTTCTTTCGTCGGATTCTTTCCCTTCGAAGAACCGCAATACTCGATGATAGTCGTCATCGACGTACGTCCCCCCTACGGAGGCCGTCCCGGCGGCGGCTACATGGCCGGTCCCGTATTCCGGCAGTTTGCAGAGGAGATTTATGCTCTCCACTGTGAGAAAACCCTCAACGAGATTTCTCCCGACACACTCCACCGACGGTTCCCTGTCGTGAAACGCGGTCCGCAAGAAGACACGAAATACCTGCTCTCGAAACTCGGTCTTGACTCGCTCCATTTCACACCCAGTGAGTTCACCGGAAGCGAAAGCGTTGTCCCCAACGTGGTCGGCATGGGTGCCGAAGATGCCCTCTATGCCCTCGAAAGTCGCGGATTACGAGTCACAATGTCCGGCATCGGACAGGTCACCCGCCAGTCTGTTCCCGCCGGGTCACCCATCATCAAAGGTTCTTTCATCGAATTGTCTCTTAAAAATTGAATATGAAATTAAAAACTCTTTTGGAACGTCTCGACTACAAAGTCGCCGGTTCCGCAGATTTGGACAAAGATATCCACGCCCTCGTTCAGGACAGCCGCAAAGCCGGGCGCGGCGACTTGTTTGTAGCCGTACGCGGCACCACAGTTGACGGACACACCTTCATCCCGCAGGTTGTGGGTCAGGGAGCCTCGACCGTAGTGTGCGAAACCTTGCCGACCGACATCACACCGGACGTTACCTACCTACAAGTCACCGACAGCAACCATGCCCTTGCTGTCATGGCTGCCGCTTGGAACGGTTATCCCAGCGAACAGCTCACCCTTGTAGGCGTCACCGGCACCAACGGCAAAACGACCATTGCCACGCTGCTCTACCGACTCTTTACGTCTCTGGGTTATCCCTGCGGTCTTCTTTCTACCGTTTGCAATTATGTGATTGACCGCGAGGTGCCTGCCACCCATACCACACCCGATCCGCTTGAGCTCAACGACCTCCTGCGTCAGATGGTGGAAGAAGGATGCAGTTATGCCTTTATGGAAGTGTCTTCCCACAGCGCCGACCAGAAACGCATCGCCGGTCTCGACTTCGACGGAGGCATCTTCACCAACCTCACGCGCGACCACATGGACTACCACAAGACGGTCGAAAATTATCTGAAGGCCAAGAAATCTTTCTTCGACATGCTCCCGGCCAAGGCCTTTGCCCTCAGCAATGCCGACGACAAAAACGGAGCTGTCATGATGCAGAATACTGCTGCACGCCGTTGTCTCTATTCTGTAAGATCCGCAGCCGATTTCACGGCAAAAATCATCGAAGAAGCGTTCGAGGGCATGACGCTCCAATTCAACACCCACCTCGCCGAGTTCCGGGGCGAGATGCTGGGCAAGGACATTACGACCCATTTTGTGGGACGGTTCAATGCCTCCAACCTTTTGGCTGTCTTCGGTGCTGCCGTCGAACTCGGCATGCCTGTCGATGAGGTGCTCACCAAAATCAGCCTGCTCGTTCCCGTCAACGGACGGTTTGAGTCGATACGGTCGCCCAAGGGTTTCTCGGCCATCATTGACTATGCTCACACGCCCGATGCCCTCGTCAATGTGCTCGGTGCCATCCGCGAGATTTTGGGCAACAAAGGACAAGTCATCACCGTAGTGGGATGCGGCGGCAACCGCGACAAAGGGAAACGCCCCATCATGGCCAAGGAAGCCGGCCTGCGCAGCGACCGTCTGATTCTCACGTCCGACAACCCGCGCTTCGAAGTTCCCGAGGAAATCATCAACGACATGAAGACGGGCATCGACACCGATGACCTGCGTGCCAAAACCCTGGCCATTACCGACCGTCGCGAGGCCATCCGTACGGCTGTGGCTTTGGCCCGTCCGGGCGATGTTATCCTCGTTGCCGGCAAAGGTCACGAAAACTATCAGGAGATTCAGGGTGTCAAACATCACTTCGACGACCATGAAGTGGTGCGCGAGGCCATCGGTTCTTAAATTGTTCCGTTCACAGAATACAGGGTCATTCCTATTTTGCTTATGCTATATTATCTTTTTCGCTTTCTCGAACAGTTTGACATCCCGGGGGCACGTCTTTGGGGCTACATTTCCTTCCGAGCCGTCCTTGCCTTTGTCTTCGCGCTTGTCATTTCCATCTACTTCGGTGAACGATTCATCAAATACATGCGCCGCCACAACCATTACGAGGAACAGCGCGACTATGCGACCGATCCGTTCAATGTCAATAAAGTAGGCGTACCCACCATGGGCGGCATTATCATCATTATGGCTACCATTCTTCCGAGCCTGTTCTTCGGACGTCTGCGCAATATTTATATGATTATGATGATAGTCACCACCCTGTGGCTGGGATTCCTCGGATTCATGGACGACTACCTCAAGATGACACGGTCGAAAGACGGCATGAAGCCCATCGTCAAACTCCTGGGGCAGGCGGTTCTCGGTCTTGGCATCGGTCTGACGCTTTATATTTCGCCCGATGCGGTCATTCGCGAAAACATCACCGTTATGCGTCAGCCCGTAGCCCAAAGCTACGAAGAGCATATTCCGTCTTTCTCTCAACAGCAGCCGGTTCAAACAACGATTCTCAAGTCGAAACCCATCAAATCGACCAAGACAACGCTGCCCTTCTTCAAGAACCACAATGTCGATTACAAAGGCTGGTTCGGATTCATGGGTCCTTATCAGCAGGCGGCCGGATGGGTATTCTTCGTGTTCATGACAATCTTTATCATCATGGCCGTTTCCAACGGTTCCAACCTCAACGACGGCATGGACGGCATGTGTGCCGGCAACTCGGCCATCATCTGTGTGGCCTTGGGAGTGTTGGCCTACTTCTCGTCGAACCTGGCCTACGCCTCCTATTTCGACATCATGTACATCCCCGATGCCCAAGAACTGGTAATCTTCATTTCCGCCTTCGTGGGTGCTTTGACGGGTTTCCTGTGGTACAACAGCTATCCGGCTCAGATTTTCATGGGCGACACGGGGTCTCTGGCCATCGGCGGCATCATCGCCGTATTGGCCATCATCATCCACAAGGAGCTGCTCATCCCTGTGCTCTGCATCATTTTCCTCCTCGAGAGCGTGAGTGTCATTTTGCAAACCAACTATGCAAAATACGGCAACAAGAAGGGACTCAAACTCCGCGTCTTCAAGCGGGCTCCCTTCCACGACACATTCCGGATGCGACTCGATCAGCTTCCTGCCGACTTCAAGGTGCTCATTCGCTGGCCGCGAGGTGCTTGGCATGAATCCAAAATCACCAACCGCTTCTGGATTGTGACGATGATTGCCGCTGCGCTCGCTATCATCACCCTCAAGGTCAGATAAATAAATATAATGACTGTTTTCCGATAGATAATTTATCAAACAAACATCTTTACAAAATATGAAACGTATCGTAGTTTTAGGAGGCGGCGAAAGCGGATCCGGAGCCGCTGTTCTCGCCAAGTTGAAAGGGTTTGATGTCTTTCTCAGCGACATGTCGCCCATCAAGGACAAATACAAAGTTCTCCTCGCCCAATATGACATTCCCTTCGAGGAGGGGCACGAACACACCGAGAGCCTCATCCTCAATGCCGACGAGGTCATCAAGAGTCCGGGCATTCCGCTCACGGCACCCCTCATTGTCAAACTATGTCAGCAAGGCACGCCTGTCATCTCCGAGATTGAATTTGCCGGACGTTACACCGATGCCAAAATGATTTGCATCACAGGTTCCAACGGCAAAACAACGACAACCATGATGACCTACCACCTCCTCAAGGAGGCCGGACTGAACGTCGGCTTGGCAGGCAACGTGGGCAAAAGCCTCGCTCTGCAGGTTGCTGTAGAGAAACACGACTACTACGTCATCGAACTCTCGTCGTTCCAGCTCGACAACATGTATGATTTCCGGGCCAATGTGTCAGTCATCATGAACATCACGCCCGACCACCTCGACCGCTATGACCACGAGATGCAGAACTATATCGACGCCAAGATGCGCATCCTCCAGAACCAAACGCACGATGACCATTTCATCTTCTGGAACGAAGATCCCGTCGTGACCAAAGAGATTGCCAAACGCAGTCCTCTCGAGGTTCAGTTGGTGCCGTTCACAGGACGCACCGTCCACGACATGGGGCATCCGCTTACACCCGGAGCGTATATCAAGGGAGACAAGATGATTGTCGATCTTCCCGACCAGCTCATCGACATCGACCTTCAGGATTTGCCGCTGCCCGGCCCCCACAATCTCTACAATACGATGGCTGCGGCCATTTCGGCCGGTCTGTCCGGCATCCGCAAGGAAGCCATCCGCAAAGCACTCAAGTCCTTCCACGGCGTGGAACACCGTCTGGAGAAAATCGGACAGGTGGCCGGCGTGACCTACATCAACGACTCCAAAGCCACCAACGTCAATTCGTGCTGGTATGCCCTCATGAGCATGAACACCCCCACCGTCCTTATCCTCGGCGGCAAGGACAAAGGCAACGACTACACCGAGATAGAAGAACTCGTACGCACCCGTTGTACCGCCCTCGTCTATATGGGTCTCCACAACGAGAAACTCCACGGGTTCTTTGACCACATGGGCAAACCCGTAGCCGATGCGCGGTCCATGGAAGAAGCCCTTCAGAAGTGCCGTGCTTTCGCCCGTCCCGGTGACACCGTGCTGCTCTCTCCCTGCTGTGCTTCGTTCGACCTTTTCCAAAGTTACGAAGATCGCGGTGACCAAATGAAGGCAGTAGTGCGCCGTTGGATGGCTGAAGAAAAGAATGCTTAACCCTCAATATTTCAATCTCTCAAATTTATGAAAACCGAAATCGAACAAATGTCTCCGTCTGAACCCGTTCAGGATGTGAAGGCCGCGGAGACGAACATTGAGGTGAAGCAAGAGCCGCCACAACACCCCTCCCTCGCATCGTCGCTGATGCGGGGCGACCGAGTGCTGTGGGGCATTTATTTCTTGCTCATCGTCATTTCGATTGTGGAAATGTTCAGTGCCTCCTCGACGCTCACATACAAAGCGGCATCGACATCTGACCCCACATTCCGTCACATCCGCCACATTCTCTTCGGTCTTGTGGTCATGATTGTCTCCCAAAACATGGGACGCAAGGCCTTCCCCGGCTGGGGGTTCCTGATTTACATCCTCGGTATGATTCTTGTCATACTGCTGCCTGTTTTGGGCACAGATATGAAAGGTGCCCATCGCGACATCCTCGGCATCCAACCGGTCGAGCTCATCAAGATAGGCACCGTCCTGCTGGTGGCTATGCTCATCACCCAACCCGACATTTGGTATCAGCGACTGGGAGCTTTTTTCCGGCATAACACACCGCTCAAACGCTACCTTCTGCTGTTGTTCACCGTCGCTTTGCCGTGCATTTTCATGGCTCCGCAGAACCTCTCAAGCGCCATCATCATAGGTTTGGCATCGTTTTTCCTAATGTTCCTCGGGGAGGTTCCGTGGCGCTATCTTTGGCGTACGCTCACCATTGTCGCCATCGTCGGTGCTCTCGGCATCGCTGCCCTTTACGGCCTGCATGCCTACACCGAAAGCTGCCACGAACAGGGTGTCAAACCCATAAATCTTGGTCTTGTCAACAGAGCCTACACTTGGGAGAACCGTCTCTTCGGCAATGAGAACAAACCCCTTTGGGAGCAGGATGTCGATGGCGACAACTCTCAAGTTATCCATGCCCACATGGCGCTGGCAAACAGTTACCCCTTCGGTCGTTTCATTGGCAACAGCAAACTGCGTGACTACCTGCCGGAGGCTTATTCCGATTATATCTATGCCATCATCTTCGAAGAATTGGGGTGGGAAGGAGCTACATTCGTCCTCTTCCTCTACGCCTTCCTTCTGTGGCGTTGCTATATCATCGCGCGGAAGTCCCGCAATTTCTACCATCGTCTTATCATGGTAGGACTGCCGCTCATCATCCTCATCCAGGCTCTCATCCACATCGGCGTCTGCACCGGAGCGATGTTTGTCACAGGCCAGCCTCTCCCCCTCATCTCGCGAGGCGGTTCGTCCATTATTTTCACGTCGCTGTCTTTCGGACTGATGTTCGCCATGAGCCGTATTATCGAGAATGAAGGAGCCGGCGAAGAGGAGACTCCCGCAGCCGACAACACCATTTTAAATAATAGCCAAACCAACGAGATAACGTCATAACGAAAAGAATAATATGAAAGTGATTATTTCAGGCGGCGGCACCGGCGGCCACATCTTCCCCGCTATTGCCATTGCAAATGCCATAAAGAAACTTGCCCCCGAGACCGAAATTCTCTTTATAGGTGCTTCCGGACGCATGGAGATGGAGAAAGTTCCCGCTGCAGGCTACAAAATCATAGGACTCCCCGTGCGAGGTCTGATTCGTCCCCTATGGAGTCCCCGCAACATCGGTGTCCTCATCGACTTCCTCAAGAGCAAGTCGCAAGTCAAAAAGATTATCCGCGAGTTCCGTCCCGACGTGGCAGTGGGTGTGGGCGGCTATGCCTCGGCCCCGACCCTCAATGCAGCTGCAGCCGAAGGTGTGCCCTGTCTCATCCAGGAACAGAACTCTTATGCCGGTGTCACCAACAAAAGTCTGGCCAACAAAGCCAAGGTCATCTGTGTGGCCTACGACGGCATGGAACGTTTTTTCCCTGCCGACCGTATCATCAAGACGGGAAATCCCGTGCGACAGGCTTTGCTCCAAAACACATCCACACCCGCTGAAGCACGTGTCTGCTGCGGCATGGATCCCGGACGCAAAACCGTTCTCGTGATTGGCGGCAGCCTCGGAGCCCGCACCATCAACGACAGCATTGCCGCCGGCATCAAATCTTTCGAACAGGCCGGCGTACAGGTGCTGTGGCAGACCGGAAAACTCTATGCCGAAGAATGTCAGGCTCGCGCCAAGGAAGCCGATACCCAATTGGTTCACCCCACGCCGTTCATCGCAGACATGGCAATGGCCTACAAGGCTGCCGATATCGTCATCTCCCGTGCCGGAGCCAGTTCGATTTCCGAGCTCTGTCTGCTGGGAAAAGCCTCTGTTCTGGTTCCCTCGCCCAACGTGGCTGAAGACCATCAGACCAAGAATGCGCGCGCCCTCAGCGACCGCGGTGCCGCTGTTTTCGTAGCCGATGCGGAAGCCCGCCAGTCGCTCGTCTCTACAGCCGTCGCCTTGGTCAACGACCCCGCCCGCATCGCGTCTCTCGAGACCGAGGTGCTCAAGCTCGCGCTCCCCGATTCGGCTCGCATCATCGCCGAGAAAGTCCTCGCCCTGGGCGGGAAATGACGCTGATTCTTTTTCTTACAGTTTTTCTGAACAATACTAAAACGTTCCTTAATAAGATATGAAATCTCTATATTTCGTCGGTGCCGGCGGCATCGGAATGAGCGCCTTGGTTCGCTATTTTCTGGCTTCCCATTATCATGTGGGCGGCTACGACCGCACACCCTCAGCGCTCACGGAGGCACTCATCCGCGAGGGTGCCGACATCCACTACGAAGACAACATCGGAGTTGTCTCCCCTATCTACAAGGACCCCAAGGAGACGCTCGTGGTCTATACTCCTGCCATTCCGGCCAACCACGGAGAACTCTCCTTCTTCCGCGAGAACGGGTTCGAAATCATGAAACGTTCGCAGTTGCTCGGTCTCATCACCCGACAGAAACGGGGTCTCTGTGTGGCCGGCACTCACGGCAAGACAACCACCTCATCGATGATAGCCCACATCCTCAAACAGAGTTCTGTAGATTGCAATGCTTTCCTCGGCGGCATACTCAAGCCGTACGACTCGAACCTCATGCTCTCCGACCGTTCAGACTTCACCGTGATAGAGGCCGACGAGTTCGACCGTTCTTTCCATACGCTGTCGCCCTACATTTCCGTCATCACCTCTTGTGATGCCGACCATCTTGACATCTACGGCACCGAAGAAGCCTATCGCGAAAGTTTTGCCCACTACACATCGCTCATCCGTCCTGACGGAGCACTCGTGATTCACAAAGGTCTCAAGGTCGAGACACGTTTGCAGCCCGGCACCCGCTGCTTCTCCTATGCAGTTAACGAGACGGCCGACTTCTCGGCCCGCAACGTGCGAATAGGCGGCGGTACCATCCTGTTCGATTTTGTTGTGGCTCCCGCCGTGCTTCCCCAATACCCCGAGGGATACACCTTCCCCGACATGGAACCCGGTGTTCCTGTGCCTGTCAATGTCGATAATGCCACCGCCGCCTTGGCCGTCTGTCTGATGTGCGGCTGCAGCGAGGATGAACTACGCAACGGACTGAAGTCTTTCGGCGGTGCACGTCGCCGTTTCGACTTCTATGTGAAGACTGACTCGTTTGTCCTCATGGACGATTATGCCCATCATCCCGACGAAATCAAAGCTTCGTTACGTTCGGTCAAGGAGTTGTTTGCGGGACGTCACGTCACGGTGGTCTTCCAGCCTCACCTTTTCTCTCGCACCCGCGACCTCGCTCCGGGCTTCGCCGAGGCATTGGCCATTCCCGACCGCACGATTCTCTTGCCCATCTATCCGGCTCGCGAGCAACCCATTCCGGGAGTGACATCCGATTGGCTTCTGTCGCTCATCCAGAGTCCCGACAAGAGCCTTGTCTCCAAGGAAGAGCTCCTCTCCCGGCTCCGGGCTCTCAAGGATGCCGGTCAGTTGGATGTGCTTGTCATGATGGGTGCCGGCGATATCGAACGCCTCGTGATTCCGGCCAAGGACGCTTTGGCGTAACCTTCTTCCGCCCCTTCCATTGTTTCATTCGCTTCACAGCCTTTTTGCTGTAAGCCCAATATATTTTTCAATGCGCCGCATTTTTCTTCTCTTCGGATTGGCTGTCGTCATCGCTTATCTCACGGTGTGCGGATTCATCTACGCACCCGGGGAACCCATGCGCTATGCCCGGACGCACATCGTTGTGACCGATAGCAACGAGTTCGACTTCGTCCACGCTGCCGACATCCGACAGCAGGTGCGCAAGGCCGGGTTCCGCTTCCGGGGTAAAACCATCGACAGCGTTGATACCTATCGCCTCTCCCGGCTCATCGAACAGAACCGTCTCGTGCGTCAGGCCTGTTGCTACCACACACCTGACAGCACGCTGCGCATCGAGGTTTCCCAGCGTCACCCCCTCATGCGCGTCAAGAGCAACACCGAGGGCGATTTCTTCATTGACACCGACGGCGAAACTATGCCGGCACTCACCGCCACAGCCATACGCATCCCACTGGTCACCGGACATGCCTCCCACGAACTTGTCCACCACGGACTCTACGACTTCGCCCTGTTCCTCCAGAAGGACCGTTTCTGGCGTTCGGAGATTACCCAAATTTGGATTGATGCCAAGGGAGAGGTTTATCTCGTGCCGCGGGTGGGAAGCCACACCATCTTGCTTGGCAACTTCGACAACTACGAGGCCAAACTCGACCGCCTGCTTGAATTCTACAAGAAAGTCATGCCCCGAAAAGGATGGAACGCCTACAAGGTGCTCAACCTCAAATTCGACGGCCAAGTCATCGGGGAAAGGTCCGACAACAAATAAAATAAAAATATAACCCTCCATGTATATCACTTGTATTCTCTCGCTCGGCTCCAGCCGAATCAGCACAGCCGTTGCCCAGGTCGATAACCTCGGCAACTACAAAGTGCTGGCTCTTGAGAGCGAAAATCCTGAGGACAGCCTCCGCCACGGAATTGTGGTCAATACAGAAGCCGCTGCATCCCACATCAAAGCGCTCTTCCAAAAACTCAACAACCGGCTCAAGTCGGCCGATATTCCCGTCATGGACTCTGTCTATGTAGGTCTCGCAGGCATGTCGGTTCGGTCGCTCCTCCACCAGCCTTCCATCCAACTCACCGAAGGCTCGGCCATCTCGACCGATATCCTCGACCGTCTTTCCCAGCAGAGCCTCTCCACTCCGCTCGACGGATGGGATGTGCTTCAGGTTGTGCCGGCCGGCTATTCCATCGACGGAGCTCTGGTGCCTAATCCTGCCGGTATGACCGGTCATGAACTCACGGCCCACCACCAGCTCATCGTAGCACAGACGCGCCTCCGTTCCAACGTCGAAGCCGCCATACGTCGTGCAGGTCTTCAAATCAAGGGATACGTTACGCAGGCCCTCTCGACAGCGGACATCCTTTCCACCGACGAACGCCAACGCGGAGCCGTCGTGATTGATTTCGGTGCTTCGACCACCACCGTCGGCATCTTCCGCAGCGGTATTCTGCTCAACCTCGTCACCATCCCCATCGGCTCGGAAGCCGTGACAGCCGACATCATGACCAAGGGTGTCAGCTACAGGCAGGCCGACGAACTCAAGAAACAGTGGGGGTCCACCGCCGGCGAGAACGAAGGGATTGACCGTCCCAATGCCACCACCAAAGCCACAGAGATGTACGGCATCTCTTTGGGCGAACTCGATTCGGTGATGATGTGCCGCTATGAGGAGATTCTGGCCAATGTGGCCCACCAGATTGAAATCACAGGACTCTCCCCCGAACAGTTCGAAGCCGGTTGTGTGCTCACGGGCGGTGCTGCCATGCAGAAAGGTCTCACGACGCTCGTTTCCCGCCGTCTCGGCATCAAACGCATCTCCACGCGCGGATTTTCCGAATTCAGCTACGACAATTCGCAGGGCAAGCCCCATCAGACCAACCTCCTCGCGATGCTCAAACAGTGCCGCCTCGACTGCCGCATCAAGCCTTCAGTCCAAAAGCAAGTCGCCGCGCCCCAGCAGCCCCAGCCGACACAGCAGCCTTCCCATGTCACTCCCGTCACTCCTTCGGCAGTGGAAGAGGAAAACCGCTCTGCAGCCAATCGGTCCCCACGACGCCGCACCATCCGCGACTTTATCGGAGATCTTTTCTCAGGCATCGACGATGATGAGACGCCCAAACATTAAACTTCTCACCGTTTTTCAAGTCTTAACATCAAACAGAGTATCTTTGTATAACGTTGTGCGGCAGCCGCACTTCACACATTCTCTATAATATGGACAACAACATCAACGAATATATCAACAACGAGATGGACTCCTACAGCAAAACGCAACAGGAGAACAATTCCGATGACACCCTCAATTTCGACTACCAGCCTACAGCCGAGAATGATTCCATCATCAAAGTCATCGGTGTCGGCGGCGGTGGCATGAATGCCGTCGCCCACATGTTCAACGAGGGCATCAAGGACGTTTCCTTCCTGGCCATCAATACCGACCGCCAGGCCCTCAACCACTCCCCCATCGCCAACCGGCTTCAGATAGGACCCGGTCTCGGTGCCGGAGCCAAACCCGAAATCGCTCGCCAATATGCCGAAGAAAGCAAAGACGCCATTGCCGCTGCTCTCAAGGACGGAACTCAAATGGTCTTCATCACTGCCGGCATGGGCGGTGGCACAGGCACGGGTGCAGGTCCTGTGGTGGCTGCCGTAGCTCAGAGCATGGGACTCCTCACTGTCGGCATTATCACCATCCCCTTCAAATTCGAGGGCAAGGACAAGATTCGCATGGCTCTCGACGGAGTGGAAGAAATGCGCAAACACGTAGATGCACTCCTCGTGGTCAACAACGACCGCCTGCCCCAGATTTATCCCGACCTCGACTTCAGCAACGCTTTTGCCAAGGCCGATGATACACTTGCCATTGCTGCCAAGTCTATTTCCGACATTATCAACCGCCCCGGATATGTCAACCTCGACTTCGCAGATGTAACGACCACCCTCAAGGATTCCGGCGTAGCCCTCATCTCGACGGGTGAAGCTTCCGGCGAAGGACGTGTCACCAAATCCATCAAGCAGGCTGTGGCCTCACCCCTCCTTCTCGACAACGATATCTCGAAGGCCAAACATCTCCTGTTCGAGATTTGTTTCTCCCACCAGCATCCCGTCACGATGAAGGAAATTGCCGAACTCGACGACTTCATTTCGCAAATCAATCCCAACATCAAGGTCATCTGGGGTGCTATGTTCGACGACTCTCTCAACGAGAACGTCCGCATGATTATCCTCTCCTCCGGCTTCGATGTCGAGTGCGTTGTGCCTGAACACATGGCCACCCACACTCCCCCCGTTTCACCAGAAGCTCCGACAACTCAGACCACGCCGACCACACAGACTACTCCGACCGCTCAAACTACTCCGACCGCTCCGACAATAAGTGAAGCTCCAGCGGCACCCGTCGCAGAGACTCCCGTCAAAGTCATAGAATCGGTAAAGCCGGAGCCAGAGCCATCCCTTCCGGTCGAGGAAGCTCCTATCGCTTCAACTCCTTCCGAACCCGAGGTGAAGCCCGAGCCAGAACCTAATTCTACGCCGGAGCCCAAGCCGGAAGCCGAAACTAAGCAGGTGGCAGAAACGAAGCCTGAAATTGCGCCGGCCACCTCTACCGCCGATGCCATAGAGCGCATCCGTCGCTATTATGGGGACAAGACCGCAGACGACATCCGCATGGAGAGCGTCCGCCAGAACTATCTGGTACTTGACAACGATGACCTCACCAACGATGAGCTCATCGCCCTCCTCGAACGTTTGCCTGCCTACAACCGCACGACGGAAGACTACTCCCGCTTACAGAACACCCGGCAGAACCGCAATGCCCCCCATACGCCCGAAAACAACGACAATAAACCCAACGACACTATTAACTTTTAATAATTACTATAAGATTATGAAAACAAACATTCTTCTCCTTTCTCTGGCTCTCGGTGTCACTTCGCTGAGCGCACAGACACTCGCCGACTACGCCAACGCAGGCGATGCCGCCATGAAGGACGGCAAGATTCAAGAGGCCATCTACAACTATGTCAAAGCCCAGGAACTTGACACCGACAACAACGACTACGTCACTGCCTTCCAGCTCGGTACCGCTTATGAGGCCATCGGAGAATCACAGAAAGCCGGCGACGCCTACAAAGCTTCCATCATCAAGGGCAACTACGACGGAGGTGTCATCACCAATATGAAGAATGCCTACGAAGCTGCAGGCTGCAATGACTGTGTCAAGAACGCCTACATCGAAATCAAAACCGCCAACCCTGCCCAAACCATCCCCATGGATCGCAAACTCTACTTCATCTATGTGAAGGAGAAAAACTATGAGGAGGCGCTCAAGTGTGAGATGTCAGAGCTCAACGATGCCACCCTCGACGAGGAAGGCCGCATCAAGATTTACAAGCGCGTGGCCCAGCTTTATATCAACGTCGATCAGCCCGACTCCGCCGAGGTCTATTATGACAAGGTGCTCGCCATCACACCCAATGATGCCGATGTTCACAAGGCTCTCGGCTACGGCCTCTACAACGCCATCCAGAAGGCCACCAAGAACGCTCAGGCAGCCTACAAGGCCAAAGCCAAACCCACGCAGCACGACTTCTCCGTGATGCAGACAGCCCAAAAGCGCGCCACGCTCGCCTACGGCCCCACGGCCATCAAGCATCTCGAGATTGCCAACAAGACACTCAACGACAAGCAAATCTCGGACATCATCGCCAAGCTCCGACAAAACGTCGCCGCCTACTCCAAATAAAAACCAAAGCAGCCGTCCAATCCCGGACGGCTGCTTTGGTTTTCGGTTCAACAATGCACCTGTGCAACTTGTGTAGGATTCAAACCGATTTCCGAACTTCGCGTAAGCATTTGCAAACGTGCAAACCGATTCCCGAACTTCGCGTAAGCATTTGCAAACGTGCAAACCGATTCCCGAACTTCGCGTAACGATTTGCAAACGCGCAAACCGATTCCCGAACTTCGCGTAAGCATTTGCAAACGTGCAAATCGATTCCCGAACTTCGCGTAAGCATTTGCAAACATGCAAATCGATTCCCGAACTTCGCGTAAGCATTTGCAAGCGTGCAAACCGATTCCCGAACTTCGCGTAACGATTTGCACGTTTCGGAAGGTGTAAATCTGTATCTGACGCGTTTAAAACGCATTATCTGAGCATGGAGGCGACGCGGTCGATGCCCTTAACAAGGGTATCCACCTCCTCGCGGGTGTTGTAGAGGGCGAAAGAGGCGCGGACGGTGCCGGTGATGCCGAGACGCTGCATGAGGGGGTCGGCGCAATGGTGACCGGTGCGTACGGCGATGCCGAGTTGGTCGAGGAGCAATCCCATGTCATAGGGATGACAACCATCAACGAGGAAGGATATGACACCGGCTTTATGGGCTGCCTGCCCGTAAATCTTCAAGCCGGGGACGGCAAGGAGTTGCGAGGTGGCATAGTCGAGCAGAGACTGCTCGTGGGCTGCAATGGTGTCTATACCAATGGAATCAACATAATCCAAAGCCTCGGCAAGGGCAACGGTACCTATAAAATCAGGCGTGCCGGCTTCGAATTTATAAGGGAGAACGTTGAAGTCGGTTTTTTCGAGTGTGACCTTCTCTATCATTTCGCCACCTGCTTGATAGGGAGGCATCTTTTCGAGCCAACGGCGTTTGCCGTAGAGGATTCCTATGCCTGTGGGGCCGTAGATTTTGTGGCCTGAAAAGACCAGGAAATCGCAGTCCAAGGCTTGAACATCGACGCGAAGGTGAGGCACGGACTGGGCTCCGTCGATGAGCACGGGGATGTCGTGGCTGTGAGCCTCGGCGATGATGTCGCCAACGGGATTGACGGTGCCGAGGACATTGGAGGTGTGGGAGAGGCAAACCAATCGTGTACGGGAAGAGAGAAGCGAACGGAAGGAATCGAGATTGAGGGTGCCGTCTTCGTGAATGTCAATGACACGCAGACGGATGCCCTTGCGGTCACGCAGCAACTGCCAGGGGACGAAGTTGGAATGATGTTCCATAACGGAGACTATGACCTCATCGCCGGCATGGAGAAACGCTTCAGAGAAACTGGATGCCACAAGATTGATACTCTCGGTGGTGCCGCGGGTGAAGACAATCTCATCGCTGCTCCCGGCATTGATGAAACGCTGCACACGACGACGTGCGCCCTCATGGAGTTCGGTGGCATCCTGAGAGAGAAAATGGACTCCGCGGTGTACATTGGCATTGTGGTGGAGATAGCAGTCGGAAATCTTTTGGATAACCGAGAGCGGCTTTTGGGTGGTGGCAGCATTGTCGAGATAGACCAACTGATGTCCGTTAATCCTGCTTTCGAGTATGGGGAAGTCTTCGCGATGCATAAGGGGAGAATACGATTGGAAACAATGTGGAAAAACAAAGCCCGCACCATACGGGGTACGGGCATACATGAAATCCTGACTGCCGGTCGGAGAACGACCGAAGAGGGAGGAAAGATTACTCAGCAGCCTTTTCTTCGGCGGGTGCTGCGGGAGCCTCTGTTGCAGGAGCTTCTGCGGCGGGAGCCTCGGCCTTCTTGCCGCGCGAACGACGGGTGCGGGACTTCTTGGCCTCCTTCTTGTCGGCGGTGTAGGTCTCGTTGTAATCGACGAGCTCAATCATAGCCATAGCGGCGTTGTCGCCGAGACGGTTGCCGAGCTTGAGGATGCGGAGATAGCCACCGGGACGGTTGGCAATCTTCTGGGAGATTTCACCGAAGAGCTCCTTGACGGCTTCCTTATCCTGAAGATAAGAGAAGACGATACGGCGCGAATTGGTGCTGTCGTCCTTGGCACGGTTGATGATAGGCTCAGCATAGATACGGAGGGCTTTTGCCTTGGCAACGGTGGTTGTGATGCGCTTGTAGCGAATCAGAGATACCGTCATGTTGGACAAAAGTGCCTCACGATGAGACTTGGTTCGTCCAAGGTGATTGAATTTCTTATTGTGTCTCATTGTTGTTTAGTCTTTTTCGAGTTTATACTTTGAAATATCCATACCGAACTGGAGGCCAAGGCTTGTGAGGAGCTCTTCAAGCTCGGTGAGCGACTTCTTGCCGAAGTTGCGGAACTTGAGGAGGTCGGTCTTGTTATAGACTACAAGCTCGCCGAGGGTCTCTACCTCAGCAGACTTCAAGCAGTTGAGGGCACGAACAGAGAGATCCATGTCTGTGAGCTTGGTCTTGAGGAGTTGGCGCATGTGGAGAATCTCTTCATCGAATTCCTCGTTGATATCGGGTTCACCGGTCTCAAGGGAAATCTTCTCATCGGAGAAGAGCATAAAGTGGTAGATGAGAATCTTGGCTGCCTCACGCAAGGCATCCTTGGGATGGATGGAACCATCGGTATCTACCTGGATGATGAGTTTCTCGAAGTCGGTCTTCTGCTCCACACGGATATTCTCGATTTCATACTTCACGTTGCGAATGGGCGTGTAGATGGAGTCGATGGGGAGCGTTCCGAGAGGAGCACCTTCGACGCGATTCTCTTCTGCGGGCACATAGCCGCGGCCTTTGTTGATGGTAAGGGTGATGTCGAACGTTGCACTTTGGTCCATGTGGCAGATAACCAAGTCGGGGTTGAGCACCTCGAAGGCGGTCATGGCGGAAGTAAGATCTTGAGCCTTGACCACATCGGAATGCGTGATATGAACCTTGACTGTTTCGCTATCTATACCCTCGACGATCTGCTTCAAGCGGACCTGCTTGAGGTTGAGGATGATGTTTGTCACATCCTCCATCACTCCCGGAATGGTACCGAATTCATGATCGACGCCGGGAATCTTGATCGATGTGAAAGCGTACCCTTCAAGGGAAGAAAGCAGAATACGGCGGAGGGCATTGCCGACGGTAATGCCGTAGCCGGGTTCCAGAGGTCGGAATTCGAACTTGCCAGAGAACTGGTCAGATTCCAACATGAGAACCTTTTCGGGTCTTTGAAATGCTAATATCGCCATAGGACTAATGATTATTTAGAGTACAATTCGACAATGAGCTGCTCCTGAATGTTCTCAGGAATGTCAGCACGCTCGGGGAGGTGGAGGTATTTACCGGATTTGGAAGCCTCATCCCACTCAAACCAAGCATACTTGGCGTGGTTGAAACCTGCAAGGGCAGCGTCAATTACCTCGAGGCTCTTGGAGCGCTCGCGAACGCCGACAATCTGACCGGGCTTCACCTCATAAGAAGCGATGTTGACACACTTGCCATCGACAACGATGTGCTTGTGGAGAACGAGCTGACGAGCAGCGGCACGCGTAGGAGCGATACCAAGACGATAAACTACATTGTCGAGACGTGACTCGAGGAGCTGGAGGAGGTTTTCACCGGTCACACCCTTGGAACGCTCAGCCTTGGAGAAAAGGCGGCGGAACTGGTTCTCGAGTACACCATAAGTATATTTGGCCTTCTGCTTCTCCTTGAGCTGAGTGCCGTATTCGGAGAGTTTGCGACGGCGGTTTGCGCCGTGTTGGCCGGGAGGATTTGATTTCTTTGAGAGGACTTTGTCGGGACCGTAGATAGCCTCGCCAAACTTACGTGCAATACGTGTTTTAGGTCCAGTATATCTTGCCATTGTTATTTACTTTTTAAGAAACGGAATATTATACACGACGACGCTTGGGGGGACGGCATCCATTGTGAGGAAGCGGAGTAACGTCTATAATCTCGGTTACTTCGATGCCGGCACCATGAATCGTACGAATAGCGGATTCACGACCATTGCCCGGACCCTTGACGTAAGCCTTGACTTTGCGAAGACCAAGGTCGTAAGCGACCTTAGAGCAATCTTCAGCAGCCATTTGGGCAGCATAGGGGGTGTTCTTCTTTGAACCACGGAAGCCCATTTTACCAGCAGACGACCAGGAGATGACCTGACCCTCGGAGTTAGCGAGGGAAATGATAATGTTGTTGAAGGAAGAATGGATATAGGCCTGGCCCATAGCATCAACCTTGACATTACGCTTTTTAGCAGAAACTGTTTTCTTTGCCATAGTCAAATGTGAATGGATAATTGTTACTTAGTAGCCTTCTTCTTGTTAGCCACAGTCTTACGCTTACCTTTGCGCGTACGTGCATTGTTCTTAGTGCTCTGTCCGCGGCAAGGGAGGCCGAGACGATGACGGATACCGCGGTAGCAACCGATATCCATGAGTCGTTTGATGTTTAATTGAACTTCAGAACGAAGATCGCCTTCTACTTTGTAGTTGGCACCGATATACTCACGTATAGCGGCGGCCTGTGCATCAGTCCAATCTTTTACCTTGATGTCTTTATCGACACCAGCATTCTTAAGGATGGTATTTGCGGCCGAACGACCGATACCATAAATGTACGTCAGGGCAATCTCACCACGTTTATCCTGGGGGATGTCGACGCCAACAATTCTAACTGCCATATAGTTTAGTTAAAAAGAAAATATGTTTTTGCGAAAACGGATGCAAAGATACGTATTTTACCCCTGACGCAACTTAAATTTAGGATTTTTTTTGTTAATTACATACAAAACGCCGTGGCGACGGACGATTTTGCAATCTGGGGTTCGCTTTTTGAGGGATGCTTTTACTTTCATAACTGTGAAGTTTCTTTATAGTCCTCGGAAAGGAATTTGTTTGGGGTTAATTATTTGTATCGGAAGGAGATACGACCCTTCGAAAGGTCATAGGGAGACATTTCGACTTTCACCTTGTCGCCGGGCAGAATCTTGATGTAATGCATGCGCATCTTGCCGGAGATATGGGCTGTAATCTCGTGGCCGTTCTGGAGGACGACACGAAACATAGCGTTCGACAAAGCTTCGACGATCGTACCGTCTTGTTCGATAGCAATTTGTTTAGCCATTAATGAGTTGTATTGAAGATTAATAATTTCTTGGAGAGAGGAGCGGGGAGACGGAACATTAAATGAACCTATCGCCCAGAACCTCCTTGACATAATCGAAGGTGGAAAGTATCTCGGTGCCTTCTTCGCGGATGGCCACGGCGTGCTCATAATGTGCAGAGCACTTGTGATCTCGTGTGCGCACTGTCCAACCGTTGGAATCAATCGTGACGTTCTTGGACCCCATGTTAATCATCGGTTCGATACAGATGACCATTCCTGCGCGAAGCAAAGGACCTGTGCCGCGCTTGCCGTAGTTGGGAACCTCGGGATCCTCGTGCAGACCGCGACCGAGGCCATGACCTGTGAGTTCACGAACGACTGCATAGCGACGGCGTTCACAGTAGTCTTGAACGGCAAATCCGATGTGGCCCACGCGATTGCCTGCCTTAGCCTGAGCTATACCCTCGTAGAGGGATTCCTTGGTGGTGCGAAGGAGTTTGAGCACATCTTCGCTCACATTGCCTACAGGGAAAGTATAGCAGGAGTCGCCGTTGAAGCCGTGGATTACGGCTCCGCAGTCACATCCGACGATGTCACCGTCCTTGAGAACGTAATCGGAGGGAAATCCATGCACAACTACATCGTTGACCTCGATACAAAGCGTGCCGGGAAAACCCTCATACCCTTTGAATCCGGGAACACCGCCGTTGTCGCGGATAAACTCCTCGGCAATCTCATCCAGACGTTTGGTCGTAACACCTGGTCGGACCCACTTGGCGACTTCGCCAAGCGTACGTCCAACCAGTTGATTTGCCTCGCGAAGAAAAGAGATTTCTTCGTCTGTCTTCAGAAATATCATCTTCAGCGACTGAATTTAATACGCAGCTGTAGCTCCCGTGCGTCCCTTGATGCGTCCCGACTCCATGAGACCGTCGTAATGGTGCATCATGAGGTGAGATTCAATCTGCTGGAGAGTGTCAAGAATAACACCGACCAAAATCAGAAGAGACGTGCCGCCAAAGAACTGGGAGAACTCCTGAGAGATACCCAAGATACGGGCAAAAACGGGAAGTATTGCCACGATGGCGAGGAAGATAGAACCCGGAAGCGTGATGCGCGACATGATTTCATCCAAGAACTCGGTGGTCTTCTTTCCGGGCTTGATGCCGGGGATGAAGCCGTTCTGAGCCTTGATGGCATCGGACATCTGCTGGGGATTCATCGTGATAGCCGTATAGAAATAAGTGAAGACGATGATGAGGATGCCGAAGACCACGTTGTACCAAATGCCGGTATTGTCGAAGAATGCCTGCCAGAATGCAGAGGATTCAGACGAACCGAAGTTGGCGAACACAATCGGGATGAACATGATGGCCTGTGCGAAGATGATAGGCATAACGCCTGCAGCATTGACCTTGAGAGGCAGATACTGTCGTACACCTCCGTACTGGCGGTTGCCACGAATCTGCTTTGCGTATTGTACGGGAACCTTGCGAGTGCCTTGAACCAAGAGAATGCTGATACCAATCACAACAAGGAGGAAGAACAACTCAAGCAAGAGCATCACGAAACCACCGGCCTCAGCACCCGAACGGAGTACGACTTCCTGCCACAAAGCCTGGGGCAGACGTGCGATGATACCAATCATGATGAGGAAGGAGATACCGTTGCCGATACCCTTGTCTGTGATTCGTTCACCCAACCACATCACGAACATCGAACCTGCGGTGAGCATGATGATGGAAGAGATACGGAACCAAACGCTGTCCTCATAGATTGCGGCACCAATCTGATACTTGAGGTTCACCAAATAAGCGAAGCTCTGGAAGATAAGAACTACAACCGTAAGCAGTCGCGTATATTGGTTGATTTTGTTACGCCCTGACTCGCCGTCACGGGAGAGCTTCTGGAACGAGGGAATGACCATCGTGAGAAGCTGTATAATAATGGAGGCGGAGATGTAGGGCATAATACCCAGTGCGAAGATAGAGGCGTTGGAGAATGCACCACCCGAGAACATATCGAGAAGGGCCATCAAACCGCCGCGGGTCTGCGAATGAAGTCCGTTCAACTGATCGGGATCAATGCCGGGCAACATGACAAAGCAGCCGAGACGATAGACAGCAACCAAACCGACCGTCCAAAGGATACGATTGCGAAGGTCATCTATCTTCCAAATATTTTTGAAAGTCTCAACAATTCTCATTTGATTTATTCATTAGCGGAAGCGGCGTTGGCAGCTTCGATCTTTACAACAGTACCACCGGCAGCGGTAATAGCCTCTTCAGCAGACTTGGAGAAAGCATTGGCCTCTACAGTGACAGCCTTTGTGAGCTTGCCTTTGGCGAGAATCTTTACAATCTGCTTCTTGGAGATGAGACCGGCCTCATGGAGAACATCAAGATTGACCTTATCGACACCCAGAGCGTCGATTGTGGAAAGGTTGATGGCCTTGTAAGACACTCGATTGATGTTCTTGAAGCCGTATTTGGGCAGACGACGCTGAATAGGCATCTGGCCGCCTTCGAAACCGATCTTCTTCTTGTAACCGGAACGCTGTTTGGCACCCTTGTTACCGCGCGTAGATGTACCACCGAGGCCGGAACCGGCACCACGGCCCACACGCTTGCGGGTCTTTACGGAACCTTTGGCGGGCTGCAAATTATGTAAATCCATATTTGTAAATGTGATTAAACGTTGTGAAACAATTATTCAGAAACGATCTCGATGAGGTGAGCCACCTTACGGATCTGGCCACGCGTACACTCATTGTCGGGGAACTCGCGAACGAGGCCGAGACGGGTGAGTCCGAGTGAGTCGAGGGTCAGTTTCTCTGTCTTAGAGCATTTGATACGGCTGCGAACCTGTTTGATTTTGATAGTTGCCATAACTTAAAAATGTTTTTAAGAATGAGAAATCTGTTATTAACCGCGGAAAACCGTTTCCATGGACACGCCGCGTGCCATGCTGATTTCACGGGCATCACGCAACTGCGAAAGAGCCTCGAAGGTTGCCTTCACGAGGTTGTGGGGGTTGGAAGAACCTTTCGACTTGGCAAGGATGTCCTTCACTCCTGCGCTCTCCAATACGGCACGCATGGCACCACCGGCCTTAAGACCGGTACCTGCAGAGGCAGGTTTGATGAGGATTTGGGAACCGCCGAACTTGGCAACCTGCTCGTGGGGAATAGTACCCTTGAGCACGGGAACCTTGATAAGATTCTTCTTAGCGGCCTCTACACCCTTGGAAATGGCAGCCTGAACTTCGCCGGCCTTGCCGAGTCCGTAACCAATCGTTCCGTTGCCGTCGCCGACAACTACGATAGCTGCGAACGTGAAAGTACGACCACCTTTGGTAACTTTCGTTACTCGGTTGAGAGCGACCAAACGGTCCTTCAACTCAATATCGTTGGCATTTTTTACTTTAATCATATTCAAAGCCATTGTTAGGGATTAAAATTTGAGGCCACCCTCACGGGCTGCGTCAGCCAAAGCCTTCACGCGACCATGATAGAGGTAACCGTTACGGTCAAACACTGCCTCGGTGATGCCGGCGGCGATACACTTCTCGGCGATAGCCTTGCCAACCTGAGCAGCAATCTCTGTTTTGGTGCCACCAGTGAGACCCTTGGAAGAAGCAGAGACGATGGTCTTGCCTTCGTGGTCATTGATAGCCTGAACGTAGATACCCTTGTTAGAACGGAACACGCTCAAACGGGGACGTTGAGCTGTACCGAAGATACGCTTACGGATGCGGTGCTTAATCTTTATTCTTCTTTCTTTCTTCGTAATCATAATCTTGAATGTTTAGCGGGTTAATTATTTAGCACCGGCAGACTTGCCCGACTTGCGACGGATTTGTTCGCCAACATAGAGAATACCTTTGCCCTTGTAAGGTTCAGGCATACGGAAAGAACGGAGCTTCGTGCAAACCATACCGAGGAGAGCCTTGTCGGCAGACTCAAGTGTGATTTTGGGGTTCTGGTTACGCTCGGTAACGGTGGTTACCTTGATTTCGTTGGGAAGAACCATATAGATGGCGTGAGAATAACCGAGAGAAAGCTCGAGGACATTACCGTTGTTGGATGCACGGTAGCCGACACCTACGAGTTCAAGTTCCTTCTTATAACCGGTCGAGCAACCGACAATCATATTGTTGACCAAAGAACGATAGAGTCCGTGAAGGGCACGGGACTGACGTTCGTCATCGGGACGGGAGAACTCAAGCGTGCCGTCCTTCAATTCTGCGGTGATACCGCCGGTGAGTGTCTGCGACATTTCTGCGTTCTTACCCTTGACGGTAATCACGTTGTCCTTGATAGTGACTGTTACACCCTGGGGAACAGCGATAGGCAATTTACCAATTCTTGACATAGTGTTGTTCTCCTTTCTTTTAATAGATGTAGCACAAAACTTCGCCGCCTACCTTCTGGGCCGATGCTTCCTTGTCGGTCATCACGCCACGCGAGGTGGAGAGGATGGCAATGCCGAGGCCGTTGAGGACGCGGGGCATGTCCTTGTAACCGACATACTTGCGAAGACCGGGCGTAGAAACGCGGGTCAGACTCTTGATAGCACACACTTTGTTTTGAGGATCGTACTTCAAAGCAACTTTGAGAGTACCCTGAGGACCGTCTTCCACCAACTTGTAGTTGAGGATGTAGCCCTTTTCGAAGAGGATTTTGCAAATCTCCTTCTTAAGATTCGACGCGGGAACTTCGACAACGCGATGATTGGCATTGATGGCATTGCGAAGACGGGTCAAAAAATCTGCAATAGGATCTGTCATTTAATAAAGTTGTTAAATTAATCCGGACTTTCCGGACAATATTTAATAATGTAATAAAATAGGGGTCTGTACCTAACTCCAATGTGCCATTCTGAGGTTGACGGGGGTCTCCTTGTCGGACGGCCCGTCATTCAGGATGACACTGGAGACTGGGGTTTCTCGCTATGAGGATTACCAGCTTGCCTTCTTAACGCCGGGGATCAAGCCTTGGCTGGCCATCTCGCGGAAACAGATACGCGAAAGGCCGAACTGACGGATATAACCCTTGGGACGACCGGTGACTTTGCAGCGGTTGTGGAGGCGAACGGGAGAAGCATTCTTGGGAAGTGCCTGAAGGGCTTCGTAGTCGCCGGCCTTCTTGAGGGCCTCACGCTTTGCTGCATATTTGGCGACCAACTTCTGACGTTTAACCTCGCGGGCTACCATTGATTTTTTTGCCATACGTTATCTCTTATTTTTTAGCGTTTTTGAAGGGAAGACCGAATTCCTTGAGGAGAGCATAACCTTCTTCGTCGGTGTTGGCCGAAGTGACGAAAGTGATGTTCATACCGAGGATTCGCTGGATAGAGTCGATGTTGATCTCGGGGAAGATAATCTGCTCCGTGATGCCGAGGGTGTAGTTGCCACGGCCATCGAACTTGCTCTCGATTCCGTTGAAGTCGCGGATACGGGGAAGGGCTACGCGGATAAGACGCTCAAGGAATTCATACATCATCTCGTGACGAAGTGTAACGCGAACGCCGATGGGCATCTGCTTACGAACCTTGAACTGTGCAATATCCTTCTTGGAAACCGTAGCTACTGCCTTTTGTCCCGTGATAGCGGTAAGCTCGGCGATAGCGGTTTCGATAATCTTCTTGTCAGCGACAGCCATACCGAGGCCTTCGTTGATGACAATTTTCTCGAGGACAGGAACCTGCATGACAGTCGTATATTTGAACTGCTTCATGAGGGCAGGCACGATAGTGTCCTTATAATACTGCTTAAGTTGTGCTGTCTGTGCCATTACTTAATCTCCTCTCCTGATTTTTTAGCAATACGTACTTTCTTTCCGTCAACGACCTTGATGGCAATGCGCGTACCCTTACCGCTCTTGGGGTCGATAAGGTTGAGGTTGCTGATGTGGATGGGGGCTTCCTTCTCGAGGATACCGCCCTGGGGATTCTTTGCATTGGGTTTGGTGTGCTTCGAAACTACGTTGATACCCTCAACGATAGCGCGCTGCTCCTTTACGAGCACCTGGAGCACCTTACCGGTCTTACCCTTGTCCTCGCCGCGATTGACGATGACGGTATCTCCTTTTTTGATGTGTAATTTACTCATAATTATAGTTCAGCGTTAGTTTAGAGCACCTCAGGTGCCAATGAAACAATCTTCATGTTGGAAGCACGGAGCTCACGGGCTACGGGGCCGAAGATACGGCTGCCGCGCATTTCGCCTGCATTGTTCAGAAGAACGCATGCATTGTCATCGAAGCGGATGTAGCTTCCGTCGGGACGGCGCACTTCCTTTTTGGTGCGTACGATAACGGCTTTGGAAACCGTACCCTTCTTCATGTCGGAAGAAGCGAGCACACTCTTCACTGTAACGACGATAATATCACCTACAGATGCATATCGCCGACCTGTACCGCCGAGAACGCGGATACAAAGCACTTCACGTGCGCCGCTGTTATCAGCGACATTGAGTCTTGATTCTGTCTGTATCATAATATTACTTCGCCTTTTCTGTGATTTCTACTACGCGCCAGCGTTTGGTTTTGCTCAGCGGACGAGTTTCCATCAAGAGGACGGTATCGCCCACCTGACACTCATTCTTTTCGTCATGAGCATGGTATTTTTTTGTCTTGTTGACAAACTTACCATAAATGGGGTGTTTCTCCTTATACTTCACAGTCACAACGACGGTTTTGTCCATCTTTGTGCTGGAGACAACTCCCATTCTAGTCTTTCTAAGATTTCTTGTTTCCATTGAAAATCTTTTGTTTTGTTGTTTTGTTTACTCGTTGAGTTTAGAGATCTGCCTTGGCATCTTTCTCGCGGGCATCCAACTCGGTCATCATACGGGCAATGTCGCGGCGGGTGGCCTTGATGCTCATAGGATTGTCGAGGGGAGAGAGCGCGTGATTGAACTTCAGCTGTTCGAGGTTGGCCTTCTCTGCGGCAATACGACCCTTCAACTCATCAGTCGTAAGACTTTTGATTTCTGCAATCTTCATTGTTGTAATTGTTTTAAAGGGTTATTGATTAGAGAACGACGAGTTCGGGGTCGAAGTCACGACGTACAATGAACTTGGTGAGGACGGGGAGCTTCTGTGCACCGAGGCGGAGAGCTTCCTTGGCCACCTCAAACGGAACGCCGTCAATCTCGAAAAGGATGCGGCCGGGATTAAGGTTGCAAACCCATCCTTCCGGATCACCTTTACCTTTACCCATTCGGACGTCGGCAGGCTTACGAGTGTAAGGCTTGTCCGGGAAGACACGGCACCAAAGCTGGCCTTGACGCTGCATATAACGAGTAATTGCGACACGAGCGGCTTCCAATTGACGCGCGTTGATATATTTATTCTCGAGCGTCTTGATTCCGAATGATCCGAAGGCGAGCTGATTGCCGCGCTGGGCATTGCCCTTCAGGCTGCATCGTTGCGTTCTGCGGAACTTTGTTCTTTTCGGCTGTAACATTTCTTAAAGCTTCTAAATCGTTAATAATTACTTCTTGTTGTTTCCACGACGACGGAAACCGCCTTCGCGACGGTTGCCGCGACGATCGTTGTTACCGCCCTCACGACGCTGGCCTCCCTGCTGGTCCTTTGCCTTCGCAAAGTTGGGAGCAAGATCCTTCTTGCCATAGATTTCTCCACGGCAAATCCAAACCTTGATACCAATCAAACCTACCTTGGTGAGAGCCTCTGAGAGGCAGTAGTCGATGTCTGCACGGAATGTGTGGAGGGGTGTACGTCCCTCCTTGAACATTTCCTTGCGGCGCATTTCAGCACCGTTCAAACGGCCGGAGCACTGAATCTTGATACCCTCGGCTCCAGCACGCATAGCGCTCTGGATAGCCATCTTGACAGCACGACGGTAAGCAACCTTACCCTCTACCTGACGGGCGATGGAATTAGCTACGATAGAAGCGTCAAGATCGGGCTTGCGCACTTCGTAGATATTGATTTGGATATCCTTCTTGGTAATGGCCTTGAGCTCCTCCTTCAACTTGTCAACCTCAGAACCGGCCTTGCCGATGATTACACCGGGACGGGCTGTGCAGATGGTGATGGTGATGAGTTTGAGAGTGCGCTCGATGACGATGCGGCTCAAAAAAGCCTTGGCCAAACGGGTGTTGAGGTACTTGCGTATTTTCATATCCTCGACGATGGTATCGCCGACGTTGCTACCTACGAACCAGTTGGAATCCCAGCCACGGACAATGCCGAGGCGGTTGGAAATCGGAGAAATTTTCTGTCCCATGTTTGGCTATGCTTATTTTGATTCTTTATTGATTGCCTCGACCGTGATGCAAACGTGGTTGGAACGCTTGCGGATACGGTAACCGCGACCCTGTGGAGCAGGGCGGAGACGCTTGATTGTAGCACCTTCGTCAACTACGACGGAAGCAACCTTGAGTTCACCGGCTTCGGCCTTCTTATCGTTCTTGGCCTCCCAGTTTGCAATAGCAGACTTGAGAAGGGGTTCGATACGACCGGCAGCCTCTTTGTTGGAAAAATGGAGTACGCCAAGCGCTTTGAATGCCTCCATGCCGCGAATCATATCGGCGACAAGGCGCATCTTGCGAGGAGACGTAGGAATATTGTTCAGCTTCGCAAAATAGGTATTCTTACGAACTTCCTTCAGCTTATTGGCAGAGTTCTGTTTTCTGTTTGCCATAATTCTTAATTAGTTATGTAAGACCCTATATTTATCGATTTCCTGAATGTCCACGGAAGGTACGAGTCATGGAGAACTCTCCGAGCTTGTGACCTACCATGTTCTCCGTGATGTACACGGGGACGAATTTATTACCGTTGTGAACAGCGATCGTATGACCTACGAAGTCAGGTGAGATCATCGATGCACGAGACCAGGTCTTGATGACCGACTTCTTGCCGCTTTCGTTCATGGCAAGAATCTTCTTCTCGAGCTTAACGCTAATGTACGGGCCTTTTTTAAGGGAACGACTCATATTATTAAATACGTTTTACTTCAAAATTTATTTCTTGGAACTCGCTCTTTCGATAATATACTTATTCGAAGGCTTCTTGGGTGAACGCGTCTTGAGACCCTTGGCGTAGAGACCCTTACGTGAACGGGGATGACCGCCTGACTGACGACCTTCACCACCACCCATCGGGTGATCGACAGGGTTCATAACGACACCGCGGTTGTGGGGACGACGACCCAACCAACGAGAGCGACCGGCCTTGCCGCTCTTCTCGAGGGCGTGGTCGGAGTTGCCTACGCTACCTACCGTTGCCATGCATGCTGCAAGGATGCGACGGGTCTCGCCTGAGGGGAGTTTTACGATAGCATAGTCACCTTCTTTTGAAGTAAGCTGAGCAAAAACACCGGCCGAGCGAACCAGGCTTGCGCCCTGTCCGGGACGGAGCTCGATGTTGTGGATGACGGTACCTACGGGAATCTTAGCCAAGGGGAGGGCATTTCCCACTTCGGGCAGAGCGTCATTTCCCGACATAACCTGCTGGCCTACGGTAAGACCGTTGGGAGCAAGAATATATCGTTTCTCACCATCTACGTAATAGAGCAAAGCAATACGGGCAGAACGGTTGGGATCATACTCGATGCTCTTCACTGTAGCGGGGACACCGTTTTTATTGCGCTTGAAGTCGATGTCACGGAAGGCCTGCTTGTGGCCACCGCCAATATAGCGCATTGTCAAACGACCTTGGTTGTTACGACCACCGGTCTTGCGCTTACCGAACGTCAAGGATTTCTCTGGTACGTGTGCAGTGAGTTCTTCGAACGTACCAATAACTTTTCCTCTTTGCCCCGGTGTAACGGGCTTGAATTTCTTTACTGCCATTTGTATTAATTGATGTTGCTATAGAAATCAATTTCCTGACCTTCTGCGAGGGTTACGAAAGCCTTCTTGAAATCGGAAGTCTTTCCCACGATGAGGCCTTTCTTCGTGAAGCGGCTCTTGGTCTTGCCAAGGAAGTTGGCGGTGTTGACAGAGACCACCTTCACACTGAATTTCTCTTCAACGGCCTTCTTGATCTGGAGCTTGTTAGCGTTGGGATCAACATAGAAGCCGTACACGCGATTTACGGGGGCGCTGCCGTCCTTCTTCTTGCGTGCTTCAGATGACTTCTCCGTCAGGTTGGTCATCTTCTCAGTTACGATGGGGCGAATAATAATTGCCATTGTTCTTGAATTTTGACTTTTAGAGGTTGTTAACCAATTCTACGGCGCTCTCGCAGATCACGAGTTTACCGCTGTTCATTACTGCGTAAGTATTGATGGATTCGGCATCCAAAACAGAAACGTTTTTCAGATTTTGAGCTGACAAAAGTACGTTTTTATTTTCATTTGACAAAATAATTCCGAACTTTTTTGCTGTATTGTCGAGGTTTTTAACCATTGCAGCCACTGCTTTGGTAGATGGAGTTTCCATTTTAAGATCCTCTACGACAATAATCTGACCCTCTGCGGCTTTCATGGAAAGTGCAGATTTGCGGGCGAGCCGTTTCACCTTTTTGTTCAACTTGAAATTGTAGTCACGGGGTACGGGACCGAAGATACGGCCACCGCCAACGAGTACGGGCGAGTTGATGTCACCGCGACGGGCTCCGCCGCCGCCTTTCTGACGACCCAACTTGCGGGTAGAACCTGCAATTTCGCTACGCTGCTTCGACTTGTGGGTACCCTGACGCTGAGCAGCAAGATACTGCTTTACTGCCAAGTACACGCAATGGGTATTGGGCTCAATACCAAACACCTCGTCGTTAAGAGTTACCTTACGACCGGTTTCTTTACCTTCTTTGTTTAATACGCTCAATTCCATAGTTTACAACGCAACAGTTAAAAGTGAACCTTTGGCACCGGGCACACTGCCCTTCACGAGGAGGAGGTTGTGCTCAGCGATGATTTTCAAAATCTGGAGATTCTGAACAGTTACCTGCTCATTACCCATCTGTCCGCCCATACGGAGTCCCTTGAACACTCGTGCGGGGTAGGAACATGCACCGATGGAACCGGGTTTGCGCAGACGGTCGTCCTGGCCGTGTGTGGACTGACCCACACCACCGAAACCGTGACGCTTTACGACACCCTGGAAACCGCGACCCTTCGAAACGCCTACAACGTCAACAAAGTTGGCATCGTTGAAAATCTCGACGGTAATCTTGTCTCCGAGATTGTACTTCTGTGAGAAACCCTTGAATTCAGCAAGGTGCTTCATAGGAGCTACCCCGGCTTTCTTCAAATGACCCATCACAGGCTTGGAAACATGCTTTTCAGTCGTTTCCTCGAAGCCGACCTGTACAGCTTCATAACCATCTTTTTCGAGGGTCTTGATCTGGGTAACTACACAAGGACCTACTTCAATGACAGTGCATGGCACATTCTTGCCATCAGCACTGAAGACGGAAGTCATTCCGACCTTTTTGCCTAATAATCCTGGCATACTTTCAGTTACTTGTTTTTAGTGCGTTTGGCGGGTATCCCGACCTCGCGGTCAAGATACCACAAACAGCGATAATTAATAAATCTGATATTTGTAAAAAAAAAGGAAGATGTTGTCTGTCAAACCTTGATGTTCACCTCAACGCCGGAGGGCAACTCAAGTTTCATAAGGGCATCAACGGTCTTGGGAGTAGCGCCTACAATGTCAATCAGACGCTTGTAGTCACACAGCTCGAACTGTTCGCGGCTCTTCTTGTTCACGAAGGTCGAACGGTTCACGGTGTAGATACGCTTGAAGGTGGGAAGCGGAATAGGACCGCTCACCTTGGCACCCGTAGCCTTGACGGTCTTCACGATTTTCTCTGCAGAAGCATCGACGAGAACGTGATCGTAAGACTCCAATTTGATTCTGATTTTCTGATCCATATTTTGAAATTTTAGGATTTTAGAATTACTTAATAAGATCTACACGACCACCAGCCTCTGAAACGACTGTACGTGTGTTGGTCTTGTCAACCTCTGAATAATGATCGAATGTCATCGTAGAGCTGGCTCGACCGGATGTGATGGTACGAAGGTCTGTCACGTAGCCAAACATTTCGGCGAGAGGAACCATGGCCTTTACAAGGCGGGCTCCGCTGCGTGTGGTTTCCATACCTTCCACCTGACCGCGACGTTTGTTCAAATCGCCGATTACATCACCCATCGATTCCTCGGGAGTGATGACATCAACCTTCATGATGGGCTCGAGAAGGATAGGCTGAGCCTGTTCGCAAGCATGCTTGAAGGCCATGTTACCGGCAACTTCGAACGAAAGCTGATCTGAATCGACGGGGTGGAACGAACCGTCTTCGAGGGTAACCTTGAGGCTGTCAACGGGATAGCCGGCAAGAACACCGTTCTTCATAGCGGCCTTGAAGCCCTTCTCGACAGCGGGGATAAATTCGGAAGGAACGTTACCGCCCTTAACAATACTCTCGAACTGCAGACCCTGAACACCTTCGTCGGCGGGACCCACGGTGACGATGATATCGGCGAACTTACCGCGACCGCCGGACTGCTTCTTGTAAACCTCGCGGAGACGCGAAACAGTACCCTTGATGGACTCCTTGTAGGCAACCTGAGGACGGCCTTCGTTGATTTCTACCTTGAACTCACGCTTCAGACGGTCCACAATGATGTCGAGGTGAAGCTCACCCATACCCGAAATGACGGTCTGGCCGGTCTCTTCGTTCGACTTAACCGTGAACGTTGGATCCTCTTCTGCAAGTTTGCCAAGGGCAACTCCGAGCTTGTCAAGGTCTTTCTGCGTCTTGGGCTCTACGGCGATGGAAATCACGGGATCCGGGAATTCCATGGCTTCGAGCACAATGGGATTGGCCTCGTCACAGAGAGTATCACCCGTGCGGATATCCTTGAAGCCTACACCTGCACCGATATCTCCGGTACCGATTTGCTCTTTGGGATTCTGGTGGTTGGAGTGCATCTGGAACAGACGCGAGATACGCTCTTTCTTGTCCGTGCGGGGATTGTAAACATACGAACCTGCATCAATCACGCCGGAATAGACGCGGAAATAGCAGAGACGGCCTACATACGGGTCGGTGGCAATCTTGAATGCCAATGCCGACATGGGCTCCTTCTCAGAGGGCTTGCGTACGAGCTCCTTCTCGGGATCGTTGGGGTCGTGACCCGTAACGGCGGGAGTATCAATAGGAGAGGGCAGGTAACGAACCACTGCATCAAGCATGGTCTGTACGCCTTTGTTTTTGAATGAAGAACCGCAGGTCACGGGATAAATCTTCATTTCGAGCGTACCCTTGCGGAGTGCTGCGTAAATCTCATCGGTTGTGATGGTCGAGGGATCGTCGAAATACTTCTCCATAATGGTGTCATCCACCTCGGCGCAGGCCTCGAGTATCTTGTTGCGGTATTCTTCGCACTCGGCAACCATGTCGGCGGGAATCTCTTCGACCGAGTATTCGGCACCCATGGTCTCGTCGTGCCAGAAAATGGCCTTCATTTCCACCAGGTCAACTACACCCTTGAAGGTCTCCTCTGCGCCGATGGGAAGCTGGATAGCCAAAGAGTTGGCACCCAACATGTCGTGCATCTGGCGAACCACTTCGAGGAAGTTGGCGCCCGAGCGGTCCATCTTGTTTACGTAGCCGATACGGGGCACGTGATATTTCTCAGCCTGATGCCATACCGTTTCCGATTGGGGTTCCACGCCGCCTACAGCACAGAATGTTGCGATGGCACCGTCAAGGACGCGGAGCGAACGCTCCACCTCCACGGTAAAATCGACGTGGCCTGGGGTATCAATCAAGTTGAACTTATATTTCTGTCCTTTGAAGTTCCAGAAGCAAGTTGTGGCTGCAGAAGTGATGGTGATACCACGCTCCTGCTCCTGAACCATCCAGTCCATCGTAGCGGCACCATCGTGTACCTCACCGATTTTGTGAGTCAAACCGGTGTAGTAAAGAATACGCTCTGAAGTCGTAGTCTTACCAGCATCGATATGGGCCATAATGCCGATGTTGCGGGTGAATTTCAGTTGATCGTCAATACTGTTTGCCATAATTGAGTAAATTGGAACTTAAAGTTTAAAATTTGAAATGAGCGAATGCACGGTTGGCCTCTGCCATCTTGTGCATGTCCTCCTTACGCTTGAATGCGCCACCCTGCTCGTTGTAAGCGTCGAGTATCTCGGCAGCCAACTTTTCGGCCATCGACTTGCCTCCGCGCTTGCGAGAGTAGATGATCATATTCTTCATCGAAATGGACTCCTTGCGGTCGGCACGGATTTCCGTGGGAACCTGGAAGGTGGCACCGCCGATACGACGGCTCTTTACCTCTACCTGAGGAGTGATGTTGTCGAGTGCTTTCTTCCATACGTCGAGGGCACTCACACCTTCCTTCTCAGCAAAGCGCTTGTTCACCAACTCGATGGCATTGTAGAAAATCGTGAAAGCAGTGTTCTTCTTACCATCATACATCAGATGGTTAACGAACCTCGTAACCTTAACTTCGTTGAAAACAGGATCGGGAAGAATCACTCTTTTCTTCGGTGTTGCTTTTCTCATTTTGTTTGTTTTGTTTAACTGGGCTGTTTTTTCTTCTCAGAATCTTCGGTGTTTCGATACGATGACTTGTATATATATTTAAATATGTGTCGTCTTCTTCGTCCTTGGGACTACTCGTCCGAAACCTTACTCAACCTTGAAATCTTAACGCCTTTGTAATTTAATTAAATTTGTAGAAAATCAATTCTGCGCAATTGTGATTTTTCAATCCAATTACTTCTTGGCGGAAGACGATCCGGGTTTCGGACGCTTGGCACCGTATTTCGAACGGCGCTGTGTGCGACCTGCAACACCAGCCGTATCCAAGCAACCGCGTACGATGTGATAACGTACACCGGGGAGATCCTTCACACGACCGCCACGAACCATCACGATGGAGTGTTCCTGAAGATTATGACCTTCTCCGGGGATATAGGAGTTCACCTCCTTGCCGTTGGTCAAACGCACACGAGCTACTTTACGCATAGCAGAATTAGGCTTTTTGGGAGTAGTGGTGTAAACACGAGTGCAGACGCCACGACGCTGGGGGCAGCTGTTCAAGGCGGGAGACTTGCTCTTGTCTTCCAATACTACGCGACCTTTTCTAACTAACTGTTGAATAGTAGGCATTTTGTTGTTTTGTTATTGTTTTGTTAACTTTTTTGATGGATCTCCAGCCGGTCGGTTTCTTATGAAAATCATTGATTCCGAGGCACTTTCCGCGTCCATCTCGCGCAAAAAGCGGTGCAAAGATAGAACTTTTTTTTCATATTACGTGCGTGTGATAAGAATTTGATGGCTTTTTTAAGTTTTTTTAAACTTTCTACTCCCATTCTATTATCCTCACCTTACATTTTTGCCGGAATATTTGGTTTTTTCGAAAAAAAGCTTTATCTTTGCGCCCGTAAAATGGTTTGATATGTTGCAGTCTTATTTGGAAAAAGGACGCATTGAGGCAGGTTGCGACGAAGCTGGACGGGGCTGTTTGGCCGGTCCTGTTTTTGCCGCTGCTGTCATCTTGCCCCCTGATTTCAGTAACGAACTGCTCAACGACTCCAAAAAACTCACCGAACGCCAGCGATACGCCCTCCGGCCCGTTATCGAACGTGAAGCAGTTGCGTGGGCTGTAGGCGTTTGTGACAATCGGGAGATTGACCGCTACAACATCCTCCGCTGCAGCATCATGGCCATGCATCGTGCCTTGGACCAGCTCTCGGTTCGACCCGATTTTATCCTCGTGGACGGCAACCGATTTCTCCCCTATCGGGACACGCCCCATCAGACCATCGTCAAAGGCGACGGAAAAATGATGTCCATCGCTGCAGCCTCGATTCTTGCCAAAACCTATCGCGACGACTTCATGAAGGCCCAGGCCGAAAAGTATCCGCAGTATCATTGGGAAGTCAACAAGGGATACCCCACGAGCGACCATCGGGAGGCCATCCGCCAACACGGCCCCTCGCCGCTACATCGCATGACCTTCGCCCTGCTCGGCAAAGCTCGGCAGCTCACGCTGTTCTCGCTTCTCTTCCTCCTGTTTTCGGTGCTTCCCGCCTCTGTCTTCGCCTGGAATCCCTTCCGGACGTTCGACAACCTCATGAACCGCATCGACTCCCTCCCCCCGTCCTTCAACACCGCCTATATCTACCAACCCCGGAATCACTGGCTCATCGAGCCTTCCATAGGTCTTGAGGGCAGCCATATTTTCATCGAAAACGCCAGTCGTCACGGCTTCACTTTCAACCCCGTCGAGGTGTACAAGAACATCGAAGCGGCACGCAATGCCACCTCGGAGTACAAAATCCGCCTCCACACCTATCCCATGCCGACCTTGGCCCTGCGTCTCAAATACCGCATCATAGACTTCACCTTCTTCTCCTATCAGCCGGACATTTTCTCGAACGTCAATAATGACTTCCGCTGGAAATTCGGGTTCAATTTCAATCAGTTCGGCATCAATATCTACTACCAGCACACCCGCTCCTTCCACGGCAGTTATGTACGTGTCGATTCCCTCGACCTATCGCTCGACCTCCCGCTCGACGAGGGTATCTTCCATGAGAAGGTCTTTGAGGTCTCGGGCTACTATGTCTTCAATGCCAAGCGTTTTTCCTATCTGGCTGCCTTCGACCAGACCCAAGAACAGCTCCGCAACGCAGGCTCCTGGATGCTGGCCGCCACCTTCTCCAACGGACGATACATCGCCAACAGCGACTCTTTAGGCAATCTCTCCATGCGCTTCACTCAGGTCTCCCTGGGGGGCGGTTATGCCTACAATTGGATTACCCACCACTGGCTCCTCCATGCTCGCACCCTTCCACAGCTTGTGATTTATCCCTCCTACAAGTCCTACGACAACGGAGTGGAAGGCAAGATAGACCGCAGCGGACTCGACTTCATCATTCCGATTGACCTTGCCGCAGTCCGTTACTGGAAGCACAACTATTTCACCTTCAGCGCGGGAGGAGAAGCCAACCTCATCGGGAACGCCAACAACCGGCAGATTATTGCCGTCCATTGGCGTTCCCGCATCGCTTACGGCTTCCGTTTCTGACAAAATCGGACAAAATTCCGTAAAAAAAGATATAAAAAAACATAAAATCTCAAGTTCTTTGATTATATCTTCCAAATTTTACATATCTTTGCATCATAATGTTGTCTTGTTTTAAACAAACACTTATATTAACCATTAATTAACTGAATTATGGAAAGAACTTGGCGTTGGTTCGGCAAGAATGACAAAATCACCCTTGCCCAGTTGAAACAAATCGGTGTGGAGGGCATAGTCACCGCCCTGCACGACGTGCCCCTCGGCGAAGTGTGGACACGCGAGAAGATACGCGACCTCAAGGAGTACATCGAATCCTACGGCATGACGTGGAGCGTCGTCGAAAGCCTCCCCGTCACCGAGACCATCAAATACGGAGGCCACGACCGCGACGAGCAGATTGAGGTCTATAAGCAGTCGCTCCGCAACCTCGGCGAGGAAGGCATACGCTGCGTGTGCTACAATTTCATGCCCGTGCTCGACTGGGCTCGCACCGATCTCCTGCACGAGAATCCCAACGGTGCCACCAACCTCTACATGAACTGGGGAGCCTTTGCCTACTTCGACATCTTTATCCTGCGTCGCGAAGGTGCCCGCGAGGACTGGGCCGCCTTCTCTGCCAACCACAAGGCTTGGAACCGCGACCTCGTGGCCGAGGCCGAAGCGATGGCCCGTGTCGCCACACCCGAGAGCGACCACGCTCTGGTCGAGAACATCGTCATCAAGACCCAGGGCTTCGTCTCCGGCAACTTCAAGGAAGGAGACACCGCCCCCGTCGAGAAGTTCCGCACGCTGCTCAAACTCTATGAGGGCATCGGCAAGGAAGAGCTTCAGGCCAACATGAAATACTGGTTAGAGGCCATCATGCCCGTCTGCGAGCAATACGACATCAACATGTGCGTTCACCCCGACGACCCGCCCTACCCCGTCTTCGGTCTGCCGCGCATCGTGGGCAATGCCGAAGACATCCGCTGGTTCCTCGATGCCGTGCCCAACAAGCACAACGGACTCACCTTCTGCGCAGGCTCCCTCTCGGCGGGAGAGCTGAACGACGTGCCCGCCATGGCCCGCGAGTTTGCCGACCGTACGCATTTCGTGCACCTCCGCTCCTGCCATATCTTCCCCAACGGCGACTTCACCGAGGCTTCCCACTTGGGCGGTCGCGCCGACCTCGTCGAGCTCTGCCGCATCTTCGAGGAGGCCGAGCGCCGGGGCCGCTGCAACAGCGGCAGACGTCTCCCCATGCGCGTCGATCACGGCATGACATTCACCGACCGCCCCGGCGGCGTGATGGACGAGTCGGGACACGGCCACAACGCAGGATACACCCTCCTCGGACGCATGTTCGCAATGGCACAGGTCCAGGGCATCCTCGCCACCGTCGATCGCGAACTCGGCATCCCCTACACCCAGCCAGGATTCTTCGACTGAGAAAATGCGAAACCTCGAAATCTCGAAATCTCGACACCTCGACATCTCGAAATCTCGAGATAACGAAATAACGAAATAACGACACAACGAAAAAAAATGAAACTCACCGATATCCTCTCCGGCAGCTACAATGCTGCCGAGTGGGAAGCCAAGGGCTACCGGCTTCCCAAGTTTGACATTCAGGCCGTACGCGCCAAGACGGCCAAGGAACCCACATGGGTTCACGTCGGCGGTGGCAACATCTTCCGTGCCTTCCCCGCCGCCATCCTCAACGACGCCCTCAACACGGGCAAGTACGACCGCGGTGTCATCGTGGCCGAAACCTTCGACTATGAGGTCATCGACAAGGCATACGCTCCCTACAGCAATCTCTCCCTCCTCGTCTCGCTCCAAAGTTCGGGAACCATTGAGAAGAAAGTGATTGCCTCTGTGACCGAAGCCCTCAAGGCCGACCCGCAGTTCCCCGACTGGCAGCGCCTCGTCGAGATTTTCCGCAATCCCTCGCTCCAGATGATTTCCTTCACCATCACCGAAAAAGGCTACACCTTCAACGAGGCCGACCTCGCACGAGGCATGCAGCCTCTCTTCGCCATGGGCAAAGTCACGGCTCTCCTCTATGAGCGCTGGAAAGCCGGACAACTCCCCCTCACCGTCCAGTCGATGGACAACTGCTCCCACAACGGCGACAAGGTGAAGGCCGGTGTCATGGGCTATGCCGAACGTTGGGTCAGCGACGGCCTCGTGCCCGCGGACTTCCTCTCCTACCTCCGCGACGAGAAGAAGGTCACCTTCCCCTGGTCGATGATAGACAAGATAACGCCCCGCCCCCATGCCAAGGTCAAGGAGCTGCTCGCTGCCGACGGCTTTGAGGACAACGACTACATCGAGACGGAGCGCCACACCTTCACGGCCCCCTTTGTCAACGCCGAGGAGACGCAGTATCTCGTCATCGAGGACAACTACACCAATGGTCGTCCGCCCCTCGAACTCGGCGGCACGCTCTACACCACGCGCGAGACCGTCGATAAGGTCGAGACCATGAAAGTCACCACCTGTCTCAACCCCCTCCATACGGCCATGTCCATCTACGGCTGCATGTTGGGCTACACCCTCATCTCGGCCGAGATGGCCGACCCCGACATCCGTCCCTTCGTCCAGAAACTGGGCTACATCGAGGCCATGCCCGTGGTTACGGACCCCGGGGTGCTCAATCCCTACGAGTTCATCGGTGCCGTCATCAACCGCCGTCTCCCCAATCCCTTCATGCCCGACGCTCCCCAGCGCATCGCCATGGATACGTCCCAGAAACTCCCCATCCGTTTCGGTGAGACCATCAAGAAGTACGTTGCTCGCGGCTTGGACATGGACAACCTTGTCCTCATTCCCCTGGTGCTCGCAGGCTATGCCCGCTACCTCAAGGGCATCGATGACGAGGGTCGTCCCTTCGAGCCTTCGCCCGACCCGATGCTGGCCGAGCTGCAGACCATCGTTGCTCCCCTCGAGTTGGGCAAGCCCGACCAGGACTGGAGCTGCCTGCGCAAGCTCTACTCCCGCACCGATGTCTTCGCCGTCGATTTCTACGCCGTCGGTCTCGGCGAACGCATCGAGGGCATGGTCAGGGAACTCTACGCCGCTCCCGGTGCCGTGCGCGCCACCCTACACAAATACGTTTCTGCACGTTAATCCTCCATCCATGCCTCTCCCCCCTGCGGGGCGTTATTTTCCTTCCTCTCTTATGGACAACCGTCTCTTCCTCCTCGATGCCTACGCCCTCATCTATCGTGCCTATTGGGGCTTTGCTTCCCATCCGCTCATGAATGCCGAGGGTATCAATACTTCTGCCACCTATGGGTTTCTCAAGACCCTCCAGGAAGTACTCGAAACCCAGAAACCCACCCACATCGCAGTGTGTTTCGACCCCAAAGGCGGCACCTTCCGCCACAGCGAGTATCCCGAATACAAAGCACAGCGCGACGCCCAACCCGAAGGCATCACGGTGGCCGTTCCTTACATCAAGCGTATTCTGGATGCTTACCGCATCCCGGTGATTGAAGTGCCCGGCTATGAGGCAGACGATGTGATAGGGACGCTCTCACGTCTGGCCGACGAGACCGGACGTTTCGAGACGTTCATGCTCACTCCCGACAAGGATTATTTCCAACTGGTCACCGACCACTCCCGCGTCCTTCGTCCCCGAACCAAGACCGCAGGCTTCGACCTCTACGGCATCGACGAGGTGAAAGCCAAATACGGCATTCGGCGCACCGACCAGGTCATCGATCTCCTCGGCCTCATGGGCGATGCTGCCGACAACATTCCGGGCTGTCCGGGTGTAGGCGAAAAGACAGCTGTCAAACTCATCAACGAGTGGGACAGCATCGAGGGTCTCCTCTCCCACGTCGGCGACCTGAAGGGAGCCATCCGCACCAAGGTGGAAGAGAATGCCGACAAGATACGCCTCTCGCGCCATCTTGTGACCATCGTGCGCGATGTGCCCGATGTCATCCTCGACGAGGAGGCACTACGTCTGCGAGAGCCTGACCTTCAGACCCTCGCCGACCTCTTCACCGAACTGTCCTTCCGGCGCGAACGCGACAATGTCTATGCCCTGCTCCGCAAGTCAGGCAAATCTTCCGCTCCAGCGGCCGGCAAGACGCTGCGGCCTGCCCCTGCTGCCGACGGACAGCTCGACCTCTTTGCCGACTTCGAGTCCGCCGGAGACGATTCTGCGGACGCACCCCCGGCTTCCCAGCCTGCTGCACCGGCGGTTGCGGAACAAGTCTCAGCCTCCGATCCTGCCGATGTTGTCTCTGCGCTGATGTTTGCGCCCCGCTGGGCCATGTCGGTCGTTGCCACCGACAGCGACCCCATGCGGGCTCGCCTGTCCGGCATTGCTTTTGCGTCCGAAGACGGAACGTCCTTTTGGGTGCCATTGTCCGGCGAGGACAACGTCTCTGCCGTTCCTCCGGCACTCGAAACCCTGCGCCCCCTCCTTGAGTCGGAAGCCTGCGAAAAGGTGGCCCACGACTTCAAGCCCGCTTGGATTCTGCTCCGCCGTTATGGCATCGACGTAGCGGCTCCGGCCTTCGACACCATGGTGGCTCACTATCTGCTGGCTCCGTCCCAGAGCCACGACCTCTGGATTGTTGCCCAGTCCTACCTGCCCGACCTTCGTGACATGTCGCTCCCCGCAGCTTCGGACGACCCTTCGTTTGCCTCCCTTCAGGCACAGACCGTCCTGAGACTCTGCACTCCCCTCGGCGATGCCCTTCGGCGCGACAATATGATGCCGCTCTTCCGCGACATCGAGATGCCGCTCATCAAGGTGCTCGGCGACATGCAAATCACGGGTGTGCGCATCGACCTCCCGGCTTTACATGAGAGCGAGGAGGCGCTCAACCGCGACCTCCGCGAGATACAGGAGCAACTCTTCCGGGCCGTCGGTCGTACGTTCAACCCACTCTCTCCGCGCGATGTGGGTACGGTGCTCTTCGACGAACTCGGATTCGAACCCAAGCCAGCCAAGAATGCCAAGGGCAACTATCCCACTAACGAGGACACCCTCAACAAACTCCGGGACCGCGACAACATCGTGGCCAATATTCTGGCGTACCGTGGGGTACAGAAACTCCTCTCCACCTACGTCAAGGCCCTCCCCTCCATGATTAATCCCGACACCGGACGCATCCACGCCCGCTTCAACCAGACCGTCACAGAGACAGGACGTCTCTCCTCCTCCGACCCCAACCTCCAAAACATTCCCGTGCGCGATGCCTTGGGTCGTGAGCTGCGCAAGGCGTTCCGACCCGACGAGGGCGAGGTGTGGTTCAGTGCCGACTACTCCCAGATTGAACTCCGCCTCATGGCCCACCTTTCCCAAGACCCCCACATGGTGGAAGCCTTCCGTCAAGGGCAGGATATCCATGCAGCCACGGCTGCCAAAATCTACAAGTCCGACATCGGCGAGGTAACACCCGAACAGCGCCGCCGAGCCAAGACAGCCAACTTCGGCATCATTTACGGCATCTCGGCCTTCGGACTCAGCACCCGCCTCAATATCTCGCGCAGCGATGCCAAACAGCTCATCGACGACTACTTCTCCAACTTCCCCCACGTCCAAACCTACATGAAGGAGAGCATCCAAAGGGCACGCGCCAAAGGCTATGCCGAGACTCTCTTCGGAAGGCGCAGCTGGCTGCCCGACCTCGAGTCGGCCAACGGCAAGAACCGAGGCACCGCCGAACGCAATGCCATCAACACCCCCATTCAGGGGTCGGCTGCCGACATCATCAAGATTGCCATGGTACGTATCCACCGCCGCCTGCTCCGAGAACATCTCCACGCCAAACTCCTCATTCAGGTCCACGACGAACTCAACTTCTCCGTGCCTGTGGCCGAGTTGGAACGTACCCGCCAACTCGTCCTCGACGAAATGGCCGGGGCCTATCCCATGTCCGTTCCCCTCTATGCCGACTGTGGACAGGGCGACAACTGGCTCGAAGCTCATTAAGATTTTTACACCTATTATAATATAAGACTTTTAAACCCTACGCAACTATGAAGAAATTCTCTATTGCAAGTATCGCACTCCTGCTGCTGGCCATTCCGTCCGTAGCATTGCAGAAGGGCGAGCCCGTCGGGGCTCAGACCCTTGAAGTGTCTTTCAATTATCAGCGTCAGCCGGGTCCCGGCTCCAACCAGTATGCCGTCTGGATTGAGAACGAACAGGGCGAGGTGGTCAAGACCCTTTTCGTCACCTCTTTTACCACCAAGGGAAGAACGCGCGGCAACGAAGAGCCCATGCGCGGCTATATCAAGCGACCTGCCTGTGTGCCCACATGGGTCAAAGCAGCGAAAGCCAACGACCTCTCCGATGCTCAGCTGGATGCCGTCACCGGAGCCACTCCACAGGCCGGTGGAACGCAGACTTTCGTCTGGGACTTCACCGACTCTCAGGGAAAGGTCGTCACCAAAGGCACCTACCGGGTCTTCGTCGAGGCCACGTTGTTCAACGCCAGCACCATCACTTATTCCGGAACATTCTCCACCCAGAACCCGGCGGGCAATGTCTCGCTGACCTCCCAACTGACCGAGCCTGACGAGAAGCACAAGGATATGGTGACAGATGTCAAAGCCATCCTGAAATAGTTTGCTGGCAATAGGTTATTTTGCAGGCAATTGGTTGTGAGCCCCTTGCAGAGACAGCGGATACGGGTTTCTCTATTCGTAGGGGAGACCCCCTACGCTATGTATTTGTCCCGTTGGGAGCAATGAAAGCCCTGAAAAGGCTACCTATCTTTGCACAGGAGTTGTCCCTGTGTGCATCCGGAACTCATCGTGAGAGCCGAGTGCCGGATTCGGAGTTGTCGATGGCATCGGCGCGGGTGATGACAACCTGACACACACCGGCGGCGATGGCCGCAAAGGAGTTTTCGAGTTTGGGGAGCATGCCTCCTGAAACAACACCCTGCTGCACGAGGGCGGGGAACTCGTCGGAGCGGATGGAGGGGATGACGCTCTCGTCATCGTCGGGATTGAGGAGGACGCCTTTTTTCTCGAAACAATACATGAGGGTGACATCGAAATGAGGAGCGAGGGCTTTGGCCGTCTCGCCGGCAATGGTGTCGGCATTGGTATTGAGCATGGAGCCTGCTCCGTCGTGGGTGAGAGGTGCCATGACGGGTACCACCCCGTCGGCAATGAGACGGGCCAGGATGTCGGCGTTGACGCTATCTACATCGCCCACAAAGCCGTAATCGACCTGCTGTCCGGCGAAGTCGCCCGTCTTGACCAGTTTGGGCGGACGGCGGTGGGAGCGCATCACATTGAGGTCGGCACCCGTGAGGCCGAGGGCATTGATGCCGCGCGCCTGAAGGGAAGCGACAATCTGTTTGTTGACCAGTCCGCCATAGACCATCGTGACAACGCGGAGTGTCTCGGCATCGGTCACCCGGCGTCCGTCAATCATCTGCTGGGGGATTTGGAGCTGTTCGGCCAGACGGGTGGCAGAACGTCCTCCGCCGTGAACCAGGAGTTTGAACCCTTCGATACGGGCGAAGCGGTCGAGGAGGGACTGAAGGGACTCGGGTTCTTCGACAATTTTGCCGCCCACTTTGATTACTGTCAGTCGTGCCATTCTTTGATTCTTTGTTCGTCGGAAAGTTTGCAAATGAGCAATGTGCCGTTGTGTTCGGCCACAATGCAGTCTTCAAGACCCTGTATGACAACTTGTTTGCCCTGAGGCATACGGACCATGAGCCCCTTGGAGTCAATGACTTTGACCCCGTCGCCGATGACGGCATTGCCGTCGGCATCGCGGGAAGAGAGCGCGCGCAGCGAACCCCAGGTACCGAGGTCGCTCCACCCGAATTCGGCGGGAAGAACGGAGGCGATGCGGGTCTTCTCCATGACGGCATAGTCGATGGAAATCTTGGGACACTGGGGGAAGTATTCGGCCAGCGCCTCCGGTTCTGCGGATGTGAAGAAGGAGGGCGCAATGCAATCCATTTGGGCAGCTATCTCGGGTGCATATTGCCGTATCTCGGACACAATGGTGCCGACAGTCCAAAGGAACATGCCGGAATTCCAAGTGTAGTGTCCGGTGGCTAGATATTGTTGAGCAGTGGCGAGGTTGGGTTTCTCGCGGAAGGAAGCAAGACGGAAGATGCCGTCACCGACGGCTTCGCCCTGTTCGATGTACCCATAGCCGGTCTCAGGATGGGTGGGTCGCATGCCGAGGGTGAGGATACGGTTGCCGGGACGGACGAAGTCGAAGCCCCGGGCCACTACGTGCCGGAATTCGGCAGGGTCGGTGACGAGGTGGTCGCTGGCGGCCACGAAGATGACGGCCTCGGGGTCCTCGGCCTGAATCTTCCAGGCCGCATAGGCATTGCAGGGAGCCGTATTGCGCATGCAGGGTTCGAGGAGGATGTGCTGCGGGTTGATGCCCTCAAGCTGCCGGGCCACAATGGCGGCATACTTTTGGGCAGTAACAACCCAAACGCGGGAAATATCGACCAGACCGTCGAAGCGGTCGAAGGTTTGCTGTATCATAGTACGTCCCGTCCCCGTGATGTCGAGGAACTGCTTGGGACACTCGGGGGTGGACATGGGCCAGAAACGGGAGCCGATGCCGCCGGCCATAATAACCAAATGATTCATACTGAAGTGAAAAACGGATTAAATAAACAATGGTGCAAAGATAGGGAAAAATGTTCAGAAACTCACAAAAAAGAGGGCGAAAACGGCCAAAAAGGGCACAAAAAACGTTTTTTTGAGAAGAAAAACGAAAAAAAACGATATTTTTCTTGGATATTTCATTTTTTAAGCCTATATTTGCAGCGGAAATTTGTTAGGAAGGGACTTCGAGAAAGTTCCTCCCTAATTTTTTAATCAAAATTTCAGAAACCCAAAGAACAGTCTTTATATTAATTAAATAATATGGACAGACAGAACATCACAGACCTCACGGAGCAATACCTACTGCTCGCCGAGTCGGAGTCGTACCTCGTTGACGTGGAAATAGACCGCGAGAACCGTATCGTGGTCACCATCGACAACGACGAAGGAGTGGATATTGACGAGTGTGCCAACCTGAGCCAATATCTCGAAGACCACTTGGATCGCGACACCGAGGATTTCGAACTCGAAGTGGGCAGCGCTGGCCTGTCGTCGCCCCTGCGGATACCGAGACAGTATAGGAAATTCGAGGGCGAGAGGATGGAGGTGCTCTGCCGCGATGGCAAGAAACTGACCGGAATCCTGGGTAAGGCCGATGAGGAGGGATTCGACCTCACCGTGACCCGAAAGGTGAAACCCGAAGGCGCGAAGAAGAAGGTGGACGTGACAGAAACGCTGCACCTCCTGCTCAAAGACGTCAACAGCGTGAAGTACAGCTTCGACTGAGCCCGGGAGGTCAGACAAGAAACAGAATTATTCATCAAAAAAAACAAAATATCAAAAAAAATGGCAAAACAAAAAGACGGAGGCATCAGCATGGTTGATACCTTCCAGGAATTCAAAGAATTGAAGCAGATTGACCGTTCCACGATGATCAGCGTATTGGAGGATTCCTTCCGCAGCGTGTTGGCGAAGATGTACGGCACAGACGAAAACATCGACGTCATCATCAACCCCGACAAGGGCGACTTCGAAATCTGGAAACGTCTCACAGTAGTGAACGACGAGGATTTTCAGGACGAAAACAAAGAAATCCTGCTTAGCGACGCCCGCAAAATCGACGAAGAATTCGAGCCCGGCGAGGAATATTCGGTGAAAGTGGACTTCTCATCCTTCGGCCGTCGCGGAATCCTGACGCTCCGTCAGACCCTGTCGTCGAAGATTCTGGAGCTCCAGAAAGACATACTCTACAACAAATACAAGGACCTCATCGGCCAGATTACGACTGCCGAGGTCTATCAGGTGTGGAAACGCGAAGCCATGCTTGTGGACGAAGAGGGCAATGAACTCTCCCTTCCCCGTCAGGAACAAATCCCCTCGGACAACTTCCGCAAGAACGACCAGGTAAGAGCCGTCGTGCTGCGTGTGGACAACACCAACAACAATCCCAAAATCATCCTTTCGCGTACGTCGCCGATGTTCCTCCAGCGCCTCATGGAAAGGGAAATCCCGGAGGTGGCCGATGGCCTGATTCGACTGGTGAAGATTGTACGTCTGCCCGGCGAACGTGCCAAGATAGCTGTAGAGACCAGCGACGACAGAATCGACCCCGTAGGTGCTTGCGTGGGTGTGAAGGGTCAGCGTATCCACAGCATCGTGCGTGAGCTGAGAGGCGAGAACCTCGACGTGATAAACTACACATCGAATCCGCAGCTGCTCATCCAGCGCGCATTGGCTCCGGCCATGATTAGCGAAATACGCGTTCACGAGGAGGACAAGACCGCCGAGGTCTTCATGCGCAGTGAAGAGGTGTCGCAGGCCATCGGCCGCAACGGTGCCAACATCAAACTCGCCTGCCTCCTGACGGGCTACCAGATTGACGTTTACCGCGAGGCAGACAACAACGACATCTTCCTCGACGACTTTGCCGACGTGATAGAGCCCTGGGTCATCCAACAGCTCAAAGGTATCGGTCTGGCCACCGCAAAATCCGTTCTCGAACTGAGTCCCGCCGAGGTGGCCGAGAAAGCCGACCTGGAGGACGAAACCGTGCGCGAGATCTACAAGATCCTGAGCAAGGAATTCGACGAGGACGAGTTGCCCGAAGCCGCCCGCAACCTCTGATAAAATTAACGCCAAAATTCCCTAAAAACAGAAAATATGAGATTAAGTAAAATAGCAAAAGAATTTAATGTAGGTGTCGGAACACTTTCGGAATTTCTCGAGAAGAAGTTCAAGGACTTCGAATCGAGCAATCCGAATGTGAGCGTCACCGACGCACAGTATGAAGCCCTCTGCAAGGAGTTCAAGAAAGACAAATCTTTCAAGGAGCATGCCGACAAAGAGCGCGAAATGCGTGCCCAGGTGAACAGCGAACGACGCCAAGAGGCCAAAGCCGCCGACAAAGCCAAAGCCCAGGCCGAGGAAGAGGCCAAGGCCAAAGCCCGCGCGGAAGCAAAGGCCAAAGAAGAGGCCACAAAGGCGGTAACGCCCGGCGACAAACGACTGCAGGATGCCACCCTCAAGGTGGTGGGTCACATCGATGTCGAGCAACCCGCTGATTCCGAGAAGGCCAAGGAACCCGAGATAACAGCTCCCGAGACAAAAGCCCCCGAGGAGACAAAGCCGGAAGTAACGTCCGAAAAATCGGAGACTCCCGCCCCCGAGACGGAAGCACCTGCAGAGAAACCCGCAGCTCCCGCCCGGCTCGAGACTCCCGTCGAGACGAAAGCTCCCGAGCCAGAGAAAACGCCGGAGCCGAAGCCCGAACCCAAACCTGCCGAAGAGGCCAAGAAGAAACCCAACCAGTCGGTATGGGGCGAACGTTCGAAAGACCGCATCAACAACGACCCGCTGCCCGAAGAGGCCAGAAACGGGGAAGTGTTCCGCATCGGTTCGGCAGAGGACCAGCCCGCCACTCTCAACGTGCTGGGCAACATTGACCTCGATGCCATCAATCTGTCCACACGTCCCAAGAAGAAATCGAAGGAGGAACGCAAGAAAGAGCGTGAAGCCAAACAGCAACAGACCGCCACGGGCCGTCGCAAGAGCTCGGCCCAGAAGGTGGATGTGAACGCCGAGGTACGTCGTGCCAACAGCAAGGACGAAGACCAGAAGAAACGTAACGGCGGACGTGACGAGAAAGGTCGCGACCGCGACAGAAACCGCGAGGACAAGGCCGACAACCGCTCAATGGCCGATGGCGCAGGACGTCACGGACGCAAGGACAAGAAGAACAAATACCAGCTGCGTCCCGATGTGGACAGCGAAGACGTACAGCGCAACGTGAAGGAGACTATCTCCCGCCTCCAGAACAAGAAGGACAAGAACAGCGCCAAATACCGCAAGGACAAACGCAATGCCGCCGCAGAACGTGCTGCCGAAGAAGCTTCGCAGGAAGCCGAACAGAGCACCGTACTGAAACTCACGGAGTTTGTGACGGCCAACGACCTGGCATCGATGATGAACGTACCTGTGGCCCAAGTCATCATGACCTGTATGAACGTAGGTCTGATGGTGAGCATCAACCAGCGCCTCGACCAGGAAACCATCGACCTTGTGGCCAGCGAATTCGGGTTCACGACAGAATATGTGAGCGAAGAGGTGGAGGCCGAACTCGCCGAAGAGAAAGACTCGGAGGAGAACCTTGTGTCGAGACCTCCCATCATCACGGTTATGGGCCACGTGGATCACGGCAAAACAAAACTCCTCGACTACATTCGCAAGACGAACGTCATTGCCGGTGAGGCCGGCGGAATCACGCAGCACATCGGTGCCTACAACGTGACACTGGCCGACGGCAACAGGGTGACTTTCCTCGACACTCCCGGCCACGAAGCCTTTACGGCCATGCGAGCCCGCGGTGCCAAGATGACGGATATAGCGATAGTGATAGTGGCTGCCGACGACGGCATCATGCCCCAAACCAAAGAGGCCATCAACCACGCTGCCGCCGCAGGTGTGCCCATCGTCTTCGCCATCAACAAAATAGACAAGCCCACGGCCAATCCCAACAAGGTGAAGGAACAGCTGGCCTCGATGAACTACCTCGTGGAGGAGTGGGGCGGCAAGTACCAGAGCCAGGACATCTCGGCCAAAGCCGGTATCGGCATCGACAAACTCCTGGAGAAAGTGCTCCTCGAAGCCGAGATGCTGGATCTCAAGGCCAACCCGAACCGTGCGGCCTCCGGTTCTGTGATAGAATCGACGCTGGACAAGGGCAGGGGCTATGTGGCCACCGTGCTTGTACAGAACGGTACGCTTCACGTAGGCGACGTCATTCTGGCGGGTATGCATTTCGGCAGAGTGAAGGCGATGTACAACGAACGTAACCAGAAAGTGGAGGAGGCAGGTCCTTCGACACCCGTACAGGTGCTCGGTCTGGACGGCGCACCCACAGCAGGCGACCACCTACAGGTGCTCGACACCGAACAGGAAGCCCGCGAGATAGCATCGAAGCGCGACCGACTGCGCCGCGAACAGTTGCTGCGCACGCAGAAGCTCCTGACGCTCGATGACATCGGCGAACGTATCAAGGTGGGCAACTTCCAGGAACTCAATCTCATCGTCAAAGGCGATGTGGACGGTTCGGTGGAAGCCCTCAGCGACTCGCTCATCAAACTCTCGACACCCGAAATCAAAGTCAACGTCATCCACAAGGCCGTGGGTGCCATCTCGGAGTCGGATGTTACGCTTGCTGCCGCCTCAAAGGCCATCATCATCGGCTTCCAGGTGCGTCCCGCATCCGCTGCCAAGCGTGCCGCCGATGCCGAGGGTGTGGAAATCAGAATCTACTCCATCATCTACGATGCCATCGAGGAAGTCAAGGAGGCAATGGAGGGCATGCTGGTTCCCGAGACGAAGGAAGAAATCGACGGCTATCTCGACGTGAAGTCCACCTTCAACATCACGAAGGTCGGCACCATTGCTGGCTGTCTCGTCAAAGAAGGCAAGATTAAACGTACGGACAAGGTACGCGTCATTCGCGATGGCATCGTCATCCATACGGGCGAACTCGATTCGCTCAAGCGATTCAAGGACGATGTGAAGGAGGTTTCGACCAACTTCGAGTGCGGCCTCAATATCAAGGACTTCAATGACGTACAGGCCGGAGACCTCATCGAGGCCTATTCCGAGATACAGGTATCCAGAAAACTGTAAACAGCGATGAATACATTAGACTGGGTAATTCTGGCCTTTATCCTGATAGGGTTCTTCATAGGACTCTATCGGGGTTTTTTCCGCGAACTGGTGGGCACGGTGGGCATTCTGCTGGCAGCCATAGTGGCCAATTGGCTCTCGCCCTATACGGTGCCGACGTTCGGCGGATGGATAGGCAATCAAACGGCAGCCGCCATCATCCTCTGGGTGGTGATTTTCCTGATAGCCATGTTTGCCATGAAGGGTGTGGCCTACCTGCTCAAGAAACTGCTGGAAACCGCAACACTGGGATGGATGAACCGTCTCCTGGGAGGATTGGCTGCGGCTCTCAAGTATGCATTCATCGCCGCTCTCGTGGTGGCTCTGATTGAAACTCTGGGAGGTATCGCACCCGATATGCCGCTCCACGGCGAAGTGAAAGAAAGTCACATCGTGCCCGTGCTCCACAAAGTGATAGCATGGGTAATGCCCTGGCTCAATGAATACATCATACAGCCGGCCAAAGGATTATTGTAATGCAAGAAACTGAAAGTTCTACCGACGTACTTCAGGAAATAACATCGGGCGACTACAAGTACGGCTTCACGACTAACATCGAGACGGAAGTCATACCGCAGGGACTGAACGAAGGCGTAATCAGGCTGATTTCGGCCAAGAAGGGCGAACCCGACTGGCTGTTGCAGTTCCGTCTGGACGCCTATCGCTGGTGGCTCAAACAGGAAGCGCCGACATGGGGACATGTGAAGGTCGATCCCATCGACTATGACAAAATCTCGTTCTATGCAGCCCCTAAAAAGAAGGAAGGCCCCAAGTCGATGGAAGAAGTCGATCCCGAAATCGTCAAGACGTTCGACAAACTCGGCATTCCCCTCCGCGAACGCGAGATGCTGGCGGGTGTGCAGCAAGAAGGCACATCGGGAATGGCGGTCGATGCCATTGTCGATTCGGAATCGCAGACCACGACCTACAAGGACAAACTGGCCGAGCTGGGCATTATCTTCTGTTCGTTCGGCGAGGCAGTGAAGGCTTATCCGGACCTCGTGAAGAAATATCTGGGCAAGGTCGTTCCACCGCGCGACAACTATTATGCGGCACTCAATTCGGCGGTTTTTTCCGACGGCTCATTTGTCTATATCCCCAAGGGGGTGCGCTGTCCGATGGAACTGGCTTCTTATTTCCGTATCAATGCATCGGGCACAGGACAGTTCGAACGCACGCTGATAGTGGCCGATGACGAAGCCTATGTCTCCTACCTGGAGGGCTGTACGGCTCCGATGCGCGACGAGAACCAGCTCCACGCGGCTGTCGTCGAAATCTATGTACACGACCGCGCCGAGGTGAAATACTCGACCGTCCAAAATTGGTATCCCGGCGACAAGGACGGCAAGGGCGGTGTCTATAACCTCGTGACCAAGCGGGCTCTCTGTGCCGGCGATTTCTCCAAGATTTCGTGGACACAGGTCGAAACGGGTTCGGCCATCACGTGGAAATACCCCTCCTGTGTGCTCAAAGGAAACAACAGCTCGGGCGAGTTCTACAGCGTGGCGGTGACCAACAACTACCAGGAAGCCGACACGGGAACCAAGATGATTCACCTGGGAAAAAACTCGCGGTCAAGAATCATCTCCAAGGGTATATCGGCCGGACACTCCCAGAACTCATATCGCGGTCTGGTGAAGGTGGCTCCCGGCGCCGACGGGGTGAGAAACTACACTCAGTGCGACTCGCTGCTGCTGTCGAACACCAGCGGAGCGCATACTTTCCCCGTGATGGATATACAAAACCCCACAGCCGTGGTGGAACACGAAGCCACCACCTCCAAAATCAACGAAGACCAGCTCTTCTACTGCAACCAGCGCGGCATCGGTCCCGAGGAAGCCGTAGGTCTCATCGTGGGCGGTTACGCCAAAGAAGTGGTTTCGAAACTTCCGATGGAATTTGCGGTCGAGGCGCAGAAGCTGCTTTCGCTTTCGATAGAGAATTCTGTGGGCTGATTTACATCAGACAATATAAAACAACAGTCATCTATGTCTCTCTTAGAAATACATAATCTCCATGCCTCGATAGGCGGAAAAGAGATACTCCGTGGCATCGATCTCACCATCAATCCCGGCGAGATACACGCGGTGATGGGTCCCAACGGAGCCGGCAAATCCACTCTGTCGGCCATCCTTACCGGCAACCCGGCATACACGGTCACCGAAGGTACCATATTATATAAAGGTAAAGACCTGTTGGCCATGAGTCCCGAACAGCGGTCGTGGGAAGGCATCTTCCTTTCGTTCCAATATCCTGTGGAAATTCCGGGCGTTTCGATGGTGAACTTCATGCGCACGGCAGTGAACGAACATCGCAAATACAACAACGAGCCGGCACTCTCGGCAACGGAATTCCTGCGAATGATGCGCGAGAAGAGGGCCGTGGTTCAGCTCGACAACAAACTGGCCAACCGTTCGGTGAACGAAGGTTTTTCGGGTGGCGAGAAGAAACGCAACGAAATCTTCCAAATGGCGATGCTGGAACCTACCCTTTCGATACTCGACGAAACTGACTCCGGTCTCGATGTGGACGCTTTGCGTATCGTCTCTGACGGAGTAAACCGTCTCAAATCGGCCGAACGGGCTTCGATTGTCATTACCCACTATCAGAAACTCCTCGAGTATATCGAGCCGCAGTTTGTCCACATCGTCTATAAGGGACGGATAGTCGAGAACGGCGGCCCCGAACTGGCCAAGCGCATCTTTGACGAAGGCTTCGACTGGGTGAAGGAGAAAACAGAGTAACCGGAGAAGAGAACCCGACCATGCAACAGTATTTGGATTTATATAACGAATGCCGTGACCTCATCGACAAGAACGGGGCTCCGGTGCTCAATGCCCAACGGCCTTGGGCAGCCGAGACCCTGAAACGGGAGGGGCTGGCCAAACGGGCGAAGGACTTCACTTCGACCGATGCGGAAACCATGCTCTCGGCCGACTATGCCATCAATCTTGCGCGTCACGAGGTGCCTGTCACACGAGCCAACCTGTTCACCTGCTCGGTGCCCGAACTCTCGACACAGGTGTGGTATCTGGTGAACGAGCAGCTACTGCCCCGTCCGGACGATGACAGGCTCCCCGAAGGTGTCTTTGCGGGCAGTCTGCGCGAGTTTGCGGAGAAGTATCCCGACCTGGCCGGACGGCACTACAACAAGCTGGCTTCACAGGATGTGCCGCAATGTCAATTGGGCGTTTCGGCACTCAACACGTTGCTCTGCCAAGACGGCTTTGCCCTCTATGTGCCCGATGGCGTGCAGATAGAGAAGCCCTTCCAATTGATTTCGCTGCTCCGTTCGGTCGAAGACTTCATGGCTTGCCAACGTATCCTCATCATCATCGGGGAGGGTGCCAAAGCCAATGTGCTGGTTTGCGACCACGACAACGAACTCCGTCTCCACGAAGGAGACCCTTTGGGGTCGCTGCTCTCGCTGCAAGTGGCAGAAATCTATGTGGGAAGGAACGCACAGTTCGACTACTATTGTCTCGAGGAACATCACGACAACGCACAACGTCTGTCGCAAATCTACGTGAGCCAGGCAGAAGGGTCGAATGCAGCCATCGGGCAGTTCTCGCTCACCGCCGGTACGACCCGCAACCACGCACACATCGCCCTCGACGGCGAGCACATCGACACACAACTCTTCGGGATGGTCATAGCCGATCGGAAGCAGAAGGTCGATAACCTCACGTTCATCGACCACCGTCATCCCTCATGCACTTCAAACGAACTGTTCAAATACGTTCTGGACGACGAAGCCCAAGGCGGTTTCCTGGGAAAAATCCTGGTCCGTGAAGGCGCTGTGGGGACGGATGCCCATCAGACCGACCGCAATCTCTGTCTCACCCCGAAGGCCCATATACTGGCGCGCCCAGAACTTGAGATTTACGCCGACGACGTGAAATGCTCTCACGGAGCGACCGTAGGCCAGCTGGATGCCTCTGCTCTGTTCTATATGCGCACACGCGGCATTCCGGAAGAAGAAGCCCGGATGCTTCTGATGTTCGCTTTCATGAGCGATGTCATTGACAAAATACGCATCCTCCCCCTTCAGGACCGCCTTCGCCATCTGGTCGAGAAACGGTTCCGGGGCGAACTGGGCACAGCAGCCTCCTGCCAAAACTGCGGCTGAACCGAACAACTTGCGCTACAGACATTCCGCATGACTCCCCAAAAGAACAGAGTCGGGCGTTTTTGTGTCAAAAAGTAACAAAAACGGCTCACCGGCAGAATCTGTGTTAAACTCCTGTCTGATTAGGGGGAGATACTATCCGTTTGGAGCCATCAATAATCGATGGCGGCTTAAAAAACTTTTTGCGGATTCATCGTCTGACGATAGAGGCTT
>FLNY01003757.1_pt1 | contig 79460 bp, 51 predicted proteins | sample 1140381 | NCBI WGS metagenome assembly FLNY01 (sample SAMEA3878172, study PRJEB12797) | bioreactor metagenome | biome: Moose rumen | place: Sweden | collected 2011-10
CTCAGGCCCACCCCCAGCCCCTCCCCAAGGGAGTGGAGACAGGGAGGAGTCTTCAGACACTTTGTCGGTCAGGATGATATAGTTGTAGCCATCATCCACAGCCTGTTCAGCCTCCTTGCAGAGCTTATCCAAAGCAACTCGCAGGTTTTCACCGGCCTGAGACCAATCAGTTTCCCCTTCCTTGGGTAGGGCTTGGGGGTGGGCCAACGTCAACTTGATGGTTTTGAAACCTTTGTACCTAATATTGCATAGGATGTCGAGTTGCGTGTTCGTCAGTACGGGTTGCGGCAATCGCACCATCTTACAGTTTGAAGCGTCGGGCGTGAGGATGCCCGTACCCACACAACCGATATACTCAGTCAGCGACATGACCAGTTCTTCGCGAATAGGGTCGATGGCAGGATTCGTGACTTGAGCGAACTGCTGACGGAAGTAGTTGAAGAGCAGTTGTGGACGCTCGCTAAGCACGGCCAACGGTGTATCGTTGCCCATTGCTGCTACTGGTTCCTGACCGTTGACGGCCATTGGCACGATGGTCCGATTGATATCTTCCTGCCCGAAGCCGAAGATGCGCAGGCGACGTTCGTAGTCTCGAAGTCCGTTCTCCACCTTGCGGCCGCTTTTCAGCATTTCCAGCTGCACGCGGTTGTCGCTGAGCCATTCGCGATAGGGATGTGCCTTGGCCAATTGTTCTTTTATTTCGCCGTCATAGTAGATCTTGCCTTCCTGTGTGTCGATGAGCAGAATCTTTCCGGGCTGCAGTCGGCCCTTAGCCACCACGTCACCAGGCTCGAAATGCATCACTCCAACTTCAGAAGCCACGACCATCACGCCTTGCTTCGTAATCGTATAACGTGATGGGCGAAGGCCGTTTCTGTCGAGCATTCCACCAGCCCACCGGCCGTCAGAGAACAACAGGGCAGCCGGACCGTCCCAGGGCTCCATCAGGATGGAGTGGTACTCGTAGAAAGCCTTCAGGTCATCGCTTATGGAGTTCTTGTCGTTGAACGACTCGGGTATGAGCACGCTCATCGCGTGAGGCAGCGAGAGGCCACTCATCAGCAGAAACTCCAGCGCATTGTCCAGCGAGGCGGAGTCGCTCATGTCGGGCTCAATGATGGGCGCAATATCGGCTGGCAGCCCTGTAGCATTGGCCGGTTGTAGCATCACCCGTTCGCGGGCCTGCATCCAGCTGCGATTGCCGCGGATGGCGTTGATCTCGCCATTGTGAGCCAGCAAGCGGAAAGGCTGTGCCAGCGACCACGTAGGGAAGGTGTTCGTCGAGAAGCGGGAGTGCACCAGCGCCAGGCCGCTGGTCAGATAGGGACTGCTCAGATCGGGGAAATACTGGCGCAATTGTTGGCTCGTCAGCATACCCTTATAGATGATGTTTGTGTTGCTGAGGGAACAGATGTAGAAGTCCTTCAGTCGAGGCTCTTGCATTGAGGCTTCGTGCATTCGGCGCTCCATGCGTTTGCGTATAATATATAATGTACGCGCGAAAGTACTAAGCTGTTCTTCCGCCACACCCGTGACGAACACTTGCTTGATGGCAGGCTCGCTGTCCTGTGCGGACTGCCCGAGACAAGAAGGGTTTGTGGGTACCGTCCGCACGTGTGAGAGTTGCAAGCCTTCGCGTTCTACCTCTTCGGTGAGAGTAGTGATAATCATTTGCTGCAACGGCTCGTCTTGCGGCAGAAACACCAATCCTGTTCCGTAGCGACCTTTCTCAGGAACTGGGATGCCCTGCAAGAGTATGAATTCGTGCGGAATCTGGATCATGATGCCAGCGCCATCACCAGTTTTCTTATCGGCACCCTCGGCACCGCGATGCTGCATATTCTCCAACACTTGCAACGCTTGATCCACCAACTCATGGCTCTTGCTTCCGTGGATGTTGACAATCATCCCGACTCCGCAAGCGTCGTGCTCCATATCGTGTCTATATAATCCTTTGTGTTGTGACATATTGGAATCAAATTATCTGTTTGTGCTTTCTTTTTGAAATCCGCCGCAAAGGTACTGAGTTTTATTTGAAGAGCAAGCAGATGAATCAGATAATCGTCAAAGAAAGACGGTAAACTTTCATTTATTAAGATAAATCAAGCGTATTGCTTATACATTTCAAGTATTACGAATATATAATCTTACAAATCGAAAGTTCAATAGGATTGCAATATATAAAGTAGCAAGGGTGTTGTTCCTGTTTTGACAAAATGTCGTACCTTTGCCGCCGAATCATTGCAATGTGACACAGGATAGGACGCTAACGTATTAATTAGTTTAAGGAATGAAGAAGATTGAAGCAATCATCCGCAAGACGAAGTTCGAGGAGGTGAAGGAAGCGCTCCTCAGCTCAGACATCAACTGGTTTGAGTACCATGACGTCCATGGTATCGGTCAAAGCCGACAGGCACGCATATACCGTGGCGTGCAGTACTCAACGGATGTCATCGAGCGCGTGGCCATCAGCATCGTTTGTCGTGACCAATTCGTGGAACCTACCATTAAGGTGATCATCCAGACAGCACAGACGGGCGAGATTGGCGACGGCCGCATCTTCGTCAGCGACATCATCGACACCTATTCCATCCGCACGGGCGAGAATGGTGACACGGTGCTGAGAGATAAGAAATAGACACCCTCCCCGCTCCCCCTAAATGGGGAGAGTAGTCACATTCAAGACACATTATTACATAAAAAACAAACACAATGGCCCGTTAACGACCTCTCAAATACATTCTACTCCCTCCCTTTGAGGGAGGGTGAGGGGTTGGCCTCTTTTATAAATTATGAACGACATTGCATTATCATTAGATACCGTATGGATGCTATTGGCAGCCATGCTTGTTTTCTGGATGCAGCCAGGCTTTGCACTCTGCGAGGCAGGCTTCACGCGCGGCAAGAACACCGCCAACATTCTGTTCAAGAACTTCGTTGATTTCATGTTCGGCTCGCTGCTGTTCTGGTTCGTGGGCTTCGGTTTCATGTTCGGCTCAGACGGCGCAGGCTTCATCGGAGCTCCCAACTGGGGCGATCTCTCCTTCTATCATGGTGAGTTGCCCGTAGAAGGTTTTCTGATGTTCGAGACCGTCTTCTGCGCCACCTCTGCGACCATCGTCAGCGGAGCCATGGCCGAGCGCACCAAGTTCTCGATGTATGTCATCTACAGCGCCGTGATTTCGCTGCTCATCTATCCCGTTGAGGGGCATTGGACGTGGGGCGGAGGCTGGCTCTGCAATGAAGCCGCCGACGGTTTTATGATGCAGACCTTTGGTGCCGTCTTCCACGACTTCGCCGGTTCTGCCATAGTTCATAGTGTGGGCGGCGTGCTGGCATTGATAGGAGCGATGGCCTTGGGTGCCCGTCGCGGCAAGTATGCCAAGGACGGCAGCAGCCGCGCCATCCCCGGTCACAGCCTGACGCTGGCCGCTCTTGGTGTATTTATCCTCTGGCTTGGATGGTTCGGTTTCAATCCGGGTTCGCAGCTGGCAGCGTCAGGCGAGGTGAACCGCACAGCCATCAGCCACGTGCTGCTGACCACCAACCTGGCAGCCGCAGCGGGCGGCGTAGCCACGATGTTCCTCACGTGGTGGAAATATGGCAAGCCCTCGTTCTCGCTAATGCTCAACGGTGTGCTGGCGGGTCTCGTGGGCATCACGGCCGGCTGTGACCTCGTATCTCCCGTGGGAGCCGTGGTCATCGGTCTCGTCTGCGGCATCGTGCTCGTCTATTCCATTGAGTTCATCGACCATGTGCTGCACATCGATGATCCCGTTGGTGCCAGTTCCGTGCATGGCGTCTGCGGCATCCTCGGCACGCTACTGACAGGTCTGCTCTCTACATCGGGCGGCGCTTTGTACGGCGGTGGATGGGGTTTCCTCGGAGCCCAGTGCTTCGGTATTTTGGTCATCGACCTTTGGGCTGCCGCCTGTGGCTTCGCTCTGTTCTATGGCATCAAGAAACTGCATGGCCTTCGCGTGGATGCGCGCATCGAGGACGAAGGACTGGATGTGTATGAACATGGTGAGACGTGCTACAACTAAGAAGACCCACCCCTCCCCCTCCCTGTGAGGGAGGGGGTGGTTACCTTACAAGACATGAAACTGTAAAAAAAACATTATTCTATATGAACACAGAACACATCATACTATTTTTATTACCCCTATTGTCAAGCTTATCTGCCCCCCTGTCCGCACAGGACTCTACGCCCCTCTCCTTGGGAGAGGAGACGGGGGTGAGGCCGGAACTGGCTGTAACGGCCTCTCTTGGCGCCGACCTCGTTAACCAATACATCTGGCGTGGTCAGGACCTCGGTGACGTCAGCCTACAACCGACCCTCGGAGTGGAGTGGAAGGGGTTGAGCCTAAGCGCTTGGGGCAGCGTAGGCCTGACAGACGCCACTGACACGAAGGAGCTGGATTTGACGCTAGGCTATTCCATCGGATGCTTCAACGCAGGTGTGACCGACTACTGGTTCAGTGACGGCAGCTACTTCCAGTACAAGGCCCATAAGACCACCCATGTCTGGGAGGCAAATGTCGGCTTCGACTTCGGCTCCCTCAGCGTGCAGTGGTACACGAACCTTGCTGGCGATGACGGCGTGAACAAGGACGGCAAGCGCGCCTACAGCAGCTACTTCGAGCTGACTGCACCCTTCTGGCTCGGAGGTCTCGACTGGGATGCCACGCTCGGTGCCGCGCCTTACGCTACGTCGTTCTATGATGCCAACGGCTTCTGCGTAACGAACGTGAGCCTGCGTGCCACCAAGGATTTCATCATCAAAGAGAAGTATCACCTGCCCATCTTCGCTGGATTGACCGCTAATCCCAGGTCAGAGAAGCTTTATCTCTTGTTCGGTGCCTCGTTTCACCTATAATATTTTATTGCACGATGATGATTCGTCAATTGCACGATCATCATCGTGCAATTGACGAATCATCATCGTGCAAACAATACAACTATGAATACAAAGTACATCTTCGTGACAGGCGGCGTGGTTTCCTCGCTTGGAAAAGGCATAATCTCTGCAAGCATCGGCAAACTGCTTCAGGCGCGCGGCTACAAAATTACTATCCAAAAGTTTGATCCCTACATCAACATTGACCCGGGGACGCTGAACCCCTACGAGCATGGCGAGTGCTATGTGACAGAAGATGGCTTTGAGACCGACCTCGACCTCGGACACTACGAGCGCTTCACGGGCATCCGCACCACCCGCGACAATAGCATCACGACGGGGCGCATCTACAAGGCGGTCATCGATCGTGAACGCCGTGGTGACTACCTTGGCAAGACGATTCAGGTGGTGCCGCACATCACGGACGAGATTAAGCGGAGGATGCTTCGCGAAGAAGTTGACGAGTTCTTCGCAAGCGAAGCGAGCAAGCTCGAGCGGACAAGTAAACAAGTTGACGAGTTGAATCTCCAAGGCAAGCAACTTGTCAACTTGTCAACTAAAAACTCGTCAACCAAATATGACTTTGTCATCACCGAAGTCGGAGGCACCATAGGCGACATAGAGAGTGCGCCGTTCATGGAGGCTATCCGTCAGTTGCGTTGGCAACTGGGGCGCGACGCTGTCTGCGTACACCTCACATACGTACCCTATCTGAAAGCGGCCGATGAACTGAAGACGAAGCCCACCCAACATTCCGTAAAAGAACTGCAAGGCATGGGCATCCAGCCTGACATACTTGTGCTTCGCACCGAACGCCACCTCGACGATCATATCCGAATGAAGGTGGCTTCGTTCTGTAACGTCGACTTGGAATGTGTGGTGCAGAGTGAGGACATGGCAAGCATCTACGAGGTGCCTGTGAACATGCAGCGGCAAGGACTCGATGCTGCCATCCTGCGAAAGATAGGCATACAAGACTCTTCCCCCGCACTCCCTGTAAGGGAGGGAACTGAATGTATTATACAAGATGAAGGATTACAATTTGCACAGGTAACTGCTCCCTCCCTTACAGGGAGGGCGGAGGAAGAGTCAGAGCCCGGCATGGCACCGTGGTATGCCTTCCTTGACAAACAACGTCGTGCTACACGCGAAGTGCATATCGGCTTGGTGGGGAAATACGACCTGCAAGATGCCTACAAGAGCATCCGCGAAAGTCTGAACCTGGCAGGCATCTACTCTGGTGTAAAAGCAAAGCTCCACTTCGTGAGCAGCGAAGAGATAACCGAAGAGAACGTGGCAGAAAAGCTGGATGGCATGGCAGGCGTGGTCATCTGCCCAGGTTTCGGACAGCGTGGCACGGAAGGGAAGATTATAGCTGCGGAATACACACGAGCGCACGACATACCTACCTTCGGCATATGCCTCGGGATGCAGATGATGGTGATAGAGTTTGCACGCAATGTTCTTGGTTACGAGGATGCCAACAGCAGCGAGATGGATAATCAGACCTCGCACAACGTCATCGACATGATGGAAGAGCAGAAAAGCATCACGCAGATGGGCGGCACGATGAGATTAGGGGCTTACGACTGTCTGATAGCTGAAGGTAGCAAAACATTTCAGGCATACTCGCAGTCAATGCTATCTGCTCCCCTCCCTCACAGTGAGGGGTTTGGGGGTGGGGCTGCTGTTATTAGCGAAAGACACCGGCATCGCTATGAATTCAACAACCAGTATAAGGAGGAATATGAGGCCGCAGGAATGAAATGCGTGGGCATTAATCCCGACACCAACCTTGTTGAGATTGTGGAAGTGCCGTCTCTTAAGTGGTACATAGGCACACAGTTCCACCCTGAATACTCCTCCACGGTGCTGCATCCGCATCCTTTGTTCATGTCGTTTATAAAAGCCTGCATCAATAAAAGTGAAAAGTGTGCTCGGCCCGCAGGACGCTTCTTCGAGCGAGGCGAGTCTGAAGAAAGAGTGAAAAGTGAAGAATAAAATTGTAAATAGTAAATCGTTAAATGGTAAATCAAGATGGTGGAACAGTTAAAGCATGAATGCGGAGTGGCATTGGTCAGGCTGCTGAAGCCACAAAAGTATTATACGGAGAAGTATGGCACAGCGTCCTACGGCCTCGGCAAACTCTATCTGATGATGGAGAAGCAGCACAACCGTGGGCAGGAAGGTGCAGGCATTGCTTGCGTGAACATGGGTGCACCCGTTGGCTCGGAGTACATGTTTCGTGAGAAGGCTTTAGGAAAGGATGCCATCACGGAAGTGTTCGAAAGCCTCCCACAAGGGGGAGGTTGGGAGGGGGCTTCACTTTATATGGGACACCTGCGCTACAGCACGACGGGCAAGAGCGGCTTGCAGTACGTTCATCCGTTCTTGCGCCGTAACAACTGGCGGGCCAAGAACCTGTGTCTGTGCGGCAACTTTAACATGACAAACATCGACGAGATATTCGAAAAGATGGTGCAGCAGGGACAGTCGCCGCGCATCTACAGCGACTCCTACATCACGCTCGAACTGATGGGACATCGGTTGGACCGCGAAGTGGAACGTCTGTTCGTGGAGGCTAAAGCGCAAGGGCTGGAAGGCACGGCCATCACTCACTATATAGAAGATCACGTTCAGATAGCAAACGTATTGCGCACCACGATGGCCGACTACGATGGGGGCTACGTGATGTGCGGCATGACGGGCAGCGGCGAGATGTTTGCCGTGCGCGACCCATGGGGCATACGGCCGGCCTACTTTTTTCGGGACGAAGAAGTCGTTGCCGTTGCCAGCGAGCGTGCCGTGCTGCAGACAACCTTCGACCTCAGTTGCGATGACGTGCAGGAGTTGCCGGCAGGTCAGGCACTCATCGTGCATAAGGATGGTACTTCAACCTTGGAAACGATCCTGGAACCCAAGAAGCAGACAAGGTGTTCGTTCGAGCGCATCTACTTCAGCCGTGGTTCTGACCGCGACATCTACCGTGAGCGCAAGCAGTTGGGGCAGCAGCTCACTGCGCCCATTCTCCAAGCTATCGGAGGAGATACTGAACACACCGTCTTCTCCTTCATCCCGAACACAGCCGAGGTTGCCTTCTACGGCATGATGGAGGGGCTGCGGGAGCGTGGACTGAGCGTGCGCAGCGAAAAAGTGGCATGGAAGGACATCAAGCTGCGCACCTTCATCACCGAAGCAGGCGCGCGCAACGACCTCGCCTCGCACGTCTACGACATCACTTACGGCTCCCTGCGTCCCTACGAGGACCGCTCGGCCAAAGGACGCTCGCAAGGCGAGAACCTGGTCATCATCGACGACAGCATCGTACGAGGCACAACCTTGAAAGAAAGCATCTTCAAGATTCTCGACCGCCTGCATCCTAAGAAGATTGTGATGGTCAGCAGCTCGCCACAAGTGCGCTACCCCGACTACTATGGCATCGACATGGCGCGGTTGGAGGAATTCTGCGCCTTCCGCGCGGCCATCAGCCTCATCGAAGAGCGAGGCCTGTGGCAGCTTAAGAATGATGTCTTTGAAGCCTGTCTTGCTGAACTCCGTAAGCCGGCGGCAGAACAGAGTAATTGTGTCAGAGCCATATACGAACCGTTCAGCATAGAGGAAATCAACAGCAAGATGGCAGAGATGCTTCGTCCCGCAGGAATGCAGGCACCTGTCGAATTCGTCTTTCAGACCATCGAAGGGCTGCACGCAGCCTGTCCCGACCACAGGGGCGACTGGTACTTCACGGGACATTATCCCACTCCTGGCGGCAACCGTCTCGTCAACCAGGCATTCGTGAGATATATGAAAGCCCTCACTTAAGGGGAAATAAATAGTAAATGGTAAATGATTAAATAGTAAATAATTCAACTTTCGCAAGCTCTGCTTGCTTGGAAGTTCTCCAGGTATGGAGCGACCAGAGGTCGAGCGAAAGAAGTTATGCCGCTCCGCAGCGGAAGTTCTCCAAGTATGGAGCGACCAAAGGTCGAGCGAAAGAAGTTAAAGACGTTACCTTTGCCCCTTGAAGGATACAACCTCCTAAACAATCGTGTTTCGCTCGACCTTTGGTCGCTTGACACTTCAAGAACTCCGTGGCCAAAGGCCACATAACTTCCTTAACTTCTTTAACTTCCATAACAAGCGAAACTTTATTAAATAACGTTATGTGTGGAATCGTATCAATCTTCAACATTAAGCAGCAGTCGCACGAGCTTCGCGAAAGGGCTCTGCGGATGAGTCAGAAAATCAGGCACCGTGGCCCGGACTGGAGTGGCATCTATGTGGGCGGTTCAGCAATCCTTGCCCACGAACGTCTCTCTATCGTCGACCCCGAGAGCGGAGGTCAGCCTTTGTTATCGCCCGACAGGAAACAGGTGTTGGCGGTTAACGGCGAGATCTACAATCATCAGGAGATTCGCCGCCAGTATGCCGGTCGCTACGACTTTCAGACGGGCAGCGACTGCGAAGTGATATTGGCGCTCTATCAGGAATGGAGAAAAGTTAACGAGTCCTTCGCAAGCGAAGAACTCATCGACTTGTCAACTCTTCTTGAACAGCTCTCCGGCATCTTTGCCTTTGCCCTATACGACGAGGAGAGAGATGAGTTCCTGATAGCTCGTGACCCCATCGGCGTGATACCGCTGTATATAGGTTCTGACAGCGACGGAACAGTGTATGTTGCCTCCGAACTAAAGGCACTTGAAGGTCAGTGTGGGCACTACGAGCCATTCTTGCCCGGTCATTACTACTGGAGCAGAGAGCCAGGTATGAAACGATACTATCGGCGCGGCTGGTTTGACTATGATGCTGTGAAGAATAACGCGGCAAGCGTCGATGCTATCCGCGATGCGTTGAAAGCTTCCGTGAAGCGTCAGCTGATGTCCGACGTCCCCTACGGCGTACTGCTCAGCGGCGGTCTGGACAGCAGCATCATCTCCGCCATTGCGGAGCAGTATAGTGAGCATCGTATCGAGGATGACAGTCAGACACGTGCCTATTGGCCTCGTCTGCATTCCTTCGCCGTGGGCTTAAAGGGAGCGCCTGACTTGGCAAAGGCAAGGCTGGTGGCCGAACACATCGGCACCGTTCACCACGAGATCAACTACACTATTCAGGAAGGACTCGATGCCATCCGCGATGTCATCTACTTCATCGAGACATACGACGTCACGACCGTCCGTGCCTCAACACCTATGTATCTCTTGGCGCGCGTCATCAAGTCAATGGGCATCAAGATGGTGCTGTCGGGCGAAGGAGCCGACGAAGTGTTCGGCGGATACCTCTATTTTCACAAAGCACCGAGCGCCAAGGCGTTCCACGAGGAGACCGTCCGCAAGCTCAGCAAGCTTCACTTCTACGACTGCCTCCGTGCCAACAAGAGCCTCTGTGCCTGGGGCGTAGAGGGACGTGTGCCGTTCCTCGACAAGGAGTTCCTTGACGTGGCCATGCGTACAAATCCCAAGGCAAAGATGTGCCCTGGCTCAACGATTGAGAAGAGGATAGTCCGCGAGGCCTTTGCCGATATGTTACCTGCAGAGATCGCTTGGCGGCAGAAGGAACAGTTCAGCGACGGCGTTGGCTATTCATGGATCGACACGTTGAAGAAGATAACCTCCGAGGCAGTCAGCGACGAACAGATGGCCCATGCCGCTGAACGCTTCCCCATCAATCCGCCGCTCAACAAAGAGGAGTACTACTATCGAAGCATCTTTGCCGAACATTTCCCCAGCGACTCTGCTGCCCGAAGTGTAAACCAGGAGGCAAGCGTGGCGTGCTCAACGGCCATCGCTCTCGAATGGGATGCAGCATTCAAGAACATGAACGACCCCAGCGGAAGAGCCGTCAAAGGAGTTCATGAACAAGCATATTGACATTTACTTTTCACCAATTACCATTTATATAATAGGGATTCAATGAGATGAAGGACGCAATATTGATATTGGATGACGGAACGGTGTTCCGTGGAAAGAGTTTCGGCTACGAGACCGATGCCGTAGGCGAAGTGGTGTTCAACACCGCTATGACAGGTTATCCCGAAAGTCTGACCGACCCGAGCTATGCAGGACAAATACTGGTGACAACTTATCCTTTGATAGGAAACTATGGCGTGCCCGAGACGGGAGGCGAGCCTCTGCCTAAGTTCATGGAAAGTGAGCGTATTCACGTCAAGGGCCTTGTCGTGGCAGATTATAGCGAGAAGTACAGCCATTGGAATGCCAAGGAGTCGCTCGCTGAATGGCTGAAGCGCGAAAAGATTCCAGCCATCACGGGCATCGACACACGAAGGCTCACCCAACGGCTTAGGGAACAGGGGGTGATGGGAGGGAGGATTAGCATCAGGCCCAATCGGTCAGCGGTCCACCCCCAGCCCCTTCCCAAGGGAGGGGAGCTCTTTACAGCTTGCCCGCAGCCTGTTTGCTCCCCCCTCCCTTGGGGAGGGGCTGGGGGTGGGCCAGTTGGGGGAGGGTCTTCTTCCACTTACTCTTCCATCAATTGGGTGGAGCAAGTGAGCTGCAAGGAGGTCATCACATACAAGCCAGACCCTACGGCGGTAGCAAATTCTTCCTTTTCCACTCTTCACTCTTCATTCCCAAGAGTCGTCCTTGTTGACTGTGGTGTCAAGGCAAACATCATACGTTGCCTGGTGAACAGAGGAGTAGAGGTCATCAGGGTTCCGTGGGACTTCGACTTCAACCAACTTGACTTCGACGGTTTGTTCCTGGCGAATGGTCCTGGCGACCCAGAGCGATGCAGCAAGACCGTGGAGCACATCCGCACCTTCCTCAACAATGAAATCGAGCGTAGCGAGGCACTCCCCCTCACGGGGGAGCCGGGAGCGGGTCCTCGCCCCCTCATGGGCATCTGCCTCGGCAATCAGCTCTTGGCAAGGGCTGCCGGAGCCAAGACCTACAAACTGAAGTATGGTCATCGCAGTCATAACCAGCCCGTGCAGCTTGTAGGTACCACCCGTTGCTTCATCACCAGCCAAAATCATGGCTATGCCGTCGACGCCTCGACCTTGCCGGCCGACTGGGAACCCTTGTTCGTCAACATGAACGACGGCTCCAACGAAGGCATCCGCCACAAGACAATGCCCTGGTTCTCTGCGCAGTTCCACCCCGAAGCCTGCTCAGGACCGACAGATACGGAGTGGATGTTCGATGAGTTTGTGGAAAGCCTCACCCCAACAAGACTTACCAGCCTCATCTGGCCCACCCCCAACCCCTCTCTTGGGGAGGGGCCGGGGGGAGGCCGGCTCTCTTCCGTCCTCATTCTTGGTTCCGGCGCTCTCAAAATCGGCCAGGCCGGAGAGTTTGACTATAGCGGTGCTCAGGCGCTGAAAGCCTTAAAGGAAGAGGGCATACGGTCCATACTCATCAATCCTAACATCGCAACAGTTCAAACCTCGAAGGAGGTGGCCGACACCGTTTATTTTCAACCTGTCACACCTGAGTTTGTGGAACGAGTCATAGCGAAGGAGCGGCCGGACGGCATCCTGTTGAGCTTCGGCGGACAGACGGCCTTGAACTGCGGCGTGGAGCTTTATAGGAAAGGTGTATTCGAGAAATATGGCGTCAAAGTTCTTGGCACACCCATACAGGCCATCATCGATACCGAAGACCGCGACCTATTTGTCAAACGTCTTGACGAGATTGGCGTCAAGACCATCAAGAGCGAGGCTTGCAGCACCATCGAGGAGGTGCAGAAGGCAGCTTATGAGCTGGGATTCCCCGTCATACTGCGTGCCGCATACGCCCTCGGTGGCCTTGGCTCGGGCTTCTGCGACAATGATGAGGAACTGCAGGCTCAGGCTGAAGAGGCTTTCGCCTTCTCGCCGCAGGTGTTGGTTGAGAAGTCGCTGAAGGGATGGAAAGAGATTGAATATGAAGTTGTGCGAGACCGCTACGACAACTGCATCACCGTCTGCAATATGGAGAACCTCGACCCGCTCGGCATCCACACCGGCGAGAGCATCGTGGTAGCTCCCTCGCAGACGCTTTCGAACAGCGAGTACCACAGGCTGCGCGCCCTTGCCATCAAGATTATCCGTCACATCGGCATCGTCGGCGAATGCAACGTGCAGTATGCCCTCGATCCCGCATCCGAGGACTATCGCGTCATAGAAGTCAACGCCCGCCTCAGCCGCTCATCTGCTTTGGCATCAAAGGCCACGGGCTATCCGCTGGCCTTCGTCGCTGCCAAGCTCGGACTCGGTTACGGGCTCTTCGAACTGAAGAACTCCGTCACCAAGACCACCAGCGCCTTCTTTGAGCCTGCTCTCGACTATGTCGTCTGCAAGATTCCGCGTTGGGATCTCTCGAAGTTCCATGGAGTGAACCACGAACTGGGCTCCAGCATGAAGAGCGTAGGCGAGGTGATGGCCATCGGCCGAACTTTCGAGGAGGCCATCCAGAAAGGTCTGCGCATGATAGGCCAAGGGATGCATGGTTTCGTGGATAACCATGAAATTAAGATTCCGAACGTCACCGTAGCTCTCAGACATGCTACGGACATACGTATATTTGCTGTCGCCAAAGCCATGATGATGGGCTATTCCGTAGGGCAGATACATCAACAGACAAAGATAGACTGCTGGTTCCTCGAAAAACTCCGACACATCATCATTATCAATGACAGGTTGAAGGAGTTCACATGGTTGGCGGGTTACTATGGCGACGCAGAGTATTCTGAATTTCTTGAAGCCATCGAAGCCCCTGAGTTTTCCTCTTTATTGCTGGAGGCGAAGACCTATGGTTTCTCTGACTTTCAGATTGCCAGAGCTCTTGGTCTCGAAACCAGTATGAATATGGAGCAGGCCGGACTTGCCGTCCGCCAATGGCGCCAAGAACTGGTCATCGTGCCAGTTGCCAATCAGATTGACACCCTTGCAGCTGAATATCCGGCTCAGACAAACTATCTCTATTTGTCCTATTTATAAAGATACAAAAGAAAGGGGCGACTCAACCTCTGTTGACCCATGCCCATCCGAAGGCTGTGAAGCGGGCATCGGGGATTTGCTCGAGGGCGTTGATGGCGCTGAGCATGGTGGCGCCGGTGGTGATGACGTCGTCGATGAGTAGGAAATGGCGCCCGGAGAGGGCGTTGAGGTCGAGGCCGTCGGCCAGCGCGAAGGCATCCTTGGCATTCTCAAGGCGTTCGGCATACGAGAAATGCGTCTGCGACTCGAATGCCCCGGTACGACGAAGCAGCCCCGTGAGCACGGGCAGGTTGAGCTCTTCGGCCATGCCCTGAGCGATGAGCTCGCCTTGGTTGAATCCGCGCCGCCGCTGCCTTCGGGGTGCGAGGGGCAGGGGCACGATGGCGTTGATGCCGTCGAAGAGGCCTGTGGGCTGCAGCTGTCGGGCCGCGAGACGGCCCATCCATTGCCCAAGGGTCGGACGTCGGTAGTATTTCAGACTATGGATGATGTGCGCTGCGATGCCGTTGTGGGTATAGCGTGTGAAGGCACCTACGGCTACTACGCCTTCGTGGTCAGCCCACTCAGCGATGTGGCGGTTGTGGCGCCAGTCGTGGTTGGTCTCAATGGGCAGCGTGAGCATGCACGCAGCGCAGACGTGCTCCTCGTCAAGCGCCAGGCGGCAGCCGCAACCGGCGCAGGTGCGGGGCAAAAGGAGGTCGAGTAGACTGCGTAACATAGGTGAGTGGGCTGTGTGAGGTCTTTGTTGCTTGTTGCTTCTCGTAGAGGACAGCGATGCAGGCGTCATGGTCTATGGTCTTTGCCTGAACGTTTATGGCAATAACATAGCAGTTGGACCCGAAAGACCCATAGGGGTGACAGGATTCAGGCTGCGCTGTGGTGCGGAAGTCTTAAGAGTTTTGCTTGTTCGCTCGCGACCGAACAAGCAAAAGTCTCAGTCGAATTCCGCTACGCGCCCAGTCGTATTTGCCGTTTCAACTGGTTGCAGTTGCCGATCAGGCAAGTCGTTTCTGGCTTTAGGGTCAGAGTATTCGTGACCATGCTCTCCGCTGATTAGCGGTCAACTGATATATTATTGCCAAGTTTATTGCTTGATGATGCAAAGATAGTGATTTGTCGGATAAAAAGAGCGAATGGAAGCAACTTTTTTTGCAAAAACATTTGTGAAAACGTAAAAAAGCATTACCTTTGCACCCGCGTTCGAAAAGACGGATATAAAACGTCGGCGGGATAGCTCAGCTGGTTAGAGCGCATGATTCATAATCATGAGGTCCTCGGTTCAATCCCGAGTCCCGCTACGCATTAAAAGGTGAAACATTAGGATTACGCGGAGGCGCAGAGAGGTTTTCTCAGCTCTTCCGCGTTTCTTGTATTCCTCAATATACAGAATAAATGCTTATGGTACGGATGTCTCTTATTTCGCTGTTGCTGACGCTGACATCGGCTATCGGTGCGCAGCCGCGCAGCTCTCAACTCTTCAATTTCGGCTGGCGCTTCCATGCCGGTGACGTGGCCGGAGCCGAGGCCGTCGGATTCGACGACAGCGCGTGGCGCCGCGTGGACCTTCCTCATGACTTCCAGATCGAGCAGCCGTGGGTGGAACCGGGCGCAGACGAGCGGCCTGACGCTTCTGACCCGGGCGCTAACGTGCGCAGCCGCCTGTCGTCGCGCGGTTTCAAGGAGATGGGCATCGGATGGTACCGTAAGACCTTTCGTGCTGACAGCTTGTGGCGCGGCCGCCGCGTGGTCATCGACTTCGAAGGTGTCCTCTACACCGGCGACGCCTATCTCAATGGCATGTTCATAGGCAAGACGGACTATGGCTACCTCGGCTTCGAGGCTGACGTGACGAAGCTGCTGCGTTGGGATGGCGACAACGTGCTGGCCGTGCGAGCTGACACCCGCAGCCCCGAGAACAGCCGTTGGTACACGGGAGCAGGGCTCTATCGCGACGTGCACGTGGTGGTGACGTCGCCTGATGTCTATTTCTCACGTCATCCGCTATACATTACAACGAACGGAAGAGACAGCGTTTTCGTTCAAGCCGAGGCTACCTGTATGGCTCGCGACATTAAATTATTACGCATGCGTACGCGCATACGCGACCGTCAGGGCCGGCTCGTAGCGGAGCAGACGACGGAGCAGCGCGCCTCCACGAACCCTCGCTCGCGCGAGTATTCTCTGCAGCCGATACGTCTGGCTGACGCCCACCTATGGAGCACTGGCGACCCTTATCTCTACACGGCCGAGGTGGCCATCGTTGATGAGCAAGGAGCTGAGCATGACGTCGTAAGCTCACGTTTCGGTGTGCGCCGCATTGAGTTCTCTCCTGAATACGGGATGAAGGTCAATGGCGAGAAGGTGCTGCTCAAAGGTATTGCTAACCACCATACTCTCGGAGCCCTTGGCGCTGCCGCCTATCCCCGCGCTATCGAGAAGCGTCTGCGGCTGCTGAAGGACTTCGGTTTCAACCACATCCGCACCAGCCACAACCCTTACAGCGAGAGCCTGCTTGACCTGTGCGACTCGCTCGGCATCCTCGTCGTGGATGAGCTCTACGACAAATGGCTGACACAGTACACGGGAGGCCGCGTGGAGTGGACCGAGATGTGGCAGCACGACCTGTCCGAATGGCTCCGCCGCGACCGCAACCACCCGAGCATCGTCATCTGGAGCCTCGGCAACGAATTGCAGACCTACGCCAACCTGCCTTATGGCGACTGGGGCGTCACGCCCTATCGCATGATGAAGCCCCTGCTGCAGCGTTACGACGCCACGCGCCCCGTGACCGTGGCCATGCATCCCCGCGGCCGTAACCCGCAGACCGACTCGCTGCCCGCGCCCCTGGTCATGGAGACAGACATTGCTGCCTACAACTACAGATATATGTATTTCCCCGGTGACGGGCGCCGCTTCCCGTGGATGATGTTCTACCAGAGCGAAGCTACTACGGCAGCTATGGGCCCTAACTTCTACGAGATGGACCTCGAGAAAGTGATAGGACTGGCCTACTGGGGTGCGATTGACTATCTGGGCGAGAGCCAGGGCTGGCCTGCCAAGGGCTGGGCGCAGGGCGTCTTCAACATCGACTTGACACCGAAGCCTAATGCCTATTTGGCTAAGAGCATCTTCTCTGACGAGCCCGTGGTGCACCTGTGTTTTCAGGAACAAAGTCAAGACATAGAGTGGAATGGCGTTCACCAGCGCATCCGCCGGCTGACCGACCACTGGACACGCACCCCTGGCGAGGAGCTGAACCTTACGGTCTATACTAATGCCGATGAGGTGGAAATCCTTGTCAATGGCAAGAGCCGGGGAGTGAAGCAGAACGACAGAAGCAATCCGAAGCAGCGCAACCAGATCCGTTGGGACAAGCTGACGTACGAACCCGGATATATCGAAGCCGTGGCACGCACGGGTGGCAAGGTCGTGGCCCGCCACCGCGAGGAGACTGCCGGCGAGGCTGTGGCGCTGCGTCTGCGTGCAGATATTGGCACAGACAAGGGTAAATCAAAGGTCGAGGCCGCAAATGGCAAGTGGGCTAATAGTGAATCGTTGTGGCGTGCCGATGGGCTCGACCTGAACCACGTCACGGTGGAAGCCGTTGACAAGCATGGCCGCACGGTGCCTTCGGCGGTGGCTGACGTGCACTTCACTGTAAGCGGACCTGCAAACTTGGTTGCCGTGTCGAGTGGCGACCATTATAGCGATGAACTCGTGGCAACGGACCACCGGCGCCTCTATCTTGGCAAGGCTCTGGCCATCGTGCGCTCGGCGAGTGAGGCGGGCGAGGTGACGGTGACGGCGCAGGCCGATGGTCTGAAGCCTGCCAAGCTGAAACTGAGGAGCGCGAGGCAATAAAACGTACGGTCTGTTCGTTATTTAACCGTAGATGAAACGTGGCTCAGCAATATTACTCTTGCTCGTGGCTGCCGTCATAGGACTGCAGGCACAGGAGCTTCGTATCCAGAACCGTCCTTACCTCGACCAGCGCTTCCTGCACTACGGCTTCTTCGTGGGAGTGAATATGATGGACTTGGAGCTGAAGAACAACGGATACGTCGATCCCGAATCGGGCGAGCAGTGGTACGCAGATGTAGACAATTATCAGCCGGGCTTCACCGTGGGTGTGCTGGGCGAGCTGCGCCTGTCGAAGTACCTGGGCTTACGCCTGCAGCCCACAATATATTTCGGCCAGAAGCATATTGCGATGCACGAGCAGGTGAGCGGGCGCGACACAACGCAAAACCTCAAGTCGACATATATCTCCGTGCCCGTGCTGCTGAAGGTGGCCGCCCCGCGCTACAACAATTTCCGACCTTACGTCGTGGCCGGCGCAGCGCCGTCGGTAGACTTGACGATGAAGAAGCACAATGCAATTCTTACTGACCGCTTCGACTGCTTCATCGAGGTAGGCATGGGCTGTGATATCTACCTGCCCTTCTTCAAGCTCATCCCAGAATTGCGCTTCTCCTTCGGGCTGCGCGACATTATCGTGCACGATCGCAAGGACCTGATTGATGGGTCGTTGCTAAAGTTCACCAAAGGCTTAGACCGTGGGCGTGCGAATATGGTGTCGCTAACATTTTATTTTGAATAGCTTTTTAGGTTGATGAATACAAAAAAGTCGCCGACTCACAGCGAGTCGGCGACTTTTTTTTTACAACTTACGTATTTGCGCCTTATTTGAAACGTTCGGTCTGCTCGGTAGCGAAGGCTGCACTCTCGAAGTAGTCGAGGCGCATGGCGCGTCGCACCTCGGACATGGTCTGTGCACCGGCCTCGCGGGCGACTTCAGTTCCTTTCCTCAAGATCTCAATCACCGAGGGTATGTCCTTCTCCAACTCTGCGCGGCGCTGGCGGATCGGCTCGAGCGTCTCTTGCAAGACAGCGGCAAGGAACTTCTTGACCTTCATGTCGCCCAGTCCGCCGCGGCGGTAGTGAGCTTTCAGTTCGTCGAGGTTAGGATAGTCGGGCAGGTAGCGCTCGAAGTGTTCGGGACGTGAAAAAGCGTCGAGATAGGTGAACACCGTGTTGCCTTCGACCTTACCGGGGTCGCTGACGCGCAGGTGGTCGGGGTCGGTAAACATTGACTTGACCTTCTTCTCGACCTCGTCGGCGCTGTCCTTCAGGTAGATGCAGTTGCCGAGGCTCTTCGACATCTTGGCCTTGCCATCGGTGCCGGGCAGACGCAGGCAGGCGGCGTTCTCGGGCAGCAGGATGTTGGGCTCTACGAGCGTCTCGCCGTAGATGTTGTTGAAGCGGCGAACGATTTCGCGACACTGCTCTAACATCGGCTCCTGATCCTCGCCTACGGGTACGGTGGTAGCCTTGAAGAGGGTTATGTCGGCAGCCTGCGAGATGGGGTAGGTGAAGAACCCCACGGGGATACTCTCGCCGGAGAAACCGCGCATCTGAATTTCTGTCTTCACGGTAGGATTACGTTGCAGGCGGCTGACGCTGACGAGGTCCATGAAATAGAACGTAAGCTCGCAGAGCTCGGGAATCTGGCTTTGGATGAAGAGTGTGCTTTTTGCGGGGTCGAGGCCTGCGGCAAGGTAGTCGAGAGCTACTTTAATGACGTTCTGGCGCACCTTGTCGGGATTGTCGATATTGTCGGTCAGAGCCTGTGCGTCGGCCTCGAAGATGAAGATTTTGTCGAAGACATCGGCATTTTGCAACTCTACGCGGCGTCGCAGTGAACCTACGTAGTGCCCAATGTGCAGAGGGCCTGTGGGGCGGTCGCCCGTGAGCATGATTTTCTGTTTTGGAGTCATGACTAGAATTATGTTTAACTATATATCTTATGTGTTTTGGTTGCCGTTCAGGCTTTGAACAGCCGCTCGATGGCATCCTGCTGTAGGATGGCCGTTACTGGTTGCCCGTCGGGCGTATAGTTTGGGTTCGACGAGTAGAAGAGTTGTGAGGCCAAGTCGCGCATCTCGAGCTCTGAGAGCACTTGTCCGTTGGGGATTGCCGCGGCCCGGGCCAGCGTCGTTGCCAGTTGGCCTATGAGTGTTGCTGCGGGCAGGTCGCCGTAGTCGGCGGCTGTGGCGAGGAGTTCCGTCACGAGACTTTGCGGGTCGATGCCCTCGAAGCCGGAAGGTGCACCGTTGACAGAGATGTTCCCACCTCCGAGGTCGCCTATGTCGAAGCCCAGGCGCACGAAGTCGTCGCTGACGGCGGCGTAGGTGGCTGCCTGTACGGCTGAGAGCTGCACTACTTCCGGGAAGAGGAAACGCTGCGAGGGCAGGGCCGACGCACTCAGCTGTGACATGAAGCGGTCGTAGAGCACGCGGATGTGAGCCCGGTGCTGGTCGATGATGAGCAGACCATCGTCCACGGCCGTGAGCACGTACTGCCCTCTGTACTGGAAGAAAGAAGCGTTGGCGAAGGCCGTCTCGGCATCGAACGAGGGCGCTGGCGACGACGTGGCATCGGCGCTGTGGCTGGCGATGCCGTCGTAGAGCTTCTCCCATCCTGCCGGGGCTGCTGAGGCTCGGGGCATGAAATCATGGCTGCGACGCTCAGGCGCCATAGCGGCGTGCGATGCCCGCCGACTGTTGTCTGGCGCCGTGTCGAAGGGGTTGAAGGAGGTGTTGATATCTACCTTTGGTGCTGTGGCGTGGCTCTCTACGTTGGGGTTGTAGACGGGCATGTCGGCCGGTCGGCCCTCGTTGTCGAAATCTATGGTGGGTATAGCGTTGAACTTGCCTATGGCCTCGCGTACGGCAGCGAGTAGGATCTGCCAGATGGCCTGCTCGTTCTCGAACTTTATCTCGGTTTTCGTCGGATGAATGTTCACGTCGATGTCGGCAGGCGGCACGTCGAAATAGATGAAGTAGGGCACCTGCTCGTCGGCAGGGATGAGGCGTGTGAAGGCTTCCTGCACTGCGCGGTGGAAATAGGGGTGCCGCATGTAGCGCTCGTTGACGAAGAAGAACTGCTGGGCACCGCGTTTGCGGGCTGCTTCCGGCTTGCCTACGAAGCCGTGGATGCTCACCATAGGTGTCTCGACGGCCACGGGCAACAGTCGCTCGGCTATGCGTGAACCAAAGACGGCGGCTATGCGTCCTTTGGCGCTCGTGGGTGCGAGGTTGAGAATGGGCGCGTCGTTGTGTGTCAGCGAGAAGGCTATGTCGGGGTGCACGAGCACGATGCGCTCGAGTTCCGTTGTAATGTTGTTGAGTTCTGTGGCCGTCGTCTTGAGAAACTTGCGACGTGCAGGCACGTTGAAGAAGAGGTTCTTGACGACGATGTTAGTGCCTACGGCGCAAGCCACGGGCTCCTGGGCCACGACGCGCGAGGCTTCAATCTGTAGGCGTGTGCCGAGGTCGGCGTCGGCAGTGCGCGTGGTCAGTTCCACCTGCGCCACTGCCACTATCGATGGCAGAGCCTCGCCACGGAAGCCCATTGTAGTGAGCGTGAAGAGGTCTGCCGCTTCGCGTATCTTGCTCGTGGCATGGCGCTCAAAGGCCAGGCGGGCATCCGTCTCGCTCATGCCGCAACCGTCGTCAACCACTTGCAGGCTGGTGCGCCCGGCATCGACGGCTATGACGTCGATGCGGTGAGCTCCGGCGTCGACGGCGTTCTCCACCAGTTCCTTGACCACGGAGGCCGGTCGCTGGATGACTTCGCCTGCTGCTATCTGGTTGGCGACAGAGTCGGGGAGTAGCTGTATGATGTCCATTGTATCACGGCCGTCGGCCGTCGTTGACGGGTTAAGTCGTTGACTTTATTAATATGTTATTTGTAATCTCGTCAGAAACCGAACGAGCCAGTCATCAAGTAGTACCACAGAATTATCAGCACGACGATGATGGCAACGGCGATGCCAGGGTGGAGGCGCCGGCGTTCGGGGTCGGCTCGCTTGAGGTTCTTGGCGAACTTGCCGCGATAGGATTCGATGTCGAGCTTGTACTCGGGTGTCTCGCCGCGTTCGATCTGTTCTTCGCGCTTGGCTTCTGCCACGAGTTTGTCGAGCTTGTCCTTGCGCTCGGAAGTGTAGATGTGGACGCCGCCGAAGCGTCGCGGACTGCGTGTAGAGAAGAGTGCCATATAGAGTGATAAGAGAAAAGTTAAGAGTGAAAAAATAAAAGAGTGATAGGCAGCGGTGAAAAGATGCGTGTTGTTATTTCAGGACGTCTTCTTCACTTTTTTCCTTTGTATTAGTATTAGTGCTGGAGCTGGCGGTCGGCTTGTCGGAGAGCGTGGCTTTGGGTTTAGTGTGTTGCACAGATTCTTTGAGTTCGAAGCCTGCGCGCTTGGGACGCCAGTCGAAGATGTCGTCTTTGCTGACAGGGCGTACATAGTCGAACCATCCGAAATTCTCGAGATAGCGTTCTTTCCTCGTGGCGAGGGCGAGTGGGTGCAGCTTGCCTTCGGCTTCGGGCATCCATATCTTGTCGAGTTGTTTCTCGCCCATAAAGAGTTTTAGCTCAGCCGATTCTGATTCGAGGAGCCCAATCATGAGGCTGTCGGAGTCGAGAGGGTAGTAGCGCACGATGACGTTGCCTTCGGCCCAGGTCATCTTCATCTTGCCTCCGGTGAAATAGCTGCGCATGATGTTGCCCGTGACTTGGTTGTAGCACATCGTGTCGAGGCGCTCTACGGAGAGAGCCTGGCGTATGACGTAGGTGGAGTCTATGGTGCTGTCGTTGACCCAAGCCTTGATTTCTTCGCCCAGCAGTTGCTGGCCCTGTTGCCAGAGGATGGGGTCGCGGTACATGGTGAGGCATGAGTCGCGCGTGATGAACACCATGGAGTCGCACACGGCCTGCATGTCGATGCGGAAAGCTCGCACGTGGTTGTAGGCTCGCATCTCTCGCCACACGGTGTCGGTGTCGATGTCGTAGGTGTAGAGTTTGAAGGTGTCGGCGTGAACGTAGAGCGTGTCGCGCTGCGAGTAGTCTATGGCCACGGCGCTGTCGGCTGCTTCGGCGTAGCCTATGGAGTCAGCGTAAAGTACGTAGTTGCCTGTGAACATGTTGCGTGAGTCTTTGTCGACGTAGACGACGTCGCCGAAGGCTTTTGAGATGGCTCCGGCGCCTGTGTAGTCGAGCGAGTCGCCGGTGATGGTGATGCCTTTGTTGCTCACAATTGAGCGGTCGAGCAGGTAGGCGCGGTCGGCCCGTGTGTCGTAGGTGCCGCGTTCAGAGTAAATGTGGTTGTCGCCGTTGTCGATGTTCGACGGTCCTACGATGCGTGCGAAGCCGCTGCCGGTGTTGTAGTGGAGCGTGTCGGAGAGCAGCGTGAACTTGGGGTTCTTGAGGTCGACGTTGTAGTTGAAGATAGCTTCGCGCGTGGCGGGGCTGTACTGTCCCCATTCGCTGGTGAGCACGTTGTCCTTGTCGACGAGCTTTCCGCCCTGGAAGAAGTAGCCGAGTTCGTAGAGACGGTCGTAGTCGAGCGAGTCGGTGTAGAGTTTGCTCTTGTAGTGGGTCAGTACGACGTCGTGTCGTGCCTGTGCCATCTGGTTGTTGCCGTCGTAGAAGAGGGTTCGTGATGCCAGCGTGAGCGTGTCGTGCTGGTTCATCTTTACGTGGCCGAAGGCGTCGAACGAGTTGTCCTGCTCGTAGTAGTAGGCGCTGTCGCAGGTTAGGATTACGCCGTCATGGCTGAAACGGACGTGTCCGCGCAGGATTTGTGCGTCGGGGTTGCGGCGCTTGTCGTAGAAGAGTTCGTCGGAGTGGAGCAGGTGTATGCGTTTGTCGCTCTGGCGGCGGGGTCTGTTGGTCCGGCGGGCAGGTGGAGCGGCAAGGATGTTTACGGACAGGATAAACAGCAGGGCATAGGCTATGAACGCAAGAGGGCTGCGCCGCCGCGGTGAGCGACGGCCGTCAGCGGCTTTATAATTTTTCCTCTGTTGCATTACCGGATGTGTCTGTTATTATCCCTAATCCCTAATCTCTAATCCCTAATCCCTAATCCAAAGAACTCAGTTCTTTATCCATCCGGGATATTGGAAGTCGCAGTCAGACCATTCGGGATTGATGCGCACGTACGTCGTGCGCTGTTTCTCCTTGATCCAGTCGTTGAGGAATTCTTCGCTGTGCTTGGCCTTGACGATGTTGCTCAGCACTTGGAAGTCCTCGGCGATGTTTGCCGTGTGGGCTTTCAGGCGGCTCTTGAGTTTAATGATGCAGCATTGTTGCTTGCCGGCTTTGTCGAGCATGGTGAATGGCTTGGATATTTCGCCTACGTCGAGTCCTTCGACGACGCGGGCTATCTCTGTGGGCAGCTCAGACATTTTAAATCTGGATGTTCGCATTCGCTCGCCGGTCATCTCGTCGCGCACGACATTGAACATCAGTCCGTTGTTGGCGCGTGAGTCTTTGTCGTCGGAGAGGGTTACGGCTGCTGCTTCAAACGAGAACTGGCCTTCGCGGATGTCCATGGATATGGAGTCGAGACGTGCGAGTGCGGCGTCGATGTCCTTTTGGTCGACTCGTGGTTTGAGGAGAATGTGTCGCAGCTTGAGCTTGTCTCCTCGCTTATCTACGAGCTGTATGATGTGGTATCCGAATTGTGACTCCACGATCTTCGACACCTTCTTCGGGTCGGTGAGCGTCCATGCGACGTTGGCGAATGCGGGGTCGAGCTCCACTTTGCTCATGTAGTCCATCTCGCCGCCTTGTCGTGCCGAGCCGTCTTCGCTATAGAGGCGTGCGAGTGTGCCGAAAGTCGACGAGCCCGAGTTGATGCGCTCGGTGTAGTCGCGCAGTTCTGCTTTGACGCGCTCGATTTCTTGTTGCTGAATACGTGGGTGCTCAGCCAGCAGTTCCACCTCGACTTGTGTGGGAATCAGTGGCAGCGAGTCCTCGGGCATGTCCTTGAAGAAGTGGCGCACCTCGGCCGGGGTCACTTTGATGTTCTTTGTCAGGTGTTCCTTTACGAGGTCCATCAGCTGGTTGTCCTTGACCAGGTCGTAGGTCTCCTCGCGTATCTGGGTCAGTGTCATTCCCCGGTATTCCTCCAGCTTCTCTTTCGAACCGGCTGTCTGGATCCAGTCGTTGATCTGCGCATCGACGTAGCGGTTGATGTTGTCCTCTGAGGCTTCGAGACTGTCTATCTCGGCCTGGTGGATAAAGAGTTTCTGTATGGCGAGGTTCTCGGGAATGACGCAGTAGGGGTTGCCTTGCACGCGCCCCATCTGCGTACGCACCTTTTCTACGTCGCTACGCAGTATGGCCTCGTCGCCAACGACCCAGATGACCTCGTCGACGACGTTGTTGTTGCCCTGAGCCACTGCCGTCTGCAGTGCCAGGCAGAGCAGGGCGGCTGTGGCAATAAGATATTTTGCGTTCATTAGTGCTTGTTAACCGTATTGAGTACTTGCTTATAGACTTCAAACTTATAGCGGCGGCGCAGCTGTTCAACGAATTCCTGCTCCTTCAAGGCCTGATAGTCGGTGACGACCTGCGGGCCTACGTCTGTCCAGAGCCTGGGGCCTTTCTTGAGCTTACGTCCGAGCACGGCGGCTGCCGGATATTTCTTCGAGGGGCGCGTCTTGCCCTGCTTGATGCCAAAGGCGAGCGAGTCTACCATGGCGTTCTCGCCTTGCTCGAAGACGCGGCGCTCGAAGCGGACCTGCACGCTGTCGGCATTGAACTGTTGCTTTATGACAGAGGCCCAGAGGTCTTCGTTCTTACCCTTGAGGGCTTTCGTGGCGCGGGCGAGCACGGCGGGGCTGACGGCCTGCAGGAGCGCTCCCGAGAAATGTGGCTTCTTGAAGGCATAGGCTTTCTTGTTCTTCTTGAAGTAGCGTTCGAGGGCTACGGTGTCCTTGGCTGCGGGCTCCCACACCTGGCGCTGACATATCTCGAAGAGCAGCAGGCCGTCGTGGTATTCCTGGAAGAGGTAGCGCAGCTCCTCGTCCTCGGCGGCGACGCGCTCGGCCTGCTCGTCCATGACCTGCTCCACGCTCTTGCCCGTAGACTTGCTGATGCTGTCGGCAGCCTGTGTGGCCAGTCGCTCTCGCATGCCACGGCTCTCGAGGAACTGGCGGATGCGTGGGGCCAGCGTATCGTAGGGCTCGAGGGGGCGCTGGTCCATGAGCTTGAGGATGTGCCAACCGACGGTCGAGAGCGTAGGCTCGGCCACTTCGCCGGTGGTCATGGTGTAGGCCTTGTCTTCGATTTCCTTCAGCAGCTGGTGGGGACCTATCCAGCCGATGACGCCTCCGCGAGCAGCCGTGCCGCGGTCGTCAGAGGCTTCTGCTGCAACCTCAGCGAAGTCCTTGCCGCCCTGAAGCACGGCATAGATGCTGTCGATGCGTGCCTTGGCAGCGGCCTGGGCCGTGGCATCCGACTGCTGGGGCAGGTGCACGAAGATGTGGGCGAGCTCGAGTAGCTGCTTGCCTTCGAGCTGGGCCAGCATCTGGTCGTAGTAGTTGCGCACTTCCTGTTCTTCGGCAGCGGGCGTGACGAGCAGGGGGCGCAGCTGCTGGTCGCGGTAGGTGCGGTACTCCTGCTGGTAGCTCGTTAGCGTGTCGAGCTTGGCGTCGAGGGCTGCCTCGACCTTCAGCTTGTAGTTGATAAAGAGGTCGGCATATTCCTCGACGCTTTTCTTGTCGATGACGCCGTCGGTGTTGTTCTTGTTGTAGTTGTACTCAAACTCAGAGCGCGGCACGGCCTTGCCGTTGATGCGCATGACGATGGGGTCGGTCTGGGCCGAAGCGGTGAGGGCTGCAGCCATGAGCGTGAGTGAGCAGAGGATTGTCTTCATTGCTATGATGTCTTTATTTCCTTTTCAAATTAGCCCAAGGGTTTCTGCCAAAAGGCTTAAGGGTTTTCGCCAAAAGGCTTAAGGGTTTTCGCCAAAAGGCTTAAGGGTTTTTGCCAAAAGGCTTAAGGGTTTTTGCCAAAAGGCTTAAGGGTTTTTGCCAAAAGGCTTGGGACCTACCCCGAGCCCCCCTCAAGAGGGCGGGGAGAAAGGCTTAAGGGTTTGCTTCGGAGGCCTTTGACCTTGGCTTATTGCGGGCGGCTGTAGTTGGGTGCTTCGCTTGTGATGGTGATGTCGTGGGGATGGCTCTCGAGCACACCGGCATTGGTGATGCGCACGAACTTAGCATGGTGGAGGTCCTTGATGGTGGCTGCTCCACAGTAGCCCATGCCTGAGCGCAGACCGCCTACGAGCTGGTAGATGACCTCCTGCACGGTTCCCTTGTAGGGCACGCGACCGGCGATGCCTTCGGGGACGAGCTTCTTCACATCCTTCTCGCCGGCCTGGAAGTAGCGGTCCTTGGAGCCGTTTTCCATGGCCTCGAGCGAGCCCATGCCGCGGTAGGTCTTGTACTTACGGCCACCGGAGATGATGGTGTCGCCGGGGCTCTCCTCGGTGCCGGCCACGAGCGAGCCTATCATGACGCAGTTGCCGCCGGCAGCTATGGCCTTGACGATGTCGCCCGAGTAGCGCAGACCGCCGTCGGCGATGAGGGGCACGTCGGTGCCCTCGAGGGCGCAGGCCACGTCGTAGACGGCCGAGAGCTGCGGCACGCCTACGCCGGCAACGACGCGCGTGGTGCAGATAGAGCCGGGACCTATGCCCACCTTTATGCCGTCGGCACCTGCCTCGACAAGCATGCGGGCGGCTTCGCCCGTGGCGACGTTGCCCACGACGATGTCCACGTCGGGGAAGGTTGCCTTGGCTTCGCGCAACTTCTCTATGACGCCCTTGCTGTGGCCGTGAGCCGTATCGATGACGATGGCATCGGCGCCGGCCTCGACGAGGGCTGTGATGCGCTCGAGCGTGTCGGTCGTAACGCCTACTCCGGCAGCCACGCGCAGGCGCCCTTTCTCATCCTTGCAGGCCATAGGCTTGTCCTTGGCCTTGGTGATGTCCTTGTAGGTGATGAGGCCTATGAGGTGGTTCTCGTCGTCGACGACGGGCAGCTTCTCGATTTTGTTCTCCTGCAGGATCTGTGCGGCAGCGAAGAGGTCGGTCTGCTGGTGGGTGGTAACGAGGTTCTCGCTCGTCATCACCTCGGCGATGGGGCGCTCCACGCGGCGCTCGAAGCGCAGGTCGCGGTTCGTCACGATGCCTACGAGGCAGTTCTCCTCGTCGACAACAGGGATGCCGCCGATATGATATTCCGACATCAGGGCCAAGGCATCAGCCACGGTGGCAGTGCTCTGGATGGTCACGGGGTCGTAGATCATGCCGTTCTCTGCACGTTTCACGATAGCGACCTGGCGAGCCTGTTCCTCAATAGACATATTCTTGTGGATGACGCCGATGCCTCCCTCGCGAGCGATAGCGATAGCCATCGTGGCCTCGGTGACGGTGTCCATGGCAGCCGTGACGAAAGGTACTTTCAGTCCGATGTGGCGTGAGAAGCGGGTGGTGAGGTCCACGGTGCGCGGCAGCACCTCAGAATAAGCGGGAACGAGCAGGACGTCGTCGAACGTCAAACCGTCCATCGCGATGCGGTCTTGAGCGAAATTGGCCATAGTAGTTGCTGGGTTTATGGGTTCTATATATATTTATTGCGCGCAAAGATACAGCCTTTTCGGCAGATAGCCAAAGGGAAAAAGATAAATTAAATTAAAAAAGCATTTTATATGCTTTAGCGCGTGTACAGAAAAGGCCGGGCCTCCATGGCTGATCACCATTGTGGTCCGCCATGGGGGCTCGGCCGTGAACGGCTTCCGGTTTAGCCGCTGAGCACTATTGACCTGCGTGAGCGTTCAAAAAAAGCTCTATTGCAGGTCTATGACAGGAATGTTGTCCTTGTCGTTGTAGTAGAGGTTCTCGCCTGCCATGCCCCAGATGAAGGTGTAGTAGTAGGTGCCGGCAGCGGCGTGTATGCTCCATTCGGGCGACATGATGGCCTGCTCGTTGTGGAGCCATACGACGCGGCTCTCCTGAGGCTCGCCCATGATGTGGGCAATGGTCTGGTCGGCGGGCAGGTTGAAATAGTAGTAGGCCTCGATGCGGCGACCATGGGTGTGAGGCGGCATAGTGTTCCATGCAGCACCGGGGTTGAGCTGCGTCAGACCGAGCTGCAGCTGGCAGGGACCTTCCTCGAGCACGTCGTTGACGATGAGCTTGTAGACGGTGCGGTTGTTGCACTCCTCAAGCGAGCCTACGGGCCCCCAGACGGCAGCCTTCAGAGAGCCCTTTCGGCCGTCGAGGGTAATCCACTGCGTCTTGTAGTGCTGGTGGGCGGTGGCGCTGTTGAGGTAGAACTTGGCGGGCTTCGAGGCATCCTTGCTGCGGAACAGCACCTCTTTGTTCACGTCCTTGTCCTTGCCGATATGTCCGCGTCCGATGTAGAGGGCCTCCTTAGGCGAGAGAGCATACTCCTTGCCGTCGACGATGACCCAGCCGTCGCCCTCGCCGCAGTTCACCACGCCGAGCTCGCGGTTGTAGAGAAAGTACTTGTCCTTGATGCCGGGATCAACGTCAAGGCCGAGCTCAGGGAAGTTCTCTAATTTAAGGTCTTTGTTCACGGGCATGGCGCCGCCGAAGATGAAACGGTCATACCAGGAATAGGTCAGGTTGATCTCATCGGCCGCCATGACTTTCTCCATGACGAAGCGGTCGCGAAGGGTCGGGGTGTCGTAGTGCTTAACGTCGTCGGGATGACAGGCGGCACGGAAGGTGACATTCTGCTGGGCGAAGGAAACTAATGATGCCGTCAGCAGGGTCAGGGAAAGAAATAAATGTTTCATATCAATTTTGAAATTAAGTTGTTAGATTTTTAATGGAAACGAATTATCATAATTGTCATAATTATATGGTTATTGTCATCATGTTATGGTGTTCGAAAAAATCCAAGTACTCCTGTTTTGTCATCGTATAGAAGTCATTTAAGAGGAAATTATGTCAATTACGATAATTCGTTTCAGTTAATTAAATCCATAACTGAACTCACCTTAAATTACTGCTTATTAGCGTTTGCCTTCTCGTCGGCCACGATTTGTTTCCTGTTGATGAACATCATGACGATAGTGAAGCCGGCGAGCAGTCCCATGCCGATGTAGTCGAGGCTCTTGCAGGCGCGGAAGATGACCCAGCCGATGAGCGAGGAGCAGAAGTCGAGGGCGCCGGCGAGGAAGCCTTCGGGCACGCGGGCTGCGGCATCCTGCGTGGCGGCATAGACCGAGTTGGCGGCAGAGGTGAAGTCGGCGCTCATATCCGTGACGAAGTACAGGCCGAAGATGAGGGCTACGAGGCCGATAATGAAGGTCTTGACGACATTGTTCTTAGTGACGGGCAACACCATGGGGAAGAGATAGAACATACCTGCCAGTGAGGCGAGCGGCAGGAACTGGTTGCCGGGCAGCACGACGGCCAGGAAAAGCACCGTGGGGATGAGCAGCAGCGAGACGACGAGCGTCGTGGGATGGCCGATGACGAGGGCAGGGCTCATGCCGATGTGCACCTTCTTGCCGTTGAACTTCTGCTCCACGACCTCCTTGGTTTTCTGGCTGATAGGCAGCAGGCCGTCGATGAACAGCTTGGTGATGCGGGGGATGAGCTCCATGACGGCACCCATGATGACGCCCAAGGAGAGGATCGTCTTGGCTGCGTCGCTGTTCCATTCCTTCACGCTGAGGGCTCCGATGAGGGCTCCCACGATGACACCGAGGATGAGCGGTTCGCCCAGTACGCCGAACTTCTTCTTCAGTCCCTCGGCGTCGATGTCGAGCTTCGAGAAGCCTGGAATCTTGTCTAAGAGCCAATTGATAGCGATGGCGAAGGGCACGAAGCTCTGGCAGAAAGGCTGCGGGATGGAGATGCCGTCGAGCTCGTAGTGCTTCTGGAACTTCTCAGCCGTCAGGTCGGCCATGACGAGGGTGAACATATAGCACACGATGGCGGCGAAGTAGCCCCACGCCAGGCTCTGGTCCTTGACGAAGTAGACTACGGCGCCGATGAAAGCGAAGTGCCAGTAGTTCCACAGGTCGATGTTCACCGTCCGCGTGGTCTTCGTCAGGACCATCAGGAAGTTGACCCCCAAGCAGATGGGGATGATGAGGGCGCCGACAGCTGTGTTGTAGGCCACGGCGGCTGCGGCGGGCCAGCCCATGTCGAAGATGTTCAGTTGCAGGTGATAAATCTCCGAGATATTTGTGAGCGGGCCGTTGAAGTTGGTCGTCAGCAGCGCCGTGACGATACCGAGGCCCACAAAACCGACGCCGACGTAGAGGCCGCTCTGCAATGCCTTGCCGAATTTAAGACCTATACATAAGCCAATGATTGTGAACAGGATGGGCATCATGACTGATGCGCCGAGAGAAATGATGTAAGAGAATACAGCGTCCATAGAGAGACCCACCCCTCACCCTCCCTGCGAGGGAGGGAGTAGTTACCTTGATGGGTGAAGGATTATTAGTGATACATTTAATTGAATTCCCAAAAGCAATAAACAAGAAAGATAATGATTCTTGATAGGTGACCACTCCCTCCCTACAATGGACGGTGAGGGGTTGGCTTTTTTATTTCTCAAACGAGATACTCCCGCCCCCAATGTTCTTCCCGTCGGCGAAGATCTGGACGCGGTATTGCCCGGCAACAAGCATCTCTGTGACGTTCCAGTACATCGTTACGGGCGTCTCCTCGCCATTGTACTCGATGTCCTTGCGCATGGAATATTCAAGGTTGCGGTTTTCGAAGGGGAAGGTGCCGCCACCATTGACGGCCTCGCCTGTCGGTTTGACGATGCGGACGTAGACGGTGCGTGCTCCGGCAGCCGCCGTGACGTTGCGGGCTATGTTGAACGACACCTGCATCGTCTTGACGTCAGCAATCTTCTTGGCGCGTTTCTGGCGTTTATCTAAGGCGCTGATGCTGACGGCCGTAGCATCCAGCTGGCTGGCTATCTGCACTTTGTCGGTTAGTGAGGCTTTCTCTGACGAGAGATTAGAAATCTGCTGCTGCTGCACGGCTTGCTGCTGCCGCAAGTCTTCGTTCTCGCCTTTGAGCTGGGTGTTGAGGCGGTTCAGGGAGTCTATCTCGGCGACGAAACTTTTCAGCACCTCGCGCATGGTGGCCAGTTCCTTCTTCAGCCGGGTAATCTCAGCGGCATCGTTGGCCTTCGTGCGCTGCAGCTCTTCGAGGAGTTCCTGCGTGCGTTGCTGTTCCTGCTCGAGTTGGGCCATCAGCGAGTCGTTGTTGATCTGAGTCTTCATCTCGCTATACTGGCGGGCGAAGCTTTCGTACTCGTTTTGCATCTCGAGCTTGTCCATTTCAGCCAGCTCAAGCATCTGCTTGTTTTGCTCGTTGCTCTTGTGGAGCGAAAAAACGAGATAAGCCATAGCTGCCACGAGAGCAACTATGGCTAATCCGATGATTGCATAAATGGTTGTCTTCTTCATATTCTGTCGTTGTCCTTGATTTTGAACTTAATATAAGCAGCACATGTGTGCGGCCGTAGTTCTTGGGACGTTGATGTTGTTAAGATACAGAGTCTTCCTCGTAGTGCTGATAGAGGAAATCATTATAGGGGTATTTCTGGACGTGCAGCTCACGCACCCGGGCGTAGATCGTGCGTTTCAGCTCTTCGATATTGATGCGCTTGGCAGCACTTATGAATAGGCAGTCGCCTCCTAACTTTGCCATCCATGTGCGTTCAAGTTCTTCAAGAGATATGTTCTCCCGCGTGGCGGGCGTGAGGTCGTCTTCGGCTTTGGGCGTGAAGGTGTAAGCGTCAATCTTGTTGAAAAGAATCATGGAGGGTTTGTCGGAGCATCCGAGGTCTGCGAGGGTCTTGTTGACAACCTTAATCTGCTCCTCGAAGTCGGGGTGCGAGATGTCGACGACGTGGACGAGCAGGTCGGCCTCGCGAACCTCGTCGAGCGTGCTCTTGAAGCTGTCGATGAGGTCGGTGGGCAGCTTGCGTATGAACCCTACTGTGTCCGAGAGCAGGAAGGGCAGGTTGTCGATGATAACCTTGCGCACAGTGGTGTCGAGCGTAGCGAAGAGCTTGTTTTCGGCAAAGACTTCGCTCTTAGAGAGCAGGCTCATGAGCGTAGACTTGCCTACGTTAGTGTATCCCACTAGTGCCACGCGTATCATGCGTCCACGGTTGCTGCGTTGCGTAGATTTCTGGCGGTCGATGTCGGCAAGGCGTTGCTTCAGCAGACTCATGCGGTTGAGGATGATGCGGCGGTCCATCTCAAGCTGCGTCTCACCCGGTCCGCGCAGGCCTACGCTGCCTTTGCCGCCACCTGAGCCAGAGCCGCCGCCCTGACGCTCGAGGTGGGTCCACAGGCGTTGCAGGCGTGGCAGCATGTAGCGGTACTGAGCCAACTCGACTTGTGTCTTGGCGTTGGCCGTCTGGGCGCGCATGGCAAAGATGTCGAGGATGAGGCTTGTGCGGTCGAGGATTTTGACTTTCAGCACGCCCTCGATGTTGCGCAGCTGCTTGGCGCTGAGCTCATCGTCGAAGATGACCATGCCCACTTCGCGCTCGGCATCTTCCTCGGCTACGATGTAGGCGCGGATCTCGTCGAGCTTGCCTTTGCCGACGTAGCTCACCTGGCTGGGACCGTTGACGCGCTGTGTGAAGCGCTTGATGGTCACGGCGCCGGCTGTAGTGGCCAGGAACTCCAGCTCATCGAGGTACTCGGTGGTGCGGCGCTCATCCTGTTGCGGCGTGATGAGTGCTACGAGAATTGCCGTCTCGGCTTTGGCTTCGGTTATTACAAATTCTTTCATTTCTGCGGTTTAATGCTCAATGGTGTCAGCCTGAAGCATTAAACTTTAATCTCTAATCCTGAACACCAATAAACCTTACTTCACTTGAATAACCAGGTACTTGCTTGCGCTCCAGAACTTTTGTGGGTCGGTTATTCGCAGGATGTACTGTCCCTTGGCGTCTTTGGCCAGGACGTAGCTGTTGGCGGGGTGGCTGGTCAGCAGCTCGGCGCTCTTGCTGTAGAGCTTGATTTCCTTGTCGATGCGCGTGTCTATCTTCGTGAAGTAGTCGCGGTTGAAGTTGCTGGCTTTCAGCACGTCGCCTTTCTGCAGTATCTTCTGCTCCTTGAGCTCGGCTTTGGTGCCGAAGACGAACCATGCGGAGTGGAGATCCTTGTCCTGGGCTTGTATCTTCTCTTGCTTCTGCTGGTTGTCGGCTTCGAGGTTGCTGACGTTTTCGCTGAGCGAGTTAATCTGGTCGCCTTGTTCGGCAATCTGTATGTCCTTCTCGGCGAGCTGGGCCTGCAGTTCCTGTATGTGGGCATTCTGGTCTTCGAGCTGTGCGGACAGGTTCTCTATTGTCTTCGTTAGCTTCTCCACGTTTATGGTGCTTGCCTTCAGGCGCTGTTTGAGTTGCTCCACCTTCTCGCGGTTCTGTTTTAGGGTCTCTTGTATGAACTGCATGTTTTCCCGGATGACGTCGCGTGAGGAGGCACTCTCGGGGTTGCCGTTGGCCACGGTGATGCGGCCCTCGGCCTCGTTGATGAGGCGGAACCCTTCCTGAATTTCGTTGACTGACCCCATGATCTCATTCAGCTCTACGTCTTTCTCGTCGAGCAGCTGCATGAGCGAGTCACGCTCCATCTGAGCTTTGTCGTTAGTCTTTCCGAATTCGTTGCACGATGCCAGTGCCATCAGGCACAAAGGCACGAGAAAATACTTTTTCATATCGCTTTAGAATTAAAATGGTTCAATTTGTCTATGACGTTGTTGTTTATGGCGTTGTTGTTTTGTTGCCGTTTTCTTTTTTTTATTGGTATAGTTCCTGCCTGTTGGTATGTTCTTTTTTATTGATCGCGGCTCTCTGCTGGGCTGAATATCAGTCGTCTCTGCCAGCGACGACGATGACAAACTCGCCACGGGGCTCGTGCGCCTGGAAATGAGCCAAAAGCTCCGCCAGTGAGCCTCGGATGACTTCTTCGTGAAGCTTCGAGATCTCGCGGCAGACGGCCGCTCGGCGCTCTTCACCGAAGACCTCGATGAATTGCTGCAACGCTTTGACTACGCGGTGGGGCGACTCGTAGAATACCATCGTGCGCACCTCGTCGGCCAGTTGGGCGATTCGTGTCTGGCGTCCTTTCTTCTGTGGCAGGAAGCCCTCGAAGCAGAAGCGGTCGCACGGCAGGCCCGATGCTACGAGGGCCGGCACAACGGCCGTGGCCCCCGGCAGGCAGCTCACCTCGACGCCGGCACGTATGGCTTCGCGGGCCACGAGGAAGCCGGGGTCGGAGATGCCGGGCGTGCCGGCATCGCTCACGACGGCTATCGTCTCGCCGGCGAGCAGGCGCTCTACGATGCGCTCCACTGTCTGGTGCTCGTTGAACTTGTGGTACGACAGCATAGGCTTCCGGATGTCGAAGTGCTTGAGCAGCTGTCCGCTGGTGCGGGTGTCTTCGGCAAGTATGAGGTCAGCTTCGCTGAGCACTCTCAGCGCGCGCATAGTAATGTCCTCCAGGTTGCCTACGGGCGTGGGTACAAGGTATAACATATGGCAAAGGTAAATATTATTTGTGATTCGTGTTTGGGTTTTGCCATTTATTATTTGTGTTTTACGTTTTATTTGCATTTTTCGCTGTTTTTCTCGATATTTCTTTGGCTGTAAGATAAGAAAAGAGTACTTTTGACGCGAAAATATGTCTGCAACAAATGAGGAGCGAACGTGATTACAATGGAGAAGTGATGCGCCGTGGGCGTGTCGAGGTGGTCTGTGGCTCTATGTTCTCCGGTAAGACGGAAGAACTGATCCGGCGCATCAAGCGTGCTGTCTTTGCCAAGCAAAAGGTGGAGATATTCAAGCCTGCCATTGATGTGCGCTACAGCGAAGAGGATGTCGTGAGCCACGAAGGCAAGGCCATACCCTCGACGCCTGTCGAGAGCGCAGCCAGCATCCTGCTCATGGGCTCTGACTGCGATGTGCTCGGCATCGACGAGGCCCAGTTCTTCGACGACCAGATCATCGACGTCTGCAACGAGTTGGCCAGTAGGGGCATACGTGTCATAGTGGCAGGCCTCGACCTCGACTTCCGTGGTCAGCCGTTCGGCCCGATGCCTAAGCTCTGTGCCATCGCCGACGAGGTGACAAAGGTCCATGCCATCTGCGTCCGTTGCGGCGCCCTCGCCTACGTTAGCCACCGCATCGTGGCCGGCGAGAAGCAGGTGATGCTGGGCGAGACTCATGAGTATGAGCCCCTGTGCCGCCAGTGCTACGCAGAAGCGGTAGGGAATTGAAGATTGAATGATTGGAAATAGAAAGACTGAAGTCCTTATGTTCAAAGCACCCATAACCTTCGACAGCTTCATCCGAGGCGCCCTCGTGGTCCTTATCATCGTGGGCATAGGCCTTCTGATCAACCGCCTCAGCGGCGTGCTGCTGCCTTTCTTCATAGCGTGGCTGCTGGCTTATCTGGTAAATCCGCTGGTGAATTTCCTGCAGTATCGCTGCCACCTGCGCTATCGCACACTAAGCATCGTCGTGGCCCTCGTCTTGGTGCTGGCCGTGGTGACGGGTGTGCTGATGCTCGTCATACCTCCTATTCTGACGGAGCTTTCGAAGGCCAGTGGCCTCTTCGCCAAGTACTCCGAACGTCTCTTCGGCGACACAGGGCTCGTGCCTTACGTCCAAGAGTACCTCAACCAATATAGCGGCAAGAACCAGGAGAACCTTATCGACCTCGTCAAGCAGAGCGGATTCCTCAACGGCATACAGTCGCTGCTGGGGCAGATGTGGGGGCTGGTGTCTAAGACCGTCGATTTTGCCATCGGCGTGATAGGCTCGCTCATAGTGTTGCTCTACATGTTTTTCATCCTGCAGGACTATGAGAAGCTCAGCACCGGGTGGTATAATCTACTGCCTGAGCGCACCCGTCCGTTTGCAACTCAGCTCATGACGGATGTCGAGCACGGCATGAACAGCTACTTCCGTGGGCAAGGTCTTGTGGCGCTGTGCGTAGGCATCCTCTTCTCGATAGGATTCCTCATCGTCGGCTTCCCCATGGCTGTGGGGCTCGGGCTGTTCATGGGCCTCCTCAACCTGGTGCCATACCTCCAGACGCTCGGCTTCGTACCTATGGTGCTTCTGGCCCTGCTCAAGTCGGCCGACACGGGCGAGAACTTCTGGATGATATTCCTGCCCGCAGTGATAGTAGTCGGCATCGTACAGGCTATTCAGGACCTCGTCCTCGTGCCTAAGATTATGGGGTCAGCCATGGGCCTCAAGCCCGCCGTAATCCTGCTTTCGCTCTCCGTGTGGGGCTCGCTGCTGGGATTTATTGGCCTTATCATTGCGCTGCCGCTGACGACGCTGCTCATCTCTTACTATCGCCGATTCGTCATTGGCGACTCACCCGAGGTGGCAGTCCCGGCTCATGTTGGCTCTGAAGGACGTACCGCTGTCGATATACCTCCTATGCCAGCCGATGATATGGCTGCAGAATAAGCGATTAACCTTGTTCCTTACAGACAAAAAGCTGGACGCGTGAAGAAAAATCGCTGAAAAGTTTGCTCGTTCCCGTAAAATGCATTACCTTTGCAGCCGCAAAATGAGGCGCAATCTCATTCCTGCCAAGGGAGATCCGTTAGCTCAGCTGGTAGAGCACAACACTTTTAATGTTGGGGTCTTGGGTTCGAGCCCCAAACGGATCACAAAAAAAGGATGCCAACCGGCATCCTTTTCTCGTTTCCGCCCGTAGCCCTCACTCAACGACTCTCGCAACCGCTTCGCTCTGAGAGCGTTTCGGCGGGCTGAGCGCGAGCCACAAATATCTTTGTTGGGCGTCCTGCTTTCCCTGAAACATATTCTGTCTGTAAGTTCTTGTTTTTTTTCCGTCACTTACATTTCTCCTCACAATGTGCTATATCTCAAATGCTTAGGTGCAGTGTAAGTGAATCCTTCACCGTCACTCACTTACACCCGGTCAAATAGAGGTAAAACAACTTGTTTTACTCTCACACGACTGGGCGTATCAGCCAATACAGCCAGTTGAATCAGCCAATACAGCCAGTTGAATCAGCCAATACAGCCAGTTGAATCGGCCTACACGACCGGCTGCATAAACAAACAAGAATATTCTCTGAGCAATAACGCCTTGCGGCACAGGATGAAGGCAGTGACGGTGAAGGCTTCACTTACACTGCGCCTAATGCACACACTTCCAGGGGATTATAAAGAAAAATGTAAGTGACGGTAAAAAACAAGAATTATTAAGGAATATACAGGTGAGCAAATTAAAGACAATTATTTGCCTCGCCCTGTTCTTCTTCAAAGAATTGGTTGAAGAGGTCGCGTATGAGGCTTTCGTCGAGCATCATCCGGCGTAGCTGCTCTAGGCGGCGGGCATTGGGGGAGTCTGGGAACCAAAGACGGAGGTAGCCTTCGGGACCGTACTTCTCGTGCAGATGTGCAAGTGTGCGGCGGTAGTGTTCCTCGCGCCCGAGTTCGGGGTAGTGCTGTAGCCCGTACTGAACGGTGCGGCGTATGATGGTGTGCGGATCAATGAATCTGTCGGCTTCGGCTACGATGCGCCCGTAGATGCTGCGGGGCAGGTGGTCGGCAGAGGCTCGGTGGTCCTCGGCAGCCTGAGCTATTGTGGTTATCTCGTCCTCGGTGAACCAGCGACGCAGCTGGGAGTCAGACGATATGATCTGTGCCGAAACTTCATGGTGGTGCTCACGCCCTTGGCATAGACCGGTGTCGTGGTAAGCAGCTATGGCGTAGGCTATGTCGGCCCTGACGTTGAGCAGACGTGCTATTTCGAGGCTCTGGCTGATGACCATTTCGACGTGGTCGCGGCGGTGGGCTTTGTCGAAGTGGTCGTAGCGGGGAATAATGTTGGCCTCGACGTAGTGAATGAGGTCTGGTGGGATGTTATTTTGCTGTGGCATAGCGTTGTGGCGGCACAATGTTGATGTAGCGAAGCCAACCGATCATGAGGGCGTGGGCATAAGAGTGGCGGCGCAGGCTGTTGACGTCGCTCTGCCGCACGTCGATGATGTAGCCGAGGCGCATGGTGGCATGGCGCAGTGGCAGGTCGAGCGTGAGGCGGTTGGTGAGCGAAGGTGCATTGAAGGGGTGTATGGCACGGATGTTGTGGTCGGAACTCTCGAGCGCAAAGATTTCGTAGTAGCTCTGCCCGTATGCCGGGGTGAACATAGCTCCGATGAGGGGCACGTCGAGTTGTTCGCGGAGGCTGACGGGCATACGGCGCAGACGGAAAGTGTAGCCTGCAACGACAGAGGCAGCAAGGTTAGCCGAGAGGTAAGCTTGTGCGGGGTTGTTGCCGTTGCGGGTGTTGTAGAGCCCACCTATGTCGGTGGTGAGCTGAGGGCCTGCCATGAGGGTGAATCGCGAGCGGCTGTCGTGTGGTAGTGTGCCGGTCGGAGTGCCGAGGAAGCGGTAGTGCCAGGTGGCCGCGTACCCGATGTTGCCGCCGAGGAAGGTGGCTTTGTCTGACGCGGGCTTGGAGGTGGAGAAGTCGAGCTGCAGTGTGCTTTGGAATTGGACTCGGCTGGCCAAGAGTGTCAGCGGGCGCTCGGTCTCATTGATATAGGTGAGCTGGGTGCCTCGGTACTCCAATGGCGACAGATAGGTGTCGAGCTGGCGTGCACGCCCGATGGCGAAGAGGTTGGCGTGGGCCGCGGGTGCCTGGGCTGCTGCCGTGGCGCTGCAGAGGCTGAGCCAGAGTATGGCGGCGAAGTGCTTCATCAGTCAAAGAGGCTTAGTTGACCAGTCTCGGGGTCAAAGTTGGGTGTTGGGGAGTCGGCAGCGGAGGAGGGCTTGGTTGCAGGTGAGTCACTGCTGGCAGCTCTCTCGGCGGGAGATTCTTTGGCAACTGGTTCAGAAACGGATCCCGTTTCAGTGTTGGTAACTTGCTCGTCTTGCGACGTGTATTGGTTCCCGGAGGCGGATTTGGAATCAGGTTCTGTTTCGGAATAGGCTTCAGCTTCTGGATTAGGCTGAGCTTCGGAATAGGCTTCAGCTTCAGGGCTGGGCTCACCTTCGGTTTCGGGATTGGGCTCGGAATCAGGGGCCGGGTCTGGAAGTCGTGTGGGTTCCAGTTCCTCGATAGATGCCATCGCGAGCGTTGTGATTCGTTTGCCTTTGGCCTTAGAGCTCTTCTGGCCTATGAACTGCTCAGCATCAATCTCCAGCGGGTCGCGGAAGTCGTCGGGCGCTGCGTAGCGAACGAGCAGGCGAGGATAGGCGGTGTCGGTGAGCAGTAGCAGGCGGCTCTCGGGGTTGTCGCCTAAGAAGTTCTGGTGGCGCACGGAGGCCTCGAGGGCGAAGCGCTTCAGGTATGGGAAACCTTGATCAGCATCGAAGAGTGCTGCCGTCCACACTTTCTCGGCATCGTATTTCTCTATGCGGAGTATGTTTTGCTCGTAGTGGTTGTTGAGGTCGAAGTTGGTAGTGTAGAACTCGCCCGTGTTGAGGATGACGAGCACGCTGTCGTCGCTGTGGAACTCACCGAGATATTGCCCGTGATCATCGTAATTGAGGCGTTGGACGTCGTGGTCGAACCATACCTTTCGCCCTCCGAGGGTGCTGGAGCCATGGCTCTTGAGGCCTATGCGCTCCACTTCGAGCTTGGTCAGGAGGTTACCCATAGACGACCGCCCTTTGATGCGTACGTCGCTGAAATCCTTGTCAAGGGCGAGGCGCTTGAGCTTTGGCACGGGCTTGAACGTCACTTTGATGACTTCTGCCTCGCCGTTGGGGTTGGCGGTGAAATAGGCTACGCGGCTGCCAGGCTTGCCCTGGGTGAGGTCGTACTCGCGGTCGCGCGTCACACTTGTAACGTTGAAGCGCTTGATGAAGTAGGCCCCATTGCGGCCGTCGCGGTAGACGCAGTTGTAGATGGTGCGTGCGTCGCCTTTCTTGAAGATGTCGAGATGTATGATCTGGCATTTGCGTTTCTCTGCCTTGGAGCGCTCTGTCTCGCCTACGAACACTTTCTCGCCAATGCGTATGACTTTGTAGGTGCCGTCTTTGTAGAAGATGATGACGTCGTCGATGTCGGAGCAGTTGCAGACGAACTCATCCTTCTTGAGGCTGGTGCCTATGAAGCCCTCTTCGCGGTTGATGTAGAGCTTCTGGTTGGCCTCAACGACTTTCGATGCCTCGATGCTGTCGAAGTTGCGTATCTCGGTCAGGCGGGGGTGGTCCTTGCCGTATTTGTTCTGAATGAATCGGAACCACTCGACGGTGACTTCTACCATATTGGCCAGGTCGCGGTCGATGCCGGCAATTTCCTCTTTCATGCGAGCAATGGCTTCGTCGGCTTTGTCCTTGCTGAACTTTGCGATGCGCTGCATCTTAATCTCGAGCAGACGAAGGATGTCGTCCTTGGTGACCTCTCGCACGAACTGTGGATAGAAGGGTGTCAGTCGCTCGTCGATATAGTTGCAGAGTTCGTCGGTGGAGTTGGCATTTTCGAAAGGCTTCCCTTTGTAGATACGTTCTTCGATGAAAATGCGCTCGAGAGAGGCGAAATGCAGCGCCTCCATGAGTTCGCCGCGGCGTATGAGAAGTTCCTTGCGTAGCAGTTCTGTGGTGTTGTCAACAGATCGCTGGAGCACTTCGGAGACGGTGAGGAAGCAGGGCTTGTTGCCATCGATGACGCAGCAATTGGGCGAGATGCTGACTTCGCAATCGGTGCAGGCATAGAGGGCATCAATGGTCTTGTCTGGGCTGGCTCCGGGCATGAGATGTATGAGTATCTCTACGCCAGCGGCTGTCATGTCCTCGACTTTGCGCACTTTTATTTTGCCTTTCTCGGCAGCCTTCAGTATGGAGTCGATGAATTGTGAGGGCTTTTGCGGCGAACCGGTTGTCTTGCCGAAAGGTATCTCGGTGATGGCTAAGGTTTTGGAATCGCGCTTCTCTATCTTGGCCCGCACGCGCAGGCTGCCGCCGCGCTGCCCGTCGTTGTATTTCGATACGTCGATGCTCCCTCCGGTGGGGAAGTCGGGAAAGAGCTGGAAGGGCTCTTCGTGGAGGTAAGCTATGGCTGCTTCGCACAGCTCATTGAGGTTGTGAGGCAGTATCTTCGACGAGAGGCCTACGGCAATGCCTTCAGCTCCCTGCGCCAGCAGTAGCGGAAACTTGACGGGCAGGGTGATGGGTTCTTTGTTGCGTCCGTCATAGCTGAGCTTCCATTCCGTAGTCTTCGGGTTGAAGACTACGTCAAGGGCGAACTTCGAGAGCCGGGCTTCGATGTAACGTCCGGCAGCAGCATCGTCGCCAGTGAGAATGTTACCCCAGTTGCCTTGGCAGTCGATGAGCAGTTCCTTCTGTCCGAGCTGCACGAGAGCATCCTTGATGCTGGCGTCGCCGTGTGGGTGGAACTGCATCGTGTGGCCCACGATGTTTGCTACCTTGTTGTAACGGCCGTCGTCCATGCGCTTCATCGAATGTAGGATGCGCCGTTGCACGGGCTTGAAACCATCGCTGATGTGGGGCACTGCGCGCTCGAGGATTACGTATGAAGCGTAGTCCAGGAACCAGTTTTGGTACATCCGATTCAGGTGGTGGGTGATGCCGTCCTGCATCACAATCTTTTCATCCATACGAAGTAAGTATTATTTATTTGTGACAAGCACTTTCTTGTGTCCTTGAATGTACAAGCCGGTGGCAACATTCTTGCCTATGCGCCGGCCGGCGATGTCGTAGCGGTCAGAAACGGCGGCTTCTGCGGTCGTAGCGCTGATGGCGGTCTCGGCGTCTTTCGTCAGGCTGACGTTGTCCCAACCGATGATTTTCTCTGAGCCAGCGGAAGTGTGATGGGCTATGAGCTGAATGGTCGTCGAGGCTTCGCCGTCGCTTTCGAAGGTGAGGCTCAACTGCTGCCACTCAGTCTTGTTCTCCAGCGATTCGGACTTTACGGCGCTCCCGCCTTCAGTGGTGATGCTTACGTAGGCATCGCCGCCAAGCCCGCTCTTCCAAAGATCGCAGGTCAATGTGTACTTACCTGCCGGCAGTCGAAGTTCCTGTGATAGTGTCTGCGTGGGCGTGCCCCAGTTCTGACGAATCCAATAAGTTTGGCTGCCATGATCCTCGGGCTTGTCCAGCGGGCCGAAGAAGCGGTCGAAGTAGAGGTCTCCGGACTTCAATGCGGTAAGGTCGTTAACATCGCCGTTGGCGCGGTCGACAGTCCAGCCTTCAGGTATATAGATGGCGCGGTCGCTGCTGACGCCGCTACCGCTCTGCACCGAGTACTTACCCTCGAAATCGCCATTTTGGAGCTCCGTGGGCAGCTCCTTCTGCTCAAAAGGGATGTCCTGCAGCTCGCATATCTCCTTCTGCGTGAGGCAGACGTCGAAGAGGCGCAGGCCGTCGATGGTGCCGCAGAAGTCTTGGTTGTCGGCAGCATATGAGCCGTCCCACCACTGTGTGCGACCGATATAGTTGCGTGTGTCGGCAGCGAGTTCCTCGAGTTGGTAGGCTTCCACCTGATTAGCCGTTCCGCTGATGTCTTCCATACCATTTATATATATAGTAGTCTTGTGAGTGGCAGCGTCGTAGCTGACAGCAAGCTTGTAGTCGATGCCGGCTTGCAATTTCGTTGAGCTGGTGACCATTGTCGTGGTGCCGCCGTTGTATTTGATGCCGGCGGAGAGGGCATCGGCACGTAGGAAGAGGCTGTTGCCGGAGCCGGAGCCGAAGTCGTAGAGGCGTGGTTGCTTTAGCATCTTCTTGGCGTTGGCCGTGAGGAGGACTGTGTAGGAGCGAAGGCCTTTGAGCAGACCTTGTGGTGCCGTGCCGTACTTGTTGGAGGTGAAGCCTGTAGCGGTGTTACTGGTCATGTCAAGGGCTTCGGGTAGCTCGTAACGCAAGTTCTTGGTGATGTCGCGGGCCAGGGCTGTGACGTCGAAGGTGCGGCTCTCGCCGGCTATGGAGGCGGTGAGGGTGACGGGGGTATCATCGGCAGTCGCAAAGAGTACACCGTTGTTGCTGATGACTTGTTCGTTAGAACTGGTCCAGGTGATGTCGAGGCCGAGCTTGGAGGTGGACAGGACGAGGTCAGTGCGCGTCTCGGCGGGGAGGTCGAGCATCATGAGGGCGTTCTTGGCTTTCTCTGCATCGAGCTTCTGCTGGATAGCAGCTACCAACGACTGTACGGAGATGGGCGAAGCGCAGGCATAGTAGTCGGACTGATATATCAAAGTGTGTTTGTAATCATCGGCGTAAGCCTCAGCAGTCCCGCCTTGCAGTGCCTCAACCTCTATTACCTGATCAACGAGGCCGTTGCGATAGGTGGTAAGCACTTGTCCGTCATAGGTCATGGTAAGGATCCATGTGGACAGCTTTGTGGGATGATTGTCGCCGCTGGTGCCGCTGGAGCCTGTAGCCCAATTGTCGGAGGTAAGCAAGCGGTTCTGACTCTTGAATGTTTTGTCGCCAATGGTAACGACGGGGTAATTGTCGGCATCGAGGCTGTACGACATATTCCCCAAGGTAAAGAGCAAGCCACCATAGTTGTTCTCGTCCATGGCAAACGCTAAGCTAAGCGTTTTGTTTTTGCCAAGACACAAGCAGTCGGTACGCGGATTCACTGACTCATCTTCTTCCGGCGTCAGTTCTTCATCCCACGCATAGTCTACGCGGATGTCCGTCGGATAGCCCTTGGGATAAACCTTCTGCACCATCCAGTAATAGTAGTCGCCGTTCATCCATGCCAGTCGCATCGGCGAGTTCTTGCTGCCAGGGATGATGAAGGGACGGACGTTGTTCTTGGCGGAGTTGCTGGTAATCTGCTCGCTGCCGCTGACATTGCCTTCGTCGTCGATGGTGTATTTCCAGATTTCATAGACACCATCCTTGTCGTATTGGCCGTCCTTTGTCGGGATGCTGAGATAGAGATCGTTGACGTGGTCGGGGTCAATGGCCATGCCACCGCTATAGCAACGCTCGGTGGAGTTCCAGTTCAGGTGGAAGGCGTGACCGCCATACTGTACCCAAGTGCGACGCCATTCACTGCCTGTCCAACGAGCATACCAATAGACATGAGTTGTCTTGGCATCGTCAATGTGGGGATAGGCGATGACAGGGTTCTCGTTTTCGTCGAGAGTTATTTGCCAGACCCAGTTGCGGATGTTGGCGGTATTGTCTACAACTGCAAAAGGGTGAGCACTGGCATAACTGCTCTGCTTGTTGACATTATGGACACCGTTGGCGATGACTGAGAGCTGGTTGCCCTTGATGTCGCGGAGGATGGGACCGTTGCCGTGGTTGATATCGATGACGTTGAAATAGAGCCAGTCGGGCATTTCATTGTCGGGGTGACCAGTAGTATAAGATAGGTAAATCTTGTCCATGCCGTTGCTTTGGTACTTGGCGTATGGGCGAGCCCCCGTTGACTGTACGATCTGCTTCGGGCCGAAGTCGAAGCGGCAGTTGTCCTCGGCGTCGGGCATGGTAAGGCGTGCGATGGTCGGGTGCCAGTTGATGCCGCGCCAGCAGAGGTAGATGTGCTTGGGGTCGTCGCTCAGAATGAACGGAGAAGGGTAGGTCGTGTTGTTTGCAGTAGCAAGATATTTCTCGTCGCCGAGAGCGGTGATGTCGCCAGGCTTACGTGAGATACGGTACCATATCTTGGCTTCGTCGGTGTGGCGGGTATAGAAGATCATCACGCGCTCATCGGGCAGGACGACGAAGGTCGGGTTGTTGTGGTCGTCGGGCTGGAAATAGCTGCGGATAAGCACATCTGTCTTGCGGTGGTTCACCCAATCGTACTGTGTTGCTTTTACATTGCCGTGGACGTCGACGTAGCCGAGGTAGGTGGCATTAATCGAACCGTCAGCATTCTCGTAGTGCAGGGCTCGAGGGTCTGCGAACCAGCACCAGGCGCCCTCGTCGGCCACTACGGTGCCGCTATAGGTCTCTTGGGTGAAAGCGTTGAACAAAGAAATTAACGCCAGAGCGATGGTCAAAAGAAGTTTTTTCATGATGACGCTATTGATTGATCGTTACTTAACAAATACTTTCTTCCCATTGATAATATAAAGGCCCTTGCGCATTGAGTCTGTCTTACGGCCGGCGAGGTCGTAGATGGCGTCAGAGGAGGTGTCGTCCGAAGTCTCTGCTGCAATGTCGCCGATGGCATCAAGTTCATCGAAGCGTATGCGAATCTCTGTGGGGCTGTTCCATTTATTTGTGGAGTTGCCGCTGCAGAGCAGGCGCACGTAGCGCGCTTCTGTGGGCTCGAATCTATAGCGCTCCAACTCGTTGGTCATGCCGCTGCTGACGAGGTCACCTGTGACATCAGTCCATGTGCGGTTGTCCGTAGAGGTCTGAACTTTGAAGTAGAAGACGCGCGTGTCGCCGTTGTAGAAGGCTACGTCTACAGCCCAAACGCTTTTGACAGTCTTCAGGTCGAAACGAATCCATTGGTTAGTGCCTTCCTGGCTCCAGCGTGTCGACAGCTTGCCGTCGTTGACATTGCCGTAGGGGTTGCCGGTCTGAGAGCCAATGGCGGAGATGGTGATTCCCGTCTGCTTGGCATCAAGGGGTACGGTACGCAATAGTGTGCGCTGCTGGTTCTGAGCCATCTCGCCACCTTCGGCGCTATGGATGCCTTCTACGCTGAAGCGATAGAGACCGTAGTCGATGGAATCAGTTAGGTGTATGGTGACATCGTTGCCGTCAATCTCTATTTTGTCAGCCGAGAGGGGATTGTCATTAAGAAGGTAGTGACTTGCCTCGGCAGCTTCCTCGGCATCGGGCTGTAGGTTGAAACTTACTTTAATCTTGTAGGGGTCTGCAGCATCAAGAGATGCATTTGTCATTCTCAGCCTTGGCATTTCGAGGTCGCTGACAGCCAGACGGCTCATCTCAGCAGCAGCCAAAAGATATGCTCCTACGCCGAAGTCGTGGTAATCTGTAGCCTTCACCGTGGTGTTGGGGCTGGCGTTTTCGCCTATTGGTTGAATGTAGCCTACGGTTCCGTCCTCTTGTAGGGCAATCGTCGAGAGGTAGTGCCAAGCTCGCTCAAGCGTCTCGCCATATTCCAGTTCGTCGAGGATGCCGTTGCGAATACCCCAAGCGTAGGCGAAGGCATTCAACGCCGTGCCGCTGGTCTCGCGGCCGGGAGCCTGGGCCGGGTCGAGCAACGATCGTGTCCAATAGCCTTCGTCCTGCTGGCAGGCCTTGAGCGCAGAAGCCATACGGCGATAGTAAGCTATGTATTCTTCACGATGACTATCAGTCGAAGGCAGTTCTGATAGAACTTTGGCAAAGGCCGCAAATATCCATCCGTCGCCGCGTGCCCAGAAGTCCTTCTTGCCGCTGTTGGTCTTATGTGCCGGATACACATATTTGGCATCGCGGAAGTAGAGTTCGGTCTCGTCGTCATACATAATGGAGTTGGCGTACTGCCAGTAAGCGTACATCTTTTCGAGGTACGTGGCGTCGCCTGTGATATTGTAGAGCTTCGTCATGATGGGCATCACCATGAACAGGCCATCTACCCACCAGAGATAGTCGGTGGCAGAGGTGGAAATCTCGTAACCCATGACTTCCAAGGCACGTTCAATCTTCTTCTGGTCGTGGGCAGGGTCGAGATTGAAGAGGTCTATGTACACTTGGAAGCATACTTGGTTGTCGCCAAAGAGCACCCAGTTGGCACCTTCGCCGTAGGTCTTGTATTGCCACTGGCTTTTGTTCGTACCCGTAGCACCCCACCAATTGGACTTCTTTGCCCAGACTGTCGAGAAGTCTATATAGCTCTGGTCGCCCGTTGCTTCGTAAGCCGCCATATTTCCGATGTGATAAACGGCCCGGTTCCAGAAATAGTCGCCATGGGTGGCATTGCGTTGCTGCCAAGTCTGGTTGACGGTGTTCAGCACGGCGAGGACATCATCGCGGTTCAGAACCTCCGTCATGGACGTGGTCTGCAACGGTCGCTCCACCGTCTGTTTGAACTGGCTGAGCGCTTCAAACCATTCGTCGTCCTGCGTATAACGTCCCGAGGGGAAGATGCTCCAGCCCCCGCCGAAATAGAAGGTCAGTTCCGAACCTACTTCGTAGTCTACGACGAGGCAGAGGTGGTTGTCAATAACCTCGGTAGAGGGGTTGAACTCTGCCGGAACGTAGGCGCCCTGGAAGAAGCGGGCACCAGCGGAGGTGATGGAGCCTTCACTCTTGGCTTCGGCCCAGCCTACGAGTCCGGGAACGTCCGTGAAAGCAACGCCCTCGACGAGATTAGTCATATCAGTATGCTGGTAGATGGCAACGGCCATGCGAAGCGTTGCCGACGGACCGTCGAGGCGCACTGTGGCGCGGTTAAGCAAAGCTCCTGCCGTAGTCTCTACGTTCAGCGTCTTTGTGTACGTCTGTCCGTTAGCTTTTACATTATTGTATTTAAGCGTGAAGGCAGACTTAAGAGCCTTCTCTTCAGTAATCTCGCAGGTGTTGTACGGGTCGTGCGTGACGAGGTGCCCATTTTCGACCACTGCCGTACCTCCGCAGCCCAGCCGCTTACCGTTGACGGAGTACGCATCGACACCATATAGGCTCTCGTTATGGTAGTTCGAGAGGTTGTACATCTCGTCGATGACGGGTGTAGCGCGCTTCTTGAACCACACGTCGACGCCTTGTGCCGTATTAGGCTCAGACTTCAGTAGCACACTTGAGTACATGCGGTAGGCGCAGAGGTCGTTTTCCCATGCTATGTCTGCTCGGTTCGATGGCAGCTTCACGGCGGCATAGGTCGCCTTGGCGGGCTCTTCGTGGGAGCCGGCTGTCAGGGCGTAGCCTATGGTTGTGCCGCGGCCTACTGTGGCGCGGAAACGTATGGTGTTGCTACCAATGGTTTCGAATGGAACGACGTCTCCGTATTCTGATGTTAAGACGGAGTTTCTGAGGTCTGAGCCTTCCGGAACATCGACCTCCACGGTCTCTGCCGAGCGCGTAAATCCGAGAGTGTTTTTGAGTCTGAAGGTGAAGTCGGAAGCGTTAGCTAAAGCCGATAAGGTTAAGAATATGATTAGTGTAAGTTTTCGCATGTTCATCGTTTTATAAGGTGTAAACCATCGTCGTCGATGGTTATGAGCCGCCGGCGGTAGAGATCGCCGGCGGCTTTTTTGTATACTTTCTTACTGACGCCGAAAAGAGCGTATATTTCTTCTGCGGGGCTCTTGTCGCCCAGCGCAGTGAGGCCACCGTTGTTGCGGAGGTGGTCGAGGAGGATGTCGCTGAAATCGGCCACGGCCTTTTGGCCTTTCTTCTGCAGCGAGAGGTCTATCTTGCCGTCGGGGCGTACTTGTTTGACGAAGGCTCGCAGGTGGTCGCCACTATGCAACTCACGGAATATCTCATCGTCGAAAAGCAGGCCTGCAAACTGGTTGTCTACGATGGCTTTGAAGCCGAGGTCTGTCTTTTGCCAGATGAGGGCTTCCACCTCGTCGCCCCCGTGGTAGTGTGGCCAGTCGCTGGAGAGGTAACGCTCCACTTTAGCTGAGGCTATGATGCGGTAGGTCTGCGGGTCGAGGTGGATGTGTACGAGGTAGCAGCGTCCTTTCTGCATCTTCATTTTCTGTTCGCTGAAAGGCACGAAGAGGTCTTTCATCAGGCCCCAGTCGAGAAAGGCTCCGTACTGATTGACCCATGCTACTTGCAGCCATGCGAAATCGCCAACTTGTGCGATGGGCGTTTCGGTGGTGGCCACAAGGCGCTCTTCGCTGTCGAGGTAGACGAAGACGTCGAGCTCATCGCCTACGTCTGCGCCTTCAGGCACGTAGCGGTTGGGCAGTAGGATGTCCTCCGGGCCTCCGCAGAGGTATAGGCCTTGGTCAGCGCGGCGGGCCACGGTGAGGCGGTTGGTTTGTCCTAATCTCAGTTTCATGCGATGTGGTTTTTAGGAGACTGAGTGGGGGAGAAGGGGGCGGGCTCGGGCTCTGGGGCTATGTCGGGGAGGATGGTGTCAGCTGCGGGAAAACCGCAGTCAGCGGCACTTCCCTTGCTGGCTACCCTGGTGAAAATCTCGGATTCTTTGATTCCTTCCTCGGGTTCCAGAGATGTTTGCCCTGGTGCATTTACTCCTTCCTCGGAATTCAAAGAGACATCCCCGGCTCCTTCCTCCAGTTTCAGGGAGGCTTTCAGTTCATCTGGATTCACGACTTGCCCGTCGCGCAGCTGTATGGTACGGTCGGTCTGGGCCGCGAGATCTTCGTCATGTGTTACGATTACGAAAGTCTGGCCGAGTTGGTCGCGCAGGTCGAAGAAGAGGCGATGGAGCTCCGCTTTGTTGGCACTGTCGAGGCTGCCGCTGGGCTCATCGGCGAGTACTACGGATGGCTTGTTTATTAGAGCGCGGGCTACGGCTATGCGCTGCTTTTCTCCTCCTGAGAGCTCTGCGGGCTTGTGGCTGGCCCTTTCGCTGAGCCCCATGAAGCTTAGCAACTCCTCGGCCCGTTCGCGGGCTTCGCGATGGCCACGTCCTGCAATGAGGGCAGGCATCATGACGTTCTCGAGGGCTGTAAATTCCGACAGCAGCTGGTGGAACTGGAACACGAAGCCTACTTGCTCACCGCGGAAGCGGGCCAGAGAGTTCTGGGATAGCCGGGTGACGTCGGTGCCATCGATGATGACGGTGCCTTCGTCGGCTTTGTCGAGCGTTCCCATGATTTGCAGGAGCGTGGTCTTTCCTGCTCCGCTGGGGCCCACGATGCTCACGACCTCCCCGGCATCGATGTCTAAGTCGATGCCTTTGAGCACTTCGAGCTTTCCGAACCGTTTCCTAATATTTCGGAGTTGTATCATAATTGTAGAGCTTGGATGGTTGTGTGTAAGTTAAATTCGATTTCTGAACTTGCCGAGCCATTCCTCGAAGACCATCTGCCGTTGCGTCACGCTCTGGCCGTTAGGCGCGAACACTGAAAGGCTCTCACCTGGGTCTCCGAATTGGTCGGGATATAGGAGTATGATATTGGTGTGGTTGAAGTGGCGGGCCAGGAGGGCCGGTATGGTGTTGAGCGCCGGCGTGTGTGAGATGAAGCCGGCTCGCGAGGATACGACAACGAAGAGGTAATCCTCGGCCACGACTTGTGGCAGCGAGAGCAGTATGGCTCCGAATCCTTTCTCTGCGATTATCTCTTTCCGTACGTTTGGATGCAGTTCATCGAGATAGTTTTTGATATAGAATCCCGTGTCGCCGCATGTGTAGAAATGCATGGGCATAGCTGTCCGTTCGCCAATGCGACAGAGGTGCTCCAGCCATTTGTAGAATCCCACTTCGTATTCCGCCTTTGGTGGCACGGCAATGGTTATTTGTTTCAGCGTGCCGGGAGTCAGACGCATGCGTGCGAGCAGGATTTCGCGGTGTGTCGTGGCGAGCACGCTTTGTGCTACGACGCCGAGGTTGCCGGCCAGGTTGCCGTCGGCTTGTTCGTGAAGCCCGAGTATTACTTCTCCGGCATCGACCTCGCGCATCGTGTGAACGATGGCGCTGGCCACGTTAGAACTTACGCGGCTCATCGTAGACATGTTTACGTCAGCAGCCGCAGCCAGCGCTTTGGCGCGCTCGAGGTTATGGCTGCCCTGAGCTCTCATGGCATCGTCGGGGTCGTCGTCCATTGATATTGCCAGTCCCATGAGGCAGTCGGCAATCAGCGGGTTGCGTATCATGATGGCGAGTTGCGTCAGAGCGTCTACCGACTGCGGGTAGGCGTATGCCGTGAGGCACTTCCCGTGGTAGCTGCCTCGGTTGCGCTCGAGCTCGGTTGTCTCCATAGCCAGGCGGCGTGCTCCGCTACCTGTAGCTAAAGAGCTTACAATGCATGAGATGAGGATTAGTAACACCGTGGCGTTGAGCATCTGTGCACTCATGAGTTCCACGCCTGGGGCTGACGCAATCATCACTATGGCCAAAGCTCCGGCAGCATGTGCGTTGGTGAGGCCGAAAAGGAGCTGGCGGTCGGCCCGGCAGCCGCCCGTCAGGGCGTTCATCAGCGCTGCGGCAATCCATTTGCTGGCTATGGCCATCGTCACGAACGCGGCGCAGAAGAGAAGTTCTGAGGCGCCCACGATGGCCCGGACGTCGATGAGCATGCCTACGCCTATGAGGAACCACGGTACGAAGAGCGCGTTGCCGACGAACTCCAGTCGCCCCATCAAGGGCCCGCCGTGCGGGATGATGCGGTTGAGCACGAGACCGCCAATGAAAGCTCCAAGCAGACCTTCGAGGCCGGCTAATTCAGCCAGCCATGCGCTGATAAACACCATGGCCAGCACAAAGACGAATTGCGTGACGGCGTCCTCGTTGCGGCGCAGGAACCATCGTCCTATCTTAGGGAAAGCCCACGCCACGCCAGCCACATACGCCATGATGCCTATGCCAAACCATAGCCAGAAGTATGAATCGGAGGCTCCCTGCCGGCTTTGCACAACGACGGCCAGCGTGAGCAGGGCCAGGAACGATGTTACGGCAGTAGCTATGATGGCGAATACGACGCTGCGGTGCTTGCCCAACCCGTAGCGCCCTACGATGGGGAAGGCCACGAGCGTATGCGAGCCGAGCAGACATCCCACGAGGACAGATGTTGCTCCTCCAAGCTGGAAACCGTAGAGCGAGACGAGCAGGCCGGTGACGAAGGGGATGAGGAACGTCAGCAGGCCGAAGCCCAGGCCGCCACGGCCATATCGCCGAAAGCTGCCCATATCCATCTCGAGCCCTGCAAGGAACATGATATAGTAGATGCCTACTTTGCCGAACAGCTCGAATGAGGCGTCGCGAGCCAGCACATTAAAACCATGCTCGCCCAGCAGCATGCCGGCGAGTATGAGCCCGATGATGTGCGGCACGTGCAGCCGTCGCAGCAGGATCGGGGCAAGCAGTATGACTAATAACATGACGAGGAAAATCCACGTCGGGTTTGTTATCAAAGCTCCCATTGCAGGCGCAAAGTTACGAAAAGTTTTTGAATAAAAAACTTCTGCTCCGAGATTTTGTGCCTTTTCATCTTAAAAAGCCCGTGATAGGTGCGTTCGCAAAGGTTTTCGAAGGTCTTTTTGGGGCGCGAAAGTCTAAGTTTGGCTCTGCAAAATAGCCCTGCAAGGTCGAGGTGGACTGTTGCTTTCCGATTGTCTGCCGGAAGCCGTGTGCCACGACATTGCAGGGCTTTCTTTTTCCTCTGCTTTCAGCGTGAGTTCAGACGGGGGGTGCGTTACGGTCGGTGTGTCTTGTTTTTTCCGGCCATGCGCCACGGGCTGACAAGGCTGTTATTCGCCTTCAGGAGCCTGGTCGATCAGCTCGAGGAACTCGTCGAGCTTAGGCGTGATGATGATCTGTGTGCGGCGGTTGCGCTGGCGCCCGAGGGCTGTGTCGTTTGAGGCGATGGGGTTGTATTCGCCACGGCTGCCTGCGGTGAGGCGCTTGGGGTCTACTCCGAACGTGTTCTGCAGCTCCTGCACTACGCTGGATGCTCGCAGGGCAGCGAGGTCCCAGTTGTTGCGGATGTTTTCGCGGCTGATAGGCACGTTGTCGGTGTTGCCTTCGATGAGCACCTCGTAGTCCTTGTAGTCGTTGATGATCTTGGCAATCTTCGAGAGGGTCTCGTGGGCGCGGCTGTTGATCTTGTAGCTGCCGCTCTCGTACAGCATATTGTCGGCCAGCGAGATGTAGACGACGCCCTTGAGCACCTGCACGTCGACCTCCTTGAGCTCCTCCTTCGAGAGAGAGCGGGTGAGGTTGTTGGTGAGTGTGATGTTGAGGCTGTCGCTCTTGTCCTTGGCCTCAACGAGTTGCTTGATGAACTTGTTCGAGGCGTTGATCTCGTCTACGAGCTTCGAGATATTCACGTTGCCTTCAGCGTTCTGGGCGATGCTCTTGTCGAGCGAACCCTGGAGGGTGGTGTAAGCTATTTTCATCTGCTCCTGAGCCTTCTTGGCCTCAGCGAGGCGCTCCTCAAGACTCTTGATTGTAGCACGGTTTTCGGCCAGCTGCTCTTTGGCTGCCTGATAGTCGTTCTGCATCGTCAGGTAGTCTTGCTGCAGAGCCACATACTGTTTCTTGCTGGCGCAGGAGGCGAGCAGCACACCTGCTGCCAGGATGATGATAATCTTTTTCATAGTCTGTAGTTGTTGGTTCTTATTTTCTTTCTGAGGTCGTCGGGGACCGTTGGTGCGTATATATAATTTAATGTGTAGGCTTGTTTTCTGCTGCAAAGGAAAGCGTTTTGAAGTTTACAACCAAAAACTTATACCTTATTTATATTAAATCAAGTTAAAACGGCCCTAATTGTTAACGAAAGTCACAAAAAAAGGCTACTTTTGGGGACTAATAACTATGCTAACAACATAATTCACGATGAAACGCAATCTCTTTTTAGCTGCCTCGATACTCGTTGCAGCATTCTTTTCAAATACCGTTCAGGCGCAGCAGACGACCGAGCTTACGCCTGCGGAAGTCAATTCGCTCTACAAGACGAAGACCCACGCGGCCGTGAGCGTCCACGACCCCAGCGTCGTGCACTCCTCTGGCAAGGTGTTCTACGTCATCGGCTCGCATCGCGGCTGGGCGCGCTCGACAGACAACATGGTCAATTGGTCGGGCGTCGACAACGGCAGCCTCTTCGGCAAGCTCAACAGCGCCGGCAAAGTAGTGACTACCGATTATGCCAGCGCCTTCTCGACCCATGAGGCTCGCAAGGTGAAGACCGTCATCGGCGGCACCGAGCGCGAGGTCGATTTCGCCGGTTTCGACGCCAAGGCGTGGGCCAACGGCGACCAGGCTGACTGGAACATCTCGGGCAATATGTGGGCACCGGACCTCATCTACAACCCTAACTCTGAGAAGTGGATGATGTACATGAGCCTTAATGGCGACTATTGGCACTCAGTCATCGTCCTGCTCACGGCAGACAAGATAACAGGCCCTTACGTCTATCAAGGCCCCGTCCATTATTCTGGCTTCCGCAACACGTCTACGCCCGAGATTTCGTGGAAGAAGACCGACCTCGAGATTGTCCTGGGCGAGCAGAGCACTTTGCCGGCCCGCTACAACCGCGGCAACGACTGGGGCACTTACTGGACCAACGACATCGACCCCAACGTCTTCTTCGACGAGGAGGGCGAGCTGTGGCTCGACTATGGTTCGTGGAGTGGCGGTATCTTCATGATCAAGCTCGACAAGCAGACCGGTCTGCGCGACTACACCTACACCTTCCCCGTCGAGAACGACGGCAGCGGCCGTGCCCTCTCCGACCCCTATTTCGGACGCCGCATTGCCGGAGGCTACTATAGCAGCGGCGAGGGCCCCTACATCCACCACATCGGCGACTACTACTATCTCTTTATCTCCTACGGAGGCTTCGCGCCCGACGGTGGCTACGAGATGCGCACGTTCCGCTCCGCCACGCCCGACGGGCAGTATGTCGATGCCGGCAACCTCGATGCATGCTACCACAACCGCTACTGGCTCAACTTCGGGCCTAAGGCACAGACCAACGGCGGCATGAAGCTCATGGGAGCCTACAACGGATGGGGCCTGCAGACCGTAGGCGAGTGTGCCCAGGGTCACAACAGCGTGGCTACCGACGAGCAGGGCCGTAACTTCGTGGTCTACCACACTAAGTTCAACGACGGAACTTACGGTCACCTTGTGCGTACCCGCCAGCTCTTCCTCAACGAGGACGGATGGCTCTGCTCGGCGCCTTTCGAGTACGACGGCGAGACCGTCACCGATGCCGACATCAGCAGCGGTTGCAGCTTCACAGCCGAAGAGATAGCCGGCACCTACGACGTGCTCATACATAAGTACAAGATGGACCACGAGAACATGGAGGAAGTGACGCCCATCACCGTCAAGCTGACAGCCGACGGCAAGGTCAGCGGCGACAAGGCCGGCTCCTGGCGGCTGTCAGAGGGTACGGCCTACATCACCTTCACCCTGGGCGGCGTGGCCTACAAAGGCGTGGTGGTGCCTCAGACGCTCGACGGCACTACAATCCCCGTCGTAGGCATCACGGGCACTGCCGAGAGCGGCTCGAGCTGCGGCGTTCAGCTCTGGGCTTACCACGTCCTGCCGGAATATGCCGTGGCCTACACCGCACGTGCCAACACCATCGGGTTCAAGGACGGCGACAAAGTCTACGGCAACCTCAACCTGCCGGCCGAAGGACATTTCGGAGCCACCGTGACTTGGACAAGCAGCAACACCGCCGTCGTCTCAAACAAAGGACGATTCACACCGCCTGAGACATCCGAGCCCATAACGCTCACGTGCACCATAGCCTGCGGCAACGTCACATACACCCAAGTCTTCAACCTCACGGCCGCCAGCGACGACGACCTGCCCGAGGGCGACTACCTCTCGGACCTCGTCGCCTGGTACCAGTTTACAACAAAGACCACCCCCAACAAGGTCAACACCGACCAGCGTCCGCAGATGAAGGCTACAGGCTCCGGCACCGCGCCCACTACGGCACGCGACACCGACCGTGGCAACTACGTACTGATCCAGAGCTTCGGATCGGCCGACAACCTCTGCTACACACTCATGGACAATCCCCTCAAGGGCCTGACAACATTGCGCGGCATGACCATAGCCATGTGGGTCAAGCCCAACGACGGCGACCTCTGGAACACGCTCTGGAGCTTCACTACGGCTCCGGCTAACGAGGCCGGCCAGCGCTTCTTCATGACACGCAACACCTACACCGGTTACAACAACAACGCCGGCACGTGGTTCGACATCAACCACCCCAACAGCGGAGCAACTGGATATTTGCCCACAGGGCGATGGTCATTCCTCACCGCAGTGCTCAACACAGCCGGCGTCACCATCTATGTCAACGGCGAGCGCAAGGCACAGCGCTCGTTCTCAGGCTCGGCAGCCTACAACCAGGTGCTCACCTTCCTGCGCTCGGCATCATACATGCAACTCGGAGCCGGCTCCTTCTGGGGGTCAGCCGATTGCTCCATCGACGACCTACTCGTCTATAAGCGCGCACTCACGGCCAAGGACGTAACCCTGCTCTCAATCATGGCTACACGCACCGGCACCGACTACACCTACGATGCCGTCGACGACCTCATGGCCGACGATGCCGCGTCAGCGTCAGCGACCCGGCGAGGTGTCTTCGACATCAGCGGCCGCCGCGTCAGCACCTCCTCTGCGTCGCAGCTGCCACGAGGCCTCTATGTCATTGACGGACGAAAAGTGCTCGTGAAATAGCCGCTCAATATTCATAACCTTTGCGACCGGTCGTGCAGCCCTGTACGACCGGTCGCTTCTTTATATCCGTGCGGTTGCATCTCTCGATCCGGGCGGTTGCATCGGGCGATCCGGCCGGTTGTGTTTCAATATTCTTCCGGGAGCCTCGGCCGATGAGCCCAGTCGTGTGAAAGTAAAACAAGTTGTTTTACTGCAAAACCCTTAAGCCTTTCGGCGGAAACCCTCAAGCCTTTCTCCCCGCCCTCTTGAGGGAGGGGTCGGGGGTGGGTCTCAATCCCTAATCCAATTGCATGGGTGTTCTGGCTGTTTGGCTCGGCGGATAGGTGCATGAAAAAAGCTGTGCCAGACGGTTGGCACAGCTTCTTTGCTTATTTGTGAGTCGGGGGGATCAGTTGTCTTCCTTCTGGCTCTCCTCGAATTCCTTCTGCAGCTTGGTCTGAACGTCGATGGGCACGAGTTCGTAGCTCGAGAACTTCATGGTGAAGGAGCCGCGGCCGCCGGTGATGGAGCTCAGGGCGGTGGAGTAGCTCGACATCTCCTTCAAGGGCACTTTGGCGTTGAGCTTCTCGATGCCGTTCTCGGAGTTCATACCCATGATCATGCCACGACGGCCCTGCAGGTCGCTCATCACGTCGCCCATGCAGTCGCCGGGAACGAGGACTTCGACGTCGTAGATAGGCTCGAGCAGCTTCGGACCGGCCTCGCGGAAGGCCTGCACGAAGGCGTTGCGGCCGGCGAGCATGAACGAGAGCTCGTTGGAGTCTACCGGGTGCATCTTACCGTCGTAGACGATGACGCGCACGTCGCGGGCGTAAGAGCCAGTGAGCGGGCCCTGTTCCATCTTGCTGAGCACGCCCTTGAGGATGGCGGGCATGAAGCGAGCGTCGATGGCGCCGCCGACGACGGAGTTGATGAACACGAGCTTGCCGCCCCACTCGAGCTCGGTGACGTCCTCGCTCTTGGCCGTGATGCGGTATTCCTGATTGCCGAAGCGGTAGACTTCCTTGATAGGCTCGCCCTCGACGTAGGGCTCTACGATGAGGTGTACCTCGCCGAACTGGCCTGCACCGCCCGACTGCTTCTTGTGGCGATAGTCGGCGCGTGCGGCCTTGGTGATGGTCTCGCGATACGGTATCTTGGGCTCGTCAAACTGGATGGGCATCTTGTCGTTGTTCTCCATGCGCCACTTCAGCGTGCGCAGGTGGAACTCGCCCTGACCCTTGACAAGAATTTGGCGCAGCTCCTTCGACTGCTCTACTACCCACGTGGGATCTTCCTGACTCATGCGGGCGAGTATGGACATCATCTTCTCGGTGTCGGCCTCGTTCTGGGCGCGGATAGCGCGGATGTACTTGGGATCAGGATAGGTGATTGAGAAGCGGTTATCGCAGTCCTTGCCGTTGAGCGTGTTGCCCGTGCGCACGTCCTTGAGCTTCACCGTGCAGCCTATGTCACCTGCTACGAGCTCGCTGACCTTGGTGCGGTTGGAGCCTGCGCATACGAAGAGCTGTGCGATGCGCTCCTTGGAGCCGCGGTCGGCGTTCGTCAGGTCGTCGCCCTCGCGCACCGTGCCGCTCATGACCTTGAAGTACTGGACTTCACCGATGTGCGGCTCTACGCTGGTCTTGAAAAAGAAGAGGCTGGTGGGGCCGTTGGGGTCGCACTTGACGTCCTCGCCGGTGGTGTTCTTGGCTGGGGGCATCTGGTCTACGAAAGGCACTACGTTGCCCAGGAACTCCATGAGGCGACGTACGCCCATGTCCCTGCCGGCGCAGACGCAGAAGACGGGGAACATGCCACGCGAGGCCAGACCAGCGCGGATGCCTTCGCGCATCTCGTCCTCGCTGAGGGCTTCGGTCTCGAAGAACTTCTCCATGAGACCCTCGTCGTGCTCAGCAGCGGCCTCAACAAGGGCCTGGTGCATCTCGGTGGCCTTGTCGAGCTGGTCGGCTGGAATCTCTTCGATGATGGGAGCGCCGCCTTCGGGCTTCCAGGAATATTTCTTCATCAGCAGCACGTCGATGACGGCGTTGAAGTCGGGACCTGTCTTCACGGGGTACTGCACGGGCACTACCTTTGAGCCGTAGGTGGCCTGCAGCTGCTCCAGGATATTGTCGAAGTCGCACTCGTCGTCGAGACGGTTGACAAGGAAGATGACGGGCTTCTGCATCTTCTCCGTCAGGCGGAAGTGGTTCTGGGTAGCCACTTCGGGACCGTTCTGGGCATTGATGAGGATCACGGTGGTGTCCGTCACGCTCATGGCCGTCAAGGCAGCGCCGGCGAAGTCGTCGGAACCCGGGCAGTCGATGATGTTGAGCTTCTTGTCGTTCCATTCAACGTGGAAAGGCGTAGCGAAGACCGAGTAGCCATACTCCTGTTCTACAGGCAGATAGTCGCTCACGGTGTTCTTCTGGGTGATGCGTCCGCGACGCGAGATGATGCCGCTCTCGAAGAGCAGCGCTTCGGTGAGGGTGGTCTTGCCAGCCCCATCACTGCCAAGCAAGGCAATGTTCTTGATCTCTTTTGTTGAATAGTTTCTCATAGAGTCTGTGAGTTTATAAGATGATGAATTTGTGTTGTCTGAATGGTTCTTTTTGGTAGTCTTGAAGGATGTTTTAGGGCGCATCCTGCTAAAAAGCGTCGCAAGTTAGTAATAAATCCTTAATCGTCGGCTATGGTGAGGCGTTTTTTTTATTTTAATGTATCTTTTTTCTTTTTTTCGCCTTTAACTAAACACGGATTTACACTGGAATGAACAGAAATACGCAGGCAATAATTGAAAAATCCCTAATCCCTAATCCCTAATCCCTAATCTTTTACTACCTTTGAGCCGCAAATCTTATGGCAGGCATTTACGTTCATATACCCTTTTGCAAGTCGCGCTGCGTCTATTGCGACTTCTTCTCAACCACGCGCGCGGGCGACGTAGAGAGATACGTTCGGGCGCTCGTGCGCGAAGCCGAGGTGCGCCGGGGCGAAGCGCTCAGCCAGGGCAAGGCATGCGCTGCACCCGTCTCGACCATCTATTTCGGCGGCGGGACGCCATCGCTGATGACGCCACAGCAGCTGGACTTTATCCTTGACGCCCTGCACCGCAACTACTGTGTGGCCCCCGATGCCGAGGTGACGCTCGAGATGAACCCCGACGACGTGGCGGGGTGGGGCAGCGTGGCTGCAGCGGGGGTGAACCGCGTCTCGCTCGGCATACAGACGTTAGACGATGGGGTGCTGAGCCTGATCCGCCGTCGCCACGACGCGCAGACGGCAGTGTCGGCCGTCAGACTCTTGCAGCAGGCGGGCATCAGAAACATAAGCATTGACCTCATCTACGGACTGCCAGGGCAGACGATGGAACTCTGGCAGCGCGACCTCGAGATGGCGTTCGCACTCGGCATTCAACACCTTTCTGCCTATGCCCTCAGTTTCGAGCCGGGCACCGCTCTGACGCGATGGCTGCAGCAAGGGCGTGTGCGGGAAGCGCCCGACGAGCTTTCGGCGGAGATGTACCAGGTGCTGTGCGACAAAGCACGGCAGGCGGGCTTCTGCCACTACGAGATCTCGAACTTCGCCCTTCCCGGCTTCGCCTCGCGCCACAACAGCAGCTACTGGGCTGGTACGCCATATATTGGCCTCGGACCGGCAGCCCACAGCTTCGACGGACTGCGGACGCGCAGGGCAAACAAGTCCGACCTCGACGAATACCTGCGTTGCTGGAGCAGCACAGAAGTCCTCATGCATGAAGAGAATCTGAGGCCTGAGGCGGCGACGGTAGAGGTGCTCTCTGATGACGAGCTCTACGAAGAAGCCGTCATGTGCGGGCTCCGGACGGCTCGCGGAATAGACCTTGCCGACATAGCCCGACGTTTCGGCGACGAGCGTCTCAGACTGCTGCGCGCCACAGCCGAGCCGCACTTGCGGGCACGCCGCCTCGAAATCAACGGTAATGCCATGCGCATAAATGAAAAATCGCTCATAGTATCCGATGATATCATGAGCGACTTTATGCTCTGAGCATGGGAGCTTAGTGCCACAAGACTATATTTTTCGTTTTTCTTTGCTTTCATTTCGTTTAATTGTCGTACCTTTGCACGCGCAAACGCATAATAATTGTAGATAAAATGAAAGTAGCAATCGTGGGCGCCAGCGGCGCCGTAGGTCAGGAATTCCTCAGAGTGCTCGACGAGCGTAACTTCCCCATTGACGAACTGGTGCTCTTCGGCAGCGAACGTAGCGCCGGCCGTAGGTATGCCTTCCGCGGCCATGAGTACACAGTGAAGCTGCTTCAGCACAACGACGACTTCAAGGATATCGACGTAGCATTCGTCAGTGCCGGAGGCGCTACATCGAAAGAGTATGCCCAGACAATTACCAAGCATGGCACTGTGATGATCGACAACTCAAGCGCTTTCCGCATGGATGCCGACGTGCCGCTTGTCGTGCCCGAGTGTAATGCCGAGGATGCGCTTGTAAGACCACGCGGCATCATTGCCAACCCCAACTGCACGACAATCATGATGGTCGTATGCCTGCAACCACTCGAGCGTATAAGCCATATCAAACGCATTCACATAGCCTCGTACCAGGCTGCAAGCGGAGCCGGAGCAGCTGCTATGGCTGAACTCGAGCAGCAGTATCGCGAGGTGCTCGACGGCAAGCCCGCCACCGTGAACAAATTCGCGTACCAGCTGGCTTACAACGTCATACCGCAGATCGACCTCTTCACCGACAACGGCTACACAAAGGAAGAGATGAAGATGTTCAACGAGACGCGCAAAATCATGCACACCGATGCCGCCTGCTCGGCCATGTGCGTCAGGGTGCCCTCGCTGCGAAGCCATTCTGAAGCTGTATGGATTGAAACCGAGCAACCCATATCGCCTGAAGAAGCGCGCAAGGCTTTCGATGCCGCCGAAGGCGTGACCGTAATCGATAACCCTGCGGAGCAGAAATATCCCATGCCCCTCTTCACGGCTGGTAAGGACGACGTCTACGTGGGACGCATACGCAAGGACCTCGCCAGCGACAACGGCCTCACCTTCTGGCTCTGCGGCGATCAGATAAAGAAAGGCGCAGCCCTCAACGCTGTACAGATAGCCGAGTACCTCATAAAAGTAGGGAATATAGGCTGATAGCAGGCTGCAGCCAGCCCTCGAAGGCGGCGTAGCTACCAACGCAAAATGCGCGTGCCATCCTCGTCGATAAGGATGTGCACGCGCATTGTCTCTTCAGGCAGGAGATCTTCGATGAGCTCCGGCCATTCTATGATGCAGAGTGCTCCGCTGTAGAGATAGTCCTCGAAGCCCAGATCGTAGGCTTCTTCGAGGCGTTTGATGCGGTAGAAATCGAAATGATAGACTTTGTGGACGGGGCTCAAGGCCGATGCTTCGTACTCGTTGACGATGGCAAAGGTGGGCGATGTTACGGGTTCGGAAACGCCCAAAGCCTCGCATAAGGCTCGTGTGAACGTGGTCTTGCCGGCGCCCATCTGTCCGTAGAAAGCAACTATGCGCTGTGAGCCTAAGGCTTCGAGAAAACAGCGGGCGGCGCTATCAATCTCTTCAAGAGATGAAATCTTTATTTCCATTCTTCTGCTGTATAATATGTCTTATCGGCCCCTGCGCTTGGGCGTGAGCTCAATTAGGGGGATGAGCATTTCTTCCATGGATATCCCGCCGTGCTGGAAGGTGTTGCGGTAGTAGCTGACGTAGTAGTTGTAGTTGTTGGGGTAGGCAAAGAAGCCGTTGCCGCGGGCAAAGATATAATGTGTAGAGAGGTTTGGCGAAGGCAGGAAGGCCTTGTGTGGGTCAGCTATGTCAAACACCTCTTTGGCGTTGTAGTCAAGGTTCTTGCCCAACTTGTAGCGCAGGTTTGTGTTGGTGTTCTTGTCGCCTTTGACGCGGATAGGCGTCTGGCAGCGGATGGAGCCGTGGTCGGTCGTAAGGATTATCTTGCAGTCGGAAGCGGCCAGACTGCGGAAGAGGTCGCTCACGGCCGAATGGCGGAACCAGCTTAGCGTGATGCTGCGGTAGGCGGCCTCGTTGCTGGCAAGCTCGCGCACCATGCGGCTCTCGGTGCGGGCATGCGAGAGCATATCGATGAAGTTGAGCACGCACACGTTGACATCGTATTTCCCCAGCTGGGGCAGATGGCCTACGAGGCGTTCGGCTGCGGCTGAGTCATTGACTTTGTTGTACGAGAAGGTGTGCTGGCGGCGGTAGCGGCGGAACAGGGTCTGGATGAGAGGGGCCTCGTTGAGGTTCTTGCCTTCCTCGCTGTCCTCGTCGACCCACAGCTCTGGGAACATCTCAGCGATGATGTGTGGCATCAGGCCCGAGAAGATGGCGTTGCGCGCATACTGGGTGGCAGTGGGCAGGATGCTGCAATAGAGGCTCTCGTCGATGTTGAAAAGCTCGCTTAGATCACCCATGATGGTGCGCCACTGGTCGTAGCGAAAGTTGTCGATGACGATGAGGAAGACCTTCTCTCCCTTGTCCAGAAGGGGAAATACCCGGCGCTTGAAGATGTCGGGACTCATCAGCGGGCGGTCGTCGGCTTCGGTGTTAGCCAGCCATTTCAGGTAGTTGCGCTCAATGAAACGGGCAAACTGCCTGTTGGCCTCCGACTTCTGCATGGCGAGCATCTCGCTCATGGCGCTGTCAGCCTCGCTGAGCTGCAGTTCCCACGTAACGAGCCGGCGATACACCTCGTTCCAATCGGCCACTGACGATGCATCATCGATGAGCATCCCCAGGGCTCCGAAGTTCTGCTGATAGGCTGTCTGGGTCTGCTCGGCAACGATTTCGCGCTGGTGTATGTTCTTCTTCAGTGTCAGCAGGATCTGTGTCGGGTTGACGGGCTTTATAAGGTAGTCCGCTATCTTGCTGCCGATGGCCTGGTCCATGATGTCCTCTTCCTCGCTCTTGGTTACCATGACGACAGGCGTCGTCGGTGCGACATCCTTGATGCGTTGCAGCGTTTCCAAGCCGCTGATGCCAGGCATGTTCTCGTCGAGGAAGATGAGGTCGTAGGCTTGCTCGGAGCAGCGGTCCACGGCGTCGAAGCCGTTGGTCACGGTGTCTACCTTGTAGCCTTTCTTCTCGAGGAAGATGATGTGAGCTTTCAGGTGTTCTATCTCATCGTCCACCCACAGGAGATGAAACGCCGTAGTGCCTCCGCTGTCTGTGGCCTGTGAAGGCTGAGGCTGGTTCAATATATCGTTATTAGTCATGGCTGAAAATCTTTTGATCGGTTGTGCAAAACGCTTCAGAACATCCAGTCCTCATCGTCGTCGACAGTTTCTTCTTCGCTCTCTTCTTCGTTCTCGTCGTCGCCCTCCTTCTCTTCGTTCAGGGGTACATCGTCGATGTCTGTCGGGAAGTTATCCGTAGGCTCATCGAGAATCAGCTCTTCAGGTATCTCGCGTGGCGACAGCTCGGCTTCGAAGAACTCGGCGTAGTCGTCGTAGCTGTAGCGTGTGCCGAGCAGTTTCAGGTTGTGCTCGCTGATGAGTATGGCCCTGATACCTTCGAGGCGTTCCCGCATGTGAGCATCGCCGTATAGTTGCTGGGCATAGGCGTGACACTCGTCGTAGCTCATGAAGCCCGTCACGCGCAGTTGGCTTATAACGCCGGCCTTCACTATCTCGATGTCGAAGTTGCGTGCCATGAAAGACGTGAAGTTGTATCGGGCTATTTCGAAGAGCAATTGATCCTCGTCGACCTCGCCGGTGGGGTAGGCGAGCACGAAGACGTAGGGCACTGCGGGATTGGCTACGAGCGAATCGGCCGCCGTGGCTGTGCTGTCGCTGCCGGCGCCTGCTTCTGTGCGCAGCTTCCAGATGCTCGAGGAGTCCCACTTGTCGGAAGCCAGCAGGCGGCCTTCCTGAACGCCTTTGACGTAGGCGCTGGCCAGCTCTGCAATCTCGTCTTTGGAATATTTCTCTGTTACGAGCTTCATTGCTGTGAGGAATGAGTCGCGGTGGCCGGTGTACAGCTGTGTCATAGCGTGTAGGAACAGGAACTTTGCCCTATGTGCCCCTTCTTCGAAATCGCGGCTACTCTGTTCTACGTTCTGCTCCACCTGCCAGTAGGAGCCTTGCTTGTAGGCCTCGTAGGTCTGTGCGTAGAGCGTATCTTCGAGGTGGCGGCCGTTAGTGGCTAACTCTATGAAGCGCGGGTTGACCACTGTCCGCGTCAGCTTGCTCTCAGGGTATTCGCTTTGTAGCAGGGCGAGGTAGTTCTGCATGGCCTCGTCATCGCCCTCGCGCATGGCTATGAGGAATCGGTGGTAGTAGACATCGTCCATCTTGTCGAAGTCCGGGAACGTGCTCATCAGCCTGGCAAAGGTCTTCTTCGCCAGCGGGTAGTTACCTATCTTTTCCATCAGCAGCACTCCTCCGTTGTACAATCCATCGCAGATGAGCTGGTTAGAAGCCTCAACCTGTTCCTCGGTGAAAGGAATCTGCTTGAGATAGTATTCGCGCTGATGCGGGTCGTTCTCGAGTGAGTCCTTCAGGTGCTGCTCCTCTTCGCTGAGTTCGCTGAATCCTTCGCCGAAGTCGCCGGAGAGCGAGTCGCCGAGGGCTTCACCGCTGAGGCTGCCGTCGCCGCCGTCGGTGCGCTTCTGGCTCAGCCGCCAGTTGTCTTCGTTAGGGCGGTTGCCCCAACGGCGCTGGAACTCCTGCTTGCCCTGGGCCACGGTCTGTGGGTTGTAGAAATAGAACGTTGCTGACTGTGTGCCACGTCTTACGGCGCCAGCAGCATTGTTGGCAGTGTTGTTAGGCATAGTGTTGGCGCGGTTCGTGGCATTCGTGCCTGCTTGTGCTTCGCGCTTCTCTTGCTCCTTCTCTTTCTTCTTCAACTCGGTGATTACGCGGTCGATGGCGGTGAGATATTCCTTCTCTGGCAGCTTGGCCAGAGCCTGCAGGCTGTCCTGCAGCTTCACAGCTGAGAGGTGTGGCTCTATCTCGGTGAGCACTTTGCTGCGCCGTTGCAGTTCTTCATAGTCTTCCCTCTCTTTGTCTACCATGCCAGCCAGCTGGTTGTAGCAGTCGGTGGCATCGATGTAGTTCTCGCGTTGCCAGTAGAGTTCACCCAGATGTTGCAACACGACAGCCTTGGCAAAGCCGTTTTGCCGGCTTTCTTCTATTCCTTTCTTCCACGCGTAGATGGTGTTCATCGTGTCGCGGCTGGCGAGGTAGATGTTGCCGATGGCATAGTATATGCGGTCGAGGTAGTTCTCGTTGTTCGGGTCTTTCGTCATGCGGCGTAGCTTTCGGATCATAGCCTTGCCCTGCCCGTCGGCCATGACCTCAGTCTGCAGTATACGAGCGTTGAATTGCAGTTCGTAAGGCGGATTGAGGCTTGCTGATTTCCGAAGGGCCTTATATGCAGCGCGGTTGTTGCCTGCTTGCTGGTTCAATTGCCCCAAGAGATAGTACAGCCGAGCTTTCTGAAGCTTGTTCTTTGTCGCTTTAGCCGTTGCGGTAAGGGGAGGGATCGCCTCAGCATATTGTCCTGTGGAGATCAGGTAAGCAGCCCGGGAAGCAGCCAGCTCACGTTCGCCTCGTGGCGAAATGCTGTCACGCCGGATTTTGTTGAAGACGTCCTCTGCATCGTAGGGCCAGTCCATCAGCACGTAGCAGCGGGCCAACTTGGCACGAGCCACGCTGACGATATCAGGCTTGTCGGCATAGAGACGTATGATGTAGTTGTAGCTTGACGCAGCCTCGATGAATTCGCCTTTCTGAAATTGGGCATCGGCAAAGAGCATCCAGGCGTGGCGCAGGAAGGTGTTGAACTCTTTTTGCGCGAAGAAAGCCTTTTGTTTGTCCGACATTCGTCCTGAAGGCTTCTTGGGCTTGCGCTTGATGCTATGCCTCTTGATGGCTTTCTGGCTTTTCTCTATTGCAGTCTCGAAGTTGCTCTTGCCCATAGCTGCAGTCTTCTTGTCTGCAACGACAAACATAGGCAGCAACTCGGTGTAGTTGTCGACGTGCCCTTTCAGCTGCGACTCTATGCCTTCTTCGAAGGCTGTGCGGCCGTTGTAGAATGTGTTGAAGTGCGCTGTAGTGCGGTGGTAAAAGCGTGAGCCCGACGTGTTCTTTTGCGTAGAGCACGATAGCAGCAGCCCTGTCAGCAACAGGGTAATACATATAATATATGTACGCGCGCGAAACATGAACTTGATATATAACGGCTGACGGCCTTGATTTATTGCCTGCCGCCTTCAATTCTTTCTTCTGCAAGCATGAGCGCCTCGTCGCGTAGGCCCGTCGGCAATTCAATGCCTCTCAGTTGCAGGCTGCGCAGCCAATCTGGCACTTCGCGGGTGAGAGTAGTGTAGAGCACCTCGCGGAACTCTTCCTCCTCCTGCTCGCTGTAGCTGTCGGGCTCACGCCCGCTGAAGCGGTCGAGCTCTTCATCGTCAAAGTAGTCGATAGGCTCTGTGGCTGCCTTCATGAGCAACTCTTTCTCGCAGACGGTGTGCTGGCCGCAGCAGATGAAGTCTTCGGGTGATAGTTTATCTTGTCTCAACTCTGAAAATTTTCTATGGTAAAGCCCGCCTGTACCAGGTCGTCCCAGAAGCGGGGATATGATTTGGTTACTACTTCGGGGTTGTTTATCACGATGCTCCCGAGGACTTGTGCTGCAGGTGCGAAGGCCATAGCCATGCGGTGGTCGGCATAGGTGTCTATGGAGGTGCCGACAGCGGGCTGCAGATAGCCCACGCTGGCCATTCGTTGCTTGCCAGGACCTGGCCAGACTATAGCCTCATCGCCTTCGTTCTCGAGTGTGACGCCTAACTTATCGAGTTCGCGTTGAAGCGCTGCGATACGATCGGTCTCTTTAATGCGAAGGCTCTGCACACCGGTGAAGCGGAATGGCACACCTTTAAATGCGCAGGCTACGGCTAAGGTCTGCACAATGTCGGGCATACCTGTAAAGTCGTATTCCACACGCTGAGGCTGCAGCGGTCGCCTCGTTATGTTAATCATGGGGTCACGCGTGCCCTGCGACAGGGCTATCGTCTCGACGCCCAGTTTGCGAAACAATCCACGCATCTCGCTGTCGCCTTGCAGGCTCGTATCGAATAGTCCTTTCAGGGTTGCCGTCTCGTGTTCGTTGCTGCTCAGCATTACGATAGAGTACCAGTACGAAGCCGCACTCCAGTCTGACTCTATGGTGTAGGCTTCCTGTCGGTAGGGCTGTGGCTTCACGGCAATAGTCTGTTCGTCTTTCCAGCAGGCCTCGGCTCCGAAGTGGCTCATCATCGACAGGGTCATATCTATATATGGGCGGCTGGCCACGGCACCCGTGAGGGTCAGTTCAAGTCCTTCTGCCAATAGTGGAGCTATCATCAGCAGGGCAGATACATACTGCGAACTCACGTCGCCGCGAAGCGAGAGGCGACCTCCGCGCAGGGCTGTCGGTGTTATGCGTAGGGGCGGGAAACCCTCGTTCCCGAGGTATTCTATCTGGGCTCCAAGCTCTCGCAGGGCGTTTACGAGGACGCTTATGGGGCGTTCACACATCCGTGCAGAGCCAGTCAGGACGCGAGGTTCAGAACTCCCCCTTTCGTATTGGCAAGTTCCCAGACTCAGCCACGCAGTAAGGAAGCGCATGGCTGTTCCAGCAGCCCCGATGTCAATGGTCGTGCTGTCAGTCGTCAGGGCTGCAAGCATAGCTCGCGTGTCGTCGCAGTCGGAGATGTTGGTTAGATCCGACACAGGTGAGCCGCTGAGCGCTGCCAGCAGGAGTGCCCGGTTGCTGATGCTTTTGCTGGCAGGCAGCGCCACTTCTGCGCTGAGATTATACGGTCTGATGAGGCGGATAGTCATAAGTGAAAGCTGTTTTTCTAAGAAATTTCGCCACAAAAGTAGAAAAAAGTTTGCATGTGTCAAAAAAAACGCCTACCTTTGCACCCGCAAAACGAAAAAGAATGCTTTTTCTTGGTTTTGCACCTTGATTCGGGATGTAGCTCAGTCCGGTTAGAGTACGCGTCTGGGGGGCGTGGGGTCGCTAGTTCGAATCTAGTCATCCCGACAATAGAAAAGGTAGCCTGCTGATTTTCAGCAGGCTGCGTCCGTATAGGGAACAATGCTGCGCCAAAAGTGCGCCAACAAACATAGTTTTTGTCATCACATTGGGTCGTTTCGGCGAAACAATGTAAAAAAATGTATTCTTTAACGAGAAATCATCGCACGCGTTATGATGCTATAGAAAAGTATCGCCTTCCAGTTGTCAAGAAGGGGAAGAAGGACACTTATGTCTATTTTTATGTCCTGGATCCCGACTCTATCCTTGCCGGAGAACCCAAGCTGGTGAGGGTTCGTCACCGATTCAACCATATCAAGTCGGCACAGGAACGATATGCTGCAGCACGTCGTTTCTGCGCTGACATAGCAGCCAAGCTGCAGGCGGGATGGAATCCGTTAATAGATAACTCGGGATGCATCGCTCTCAAATCGTTCAAGTCGGTGATGGGCGAGTATCAGGTCTATCTCGAGAAGGCTCATGCTGACGGGGCAATTCGTCATGATAGTCTGATAGATTATGTCAGTCGTATCAATATCCTGCTTTCCTACAATGCACAGCTTCCAGAACCGGCTCAATATGTCTACCAGATAGACCGCCCTTATATTGAATTGTTCCTGGATTACATCTATATCCGCAGAAACGCGAAGCCTATCACCAGGAATAACTATCTTAGTTGGTTGCGTACCCTATGTAGCTATCTGCGTGGACGGGGATACCTAAAGGTTGACCCCACTGAGGGCATCAAGCGCTTACGCATCGGACAAAAGGAACGCAAACCTTTGGCTCGTGATGCGATGAAACAGCTGAAGGAATATCTATCCGTGAACGATCCATACTATCTTTTAGCCTGTATGGTTCATTACTACACACTCATCAGACCTAAGGAGATGTCATACGTCCAGCTGAAGGATATCAGCCTGAAGGAGCAGACCATCTTCATCAGCGGCTTATATTCGAAGAACCACATCGATGCAAAGGTTACCTTACCAGCTGTGGTGATTAGACAGATGATAGAGTTGCACACCTTCGACAATCCTGGTACCTATTACCTCTTTGGTAGCGGCTTTCGTCCGAGCGCTGAGCGTGCCAGCGAGAAGATCTTCCGTGACCGATGGCTGAAGGTGCGTAAGGCGTGTGGTTTTCCACCTTCTTATAAATTCTACTCCTTGAAAGACACCGGTGTCACCGATGTCATAGAGAAGGTGGGATTGGTCGTGGCCAAGGACCAGGCACGTCACTCTGATATCTCCATCACTTCTGTCTATGCCAGGAAGGAACAGCTGCGAGCACAACCGGAACTGAAAAATTTCGAGGGGGCCTTATGACACCAACGCGCGCGCGTATTATATATAAGGATAGAAAATGCCCTCGACGATGGGATCCTGATGCCCGTTGGCATAGGTGTACTTCAGCTGCTGGCAGACGAAGAGGCGTCCATGGATGAGGAACTTGGATGTGGGGTCGAGGATTTCTTTCGAATTGAAATATATTGTGTAGCTGTCTTCAAGATTTGACACTAATTCCGATTTGAAATGGTTTTCATATAGACCATACTCCCCATTCAGCTCCAATGTCAAGTCCTCTCTACCTATATATGTTGGCAGATGAATGTGATTATTATAATCCTCGTCCATATAATCCCTCGCTGTTACACAATTTATTAACGGATAATTCAGCCTATAGAACGCTCCTCCTGTTCCTCTACCGAATCCATTTCCTTCAAACGAATAGAACGCCACCTGCATGATATCTGTTGCATCCTCGCTATAACCTGATTTTACGGCTTCTTTGAATTCCAGTTCTGTTTTTTTGTCTATCACATCAACGACAGGCATTATTATTGCCCAACCGCTAAATAAAGCCATTTCAGTTCTTGCGGGTATGATTTTCAATTCATTTACCGTTTCATTCCTTGTCTCTACATGTGGGGCGAATTGATTTACTATATACCTCATCGGTGTGGCATACTCTTCTCCATACGGATGGGGACATAGATCACTTGTTTTGATAAACTGGAATCCATAATCTGTGTTTTTGAAAATTTTCCATTCGCAGTCTTCTGGATCCATGTTGTCAACTTGTGCGAATGTAGCATTCACCTGCTCGCATATCTTAATGACAGTTTCATCTAAACTCTTGTATTTCCAGTATTCTCCACTTGGAAGAGCATAGGCAAGATTCTCATAATAATGGATAGCACTTTTGTCCTCCTCCAGTTTTACTTCTTTCATGTCAAGAACAACATCATCCTTTATTTCCTTTGTCGCAGCATTCTCCAAGTACCCTTGATAACATTCTATATTGACTTCCTTTGTGATAGGATCTGCATAGAACACACAATTGAAAAAAGACTCAATGTACCCTAGGAATTCAAGTGCAGACCAATCTGGTAGCATCTTGGCCAATTCACGCGTCTCGTGGTTATGTGGCATTATTAGTCTCTTCCATCGAGGATCTGAGGCCAAAGCATTGCTTTTAACTTTGAACCCAAGAGCTTCTATGAATTTATCGATGATGTGAAGGACAAACGGTATTGGCTGCATATTACCCTCTACCAAGACAAAAGATGAACTACCGCTATTCCATTCAAAAAAATTGATCCTTTCCCCTTCTTCATCCTTGAATAGCGGGTAGTTATAATTCACATCAGGATAGCATTTCTTCAGATTCCCGCTCACCACAGAAGCTGTTTCCTGAGGTATCACACCCAAATTCATATCTCTCACTCTTAAATCATCGTCAGCTATGAGGTAGTTCAATTCTGATGAACCGGCTACGATTTGGATCTTCACTTCATCTTTTGTCCACGATAGTAGCATTTCCGTGCCATCGCAGACAACTCTTCCATCGCAAAGCAATCTGGCTTTTCTCCCTTTAGGTCTGTCTACACTGGTGATACGATCTATGTGATTGTAAATTGCTCTATTCTCTGGATCTTTTAATGATATATCTATGTCAAGGGTGTACCCCCCTCTCTTATAAAAAAGGGGATTTTCTGTGATGATTTCAAAGTTCATACTATCCGAGAGGTGTGGGACGTATGTCTTACCCATGGTGGGGTCTGTTATTTCAAGGCGTATCATGACTTTCTGGATGCGTTAGATTTCATTTTGTTGAACAAGGCCTGCGCCTCATTGACGCTACCGCGACCCTCCACCCAGCAATAAGCCGGCGACGGTTCCTGATATGCTTCAGCAGCGCGGACGGTGGTGCGGGTAAGGAGTCGGATGGCGGCTGTGAGTTCCGGATCACGGGCGTTTCGGCCTTCGGGAGAACCAGAAGGAACGGTACTGGCGGAAGAAGGAGACGCAGAAGGGCGTGCTACTGCCGCTATTTGTTCTGCCGTGAGGTTGGCGATGCTGCCGTTCTTTTGTGCCTGATCAATGAGATCGAGGACAGGGCGAACGGCGTCGTTGGCCACGGCGTAATGGTTGGCCACGAACTCTCCGGCATGGACTATGCCCCGTGGTTCATCCCATCGTCCGGAACCAGTGTAGCCACCTGACTGAAATCCTCCACCGATAGCCGCCTTTGCTGTTTCGAAAGCCGCTGTTATAGCAGCCGACTCGGCAGCGGCTTTGGCCAGTCCCAACAACCCGAGTTCGCCGACGTTGCGTGCTGTCGTTTCTGCGATGTATGCGAGAATAAGTTTTTCGATAGTGTTAAGAACTGTCTTAACGAGTCCCTTCATGAAATCACTGAAGGACTTTTCGCTATCCGTCAGGAATTCGGCCAACATCGTACCTATTTCATTACCCATAGATGTGACAGAGTCGAGCAGCTTCTTCTCTTTCTCCTCTATTTCCTTGTTCCGCTCTTCTGTAGATTGAATCATCAGTTCATCGTATTCTTTCTTCAGACGATAACGTTCTTCCTGTGATAGCTTTTGGTCTTGGAGGGCATTGTTATAGAAGGATATCCTAGCGTCTCGCACTCTCTTATTGTATTCCTTCTCGGTCATGTGTTCCTCCGCTTTCTCTTTACGGATGGCAAGCAGCGTCGCTTCCAATCCCTGCTGTGTAACTTTCAGCCTGTCCGCTGCAGCCTTCTCGGCCTCTTTTTTCTGATCTTCTTCCAGCTTCAGCAGCTGCTCCTTCATCTTTAATGATATATCATAGATTTTGCTCTGGATGGCTTCTCTCTGGGCAGGTTCAAGGCCTGCGATTTCTAGCTGCTTTTTCAGCCGCTCCAGCTCGAGCTCTTGCATCTTTTCGGCATACTCTACAGCTGTCTCTATCTCTCCCTCGAGATACATTCTCTTCAGCTCGTTAGCCTTAGCGTCATATTCGAGATCCACGGCAGCTATGGCCTCACGGATTTCCTTCTGGTTGTCGGCTGCCTTCTTGGGGTCAGCGCCGCCAACTGGAGTATTCAATGGGCCATTATCATCGTTCGTGTCAACTGTGCCATTTGCCTCTGGCAAAGTATTTACGATATCCGCGCCCCGTTTTTGAAGGTTCTCTTGACGTTTCTGGATATTGTCAATTGCCTCGTCGGCTTCACTCACCCATCCTTCAGCTTCGCGGATGGTTTCTATGATATGTGTGCGCTGCTGCAGGAGGGCACCGATTTGTCGTTGTGCCGTCATTCGGCCAACGTCGTTTTTCTTCATCCACTCGCTTACGAACTCATATCCGCCGCCATAATTAAACCGAAGTCCCCTTTCCATAAACTGCTTTATGTCAGCATGCTCAGCATCGAAGGCACTGAGTCTATTTCTTCGGATTCTTTCTGCATTCTCTCTACGGCTTCGGCTTTCACGATTGTTTAACTCGGCTTCAACGAGTGAGGTCATCTTACTTTGGAGAGCTTGCTGGACGGCCACTTTCTTCAGATTGTCAAGGTAGTCCTTCAGGGCCGTAGTGTTATCCTTGATGAGCGTTCCTTCCGCTGTAAGCTCGGCATGATAACCTGGAACTATCTTTTCAAGTTCCTGAAGGGCAATCTTTCTGTCCTTCAGTGTGCGGTTGTTGTCATGTACGACAGCAGAGAGTTGCCTTACTTTCGTCACTGTTTCAGCCGTTTTGGTATTGCCTTCACGTTCTGCATCAGTGATATCGCGCTGCATGTCGCGCTGTAGCTTTTGTTCTTTTGTCAGTTCCCTGGTGCGGTTGATTAGTCGTGTGATGACCTCGTAGAGTGCAATACCAAGTGTTACCAACACACCGATAACGTTGGCCTTCATGACCACGTTCAGCTCGGCCATAGCCACGGTGGCTGCCTGTGTGCTACCTGTCAGCTTGAAGAATCCCACCTGCATCGCCAGTACCACTGTCCGGAAGGTTGCGGCTATGGTCTTCCCTGCGGCCACAATGATATTCCATGCTTTCTGCGCTCCTGTTGCCACGGCTGTCTTTATGGCAAGGGCATTCCATGCTACCGCAAGAATCGCAAGTTCTATACCCCATTTCTTAAGGAAGTCTATCATTGCCGGCATGGCCATGACAAACTTACTCGTCCAATTTACCGTTTTGGAGAAGATAGGTGCAAGTGTCTTGGCCAGTTCCTGTCCTGTGAGGTTTATCTGGTTGCGGATCTGTGCCATTTTCGCTGCTGTCGTGTCGCTGTTGATGGCTGCTTGTTCCATGGCCACGTTGGTATCTTTGACCTTCTCGGTGTAGTCCTTGACCTTCTCGGTGTTGTCGATAAGGATTTTTGCGGCATTATAGCCCCGCCTATCGAACATTTTAAGGATTTCCTCTGCCCCCATGCCCTTTTTGGCAAGATTCTCTAATGCCTGATTCAGGCCTACGACAGCAGGATTTGTATCATCGGCGCCAGTTTGTAACTTCAAGAATACGCCTTTTAGCGCCGTGCCCGCCTCTTCGGCCTTGATACCTTTTTCGCCCAGCATCTCGATGATACCCACCAGTTCCTCGATGCTCAGACCCGCACCTGCAGCGGCCACACCCGCGTTCTTGATGGCTGCAGCCTGGTCCTGCACATTAGCGGCACCGAACTTAGAGCCTGCGGCCAGCACGTTCACGAAGCGCACCGCCTGGTCGGCACCCGCGTCGAATTGGTTGAGGGCCGTCGTCACGGCGTTCACAGCATCTTTCAGATCCATCTTCGCCGCTTCTGCCAGTCGCATGGCCTCTATGGTGACGGCGTTCAGGGCCTCTTTGTCTGAAAGCAGCTCCGGCTTAGCAGAGCCTACGAGCATGTAGGCCTCCAATATTTCAGTGGCCGACTTGCGGACCCGCAGTCCTGTGGCATCCATCGTCGTGGACAGCTTCTCAGCCTGCTCTGTCAGCCACTGGATATTACTGTCATCAAGACCTGTGAGCGCTTTCAGGTTAGCGGCAGCGTCCTCCTGCTCGGCGGCCTGCTTACGGAACTGGTTGAGCTTCATGGCCACGCCTGTTATGGCGGCGATGGCACCTGTTATCTGCAGGGAATAATCCTTGAAGAATTTGATGCCTTTTGATAGCATTGACTGCTGCTGTACCTCTACAGATTTCAGTTGTGCTCTATGTTGCTGCAGCACGGCATCCAGCTCCCGATATCGCTTCGTCGCCCGGATGTATTCTTCCGAGCCGACGGTCATCTTATCTATCTCGCCCTTCACCTTCTTCATCTCGGCGCGAATATCCTTTGCATTCGCTGCCACCTGCTTGCCATCGAGGTAGAGGACTACGCCTCTGTGCACGTCTTTGTTGTTTGTTCTTGCCATGGTTATTGAATACTAACGTTGTTACCTTTCTTAACGATTCGAATCTTGCCCACCTCTTCCAGGAGTAACTTCATTGCCACATCACCGTAGAACTCCTGTACATAGTCGGCCAGTTCGTTGATGCGTCGGTTGATATGCTGGTCTAGCCAATCAAGCGGAGTACGCACATTATCCTTGCCCTGTTCCAAGGAGGGGTATTTATAGCTGTTGATTTCCTTCAGGCTATATCCCTTCTTCCTCAGATCCGTTGTGTATATATTCCACGTCTTATTCCTGATTTCACTGTATGACCTGGCACGATGACCTCGCGTCAGCACACCGCCGATGCGCACCCAGCCACGTCCTACACCGTAGGCTCGGAACACACCATAGCGGTCGAAGCCAAACTTCACCTTATAGGCAACATTCTCCTGAGCGTGCTCGCCGTTACCAAGGTGCTTCGACGGGTCTACGAATGCAGCGAAGCGTTCACGCAGGTTACCCGTACCATGCGTGCCAGTGGCCAGCGATGCCTGTGCCATCATTTTGATCTCGTCTGCCCAACGTCGCACCTGCGCGTTGAACTCCGCTGCTGTCATCAGATGTGTGTCTTCAGATGTCTGCATATTCAGTACGTGCGTTGAAGCTCGGGCAGGCCTTGCGCTGGTTGAGGTCGTGGTGGCCTACGATGGTGGCCTGAGGATAACGTTTCTTGATGATCCGAAGCAGCAAACGCAGCTGCGCCCGCTGCATATTCGTGCGGTTGTCGATGGCTGGCAGATTGGGCTTTGATGTGTCCACGCCACCGGTGTAGGCCACGTGTATGCAAATCTTGTTGTAGCCATATACGCCGTTGGCCACGCCCGACTCATCGAGTAGCTGCACGACGCGTCCGTCGGCGAAGATGACGTAGTGGTATCCGGGATTCTTCCACCCCTTGCGTTTGAACTCAGCGCGCAGGTCGGCCTCCGTCGCCCGCTGGTTTCCTGCCGTGCAGTGCACGACGATGTATCTGATGTTACGTGCCATGATGTTTCAATATTTAATCCACGCCCAGAAGCGGCGTTTGTGCAGATAGTTTGTCGAACGTTCCTCGGCGTAGGCCTCACGCTCAAAGATGATAGAATGCTCCACGCGATGTAGGTACTTACGACGTTTGTAGTGTGAATCTGCAATCTGTCCTCGATCTTTATCCCTGGCGCAGCGCACCAGCTCGATGAGCCAGCAGATGAGGTAGGCCACGTAGTATAACACAAGCAGCATCTCCACCTGCTGTCTTCCGTGAATACTTTCATGCCGGATATCTACTTCCGTGAATTCCTTGTCGCGGCGAAGGAATATAAAAGGCCATGCAGCCATCGCCTTGAAGCCCCCGAAGGGGATTACCTTGTTCAATACCTGTATCATAATTCTCGCTTGTTTAAATCACCACAAAGATAGCCCCTTTCGCCGTCATCAGGATGGGACAAAACAAAGGCCCGCCACCGGATTGTGACGGGCCGCATATCGGGCACCATGGTTGCCCCTTCTCAGACCAAAAAAACTTTCTACTTGATACCCATATCATTCAGTCCATCCTTGATGGCCTCGATGAACTGGTCGTGCTCGATGCACTCGGCATCCTGCGGGTTCTCGCGCCACTTCCTTGCCAGTGAGGCGTTGAAGCTGGCCACTTCCATGGCATCGTTCAGGCCATAGGCCGCCATTTCGGCTGCATTGATGGCACGGGCGCGGGTGATGGGTTTCTCCACCGGCACGGCGAAGGCGCGTGTCAGTCTGGGTGGGCCATAGGTGCCATCGGGATTCTCTTGGCTCTCTTCAATGTCCTCGTGGAAGAAATATAGGGTGGCGAAGCGGGCATTGGGCGTGCCCGACTTGATGAGGTGTCCGTCCCTGATGACGTCGCCCTCGTTGGTGGCCACGTTGACCACTATCTCTTTAGTCATATTCATTTTCTTCGATGTATTTAAGTTGGTTTGTCGAACCCTCGAAGATATATCCGCACTCGTTCACGATCCTGGCATCCTCGATAGGCAGGAACTCCTTATCCGGGTACAGTTTCTCCAGCTCTCGGATCCAGCGGATGATGCCCTGGTAGTTCCCGTGGAACTCATAGGCCAGTGTCTTGCCGGTGAGTTCGCCGGTCTCTTTGTTCACCTCGGGTGTACCTATGAGGCACTTGATCCAGTTGTCCTCGCCCTTCGACTGTCTGATCTCGTACTTGTAGAGAGTCAGCGTCTGCAGGCCGGGCACATTCTGCATGGATATGTTCTTGGCGTCCATCTCGCGGTCTATGCGTATCTTCTTGGTGAGTTCTGTGAGTTTCATATCTCGTTCAATTTGTTGCATGAGGTTGTAGGTGTCTGCATGTCGCAGAAGTCCGAAGTAGCTTGCCCAGCTGCGGTCGTTGCCGGCGTTCCTGGCACTATCGAGTGTCGAGCGACGCATGAAGGTGACTCCTTTGTTGTGGTCGGTGGGTCCTTTGTCCGGGAACCGGTAGAGGACATATCCGCACACGTCCACTCCTTTGTCGTCTATGGCCACGATGCGCGATGTCTGCCGCTTCGACCTTATGCCCAGCTCGTACCACCAGAACTGTCGCACGCGCCAAAGTGCCTGATGCGCTTCTTGCTTCGTGGCCGCCGCGATGAACACGTTATCGGCATAGCGTATGCGCCACTCGTAGTTCTCGCAGAGCCAGTAGTCGAAGCTGAGCATGACGATCTGATGCACGTAGGGGCTTGTTGGCGTGCCTATGGGCAGGTGGCCGTCCACGAAGCTCACGTCTTCGCCGAAGTCCGTCAGCCACCGCCAGAAGGCGTAGTCGCGCCACAGCTCCGGCACGCCCTTGATGGCCATCACCTTCGAGCGCATGAACTTCATGCCACGCCGGTACGCCTTCACGCTCACCCGCTGGTAGCATTGCCGCTGATCAGCGTCCACCATCCACGTCAGATGCCTCAGGTCGTAGAACAGACGCTTGCACTCCTTCAGCACCGAGTGCTCGCGGCGCTTGGCCGTGATGCCGTGGTCTGGCAGGCAGTTGCGGGCCACTCCGGGATTCACCATGTCATAGATCGGTCTGAGCAGTACGAGCCACACGTGTTCGATGACGAGCGCCTTCAGCATAGGAGCGTCGATGTGCCTCACCTTATCGTTCTTGTTGACGATCGTCTTCTGGTAGAACTTCATCAGCTCTTTGTAGCTGCCATCGTTCACGGCCTCGAAGACCTTGGTGATGTTACCTTCGAGATCCTCCTTGAAATGGAGCACCGGCTTCTGGTTCTGCCTTCCTCTGAAGGTGTCGAAGACGGCCTCGCTCACTTGCTGCTCGGTGATGTACTGCATAAGGCTTGGGCTGTGGAGCGGCTACCTGTCGCAGCCTCTCGTGGCTGCCGCCGCCCCGTGGTCTTGTATGTTTGCCACTTCCGGGCTGGGTGATACCTCATTATCATGATATCCAAGTTTGGGCAGACCCGCCATAGTTGCGGTTCGTATTGGACGCGGCGTTATTGCCATTCCAATTGCGCGGCGAGCAATTCGAGTTGTTCGCATTACCGCGAAAGCGCAGACCTTGAGGCATCATCCATTTTTCGACCTCCGTCTACTGCTTCAGGGGCCACGGTCCCAATGCCGGGCTTGCCAGAACGCCGGAGGATTATTTCGGGCGCAAAGATACGACATTTTCTTCAACTTTTCCTTCTTTTATGATAAAAATCGACGGCCACAGGCCGTATTTCCATGCCGACTGCGTCGGCTTCATTGCGCCTGCGGCGCTGCTGCGCCAGGCTGCGCCTACTCAAAACGAGCCTGGGCAGACCCGCCAAAGTAGCGGTACGTA